>Ga0209417_1000303_pt1 | contig 126641 bp, 102 predicted proteins | sample RifGroF2_FD_184002 | JGI IMG/M metagenome (GOLD analysis project Ga0209417, IMG submission 184002) | Groundwater microbial communities from Rifle, Colorado, USA - Groundwater F2 (SPAdes) (version 2) | ecosystem: Environmental > Aquatic > Deep subsurface > Groundwater | place: Rifle, Colorado... | reverse complement strand
CTTCTTGCACATAAATATTTCTTGCCGCATAATTTGCCCTAAAATAAGGGATGGGGTATTTTATGCTCATATTGAAACAGGGGAGTTATATATGAGTTTTGTTTCAACTTTTTTGCTTGCACATGAAATAAGAATTATTAAAAAAACAAAAATGAAATATTTTGTGATTGTATTTTGCCTGTCAACGGTTTTCAATTTTAAATTTACTTATAAATATTTTTAGTTGATTCTTTTATTATGCTTGATTGATAAAGGAACGTATGGCATTTCGAAGCACCTAACTCCCATGCCACTAATCCGTTTTAAATGTCATTTCGTTCAAGTTTAGCATTTATCCACACTATTTTTTTTATTGCGTTTAGTTCCGTAATTTATTTTTCTTAAAATAGTTCATCGCATAATCAATTAATTCATTATTCTTTATGCTGTCATTTACAACCCCTCTGTACACATAAAAATCATCATCCTTCTTTTCTAAATCTGCTATTCCGTTTTCAAAAAATGTGACAAGATTGGTTAGTTTGGCTATAACAATTTTAATGTCACTAAAAGCAGGTTTAACAAACATATTATATTCTGCTTTTGAGATTGTATAATTTGTTTCACCTCCCATATACCTAGTTTTCAATGTATTGAATATGTCAATGTTTGTAAATGTCTGAACAAGCTTTTCTAAAATTTCGCCAGTTTGAATAGAAAGTTTGATGTATTCAGGTTGCACATAACTTTCTTTTTCATGGTCAAAATACGAAAACTCTCCTTGAGCAATGTAAATGAATATTCTTTGTATTTTTTGAATAAGGTTGTTTTTATTCTGGAAAAATGCAATCAAAGCTATTATCATACCTGCGACTTTTCTGTCTATTGATTGCTGGTCAATAATATTTCCCTGAAATTTTATTTCAGGCAGGTCGATTGTGTCAGTAATGCATTTTAAAGTTTTTTCATCTTTTGAGAAGAACATTCTATATATTTCTAAGAATTCCTTTCTTAAATAGATTTTATATAATGATTGTTTTCTTGTGGTATCGATGAAGAGTCCGTTTTGATTTGTTTCTAAGACTTGTATGATTTCACTAAATTTATCAAAAGAGTATCTCCATCTGCCCAATATTTTATCTTCTGTATTATTCAATATTTCATTAATAAAATCTATTTGTAATTGACCAAGTTTTGTGGTGTCATTATTCTTATAATTCTCCCGAGTTTGTTTCCTAACAAATACAATGAAGTTCAAATTTAGGCCATTTTTTCTTATTTTTAAAAAATGCCTGAATTCTTCAATAGTGACCGTTGTTTCTTTTCCATTATCATCAAATATCGTCCCTGGTTCATTGCCAACTATTAGCAAATAATAATCTGACTTTTCAATTTGCATTTTACATGTTGGCAAGGAATCTTGATTACAGTTTACTCCAAAATCAGGTTCTTCAGACATTAATACTCTAAATCCGTTTTTCCCTAAAAAATATTTTAGTGCACCTCTTAAGTCGTAAAATTCAGAGATTATCGAACTAATAAATATTGTTGGTTGTGGATTCATTGTCTTATCTAATTAAGGCAACTAACTTATGTCAATGTCTATCATTTAAGTTTTATTAATTTCTTTATTTCGTAAAGTTTATCGTCAAACGAAATATTTAGCAAATAAACACCTTCAGAATAACCGTATTTTTCAGGATTAAAGCTTAATGTATATAAATCCTCATCTTGTTCGTTGTTGACTAAGCTAGTTATTAAATTTCCCAACACATCGTAGGCTTCTATTTTCACAAACGATTTTTTGTCGAGAAAATACATAATTTGAATTTCATCAGTAAAAGGATTCGGATACGCTTTCACAAACGAATTATCGTTATTGCTTGTGTTAATTGTCAGTGTTGAATCTTGAACATAAATAAAATTTGGTCGAATCAATGTGTCAACACAAAACGAATTTTCGACAACCAACATCACACTAAAATATCCAGTATAGGCATATGTTTCGTATGGATTTATATCGGTAGAAATAGTTCCGTTTCCAAAATCCCAATAATAATTGTTAGCATTCTCCGAAGTATTTGTAAATAAAACGAGTAAAGGTTTTGTTCCTTCGTTTACATTAACCATAAACGAAGCCGTTGGAGTTTGATTTACAGTAATATAATTATCAAGCAAAAGCGAATCGGAACCATTCGAGCCAAAAGCAACAAGTTTTACATTGTATGTTCCTGAATTTGAATAAAAAACAGTAGGGTTTTCGTCAGTGCTTGTAGCCAGATTTCCTCCTTCAAAAGTCCAAAGAAATGAGCTTGCATTTATCGATAAGTTTGAAAAATGAATCAATTCATTTGTACATGGTGAATTGTTATCAGCTTCAAAATTCACCGTAATCGGTGCTTTTATCAACACGCCGTCCGACGACGAAATATCAGATTCAAGTCCTGCTCCGTTAATTGATTTTACCGAAATATAATACGTGTTTTCGAAAACCAAATTTAATCCTAATAAGCTAACTATTGTATCAAGTCCAATACTAGCCCAATCTACCAAATCGTTACTCCCTTGTGAAGTGCCGATTGCATATATATATTCAGAAATATCGGAATTTTCATCGTACGATGAATTCCAAAAAGCGGAATAAGATGTATTATCAAAACTTGTATCAATATCAGCAACTGTGCCGTCGAATATTGCTGAAATGCTTGGCTTAGTCCAATCAATATTCACATTGCGACTTGCGATTTCCGAAATATTTTGAGCTTCGTCAAAAATTACTGATTTAATTCTTGCAGATGGCGTAGCTGAATTTTCGTTTTGATATCGAATTTCTGAACTTAGGTCTCCAATCGAAATAAGTTCGCTTTCGCTTCTTGATTTGTAAATTTTAATATCATCATAAAGTACATCTGCATTTCCGGTTCGAAGCGAAATAGCTGTTGCCGATTGGTATGGAGTAGCATCAGTATACGTTCCAACCAACTCGTTGTTTTGATATACATTCAGCACTCCACTTATAGGATTGAAAGTAGCTTTATAATCGTACCAAACATTTGCGTTTGCTGTCAACTGGAAACTTTCTTTCAAATTTATTGTCCCTAATTCAGACCTATATATTTCTAGAGCAAAGTCATCGACTCTGAAATATAGCATGTAGGCTTCGCCACGATATGTTGCAGTTGGGTCGCTGGCAAAAATATACATTCCGGCACGACGGTTTGTTCCTGTTCCATTAATATTCATTTGCCAATGATATAAATACACGTAATTGCTATCTTGCTCAACGGAAGCGTACATATTTGGGTGTGTTACCGTTTGGTCGGTCTGATTCAAATGCCCATCGGTAATTACCCACGTTCCCGATTCTGCTGTCCATTCTGAATGTATTTCGTTTTCAAAATTATCGTTAAAAAAACCGAACCCTTTATTAGCACGCCATTCTGTTCCGTTCCAGTCGAGTACTTGATAAAATCGCTCACTTACAGCAACATTGTCGTTATCTAAAAAAGTTGTCGAAAAATTTGAAGTTTCCCACTCATTCGCTGCAATTGAAGTTGTTGGTAAAATATTATCAATTGTACATTGCCATATTGCCGAAAATCCGGGTTTTACAGTTGCTCCATCAGAAAAAAAACGGAGCGTCAAAGCATTGGTCGAAGAAACAATAGTTCCAGGACTAACAGTTCCTGAATAACCTCCAATTAAATTATCGGTACCTATTCCATCGTAAATCCAAAGCGAGTCCCATCCAGATTCAAGACTGAATGAAGTAAAAGTCAAGGTCAAGCCTGTGGCTCCTGTAGGAGCAATTGAATACGTGTAGTTTTCGTCGTCGTAATGGTCTTTATTTGGACCGCCCATATCATAAATAGTATCGGTACATTCAACTACAGCACAATCGGTAAATTTTTCACTTATTGCATCCCAATATTCGTCGTAACCATCGTCGTATCCCATAGCCCAAATTCCAATCCCTCCTATTCCTCGTTGATTTACAAAATCGAAACGTTTTAACATACTGTATTTATTATCAAAAAAACATTGTCGCCATTCTGTACCATTATGAAAAACATAAACAGGATTACAGCTGTTTGTATTAAACTGATAATTTGCAGGAGAATAGTATCCCGACACATTGTTTTTAATGGTAACATAAGTTCTTGATGCACTATTCGGAGCTCCATTTACTGCTGAAGGAATTGAACTAGATGTTGTTCCGTATTCCCTTCCATAATAAGGTAATCCAAGTATAAGTTTTGATGGAGAAACTCCTCTATCTAAATATGAGGTTACAGTTTTTGAAATGGTATAATTATAGGTTGTAGCATCGTTATAAAAATGGTATAATGGATCGTTTGGTCCAGCTGTTGTGCTTCCAGAATAGTAATAATCATAGCCCATAATGACAAACAAATCGACATAATTATTCAAAACAGGAATGTCAAAAACACTACTCCAATCAACAGCGTAAAGAGCAACGCTCACTTGAGACCCAGGAATATCAGTATGAAAACGATTGCAGAGAGCAATCATAAAATTAGTAAAATCTGCTTTATTAGTAGAGCCTAAACCCTCAAAATCAATATTAACGCCATGTGCTCCACGAGATTGAACCAAACTAACTAAATTATCAATCAAGGTATTCATACTGGTAGAACTGCCAAAAAAAGTTGCATGATCTTCAAACAGTGTAACGCACAAATTAACTCTTTTGCCATTTGCAAGAGCTTCATCAACTACATTTGCTGTAGCCCAACTACTTGTTGTATTGGCTTCACCAGTGCTTGGATTAACCTGATACGAAAAATAAGATAAGTCAGAGATTAAGTTCCAATCGTAATTTACCTCTAATCCATTCGACCATGATGGATGCCAACCAAATACAATTTTATTCAAATTGCACGATTGCATCGCTTTATTTTCTGCTTTCATAGCTGGTTTATTCGTAGCCTGATAATATTCGCCCGAAAATCCTAAACTATTATAATATTCAGTTTCTTGTTGGTGTATCGAAATATGATTAGCCGTTTGAGAAAAAATATTTATGCTAAACATGAGTAAAATCAACATTAATACTTGTCTTTTCATCTGTTTATTTTTTGAATATTGTTTTTATTTGTAAAAAATATTTGTAAATGTACCGTTTAAAACCGTAAAAACTAAAACCTGATAGCAGTCAACCTTATTTCCTTTATTTTCAGCAATAGACCATAAATTCGGCATTTTTTTGAGTTTTTCAATAATTTTTTCTTCAAGTACTCGCAAACTATCAGGTTGGTTTCCTAAGATATTGTAATTTCCAACTTGTCCCTCACAATTAACTATAAACGAAATATACGAACGAAAAACTTGCTCGCTATTTTCGCTGTGATCTAGAGTAATTTTATCGAAATATCTTCTTATTTCCAATGTGCCACCTTCATATTCAGGAGTTGATTTTGGTTCTTTAATATCTTTTAACACAGCTCTAAGTTGGTAATTATCAACGCTGTAAATATTCTTTTCATCACAAATAGTAAATGGTTTGGTTTCAGAAATTTGAGCAAATAAATTTACAATTTGCCACAAAAAAATATTTATAAAAAGCAATCGTTTCATTTTAAAATTGATTTAAAACAAATTTATCAAATATTTATGTAAAAATGAAGATAATTATAATTTGAGATGGAATTTGTTTTTTACTTTTGCAAAGAATTAAAAAATATTTATATGTTGCAACGTATTCAAAGTATATATCTTTTATTATCAGCAGTATTTTCAGGATTAATTTTTATGATTCCACTCGCTGAATATATTGATGGAGCTTCGCAAGTTTACGAATTAAGTTTTTGGAAATTTCAAAGCTTGTCAGCAGGAGCAGAAATAAGTTTTTTGGTCTATCCTATTGCTTTTTTTGCAGGGCTTTCGACCTTGTTGAATTTAGTATCCATATTTTTGTTTAAAAAGCGTGTATTGCAAATGCGTATTTCTGTTTTCACAATCATTATGCTTTTAGCATTAATTTCATTTGCTGCTTTTTACATTTTTAAATTTAAAAGTGACCTTAACGCTGATGTTGCCATCGGCATTTCATCTTTTTTTCCTCTTATTTCAATAATACTCACATTATTGGCATTCAGAGGTATTGCTAGAGATGAAAATCTAGTTCGCTCGGTTGATAGAATTCGATAATTTATTCGACTTCTTTTTCAGCATAATTCGATTTAGTCTTTTTGTTTTTAATACATACATCTTTCGATTTGTCTAAAATGTTGATTGTAGGTGTGCCTCGATACTTAACCTGACTGTCGTTTCGTGCTGTTACATTCATAGTTTCGACAACATTTACGTGAGCTTCACCAATACCCGAAATATCGATATTACATGTTACAGCGTACATATTAAAGGCTTTCATGTAGCTTTCGTCTTCCATATTAACATTGAATATTTGGGTGGTTCCATTTAAAATTGCAAAGCCGAAATCTTGAATGTTGCATGTTAAATTATTTGTCAAAACATTTAATGTAAGAGAAACCTCATCAGTAATTGTTGCGGTTAAATCATTGTAATAACCGTTAATAATTATAAATCCGTAACCCGACAAAGTGCAATTGAATGAATTTGTTGTTGTTTTAAGTTTCAAATCGCTGTCACTTTCGGGTAAGGAAATATGAATATTATCGGCAACATAAGGATAAAAAGTTAAATCTGAATTTCCAACCGCAGTCAGAGTTTTCAGTTTACGAGTGGTAAGAAAAATGTTAATGGCTCTACCCTCTTTAACTTTTTGAATTGATGAAATAAACAAGGTGGAATCGTGAACATTTGTTTTTAATAATTGATTTGAAAGGCTGTCGGTTTCGATAACGATTACGTCGCTATTCCCTTCAAACACATAAAGGTTGAAGTTTCCATCAATGTTCAGATTTACAAATGCTTCGGTTTCTCGTTCGTAGGTTAAAAGACTTGAGGCGGGATTTGGTTGACTAAATGCACACATTGTGCTGATTGCTAGGCTGCATAATAGTACTGCTCTTCTTATTATGCAATTTACTTTCGTGTTTTCATAACTCCATATTTAATTGGTTTGGATTTCTAATTGCTTGTACGTGAAAAGACGTATTTTAGTTTCAGTTTTTTTACTGAAAATATGATTTTTATAAACTACCTCCTATTAGAGCCGCATTGGTATTAGAATTTTGATAATTGTTTATTTATACCGATAGTGAGAATAAAAAATTGGAGAAATTTTCAATGAAAAAAATATTATAATTCCACCTTCTTCAAATTATCATTAATAATATTCAATAAATTGCTAAGTGGCGTAGTTGCCATCATTTTAAGTACTGGATTTAAGTCTGCTTCAAAACTTACTTGGCTTTGACATGAGTTTGCAGAAATTTCTTCAAAAATAAAATTCATTTTTAACTCAAAAGGAGCTTCTCCATTATCTATAAAACTTACCTGTGAATATTCAATTTTATCGCTAACTCGTAAACTTAACGATGACAAATTTTTAATACGGAATTTGCAACTGTCTTTGGTTGAAGACCAATTTTCGATTTTTTCTTCGGGTAACAATTTTATGAAATTATTACAATTTTCAACAAATTCATAAATTTGTTTTGCTGAAACACTTAATACGTTTTTTTTGCTTTCGAGTTTTGTCATTATGCTTTCCAATTTGCAGGGTCAACTCTCCATTTTTTTAAGTTCTCGACGTCGCTTTGAGTAATATAATTTGATTCTAGAGCGTAGTCAATCAGTGCATTGTAATTGCTTAATGTATATAAAGAACATTTTGATTCAAGAAATGCATCAGCCGATTTTTGAAATAAATACGAGAAAATAGCAACCATTCCCAAGACTTCGCAGCCTGCTTCACGCAATGCTTCAACCGCCTTTAAACTGCTTCCTCCAGTCGAAATTAAATCTTCAATAACAACTACTTTTTGACCTGCAGCGATGTCGCCTTCAATCAAATTTTCCATTCCGTGAGCTTTAGCAGACGAGCGAATATAAACAAATGGTAATCCAAGCTTTTCGGCAACCAATGCTCCTTGTGCTATTGCTCCTGTAGCAACTCCTGCAATAACTTCTACATCAATAAATTTTTCTTTTATTAATTCGCAAAACGAATCTCGAACATAAGTTCTAATTTCGGGATACGACAAGGTTTTTCGATTATCGCAATAAATTGGAGATTTCCATCCCGATGCCCAAGTAAACGGATTTGTTGGTTCTAATTTTATTGCTTTAATTTGTATTAGATAACGGGCTATATTTTTTTCGATATTTTTCATAATGCAAATGTATAAAGTTTTTTTTAATGAACGATTTGTTTTATTAACTGATAAGATTGGTTCATTAAATCTTAAAGGAAATGTTTTATATATTGAATATTGGAATAAATCGTCGATTAACATTTTGATTGACAGGTTTAATAAGAACAAAACCATTGACAAACTTGTTATTTATTATCACGATTTAAATGAGTTGTGGTTCGTTTTTCAATCTTGTTTTTATTTTATCGAAGCGGCTGGCGGTTTTATCAAAAATCAACATGAAGAAATTTTGTTGATGAAAAGAAATAACATGTGGGATTTGCCGAAAGGGAAGCTTGAAAAAAATGAATTGCCTAAACTTGCAGCTATTCGCGAGGTTTCGGAGGAATGTGGAATACATAATCATGAGATAGTTAATACGTTAAATCCTACATATCACACGTTTTTGATAAACGATGAAAAAATGTTAAAAAAAACATATTGGTATGAGATGAAATATTCGGGCAACGAAAAACTTGTTCCTCAAATCGAAGAGGGAATTACCGACGTTGTTTGGGTTAAACAAGACGAAATTGAAATATATTTCCCTAAAATGTACAAATCAATAATTGAGGTTATTAAAGAAGCCTCTCATAAAAAATAAATTTATGTTTACTTGGAACGAAAAATACTCTGTTGGCTTTGATGAGATTGATACTCAGCATAAAAAATTTCTGATATTAACCGACGAAGTCCGTGATTTGATAGGAAAAGGAGAACATGAAAATACGGTTTTGAATAAAGTTAATGAGTTGTTTAATTATGCGAAATGGCATTTCGATACGGAAAATATTTATATGAAAAAGTGTCGTTACGAGTACGTTGAAGAACACTCAAATGAGCATAAAAAAATTATTGAGAAGATTCAAGTATTAAGAAACGACTTGGGAAAATTCGATGCCGATTTTGGAACCGAATTAATGTTACTTGTCAAAGATTGGTTTTTAAATCATTTATTGACTACTGATAGAAAACTCTACAATTGTATTAAGGAGAGAAATATGGAAGACGAGATTATTTTTGACAAGTAATCTTATTTAATATTCTAAATATTAGACCGTTATAAAATGTTAAAAAAAATTAATATTTCTTTTTAATCGCTTCTTTTTTTAAGGTATCTTTGTAAGAAATCATAAAGATTAGCAACATGATGCAACTAAAAGAAGGCGATTTCGCTCCAATTTTCAAGGCTAAAAATCAACACGGTGAATTAGTTAAGTTGGATTCACTTAAAGGACAGAAAGTAGTTTTATATTTTTATCCGAAAGATAATACACCTGGATGTACATCAGAAGCTTGTGATTTGAGAGATAATTATCAAAAATTTATAAAGCAAGGCTACATTATATTAGGAGTAAGCCCAGACTCTGAAAAATCGCATTCAAATTTTATTTCAAAATACAATCTTCCCTTTGCATTATTAGCAGATACTGAAAAAGAAATTGCTAAAGCTTATGGCGTATGGACTGAAAAGAAAATGTATGGAAAATCGTATATGGGAATATTACGAACCACATTTATCATATCAGAAGAAGGAAAAATCGAAAAAATAATTACAAAAGTTGATACAAAAGCACATTCTATTCAAATTATTAATGGTTAATTATAAATTGTTAATTGATTTTATATTTTATTGCAAATTGAAAATTACTAATTACTAATTGCTAATTAAATTCAACTTTACAAACTTGATGAACTTTACAAACATTTAACTCAAAAAATATGGCAAAAGAAAAAGAAGAAAAACAAGCTGTTAACAAAGAGAAACTAAAAGCTTTAGAAAATACCTTAGGCATTTTAGATAAAACCTACGGAAAAGGAACAGTAATGAGAATGGGCGACAGTGCAATTGTTGACATTCCTGCTATTTCATCGGGTTCTATTTCACTTGATTTGGCATTGGGAGTAAAAGGATATCCACGAGGCAGAGTAATCGAGATTTTTGGCCCTGAATCGTCGGGAAAAACAACACTCGCTATTCATGCCATTGCTGAAGCTCAAAAAGCTGGAGGAATTGCCGCATTTATTGATGCAGAACATGCTTTCGACCGTTTTTATGCCGAAAAACTTGGCGTAGATGTAGAAAATTTATTGATTTCACAACCTGACTATGGTGAGCAAGCCTTAGAAATTGCCGACCATTTAATTCGCTCGGGAGCTATTGATATTGTAGTAATTGATTCGGTTGCAGCTCTAACTCCAAAAGCTGAAATAGACGGCGAAATGGGAGATTCTAAAATGGGCTTGCAAGCAAGATTGATGTCGCAAGCATTGAGAAAACTTACTGCTACGATTAACAGAACACAAACAACTTGTATTTTTATTAACCAATTAAGAGATAAAATTGGAGTTATGTTTGGTAATCCTGAAACAACAACAGGAGGTAATGCCCTGAAATTTTATTCTACCATCAGAATTGATATTAGAAAATCGGCTCAAATAAAAGATGGCGAAGAAGTTACAGGAAACAGAGCCAAAGTGAAAATCGTAAAAAATAAATTAGCTCCTCCATTCAAAAAAGCGGAATTTGATATAATGTTTGGTGAAGGAATATCAAAAATTGGAGAAATAGTTGACCTTGGCGTAGATAACGAAATTATAAAAAAAAGCGGTTCTTGGTTTAGTTATGGCGAAACCAAATTAGGACAAGGACGCGATGCTGTTAAAAATTTACTTCAAGATAATCACGAATTAGCCGAAGAAATCGAAAAGAAAATTGTAGCCGCAATTGGTTAAAAAATATAAAGAAAGTTGAGTGCATTGTTTTGCACTCAATTTTCCTTTTAATAAACTGATTATGAATAAATTATTGATTATAAGCATTTTTTTTGTTTTGTTGTATGCTTGTTCCTCTTCCGATAAAAACAATGACGCAAACACATCTTTGAACGATTCCATTGATTATGTTCAAGAAATTACAATGAAGCTACGTGAAAATCCAAATGACCCGGAACTATTTTTTCAGCGTGCCGAAGCTTATCAAAAAATTAATAAGATAGAAAATGCCATAAACGACCTCGAATTTGCTTTAAAAATCGATTCGAGCGAAACGAAATATTATCTCAAAATTTCCGATTTTTACATGTATTTGGGAAAATCAGGAAAAGCAAAAGCTAAATTAGAAAAGTGCGAATTGCTTTATCCTAAAAATACCGAAGTATTATTGAAACTTGCTCAAATTCATTTCTTTGTTCGTCAATATAACGAATCGATAAATTATTTGAATAAAATTCAAGAAATCGATCGAAATATTGGCGAAGTATATTTTATCAAAGCTCTTATTTATAACGAAAATGGAGATACAACCAATGCCGTTAGAAATTTACATGTAGCAGTCGGAGTAAATACGAATTATTACGAAGCCTATGTTTTACTAGGTTTGTTAACTGCAAATGATAAAGACACAGCTAGTTTGGATTATTATCGAAATGCAATTAAAATAAAACCTCAAAGTTACGAAGCTCACTACAACATGGCTATGTTTTATCAAGAACGAGAAATGATTAAACAAGCGAAAAATATGTACAATTATATAATCGAGAAAGTTGATTCAACTTCATCGATAACTTATTTTAACTTAGCTTATTTAAGCATGGAAAAAGATAAGGATTATAAAACAGCAATTGATTTTTACTACAAAGCTCTGCAATATAAGCCCAATTATTTCGAGGCACATATTAATATCGGCTTTTGCTATGAAGCTATGAAGGAATATCAAAAGGCTTACGAAAATTATAAAATAGCTCTCGATATTGCTCCAAATTACCCACTTGCTATTGATGGAATGAACAGAATTGAAAAATATGTAACCGAAAGAGATTAGAAAACTCAATTAATTTTTTTATATTTTATTGAATAAAACACAAACACATGACAAAGAATATTTTAGGTTTTATAGCTATTGCCACTATGTTTACCATAGGTGCTTGCAAAAGTGAGAAAGAAAAAAATGAAACAACTATTCCAAATAAGAACGAAGTTTCAAAGTTAGATTCTTTATCGAAGTTGGAAATCGAAGGGAATAGAATTTCACCTGAAAACTTATGGAAATTTGGTCGAGTTAGCGATGCACAATTATCACCTGATGGAAAAACTGTAATCTATGGAGTAACTCGTTATAATATTGCAACCAATAAAGGCTATACTGATATTTTTTTGATTTCTGTCGATGGAGGAAATCCTATTCAATTAACTGATTTTGCTGGAGCTGAATTTAATCATCGTTGGAACGTCGATGGAAGTAAAATTTACTTTATAGCATATGAAAGTGAAACTGGACAAATTTGGCAGATGAATGCCGATGGAAGCGATAAAAAGCAGATTTCGGAAATAGCCGAAGGAATCAATAGTTTTGAAATTTCAGCCGACAACAATCAAGTTTTTTACACAAAAGATGTGAAATTTGAAAAAACACCACAAGAAATTCATGCCGATTTGCCACTTACAAATGTTAGAATTATTGAAGATTTAATGTATCGTCATTGGAACGATTGGAGCGATTATAAATTCAGTCATATTTTTATTTCTGATATAAAAGATAATAAAATTATCGATGGTAAAGACATTATGGAATCAGAGGCTTTCGATTCGCCTCTTTCGCCTTATTTCGACAATACTGAAATTACGTGGAGTCCCGATGGAAAACATATTGCATACACTTGTAAAAAATTATCGGGAAAAGATTTTGCTTTAAGTACAAATTCTGATGTTTATTTATACAATATCGAAAAAGGGACAACCGAAAATATTTCGGAAGGAATGATGGGATACGACAAATATCCAGTCTTCTCGAATGATGGTAAAAAAATTGCCTTCCAAAGCATGGAAACTCCAGGTTATGAGTCAGATAAAGACCGATTATTCGTTTACAATATCGACTCAAAAGAAAAAACATATCTAACCGATGGTTTCGACCAAAGTATTTCACACACTGTTTGGAGCAAGGATGATTCTGAAATTTATTTTATTTCCGGAATTCATGCTACACATCAACTTTATAAAATTAATGTTGCCAATAAACAAGTAACGCAAATTACTAAAGGTCAGCACGATTATAACTCGTTTTCAAAAACTGACAAAGTGTTGGTAGGCGAAAAAATGTCGATTTCGATGGCAAATGAGATATTTAACATTAATGCAGAAACCGGAGAAGAAACTCAACTGACTTTTACCAACAAAAATATTTACGACAAAATAGAAATGGGTAAAGTAGAAGAACGTTGGATAAAAACTACCGATGGAAAAGATATGTTGGTTTGGATTATTTATCCTCCACAATTCGATGCAAATAAAAAATATCCAGCATTGTTGTATTGCCAAGGTGGACCTCAAAGTGCAGTAAGCCAATTCTTTTCGTATCGATGGAATTTTCAAATTATGGCTGCAAACGATTATATCGTAATTGCCCCCAATCGTCGTGGCTTACCAAGTTTTGGTTCTGAGTGGAATGCTCAAATTAGTGGTGATTATGGCGGACAAAACATGAAAGATTATTTATCGGCGGTTGACGAAATGAAAAAAGAACCATTCATTGATGGTGATAGAATTGGAGCTGTGGGAGCTAGTTATGGCGGATTTTCGGTATTTTGGTTAGCCGGACATCACGAAAAACGATTCAAAGCATTTATTTCACATTGCGGAATGTTTAATCTCGAAAGCCAATATGCAGCAACAGAAGAAATGTTTTTTGTGAATCACGATTTGGGCGGAGCTTATTGGGAAAAAGAAAACAAGATTGCTCAAAATTCTTTTGCAAATTCGCCACATAAATTTGTTCAAAATTGGGATACTCCAATTATGATTATTACCGGTGGCAAAGATTTTCGTATTCCTTATACCGAAAGTTTACAAGCATTTAACGCTGCCAAATTGGTTGGTGTTGATGCAAAATTGTTATACTTCCCCGAAGAAACACATTTTGTATTGAAACCACAGAATAGCATTCTTTGGCAACGTGAATTTTTTGCTTGGCTTGATAAATATTTGAAGTAATTTAGATACTCACATAATGTTAAAAAGATAAAGCTTTTCATACATTTACTCTAAAAAATTTAACACATGAATAAACTAATTTTCACATTCTTAATATTGGTTAATCTATCGGCTTTTTCACAGAATACAGCCAAAGACTATTTTTATCAAGGTGAAATAAAATCAGGTTATTTCGATGCTGAAGGAGCTATTGCCGACTATCAAAAAGCAATCGAATTGGACGCCAATTATATCGAAGCATATTATAAAATTGGAATTATTTATTACGATAAGCGTATGTTCGATGAAGCGGTAAGTTATTTCGACAAAGCTATTGCAATAGACCAATTGCATAAAAACAGTTTTTATTTGCGAGCTCGTTCTAAATTTGAACTAAAAAAATATGCCGAAGCAATCGAAGATTATAATCAAGCTTTTGAAAATAAAAAAGATACAAAAGTTTATTACGGAAGAGCTTTGGCAAAATATTTTGCCGAAGACTACAAAGGTGCAGTCGAAGATTTTGATCAAACGGTAAAATACAAATTTAAAGCAAGTAAAAAAGTAGATTCATCAGATGCATATTTTTATAGAGCCCTTTCAAAACAAAAGTTAGGAAATGAAACAGAAGCATGTGATGATTTGAAAAAAGCAAAAGAATTCGGGTCAACCAAAAGCGACGAAGAACTTAAAATTAAATGTAAATAAACTTTAAGAATATGTTTGGTGATTTAATGGGCAAGCTCAAAGAAGCTCAAAAGCAGATGGAGCAAATAAAAGGTCGTTTGAATAACATATACGTTAATGCAGAATCAACTGATAAAGATATAAAAGTTACAATTAATGGAAATAGAGTTGTTCGAGATATAGTTATTGATAAAGCATTATTAATAAATGGCAATACCGAAGAACTACAAAATAAGTTGGTACATACAATTAACAAAGCCATTGAACAAGCTAATAAGCTTAACGAAAGTGAGATGCAAGGAGCGGCAAAAAGCATGCTTCCTGGATTTCCTGGTTTGTAATTCTAAATTTTTGTATGAGCAAAATCGTTTTGATTGGTGTATTTCTTAGCATTTGTTCCTTTTCATGTTTTGCTCAACATTGGGAAAAATCGTATATCATTAACTTACAAAACGATACCTTATTCGGCTTTGTAAATTCAAACAAATACAGTTTTTGGGAGAAAATATTATTCAAAGAAACCGAAAATGATAAACATCGGGTTTACTATTCAAACGAATTGAAAGTTTATAGTTACAATAACGAAATATATTATTCGATTCATTTGCCAAAAACAATAACTGGGATTGAATCTTATACATTTGCTAAAAGAATTATTGAAGGAAATATTACATTGTTTCATTCTAAATATCGTTATTCAGCATGCTCTTGTGAACCCGAAGGTGCTATTGGGAATGGCTATATATTATTGAAAAAGAACGAAATGCTAATTGTTCAAAAAAAATCGTTGAATCGAAAAATTAAAAACAAGGATGAATTTTCAGAGTTTCTATCAGATAATGAAGAGTTGTCATCTAAAATTCTTAACAATCAAGTTGATTTTAACGATATTCCTAAAATTCTGGTGCTATATAACGAAGCAAATTAAAGCTTACACGGCCTTAAAATGAAGTTGTAAAAACAACATTTTATTCAATTTTACGCAAAAAACAATTTTTCAAAAAGAAAAATAGCATTTTCGATATTTTTATTGGTATAAATTTTTGAAATATACTTTTTTTTACTACATTTGCACTCACAAAATTGAGGTGCGGTAGTTCAGTTGGTTAGAATATCGGCCTGTCACGCCGAGGGTCGCGAGTTCGAGTCTCGTCCGCACCGCCTCGATTAAAAGCCCTTTTTAAGGGCTTTTTTCATTTTCATTTGTTTCATAAATTCATTTTTTTTAATGGGTATAATCTTTTACTTTTGTAAAAAATTATAAAAATTATTATTTATGAAAGCATATGTATTTCCTGGACAAGGAGCACAGTTTGTAGGAATGGGAAAAGATTTGTACGATAATTCTCCATTAGCTAAAGAAATGTTTGAAGAAGCAAATAAAATTTTAGGTTTTCGAATTACAGATTTAATGTTTAGTGGAACTGACGAGGATTTAAAACAAACCAACGTAACACAACCAGCAATATTTTTACATTCGGTAATTTTAGCAAAAACATTGGGCGAAAGTTTTAAACCAGAAATGGTTGCGGGTCATTCCCTTGGCGAATTTTCAGCATTAGTAGCAAACGGAACATTATCGTTTGAAGATGGTTTGCGTTTAGTTTCAAAACGTGCTCAAGCCATGCAAAAAGCATGCGAAGCAGAACCTTCAACAATGGCTGCAATTTTAGGACTTGATGATGAAGTAGTTGAAAAAATTTGTGCTGAAATCAATGAAGTTGTTGTTCCTGCAAACTACAATAGTCCTGGTCAATTGGTTATTTCAGGCTCGCACAAAGGGATTGATTTAGCAATTGAAAAGTTGACTGCTGCTGGAGCCAAACGAGCTATGAAATTAATGGTAGGTGGAGCATTCCACTCTCCACTGATGGAACCTGCAAGAGCTGAATTAGCGGCTGCAATAAATAACACAACTTTTAATAAACCTATTTGTCCCGTTTATCAAAATGTTAATGCGAAAGCAGTTGTAGAGCCTAGCGAAATAAAAGAAAATTTAATTCAACAATTAACAGCTCCTGTTCGTTGGACACAAATAGCAATAAATATGATTGCCGATGGTGCTTCACACTTCACTGAAGTTGGACCCGGTAAAGTGTTGCAAGGATTAATCAAAAAAGTAAGTCGGGATATTCCAACCGAAAGTGCATAAACACTATATCATTCATCCGCAAGTTTGCTCCGTTTCTTGTGGATGAATGGCTTTTCGTAAGCCATTTTTGACCACATTGTAAAATTATTATAAATCAGGACTATTCAAAATGGAACGAAATCATTATTAACTTTGAATTCATTCTTTCAATTGCACTCGAATATTGAGTATTATCGGGCTGAAGCATATTAAACATTCCAACTTCGTATTTTATTTCAGTAGAAAATTTAAAATACGGTAAGTAGAAATCAATTCCAAGTCCAAATTGATAATACAAATCGGTTCTATTGAGACGTATTTTGGGTTTTTCTTCGTCTTTTATTTCTTTTTGTGCTGCCAAATCGTATTTAAGCGAACCTCCGGCAATCAAATATGGTCGATAATCGTTGTGTCGCAAAGCTCGATATTTAAACACCAAAGGAAAGTCAAGAAATGTTGACTCAATTTTCATCACTTTTTCGTAAAACGATGAATCTTTGCGTACAATGTAAGTCATATCGCGTTGACCAAAATTTAAACCAGGTAAAAAACGCAGATTTAAGCCTTCTACGATTTTTAAATCAGAAATTATTCCAAGATTAAAACCAGGCTGAGGCTGATTTTCAACGCTATAAATTGAATCCAATCCAAAAAAAGCCCCTGAATTATGAATGGTAAAATCCATTGAATTAATTCCGATTGTAAAACCAAAATGCAATCGTTGAAAATCGTATCGAGGATTGTTTACAGGTCTCGTTAATTGTGCATTTGCACAAATCACAGAAAATACAAAAAATAATATGAAAGTTATTTGTTTCAAATAAAATATTTTTTTGTCAGTTCTCAAAATTAAGATTTATTCGCTAAATATATGCTTGCTATTCCAAACGTCAAGGGTATTGATTTATTGTTATTGAAACCTGCCTTGTCTAATTTTACTATAAAATTGTTTCCGTAAGGAAAATTATCAACCGAATGGTACAAATATCGATACGCTTTTTTATCCTTTGAGATAATTCCTCCGATAAATGGAACAAAGTATTTAAAATACAGATGATATATGTTACGAAATGGAAAATGCTTCGGCTTCGAAAACTCTATGATAACGGTTTTGCCGCCAGGTTTAATTACCCGATACAATTCTTTTAATCCTATTTCTAAATTTTCGTAATTTCTCACACCAAAAGCAACAGTTGCAGCATCAAAAACATTGTCGTCGAAAGGTAATTTTTCGGCATCAGCCAATTTAAAAATAATATTTTTATCAGAATAGTGTTGCTTAAATTTACTTTTGGCAACATTAATCATCTCCTCTGACAAATCAACGCCTACAACTTCTGCAACACCCGACATCGAGATTGAAAAAGCAAAATCGCCTGTTCCGGTCGCTACATCTAAAACTTTTGCAGGATTGTTTTGTTGAAGTATATTAACCGCTTTTTTTCGCCAACGTTTATCAATTCCAAACGAAAGCAAATGATTAAGCAAATCGTAACTCTTGGCAATTTTATCGAACATGTTTGTAACTTGTTCTTTTTTGCCCAAACCTACTTCCGAATATGGTTTTACTTGGCTAATACGAACTCCTTTTATTCTGAAAGTTTTTTTGAAATAGTTGTATTATACACTTTTTTAGCATCTTGTATAAAGCCATACGAAATATCGTCAACTCGTAATTCGCCTTTTGTAACATGTCCTACAATTGAGAAAGGAAAATCTTTTTCCAACATAAAGTCGATAAATGGGATTTCTCTCGAAGGGGCAACGGTTACAATAATTCGACCTTGAGCTTCGCCAAACAAATAAGCATCGGTGCGGACTTCTGCGTCGGTAGTAATATCAAAACCCAAATTTCGAGGCATTGCACTTTCTAATAGCGAAATATACAATCCTCCCTCAGAAATATCATGAACCGAGCGAACTAAATTTTTCGCAATTAATTGTTTTACAATTTGGTGCAAATTATATTCAAAATCAAGATCGAACACCGGAGCAGGAGATTCTTTAATTCCGTGGTAAGAAACTAAATATTCTGACGATGCAATGTCGTTTTTCGATTCACCTAATAAAAAAATCATATCGCCTTTTGTTTTAAAAGCCAAGGTCATTTGATCGTTCTTTTCTTTTAGCAAACCAAGCATTCCGATAACAGGTGTAGGATATATCGGCTCGATTTTTCCGCCAATGGCTGTTTGATTATAAAAACTTACATTTCCGCCGGTAACAGGGGTTTCAAATTTTTCGCAAGCTTTTCGCATACCATTGATTGCACCAACAAACTGCCAATAAACTTCGGGATTATAGGGATTCCCGAAATTTAAACAATTGGTAATTGCCAAAGGCTCTCCGCCAGAGCAAACAATATTTCTTGCAGCTTCTGCAACAGCTATCTGAGTTCCGATTTCGGGGTCAGCATTAACATATTTTGAATTGCAATCGACAGTTAAAACCAATGCCTTGTTTGTTCCTTTTATATTAACTACTCCTGCATCTGACGGAAAATTTGTAGTCATATTGTTTGTACCAACCATGGTATCGTACTGTTCAATAATCCAATTTTTTGAAGCAATATTTGGATTTGCAACAAGTGATTCAGCTACTTCTCTCAAGTTCTGAGGTTCAGGAACGTTGTCGATATTAAATTTTTTATATTCTTGATAATACGCAGGCTCTTTGTATTCTCTTTCGTAAACTGGAGCTCCTCCGCCAAGTACAAGTGTGTCGGCGGGAACGTCGGCAACTAATTTATCGTGCATGTAAAAATGCAATCGATTTCCTTTAGTTACTTCTCCAATAATTTCACAATGCAAATCCCATTTGTCGAATATTTTTTCTACTATTTTTTCTTTACCTTTTTCAACTACAATTAACATTCGTTCTTGCGATTCGGAAAGTAAAATTTCCCAAGGCTCAATATTTTGCTGACGTAAAGGAACTTTATCCAAATTAATTTTCATGCCATGTTCGCCTTTTGCCGACATCTCTGATGTAGAACAAATAATTCCGGCAGCTCCCATATCTTGCATTCCAACCACAGCATCGGTTTTATTTAATTCGAGCGTAGCTTCTAGTAATAATTTTTCTTGAAATGGATCTCCAACTTGTACCGAAGGTATATCGTCGGCTGAATTTTCGTGCAAATCAGCTGAAGCAAAAGTAGCTCCATGAATACCATCTTTTCCGGTAGATGAACCAACAATGTAAACAGGATTTCCAACACCTTTTGAAATAGCCGAAATCATGTCTTCTTTTTTCATTAAGCCAACCGACATGGCATTTACCAATGGATTGGTATTGTAACACTCGTCGAAATAAACTTCGCCAGCTACAACCGGAACTCCAAATGCGTTTCCATAATCGCCAATTCCTTTAACCACACCTTTAAGCAACCATTTTGTTCTATCGTTTTCGAGTTTTCCGAAACGAAGCGAATTTAACTGAGCAACCGGACGAGCTCCCATGGTAAAAATATCGCGATTAATTCCACCAACTCCTGTTGCAGCTCCCTGGTAAGGTTCAACTGCCGAAGGGTGATTATGTGATTCGATTTTAAATGCACAAGCCAATCCGTCACCAACATCTACTAAACCAGCATTCTCCTCTCCTGCCTCAACCAACAAAGCTTTCCCTTTTCTTGGTAAAGTTTTCAACCATTTTATCGAATTTTTATACGAAGCATGCTCCGACCACATTACTGAATAAATGCTCAACTCAACAAAATTAGGTTCACGTCCTAATATTTCTTTGATTTTATCAAATTCATCTGATGTTAAACCGAGTTTTTTTGCAGCATCTACGGTTACTTTAGCGTTATTTGGCATGGTGCTTAAATTTTGATTATTGTTGCTCGCAAGATATAAAATTAAACGCATTATACAAAAATCAAAAATGATGATTTATAAACCGATTCCTTGTCTTTAGTGTAATAAATTTGATGTGTCGACTATCATTGATTATTTTAGCGGCATAAATAAATTTGATGTTCAACAAATGTTAAACGATTTTAATTTTACCATTTCGATATTTCAAATTTTCGGTATCATTTCGATTTTTGTTGCTGGATATTTCACGATTTATTTGCTTAGGCTAAAAAGTGAAAACAAGGCTGCAAATCGTTATTTATCCTTATTCTTTTTTCTGTTTGTATTTGTACAACTTTTCCTTTTATTTTCTGATTTCAAAATGAATAATGCAGCATATTTGCTTTTGATTTTTTTTGTACCTACATCACTAGCAATTGCTCCCACGGCGTATCTTTATTTGAAAAAAATAACTTTACACAACTATGTAAATATTCGAAAACATTACTACTTAACAACTATTGTTCTGCTTATTAACCTTATCATTTTTTCGGTTGTTTATTCCAGCGTAAATAAGGACATTAAATTATCATTTGTTTCAGTCTTAACATATACCAATGTTGGTGGACTGACAGTAATTTTTCTTGTTCAAAATTTTTATTATATTTATAAAAGCTTTTTACTATTGAAAGCACATTCGAAAAATATTGAGAATATTTATTCGTTTTCATCTTCACAAATTTCATTGAAATGGATTAGAGTTTTCATTTTCGGATATATCGGTTTTTTGTTTATAACCATTGTGAGTCACTTTGTTCCAAAAGAAATCGACTCGTTTTTTTTAGATGTGATGATTTTAGGATATCTAATTTACATTGGCTATAGAGGAAGCAAACAATCGGAGATATTTTTTGGATTTGAACAACTTAAAAATGCAATTCTTGAAAACGAAAAAGAAACAAAAAAAGTAGTTGCTATCGTGAATATTGAAAACAATCAAGAGATTCAAGAAAAACTATTAAATTACCTTAAAACCGAAAAACCATATTTAAATCCGGAACTAAATATTATCGATTTGGCTAAAACTATCGGCACCAATCAAAAATATCTTTCACAAATTATTAATACTGAGTTTGAAATGAACTTTATCAATTTTATAAATAAATACCGTATCGACGAAGTATTGAAACTGATGAAAGATTCAACCTCAGTAAATTACACTATAGAAACACTGGGAGAAATGGCTGGATTCAAATCGAAATCGTCGTTTTACAATGCTTTTAAAAAAATTACAAACGAGACTCCATCAGTATATTTCAAAAAAATAAATGGATAAAATCTATTGTTTTACAAATCTTTTAACAACTAGCTGATTTTTTGAAATTAACTTAATAAAATACACGCCACCTGCAAAATTAGATGTATTAATATTGTTTTCGTTAACGCCAAACAAAGATGTCGTTTTTTGCTCGCTTAACGCTTTACCATAAACATCAAAAATAAGGATTCTTACATTACCATAGTCGGAATTGAAATTGTATTTCAAATTTAGCATGTCGTTTACCGGATTTGGGTATAATTCAACATTCGATATGTCAAGTCCTAAATTTTCGGAGTTGTGCTCCAAATTAACTGAAACGATATTTGATGTTGAATGTAGTCCGCTATAATCGGTTTGAATAAGTCTATAATACGAAGTGCCTGAATAAGGATTTTCGTCAACTTCGGAATAATGAATTTCAGTATTTGAGTTTCCTGCTCCCATAGATTTAATTAGAAATTCGAAATCAATTCCATTTTTCGACCGCTCAACTGTAAAGAAATCGTTATTAATTTCCGTAGTCGTTACCCAGCTTATCTCAACTATTTTATTATTCAAGCTACAATTAAAAAACAATAAACTTATAGGCAATATCAAACAATCTTGGACATCAAGAGTTTTGGGTCCCAGCATATCAAAACATTCACTTGATGACGATACATCGCTCCACGCTCCAAGGTCTTCTATTTCTGTTTGTAAGGTAGCATTGTCGGTATTTACCGCATAAACATCATATTCGCCCGAAGTTAATCCACTAAACGTTCCAGTTGTGTTTGTAGCAACAATATTCCCCGAACTGTTAACTACAATGTATTTTTGCTCAAAGCCCCCTCCTGCCTCGAAGCCAGATGTTGAAACCACAAGATTTGTGCCTGTACAAATTTGAATATCTGCAGAAGAACACGTAAAAGTTAGTCCAGACTCAGAATCATTACAACTTGAATTAGAAGCATCTTCAACCACAATTGTTTGTGTTGAGCCCGAAGCAAATCCAGTAAGCGTATATGTTCCTGTACCAACTGCCGATTCATAAGTTGTTGGAGTGTCGTCAATAATATTTACGCTACTAGAAATTCCAAGAGAACTTACATCAACTTCAATATTAAATTCGTTAGAACCACAATTCTCAATAACTGTAAAAGTTGCAGAGGGACCAGCGGCAACATTAACATATTTTAGTCCTAAAATATCCAAACAACCACTTGCTGATGAAATATCACTCCAAGCTCCTAAGTCATCAATTTCTGTTTTTACTGTAGCATCGTCTGTATTAACAGCATAAACAGTATAATCGCCAACTGCTAATCCGCTAAATGTTCCACTTGTATTTGTAGCAACTATATTTCCAGAGCTATTTACCACTACGTACTTTTGCACATAATTGCCTCCGCTTGTGTATCCACTTGTAGAAACAGTTAAATCTGTGCCTAAACAAATTTGTTCGCAAAAAGTTACCGCACTTCCTGAATAGGGACCAATATAATCGACACAATAACTTGATACATTGGCAACAAAATTTGCCCAATCGCTACTTACTGCAATTTCTGTAGGTCGAGAGCCCAAATAGTTTATGGCATAAATTCGATAATTTCCATCAGCCAAGGAACTAAAAATACCCGTAGTATTTATTGCCAATATTTCATCAGAAACATCGTTAACCAATATGTATTCTTGTGTATATCCAAGTCCGCTTTCAAATCCTGATGCACTTACAGAAATAGAGCCTGAAAAATCACATTGAGAAAAAGAAGGGAAATAGAAAGCTAGCAACAAAAATGTTACAATAAAAAATTTTTTATGATTAAGGAAAAATTTCATTAACACAAAATAATTAATCCCAAGAACCTGCATTTGCATTACAAGTTGCACAAGTTAAGCTTATCTCAAATTGACCTTCGGCGACACCGTTTCCATCAACATATATGTAATAAGTTACTGTATTTGTTGCCGTAAAAGTATAACTTGATGTAGTTCCTGTTCCACTATCAGTATCACCTCCCACACAAGTCAGCGAGCCACAAGAACCGCTAAAAATATTAATGTCGGTATCGAAATTTGTATTTGCATTATCGGTGCTGATAGTTACTTCGCTCCCCGCTCCAGTAAATGTGTACCAAACACCTGCACTTGTTGTTCCTCCACCTGAGCAAGCTGTAGGAGCATCTGTTGCAGTAGCCAAAATATTGCTTGCAATATCCGAATCACCACAAATTAAAGCGGTAGCATCTGCACATAAATCGTTGGGAGGCGTAATCACAACTCCTGAAACAGGCTCAAAATCATAATCACATAAGTCTCCTGCATAACCATCAATACGAATATAGTAGGTATTTCCAATCGTTAATCCTGAAAAAGTCCACGTTCCTGTTGTTAGCTCCCCTGTTGGACTTACGCAACTACCAACAATATTTGATAAAGATCCACAATTTCCGCTGAAAACAGCCAGTTGAACGCCATCATCGTTTGAACAGTCCCCTATCGTATAATCCATTTCAACATCTGTACTACCAGCAATGAAAGTCATCCATGAATCATTATCAATACTTTGTCCACACACACTTGGACTTCCTGCACTTACAGTATATGAGCAATTTGTACTACCTGCAAATGGTTGAGATAAGTCAATAAGAGGACCGTCAACGCATTCGTCTTCGGGTAATGATGGATTATCGGTGCAAACATCACATACCGTAAAAACTTCAGAGTCTTTACAAGTTGGGTCGGCATCGTCTTGAACCGAAATCGTTTTATTTGAAGTTAATCCACTTATTGTATAAGTTCCTAAGCCAACATTATTTTGATATGTCGTTGTGCCATCAGTTATGTCTACTCCTGAAGCATCTCCTAAGTCTGTTACAACAACCTCTAATGAATACGATGAAAAATCGGCAGAACATGTTTTAGTTATTGTAGCCACAGGGAAATTACAAGCAGCTGTTATTGTTAGCTGAACACGAGGCTTATAAGTTCTTGTAGTAGTTGTACTAACCCCACATTGATTTGCCGAAACATTAGCAATTCCTCTAGTTTGATTGGCCACATTATTGTACATATAAACTTGTCCATTATAACCATATCCAGCATTTACGCCCCAACAAACATCTACTAATAAATTATCGGTGCCATTCCAATTAAAATTTGAGTCAAAAGTAATTGTTCGCCAGCCAGTGGAACCTGGAGTTAGTGTATGAGCACTTTTAACTGTGGTTAATCCTGCGGCATTGTGTGCCGAAGCATCGGTTGACGAAGTGTGAGCAAGTCGAACCTCGTAGTTGACCAAATTACCTCCATTTATTTCTGAAACATCCCATGCAATTGCAGAGATTGCTCCTGAAAAGCCTCCTGCAGCAATAATTTCCGATTGAGTATATACAAATTGAACTCTACGACTTTCCCATGCATAGTTGTATGGAGAAATACCAGAAGTTCCACTTTGAGTTGTTTGTGCTCCAATGGTAATCGTTGTTTGTCCAAAGCTACGAATATTAGAACTCAATGAACAAATAATTATTACAGATAAATACAACAGTATTTTTTTCATACAACTACTTCTTTAACCTATTAATAATTTCAACCACTTCAGATTGTTTTATTGCGTCCTTTTTTAGCTCTTCCGAAAGCGTTTCAAATTCATTATCGAGAACAATGCGACGAATGGCTGTGTTTTTTGTTTGTCTGATTTGAAAAATTACTCGTTCGGTTAATTCGTCGTTTCCTCCGGCTAGCTCATTAACCTGAGAAATAAGAGGATTAATTTGCGGTGAAGTTTTATAGTTTACTACTGCTTTGGGTTCTGATTGTATTTGAAGATTTTCATCTAACTGTTGAGCAACAATAGCACTATTAAAAATACAGGAAAAAAAGAAAGTTATAATTCCTGATTTAATTAAAAAATTTACACTCATAAATTTTTATGTATAAATATATATTAATATGTTTTTATAATTAATTTGCAAACGTACAAGAGGAACTTCTATTTAGAAATTTTTTTTGATAAAATTCATCAAAAACAAAAATACAGAGATAAGAACCATTTCTGTTTTTATGCAGCGAGGAATAAGTTTATATTCATGAATTCAGACGTTATTTTACTGCTTATAAGTGTTTTCATTAATAGAAGCCATTTACTTTATTAGGGTAATCATACCTATTACGATTCAATGTGACCGACACAATTTAAAAATAAGATACCCGCTTTTGCGGGTATGTGGTAATTTTTTGAGGCACATTCCCTTGAAAAAGGGAATCTAAAAAATCACATATGTGCCATATGGAAATAGAATTGGTATCAAAGGCTTAGTTGAGTGATATTTTTTTTCTAAATTCGTAATCACTTGTTTTATTTTTGTTTTTACAAAAACCACCCCGCCCTTTGGGTGCCCATCCAACGGAGGGGAATTTGTCTTCGTAGTTTAAATTTAACAAACTCAAATCATTCAATTTTATTCTGCCCAAAAATTCTCCTCCTTTGCAGGAGTGTCGCAGACCGAGGTGGTTTCTTTTCTCTACCCCTACAGTTTCAGCCGACTGCTAGCCGCAAAACTATTATAAACCTCCAAGGTTTTAAAAACCGTGGAGGTTTTTGTTCCAATATTTGTATAAACAATTTTGTTTTCGTTTTAAGCCCCCTCTTTGGGTATTTATCCAGCGGAGGAAAATTTCGTTTTTCAAAATGACAATCTGGTCAAATAAAAAAACATTTGGAATTACTCCTTAAAAATTAAAATCTTTTTGCAACCATAAAACGGACTTTCATTGAATCTATAATGCAAAAAGAAAATGCTTTCTCTTAGACCTCTCAACTCAATGTTTTTCAGATTTATATCAATAAAATTAAAATATTGATCAGCAATTTGTTCAATTTCAATTTTGCGACCTAACATATCGTACAATTCAAAATCGTAAAAATTTACATCTCCTTTGTGATAAAACTTAAAATTTCCAGTACTTGGATTTGGATAAATGTAAATTCTGTCTTCTTGAATTTGTTCCGAAATAATATATCTTTCATCAAGTTTAGAAGTTAATGTCAATGTAGCAAAACGTAAAATGATTGGTTTTTCAAACCCTCTTAAAAATATCCTAACATATCGAATATTTTTAAAATCGTTTATATTTCCTACTTTTCGTTGAATTGAATCTAATGGAATTGTAAAGTGATACCAAGTAACCCAACTTCTTGTTTCGTTTTCAAAACGGGCATTATACGAAATAGTATCGTCGATAAAATTATGCCCGATTTTGAATGAATCGGGCTTTATGTGAATCAAATATTGAAAATAATTTTCTTCTTGGTTGAAAAGTGTATCTCTATTGTAGTCCTCCGAATCGGGGGTAATTGTACCCATTGTTTGATAATATTCGGTAGATTGTGATGCTGTTGGCGAATTTCCATCCGAATTATTATAGAACTTATATCTGTCTAATATTCCTAACTCTTGTTCGTCATAATCAGAACCTTTGAAATAATGATAATTATCGTGCGAAGGGTCAGTCAATTCTTTTTGATAAGTTTCGTAACCCGAATGTAAAAAAACCGCATCTAAATAATCATCTAAAAATTCTTGTTCTTCTACCGTTCTTAGTCCATCATATCCAACATCTTGATATTCTCTCATAGTTTCTCCTGAACTAAAAGCATTATACTGTGGTCTGTTATTTGGCACCAATCCCCATATTGTTGTGTCATGACTTTCTACGATTAATCCCTGTTCATAAAATTGCAATGAGTCTTTTAAAATATCTTCTGAAATATCTCCCAAATTAACATACAACTCTCCTCCTGAATGTGTAGAATCATAAACAAAAGGATCCATTAACCAAAATTCAAGAAACTTAATATTTTTTAATTCAAAATTTGAATCTGACCATAGCCCTCGTGCAATTCCGCCCCAACGTGTCTGAGGATTATGCAATTGCCCAAATGTGTCGATTCCTTCAGAAAATGATGTTGGAAAAACATCGTAATTGTAGTGACCTTTTTCTTCAGGATAAAATGCCAAATTCAATACAGCTATGTTTTGTGGAATATTATTTTCTGGGTATTTATTCGGTGTAATTTCTTTTTCGTACACTTCTCGTACAAAGTGATTCGATTGTAAGTCGGGATTCAATTTTATATGTACCGGTGTTGCCGAGTTGTTTCTTAAAAACAAAGGGTCGATACAGTACCAAGCTATTTTTGCTCTATTAAACCCATATCCAACACTATCGATTAATTCCGATTCAGGAAATAAATCGGGTTGCTTCATTGGTAAACTTGATATACTCCAACCGGAAAAGCTTTTAATATCGATAAACTGTTTATCAGGAATCCCCTCTATTGTATTTTGAGAATTGGCACAAAAGGCGAGCAAAAAGAAATAAAAAATAAACTGAAACTTCAGACGTATTTGTATTTTACTCATACACAAATATATTTATTTTTCATCAATAAAATTTTTACTTCAATCATAAAAATACACTTAATGAAACGTAGGACACGAAATACATTTTCGGTTGTTTCGAATCTTTTTACTTATCCAATATCTGAATCCGAAGTCGAGGTTTAAAGTTTTAAACTGAAAATAATCGATCCCGACAATAAAATCAAGTGTTTTGTTCAGCATATATGCGTATTCGATGCCTGCTGTAGGTGAAACGGGTTTATACTGAATTGATTCTGATGATAATAAATTTTCTACGTTTTTATACTCAGAAAATATTTCCCACGTCTGTCGATAATAAATGCTTGCTCCCAGCGAAATATTCATCGAATGTTTGTAATAGTTAAAAAGTCGTTGTCGAAAAGAAAATCCGGTTAAGCCTGTAAGTTTTGAAACTCTATCGTAAATAATAATTTGTTTAAAATTCAACGATAATTTGTCATCGGAAATAAAATAATCGTAATTAAAAATCAAACTTGGTTCAATTGGTAAATTAGCATTATTTGCCAAGATATTGTTGTACAAATTAGCATTCTCGTTTGCAAAACTATATCCCAAACTACTCAATTTTAAACTCATATTGCTTTGCGAAAAAGTGTTGACACTAATCAACAAAAAGAATATAATATGAAGCTGTTTTCGTATCAAAATGTATTTTTTGTAAAAATATGAAAAAATAGTTCGCATATTTTAATATTTTTATGGTTTAAAAACAATTTAAAATAAAACACATGAAAATATTAGCAGTTATTATAATGTTTGTACTGTCAACAGCTTTAGTAAGCGATAAACCAGCATACAATCTTTTCGATAAATCGGGAAAAGAAGTCGCATACAAAATGATGATAGATGAATTAAATAAGGCTGATGTTGTATTTTTCGGCGAACTGCATAATAATTCAATTGCTCATTGGTTACAATTTGAAATTACCAAAGATTTATATACCACACACGATAAAAAAATAGTTTTGGGAGCCGAAATGTTCGAATCGGACAATCAGTTGATTATGAACGAATATCTGAAAGGCATTATTTTAGAACCTAAATTTGAGGAAGAAGCTCGATTGTGGCCCAATTACGAAACCGATTATAAACCTCTTGTTAATTTTGCCAAAGAAAACAATTTGAATTTTGTTGCTTGCAACATTCCTCGACGTTATGCATCGGTGGTTTTTAGCGGAGGATTTGAAGCCTTGAATAATTTAAGCAACGAGGCAAAACAATACATTGCTCCGCTTCCAATTGAATATAATCCAGAACTAAAATGTTATAAAGACATGACACAAATGAGCGGAGGCATGGGACATAAAATGACAAATGAAAATTTACCAAAGGCACAAGCCGCAAAAGATGCAACTATGGCTCATTTTATTGCTAAAAATCATGCCAAAGGAAGCATTTTTATTCATTACAATGGAAGCTATCATTCTGATAATTATCAAGGGATTATAACTTATTTGAAAAAAACGAATCCCGAATTGAAAATTGCAACTATTACAACCGTTGAAAGTAACGACTTAACACAAATTACCGAAGAAGCAAAACAAAGTGCCGACTTCATAATTAATGTAAACGAAAACGTTACCAAAACTCATTAATCGTTTTATGATATTAATTGCAGATAGTGGCTCAACAAAAACCGATTGGGCTTTTCTTGAAAACGGCAAGTTGATTTCGGAATTCTCGTCAGAAGGCTTAAATCCATATTTTCTAGACGAGTCGCAAATATTTGAAATTATGACAATTACTTTTCAAGATTTTGATAGAAAAACAGAAGTGTCGGATATTTTCTTTTATGGAGCAGGTTGCAATTCAAAAATCACGAATTCGAAAATCGAAACCGAACTCAAAAAGTTATTTATACATGCTCAAATCGAAGTTGAGAGCGATATGTTGGGAGTTGCACGAAGCGTGTTTGCAAAAAAATCAGGAATTGCTGTAATACTTGGAACTGGTTCAAATTCATGTCTTTATGATGGCACTAATATTACCATGCAAGTTGGTTCGTTTGGATATATTTTAGGTGACGAAGGTAGTGGCTCAAATATTGGAAAATCGTTTATTACATCTTTTTTAAATAATGAATTGCCTAGCGAGATTTCAAAACTGTTTTATGCAGAATTTAAACTAGATACAACTTCAATCATCGAAAGTGTATATCGTAACCAGTTTCCAAATCGATATTTAGCTTCGTTTACAAAGTTTATGGCAAAAAATATTGAAAATCAAAGCATAAAAAAAATTGTTAAAAATAGCTTTAGAGAATTATTCAGCCGAAAATTATCAAAATATGATTTACAAAATCACGAAATCGCTTTTGTAGGTTCAATTGCTTTTCACTTTTCTGATATTCTGAAAGAGGTTGCCGATGAATATAATGTTACCATCAATCAAATCGAAAAAACTCCTATGAAAGGTTTAATGACATTTCATGCTAGTCAATCGATTTGAGAATTTTTTCAACCTCCGCTTCAGTTTTATAAAGTTTATCTTTGCAAATTTTAATTAACTCGGATACTCGCTTAACTTTATCGGCAAGTTCGTCAATATCAAGATCTTCGTTTTCAATTTTTTCAATAATTCCTTCTATTTCTGCGTAAGCCTCGGTGTAAGTTATACTTTTCTTTGTCATAAATTAAAATTTGCATAAAGTTAAAAATAAATAATTCAAAAGCCAGAAAGAAAAACAATCACATTTCAAGTAAATATTGTAAAATATTAAAAATTTACACTTCTTTTTTAACTTTTCGATTATAAATAGAGAATGTTTTTTAACTTTAGCTTTGGTTGTTTTTGACATAAAAAATCAAATCGAATGAAATTTAAGCTGATTATAACAATACCAATATTTTTTTTGATGATTTCGGCAGATATTTTTTCACAGAAATCGAATCTGAAATTTAAACATTTGACCAATAAAGATGGACTTTCGCAAAATTCTGGGCGAGCTATCATTCAAGACGACAGAGGTTATATGTGGTTTGGTACCGAAATGGGTTTAGATAGATTCGATGGATACTCGTTTTTATCATATACCCATAATCCTCTCGATAAAAATAGCTTACGAAATATTTACATAAATTGTATTGCACAATCGTCGAAAGGGGAAATTCTGATTGGTACCGATGGAGGAGGACTAAATTGTTTGAATGTTGAAACTAACATTTTCACAAATATTCTGCACGACGAAAACGATAAAAATACCATTTGCGGAAACGTAATTTTTGCTGTTTATGAAGACAGAGAGCAAAATTTATGGATTGGAACAACAACCGGATTAAGTAAATACAATCGAGAAACAAAATCAGCAAGCAATTTTTACTATAATGAAAATAATGCAACCAGTTTATGCAACGATGTTATATTTGATATAATAGAAGATAAATTAGGGAATATTTGGCTTGGAACATATTCAGGACTTTGCAAAATAAATAAACAAAATCACAAGATTGAACGAATACCCGAAATTAATTTTTTTGTCCGAAAATTACAGGTAGACAATAATGATAACTTATGGGTTTCATCTCCCACTAATGGATTAACATGCTACGATATTAAAAACAATCGTGTAAATACGCAAATTCTAGATTTTGAAAAAATTGCAAAAATCAGCAATAACAGTATTTGTGATATTATTTTTGAAAACGAAAATAATTGTTGGATTGCCACAACTGATTCTGGGTTGATATATTTCGACAAAACAAAAAATCTATATTCTACAATCAGGCATAACCCATACATTCAACATAGTATAGCCAGCGATAAAATCCGAAGCATTTATCTTGATAATGCCGGAGTTCTTTGGGTTGGCACACACTTCAACGGAATAACCTACTACGACACTCATAGCAAACCTTTTAATCATTTTGTTGCAGATAAAGAAAATAAACATTTTTTCAAATCTATTACTCCCATCATGCAAGCCTCCGATGGATTAATATACATGGGACTGCAAACAGGCGTTCTTATTTACGATGCAGAAAGAGACAACTCGACATTACTAAAACACGAACCAACTCAGGCGAATAGTTTAAGCAACGATTTTATCACTTGTTTTTTTGAAGACACAGATGGCGAAGTTTGGATTGGAACCGACGAAGGATTAAACCTGTATAATCCTAACACAAAAAACATTACTCGTTTTTTTCCCGAAGAAAATAATTCTAATTCACTAGGTGGAGTTTCTGTTTGGGACGTTAAACAAGATGAAGACGGAATTATTTGGATTGCAACTTGGGGTGGCGGTATTGCCAGCTACAACAAAAAAAACAACAAATTTTCTCGCTATCAACACAACGAAAATAATGAGAATTCGCTAAGCGTAAATAATACACATTTAGTATATGAAGATAGCAAGGGATATCTTTGGTTTGGGACATGGGACGGAGGGCTAAATCGTTACGATAAAACTAAAAATGAATTTAAAATATATAAACATAAACCTGACGATATAAATAGCTTAGGACACGATATTATCATGTCGGTTTGTGAAGATAAAGATGGAAATATTTGGATTGGGACATTCGGTGGCGGAATTGACAAATTGGATATAAAAACAAATAAATTTTCACATTTTACCATCGAAAATGGTTTGCCTAGCAACACAATTATGGGCATTTTAACCGACCAAAAAAATAACTTGTGGATAACCACAGCAAAAGGAATTTCTAAATATTCAATCGTCGATAATATATTTAGAAACTACGATATTTCTGATGGCGTTCAAGGAAACGAGTTCTCGCAGCACGGTTACTTTAAAACTCCAACCAGCAAGTTTCTTTTGTCGGGAGCTGACGGATTCAACTTTTTTAACCCTGATAGCATTATCGATAGCAAATACATTCCGAAATTGCTAATCACAAAGTTCAAAGTAAAAAACAAAGAAATTTTGCCAAGCGACAGCACATTTCTGAAAGAACCCATTTACAAAACAAAAAACATTGTACTAACTTATCACGAAAATGTTTTTGAATTTGAATTTACAGCTTTTCATTATGCAAATACCGATAAAATTCAGTACAAATACATGCTCGAAGGCTTTGAAACAGAATGGAATTATGCTGAAAATTTAAGAATTGCCAAATACACAAATCTTTCGCAAGGCGAATATGCTTTCAACGTAATGTCGACCAATTGCGACGGTGTATGGTGCGAAAATACGACATCTATACACATTACCATTTTGCCACCATTTTGGAAAACAACTTGGTTTTATATAGCATCAATCGCATTTTTAATTTTATTGATTTTTTCTATCATGCGTTTTCGCGAACAAAAATTGCAAAAGGCTAAACGAATATTAGAACAAAAAGTAAAAGAACGAACCATTGAAATAGAGCAGCAAAAAGAAGAAATTACAGCTCAACGCGATTCTATTCTAGTACAAAAGGAAGAAATTTTACAGAAAAACGAAGAAATTACAGCTCAGCGTGATTTAGTTACCGCTCAAAAAAATAAAATTGAACATATCCATCACGAAATTACCGATAGTATTCATTATGCAAAACGAATTCAAGGTGCCATTTTACCCACACAAGAATTTGCTGAAAAAATTCTTCCAAATCACTTTGTGCTTTTTAAACCAAAAGACATTGTAAGCGGCGATTTTTATTGGATGACAAAAGTCGAAAATCAAGTCGTAGTTGCTGTGGCAGATTGCACTGGACACGGAGTACCAGGAGCTTTTATGAGTATGTTAGGTGCAGCATTTTTAAACGATATCGTTAATAAAGAATATATCACACAACCAGCGGTAATTTTGCGACGATTACGAAAAGAAATCATTCGAGCATTGCAACAAAAAGGTGAAGTTGGTGAGCAAAAAGACGGAATGGACATCGCCCTTTGTGCAATTGATTTCGATAATATGAAATTGCAATTTTCAGGAGCAAATAACCCTCTTTACATAGTTAAAAGTTTATCAAGTTCATCAAGTAATAAAGTTGAAGAAAACAAAAGTTCCGACTTTATAAACTTTACGAACTTTGAACTTTACGAACTAAAAGGAGATAAAATGCCAATAGCCATTTATGAACGAATGGACAAATTTACTGTTCACGAAATTGATATACAAAAAGGCGATTGTTTGTATTTGTTCAGCGATGGTTATGCCGACCAATTTGGTGGTCCAAAAGGTAAAAAATTTATGTCGAAACAATTGAAACAATTATTAATTGACAATTATCAATTACCAATGCAAGAACAAAAAGAAGTATTGGAAAATGCAATCGAAAACTGGATGAATTACGAAAAAGATATTTACGAACAAATTGATGATATTACCGTGATGGGTATTAAAATTTAAATATGAAAAAATATTTTATAATTATAGTAGCATTATTTACTGGTTTAAGCAATAGTTTTGCTCAAAACAAAATTGCGATTGATAGTCTTCAAAATATAATTATTTCTGTTGAAAAAGAATGTACTACACTCTGCGAGAAAGACACACTCAGAATAAAAGCATACATAGAATTAAGTTCTTTGATACTAAATAGTCAACCAGATTCTTCATACAAACTAAAACAAAAAGCTAAAAATCTTTCGAAAGAATTGTTAAAATCTACCAACCTGAACGTCAAAAATGTTTCAGGAATTAAGAATGATTTAGCAGCAGCAATTATTGGCTGTGGATTGTATTATGAAATTAAGGGCAAAAATGACAAAGCAATTGAAGCGTACAATGAAGCAATAATAATTTTTGAAGAAACAAATAATAAAGAAGGCATTTCAAAATGCTTAAACAATATTGCAACCATTAATTTTAGAGCTGGAAAAATTATTGAAGCCTTAAACTATTTTAATAAAAATTTGATAATTCTTCAAGAGTTAGGAAATAAGCAAGGTATAGCTGTTACATTGAATAACGTTGCTCATATATGTTTAAATCAGGGAGACGTTAAAAAAGCATTAGATTATTTTTCAAAAAGCCTTAAAATACTTGAGGAAATTAATGACAAAAAAAGTTTGGCAACTTTACTTAACTCTATAGCAGGAGCATATGCTGATCAAGGAGACTACGATAAAACTCTCGAATTTATTAACAGAAGTCTATCAATTTTTGAAGAACTAAACGATAAAAAAGGAATTGCAGAAATATTAAATAATTTAGGAAATATTTATGAAAAACAAGCTAAAATTGATACTGCAATAATTTATTACAATAAATCATTATTAATCAGACAAGAAATTGATGATAAAAGGGGTATTTCAATTTGCTTTAATAATATAGCAGGAATTAAACTTAAATTAGCCAATAAAGCTAAATTGGAAAATGATATATCTAAATCTAAATTATTGATAAATGAAGCTGAAGATTTTTACAAAAAGAGTTTAGAAATTAAAACAGAGATTAATGATAAAATTGGTCAGGTTAATGTTTTAATAAATCTTGCAAAAATTGCAAAGTTAAATAATCAATTATTAAACAAAGTTACAATAGTTTCAGAAGCATACAGAATTAGTAAAGATTTAGGTTTTCCAAAAGAGATTCAAAATTCGGCTTCTTTAATGAAAGATATAGCATTATTAAAGGGAGATATTACCAAAGCTTATTTCTATTTATCAGAAGAAATTACAATGCGAGATAGCATACAAAACGAAGAAAATTATAAAGCCATCCAAAAACAGCAAGTAAGGTATGAATATGAAAAAAAATCCACAGCTGATAGTATATATCACGCAAAAGCTATGGAAATTAAAAACTTGCAAATGGCAAAAATTGAAAAAGAAAAAGAGAATCAACTAATATTGATTTATTCATTCATAGTCGGATTTATTATAATTTTAATTTTTTCAATAGTTATTTTTCGTCTATTTATCCAAAAAAAGAAAGCTAACATTAACCTTGCTGAACAAAAATTAAGAATTCAACATCAAAACAATAGCTTAATACAAGCCAATGAAGAAATTAATGCACAAAAAGAAGAAATTTTAACTCAGCGCGACGAAATTGAAGCACAACGAGATTTAGTTGTGGAACAAAAAAGCCATATCGAAGAAATTCACAAAGAAGTAACCGACAGTATTATTTATGCTAAACGCATTCAACAAGCAATGTTGCCTGATTTTTCGGTAAGCAGTAATCAGTATTCAATATTCCAAAAAACTACCGATTACCAATTACCAATTACTGATAACTTTATTTTATTCCGCCCCAAAGATATTGTTTCAGGGGATTTTTATTGGACTGCACAAATTGAAAATCATTTGATTTTTGCAGTAGCCGATTGTACCGGTCATGGTGTACCTGGTGCATTTATGAGTATGCTTGGGATTAGCTTCTTAAACGAAATTGTGCATAAGCAACACGTTATTCAAGCAAATCAAATTTTAAATGAATTGCGAAAAGAAATAATAAATGCCTTACAGCAAAAAGGCGAATCGGGCGAACAAAAAGATGGAATGGACATGAGCCTAGTGGTAATTGACAATTCACAATTTGCAATTAATAATTATTGTTACGCCCAATTTGCTGGAGCAAATAATCCGCTTTGGATAGTGAAAAGTGATAAGTTAAAAGTGAAAAATGAAGAAAATACTAAACTTGATGAACTTTCAACTTTTAACTTTCAACTTGACGAAGTCAAAGCCGACAAAATGCCTATTGCTATCTACGAACGAATGGACAATTTTACCAATCATGAAATTGAAATAAACCAAGGTGATTGTTTATATTTGATGTCTGACGGATACGAAGACCAATTTGGAGGTCCAAAAGGCAAAAAATTCTTATCCAAAAACCTAAAACAATTACTTTTGGACAATTCACAATTGCCAATGAAGAAGCAAAAAGAAATTTTAGAAAAAACCATAACAGATTGGATTGGAAATGGAGAACAAATTGACGATATTACAGTATTAGGAATTAAAATTTAAGAAATACAAGCAACAAAATGAGAGAAAATATTTTTAATAACGATTTTAAAAAATTAATATTTATACTGATAATTTTAATCAATATCATTATAATTCAAACTGTTAATGGGCAAAATTGTGATTCATTGTGGAATATATATAATAATGCAAAAAACGATACCACTCGAATAAAGTTATTAAACGAAGAAATTGGCTATATATACGAAACAATCAATATTGATTCAGCAATATTTTTCTACAACAAAGCAATAGCATTAGCCGATAAAAATATAATGCAAAAAACAAAAAACGAAACCACATTTCTTAACCTAAAAGCAACATCTTTACGTTATATAGGCATTGTATATATTGACAATGAACAATTTGACAAAGCAATAGAATATTACTTAAAATCATTAAAAATATTTACTCAGATTGGTAATAGCGAAGGAATGGCGAGCTGTTATACAAATTTAGGAAACGCTTACAATAATAAAAGCGATTATTACAAAGCAATCGAGTTTTTTCTGAAGTCTTTAAAAATTGACGAAAAAAGTGGAAATAAAAAAGGAGTTTCAATGTGCTATACAAATATTGGAGCTGTCTACGCTTCTTTAGGAAATTATGATAAGTCAATCGAGTATTTTCTAATGTCATTAAAAATAAAAGAAGAATTGAAAGACATTAAAGGTATTTCCAATTGCTATAACAATATTGGGATTATTCATAAAGAGCAAGGAAATTACAAGAAATCTATTGAGTTTTTACTAAAAGCATTAGAAATTGATGAAAAAAATGGAGATCAAATTGGAGCCTCCTATTGCATAACAAATATTGCCAACGTATATAAAAATCAAGGAGATGATGACAATGCATTATCGTACTATTTTAAAGCATTAGATTTTTTCGAAAAATATGATGATAAAATAGGAATGACTTCATGTTATGGTAATATTGGAAGTATGTACCTTCGAAAAGCTGAATATGACAAGGCTAGTGAATTTTTCTTAAAGTCATTAAAAATTAACGAAGATTTAGGATTTAAAGAGGGAATTGCACAAATATATTTTCAACTCTCATCTCTTAATGTAACTCTCTCGGAACAAAAAAATATTAGTGCCCAAATAAAATTAAATTATGTGAGTAAATCTATCGATTACGGACTAAAATCTATGTTTGTAGCACAAGAGATAAAAGCACTTCCTCGTATTTATGATGCAGCAGAAGTATTAATGGAAAGCTATAAAATATCTCACAATTACATAAAATATATGGAATATGCAGAAATATTCATTGCAACCAAAGATAGTATGTTTTCGGAAGAAAAAACAAAGGCTCTTACCGAAATGGGGACGAAATACGAATCTGAAAAAAAGCAACTTGAAATAGATAAAATGCAAAAACAAAAAGAACTTGATAATAAAACAATTGAGGCTCAGCAAGCGGAAAATAAAAAGCAACAAATTATCATAGTTTCTGCAATTGGAGGGTTTTTGATAATATTGGTTTTTTCTATAATTATTTTGAGAATGTTTGGTCAAAAACGAAAAGCAAATATCTTGCTTGCCTCTCAAAATGCTGAAATCACTCAACAAAAAGAAGAAATATCGGCTCAACGCGACGAAATTGAAGCTCAAAGAGACACTGTTGTTTTACAAAGGGATCACATCGAGGAACAAAATAAAGAAATTACTGACAGTATAAATTATGCTAAACGAATTCAACATGCTGTCCTACCCGACTTCGATACTATGAACATGATACTTGGCGAACATTTCATTTTATTCAAACCCAAAGACATTGTTTCCGGAGATTTTTATTGGGCTACGATTTTCAAAAATTGGCAAATATATACTGTGGCAGATTGTACTGGACACGGTGTTCCGGGTGCATTCATGTCGATGCTCGGAATTAGTTTCATTAACGAAATTGTGCGAAAAGAAGAAGTTTCTCAAGCCAGCCACATACTTGATCATCTCAGAACTAGAATCATTGAATCGCTCAAACAAAAAGGAATTTCGGGCGAACAAAAAGACGGAATGGACATCAGTATGTGCGTATTAAATTTGGAAACACAAAAACTTCAATTTGCAGGTGCAAATAATCCGCTTTGGATAGTGAAAAGTGAAAAGTTAAAAGTGAATAGTGATGAGTTACAAGATGAAAGTTTATCAAGTCCTTCAAGTTATAAAGTAGATAAAAAATCAAATTCCTTTGCTGTCATTCCAAACTCTCCCCCTGTCATTCCGAACGAACGTGAGGAATCTAACTTTCAACTTTATGAACTAAAGCCCGACAAAATGCCAATAGCCATTTACGAACGCATGGACGAATTCACTAATCATGAAATTGAAATAAACCAAGGCGATTGCCTATATTTAATGTCCGACGGATACGAAGACCAATTTGGAGGTCTTAAAGGCAAAAAATTCTTATCCAAAAACCTTAAACAATTACTTTTGGACAATTCACAATTGACAATGAAGAAGCAAAAAGAAATTTTAGAAAAAACCATAACAGATTGGATTGGAGATGGCGAACAAATTGACGATATTACGGTAATGGGAATTAAAATTTAAGCTAATGAGAAAAAATATCACTTTATTACTTTCATTAATTATATTTATTACAGGATTAAAAGCTGATGATGAAATCCATTATAATGATAGCCTGTACCATAAAATAGTCACAGACAGTCTTTTTAATATTTTTAATAATGCAGAAAATGATACTATAAAAATCAATCTTTTAAATGATGAAATAGGAATAATATACGAAAGTATTAATATAGATTCTGCCTTATTTTTTTATGAAAAAGCTATTAAAATTGCAGATAAACACCTAAAAAAATCTCCGTTTGAAAATAATGTAAACTTAACCGATTTTATTTCTAAAAATGAACATAAAAAAAAATCTTTTTCAAATGAAATAAAAACCTATGCAAATCTGAAAGCACAATCACTAATGTATATTGGGCTTATTTTTCAGGACAGAGGAAATTTTTCTTACGCAATTGAAAAAATTCTTTTTTGCTTAAACATTTATAAACTTACCGATAATAAGCAAGGACTTATTGCATGCAATGGTAATTTAGGAAATATTTTTACAATTCAAGGTAATTATCCCAAAGCTATAGAATATTATTTAAACTCTTTAAAAATTTCAGATGAACTGCTAAGTATTGCTAAAGAAGATTATGAAATTAAGCAATTAAAACAAAGTATGTCATATTGTTATATAGGAATTGGAAATATTCATATTGAACAGAAAAATTATACTACTACAATCGAATATTTTAAAAAATCTCTTGAAATTGCTCTCGAGTTAGATGACAAAAGTGGGATTGCTCTTTCATACAATAATATCGGTAATGTATATAATGAAAATAATAATTCTGATTTAGCGATAAACTTTTATCTCAAAGCACTGGCTATTCAAATAGAAATTAATGATAAAAATAGTATAGCTACTTGCTATGGAAATATAGGCACAATATACAAAGACAAAGGAGACAAACTACAGAGTTCTGATTCTCATACAGATTCAATTTATAAGTATTATAACTTAGCGTTAGATTATTTTCAAAAATCATTTTCAACATTTGAAGAATTAGAAAATAAAAATGGAACAGCTTATACGTTAGTTAGCATTGCATCGCTTCATAATGCATTGTCCGAATATTTGGAAGGAGAAAAAGAAAAAAAACATTTAATTCTTGCATTAGAAAATGGGACTAAAGCTTTTAATATTGCAAAAGAAATTAATTCTCTTCCAATTGAAATTAAAGCTGCATATGAATTAAAAACCATATATATTAATCTTAAGGATTATGAAAAAGCCATAAAATTTTCTGAAATTTATATTGCACTTAAAGATAGCTTGTTTAAAGAAGAAAAAACAAATGCAATTGCTAAAGCAGAAATGCAATTTGAATCCGAAAAAAAACAAAATGAAATTAAACTTCTTAATAAAGAAAAAGAACTGAAAGAAATTGAAATTTCTAAACAAAAAACAACTAAAAACTATTTAATTGGAATAGTCTTACTTATAATAATTTTTTCAATAGGAATTATAATTGCATATCGTAATAAAAGAAAAAATAATATTTTATTAAAGTTTCAGAACATTGAAATTAGTGAAAGAAATGAAGAAATAAGACAACAAAAAGAAGCAATATCTCTGCAAAGTGAAATGCTTGAAAATACTAATAAAATACTTGAAAGAAAAAATATTCAAATTATAGATAGTATAAACTACGCAAAACAAATTCAGGATTCAATCCTACCATCAGAGGCAGTCATAAATGAAGTATTCGGGGAATCTTTTATATATTTCAAACCTAAAGATATTGTTAGTGGCGATTTTTACTGGTTTACTGAAATTGAAAATCAAAAATTTATAGCTGTAGTTGATTGCACCGGTCATGGAATTCCCGGAGCATTTATGAGCATGATTGGAAATACTTTATTAAACGAAATAGTAAACCAAAAAAAGATTTTTGACCTCGATAAAATTCTTCTTGAGATGCACGAAGGCATATTATATTCAATGAGTCAAAAAAGCAAAGAAACCACGAATAATGACGGAATGGAGATTTCAATTTGCAAAATTAAAGATGACAAACTCGAAATTACTTCAACAAATCAAAATGTTATTTTAATAACAAATAACAATGTTATTGAAATTGAGGGAGGATTATATTCTATCGGATCATTTTTTAAAGTTGACTTAACATCATTTCCCATTAAAACTTTTGATATTCAAGCTCCTTTACTTATTTATTTGTTCTCCGATGGATTTCATGATCAGTTCGGTGGACCTAATAATAAAAAATTTTCTTATAACCAATTACGAGACTTGTTAATTGAAAATCAATCTTCAACATTAACAGAGCAGGTAAATGTTTTGGAAAAAGCATTAAACGATTGGATTGGAGACGGAGAACAAATTGATGATATTACTATATTGGGAATTAAAATTTAGTTGATTATGCAAAAAAAAATTGGATTACTATTCATATTTATCGTGTCAGTAGTGCTAATTTCAGCACAGAATTTACACGTTCTTGACAGTCTTAATAAAATTATTAAAAGTCAAGCTCACGATACCATAAAGATTAAAACACAATTCTTGTTTGGGTGTGAATTAGCAGACTCTAATCCTGACTCAGCCAACACAGTATTTAATCAAATACTAACTAATTGCCTCGAAAAACAGAAACAGAAAAGCAATAAATTTTATGAAATATTCGAAGCTCATGCTTTAAAAAAACTTGGTTATGTTGCATTTCTAAAAGGGAATTATCCATCATCACTTGAACGCTATCTATCATCATTGAAAAAATTTGAAAAACTGAATATATATAATGAACAAGCTTATGTTTCCCAATACATTGGACTTGTCCACCATTATCAAAGCCCCGAAACATTCGATGAGGCATACGTTTGGTATAAAAAATCTAAAAAATTAATGATTCAAGTTGGCGATAAGCTTGGAAATGCTCGTGTAAATAGAGATATAGGCAGCTTATTTTCAGATCCTATTTCGTTAGAATTTTTCAATATTGATTCTGCATTGTATTATTATAAAATTTCGTATGCAGTGATTAGTGAAATTGGCGAACCCGACGAAATAGCTGGGTTTGATCTAATTTTATCATGGTTAATGCTTGAAAATGGAGATTATAAAGGTGCGATTGAAAAAATAAATAAATCACACGAATATTTTATAAAAGTAAATAACGAATTTGGAATATTTTCTTGCATCAGAGCACTTGCATCGGTTAATGCAAAAATGAATAATTTTGATGAAGCTGAAAAATTATATTTAACAGCACTCAAAATGGCTGAAAAAATTCAACACCTCGACGGAATAAACAATATTTACGAATCTCTTTCAATCGTAAAATCAGATCAAAAAGACTACAAAAAAGCAATGGAATACTACAAATTTTCAGTAGAAACAAAATTCAAGATTTATTCGCAAGAAAAAATAAATGCAATGACCGAAATGCAAACTAAATATGAAACCGAAAAAAAAGAACTCGAAATCGAAAATCTAAATAAAGAAAAAGAAATTCAGAACCAAGTAGTTGAAAAACAAATGGTATTAATTTACTCTTTTATCCTCGGCTTTTTAATTGTGTTGGTTTTTTCAATAATAATCACAAAACAGTACAGCGATAAACGAAAAGCAAATTTTAAACTTGCACAGCAAAACACCGAAATTTCACAACAAAAAGAAGAGATTTCTGCCCAACGTGACGAAATTGAAACTCAACGCGACGAAATTGCAAAACATCGAGATTTAGTTATTGAACAAAAAGACGAAATCGAATCGAGCATTAATTACGCTAAACGTATTCAAAATGCAGTTCTTCCCGATTCAGAAATTCTTAAAATGATTCTCGGCGAACATTTCATATTATTTAAACCAAAAGATATTGTTTCGGGCGATTTTTATTGGGCAACTATTTTCAAAAATTGGCAGATTTTTACTGTTGCTGATTGCACAGGACATGGCGTCCCAGGTGCATTTATGTCCATGCTTGGGATAAGTTTCATCAACGAAATTGTACGAAAAGAAGAAATTATACAGGCCAATCAAATTTTACATCACTTACGAATTAGAATTATTAATTCACTTCAACAAAAAGGCGTATCGGGCGAACAAAAAGACGGAATGGACATCAGTATGTGCGTATTAAATTTAGAAACACAAACACTTCAATATGCCGGAGCAAATAATCCTCTTTGGATAGTGAAAAGTGAAGAGTTAAAAGTGAAGAGTGAAGAATTAAGAGGGGAAAGTGAAAAGTTAAAAGTGAAAAGTAATGAGTTACAAGTTGAAAGTTCATCAAGTTATAAAGTAGACGAAAAAATAAATTCCGACTTTATAAACTTTACGAACTTTCAACTTTACGAACTAAAAGGAGATAAAATGCCTATTGCGATATATCTAAAAATGGATGAATTTACTAATCACGAAATTGAAATAAATAAAGGCGATTGTTTGTATTTGATTTCAGATGGGTACGAAGACCAATTTGGAGGATCAAAAGGCAAAAAATTTATGTCGAAAAACCTTAAACAATTATTCATTGACAATTGCCATTTATCAATGAATGAGCAAAAAGAAGTTTTAGAAAAAACATTAACGGATTGGATTGGAGATGGTGAGCAAATTGACGATATTACAGTAATGGGAATTAAAATTTAATTGTTAAACATTAAATAATAATGCTATTTCAAAAAAATATTTATAAAATAGTTTTAAGCTTTATACTTCTTACAACCTTAACAAGTAAGGCCGATAATAAAATTATTTTAGACAGCAGTTATGAGTCCATCGTAGTTTTTGATAAAATTACATATTTTGTTGATTCAACAAGGAATCTTGCTGTTAATGATGTTTTTCAAAAATACAAAAGCTGTTCTTTTATACTCAATTACGAAGGAATTATTTTTGAAAATCAAAATTTGGGAGATATTTGGTTTGGCTGTTCAATTCTGAACAATACAAATCAAAAATTAAATTATGTACTTAATTTACCTTCGTTCGATACAATTAACGTTTTTATTTATTGTAGCGATTCTATTGTAAATAAAATTTTAACAGGAAACGGATTTTCGGTTGACCAAAAAGAGATAAAAGATGTTCGAAATCTAATGAAATTGTCCATTGATTCTCAAAATGAATTAATTCTGATTTTTAAAATTTCGGGGAATTTTTCTAATATTAAAGACCATAATTTAAAATTTGATATAATCAATGAGTATTTATTTACTCAAAATGATAATTCGGAAAGGTACTTTCAAGGTATTTTTCTTGGCGTAATATTAATAATGATTTTATACAACTTATTTTTGTTTTTTTCGGTTAAGCATATTAGTTATTTGTATTATGTTTTAATGCTTTTAGGTAGTGGTTTGATTTGGATAAACAATCTCCATTATCAATTTGAATATTTTATTACTTGGTTACCGCCGATTTCATTAGAATTTTTTGGGCTTGTTGTATCTGCTTTTTTTGGAGTATTCCTTATTTTATTTACAAAAAGTTTTTTGGATACTAAAACGAAATTCAAAAAATGGAATATATACCTTAATGTTGTTATCCTGATTATTGTCGTAATTCCTCCTATTCCATATATAGCTCCCAATTTAGGCAAAATATGTTTTTTCGCCTCATTTTTAAGTGGCATTTTAGCCTTTGTTTCTATTTTGGTAATTTCAATTTACGCCTTTATAAAAAAATATCGTCCAGCTAGGTATTTTTTACTTGCAAATATTTTTTTCAGCTTCGGTACAATTGCATTTATTTTAGGAAATATTGAAATAATACCTTCTAATTACTTCACATTTCATGGTATGCAATTTGGAAATATTATAGAAATAGCATTGTTCTCATTAGCTCTTGCTGATAGAATAAATATATTAAAAAAAGAAAATGAGCAAAATCAATTGCTAATAATTCAGCAACTTACAGAAAATGATAAGCTAAAAGATAAGGTAAATCGTGAACTAGAAGAAAAAGTAAAAGAAAGAACAGCTGAAATATATCAACAAAAAGAAGAAATCGAAGCCCAACGTGATGAAATTGAAGCTCAACGCGACATAGTTATCCAACAAAAAGAACAAATTGAAGAAATTCACCAAGAAGTAACCGATAGCATAAACTATGCTCGAAGAATACAAGAAGCCATGTTGCCTGATATAAACATGACAGGTTTTGAAAACCTGTCATGTTTCATTCTCTTCCGCCCCAAAGATGTTGTAAGTGGTGATTTTTATTGGACTGCTAAAATAAACAATAAACTAATCATTGCTGTTGCTGACTGCACTGGGCATGGTGTTCCCGGAGCCTTTATGAGTATGCTGGGCATAAGTTTTTTAAATGAAATTGTACATAAACAAGAAATTACCCTAGCAAACCAAATACTGAATCAACTTCGAATTGAAATAATTAATGCCTTACAGCAAAAAGGCGAATCGGGCGAGCAAAAAGACGGAATGGATATGAGCCTCGTGGTAATTGACAATTCACAATTTACAATTAATAATTATTGTTCCGCCCAATTTGCAGGAGCTAATAATCCTCTTTACATAGTTAAAAGTTTGTCAAGTCCATCAAGTTATAAAGTTGAAGAAAACAAAAGTTCTGACTTTATAAACTTTACGAACTTTGAACTTTATGAACTAAAGGCAGACAAAATGCCTATTGCGATATATTTAAAAATGGATGAATTTACTAATCACGAAATTGAAATAAATACGGGCGATTGTTTATATTTGATGTCCGATGGATACGAAGACCAATTTGGCGGACCAAATGGAAAAAAATTCTTATCTAAAAACCTTAAACAATTATTAATTAACAATGTTCAATTATCAATGCAAGAACAAAAAGAAATTCTGGAAAGTACAATGAATAAATGGATTGGAGATGGAGAGCAAATTGACGACATTACCATAATGGGAATTAAAATTTAAGTATGAAAAAAACACTGCTCATTTATTTTATTCTCATAATAAGTTCATTTTCGTTCGCAGCAAAAATTGATTCATTAAATCAAAAGCTAAACGAAACACATAGCAATATTTTAAAGGCTAAAATTCTAAGAGAAATTTGTCAACACTATTATACAATTAGTAATGATTCAGTTGTAAAATATTCCAAAATAATTACTGATTTTACATCGAATGATACCACTACAATGCTTTGCAAAGCTAAATCTTACGAAGATTTAGCTTATGTCGCAAATCAAAACAAAAAATTTGAAGATGAAGAAAAATATTATTTAAAAGCAATTGAGCTATTTTTAAAATTAGAGAAAAAAAGTGATTTAATAAAGAATTATGGAAACTTAGCAAATTTATTCTTACATACAGCACGTTATGACGAAGCTTTAAAATCTTACAGAAAATCATACGAAATTGCTGAAATATTAAATGATAGTACAAGCATAATTATATCAAATATAAATATTGGAAATGTTTTTAAAGTACAAGGGAAATATAGCGAAGCCATTCAATGCTATATGTTAGCTTTAAAAAATTCGGAAAAAATTAAAAACGAAAAATATCAGGCAATTAGTTTAAATAGTATTGGCGTCGTACATTGGGGAAATAAGTCGTATGAAAAAGCTATCCAATATATTGAAAAATCACTCGATTTAAGAAATAAACTTAAAGATAAAAAAGGAGCTTCTGTCTGCTACTTGAATATTGGGATAATATACGACGAACAAGGTAAATTTGACGATGCAATTATAAATTATCAAAAATCGTTGAAATTAAAACGAGAAGTTGATGATAAATCTGGAATTTCAAAATGTTACAACAATTTAGGTCTAAGTCTCAAAAATAAAAAAAACTATAGTCAAGCAATTGAATACTATTTAAAATCATTAGAAATAAAAAGAGAATATAGCGACAAAGAAGGGATGTCGTTAGTTTTAGGAAATATCTCAAATCTATATAACACAATAGCTGACTCATCAAATATTTCCGCAAGCGAAAAAAGAGAAAATTATCATAAAGCAATCGAATTTGGATTAGAATCATTTCAAATTGCAAATGAAATTAAATCAAATCAATCGCTTCTTTTTGCTGCAAATGCAATTATGTATAGTTATACAAAATTAGAAAATTTTGAAAAAGCTATTGAATTCGCATACAAAGTAATCGCATATAAAGATTCCTTATTTTCTGATGAAAAAACAAAAGTCATTACTGAAATGGATGTAAAATATCAAAGCGAAAAACATATACTCGAAATAACAAATCTAGAAAAACAATCACTTCTCGACAAAAAAACAATCGAAATTCAAGATGCACTTAGCAAAAAACAACAAATCTTGATTTTTTCTTTTATATTCGGATTCATTATTATACTTACGTTCTCGACCGTTTTGTATCGTTTATTTATCCAAAAGAAAAAGGCTAACACTCTTCTTGCACAACAAAATCAAGAAATTTTACAACAAAAAGAAGAAATTATTGCTCAGCGTGATGAGATTTCTAAACACCGAGATTTAGTTGTTGCTCAAAAAGAGGAAATTGAAGATAGTATAAACTATGCTAAACGAATTCAAGAAGCCGTACTTCCTATAAGCGAGGCTTCGCGTGCGATGTTGGAAAATCATTTTATCTTATTTCGTCCAAAAGATATTGTATCTGGAGATTTTTATTGGATTGCAAAAATTCAAAACAGAACAATTATTGCCGTTGCCGATTGCACAGGACACGGTGTTCCTGGAGCATTTATGAGTATGTTGGGGATAAGTTTTTTAAACGAAATTGTTCGAAACCAAGAAATTGTAAAAGCAAACCAAATTTTAAATAAGTTGCGGGAAGAAATTATTAATGCCTTGCAACAAAAAGGCGAATTTGGTGAACAAAAAGACGGAATGGATATGAGTCTTATAATAATTAACAATTCACAATTAGCAATTAAAAATTTTATTCAAGCCCAATGGGCAGGAGCAAATAATCCGCTTTACATAGTGAAAAGTGAAAAGTTAAAAGTAAAAAACGAAGATAATACTAAAGTTGACGAACTTTCGACTTTTAACTTTCAACTTGACGAAGTTAAGCCCGATAAAATGCCAATTGCCATTTACGACCGAATGAACGATTTTACAAATCATGAATTTGAACTTCAAAAAAACGATTGTATATATTTGCTAAGCGATGGATATGCCGACCAATTTGGAGGACGTAATCACAAAAAATTTCTTTCTAGAAATCTTAAGCAATTGTTAATTACAAATTGTCAATTGCCAATGCCAGAGCAGAAAATTATATTAGAAACTACTCTTCTAAATTGGATTGGAGATGGAGAGCAAATCGATGATATTACCATTGTGGGAATAAAAATTTAACACACCGCATTATTTCAAGAATTATTAATATATTTGGATAAACTTGAATTATATATTTAATGAGATATTGGAGCTACATATTTATATTAGTGTTTATATTCTTACAATCAGAACTACTAATTGCCCAATATAAACGAATAGGAATACCCTTTGTTACAAATTTTTCGCCTATCGAATATAAAGCCGGAAATCAAAATTGGGCAATCACACAAGATTCTAGGGGTGTAATGTATTTTGGAAATATTGCAGGCCTGCTCGAATTTGATGGAACATCGTGGAAAATTATTGACCCTGTACTTGCTATTGCATTTGCGAAAGATAAAGATGAAACTATTTTTGTCGGTGGCAGAAGCGACTTTGGGTACTTAGCTCCCGATTCAATTGGAAATATAAAATATGTTTCTTTACTTCCTCTTGTTCCAGAACCACATAAAAATGTTGATAATATTTGGTCATTAACTTGTTCCAACAATAAAGTATATTTTTCAAGTGTTAATGGAAAATTATTCATCTATGAAAATGAAAAAATATCAGTTCTTGAAATCGACAAATATCTTGGAGATATAACAATATTTAACAATAAAATATTTATCGAATTATCAAGTGGACTTTATACTCTCAAAAACAATTTTCCTATCGAAATTATAGGTGGCGAACTTTTGAGTAATGCCAACATTCGCAACATGTTTCCATTCGGCGGTGATACGTTGCTAATTGTTACAAGAAGTGAAGGTTTATTTATCTATCACAACAACAAAATCTCTTCATGGGAAACAGAAACATCTTCATTTTTGAAAGATTATCAAGTTTACCTTGCAACTCAATTACAAAACGGATATATCGCCTTTGGAACTGTCGAAAGCGGGGTAATTATTATGGATAAAAAAGGCTTTCCAACGCAACATATTAACCGACTAGGTGGAATGATTAACGATGATCACTGTGGAATTTATACTGATAAGCAAGGAAACATTTGGAGCGGACTTGAATTTGGAATCTCGTACATTCATGTAAATTCTCCTTGGTCAGTTTTTAATGAACTTGCAGGACTTTCAACAGCGTCGTTTTTATCGGTCGCACTACACAACAACAGACTATATGCAGGAAATGCTCAAGGTTTATTCAGTAAAAATTGGAAAAACGACGATAACCCTCTCCTTCCCGATTGGAATTTTGCCAAACAAGCAGGCTTAGATGCACGGAAAGTCTGGGATATTTTACCAGTTAAAAATGATTTATTATTTAGCAGTAGCAATGTTGGCACATATTGTTTAAATGAAAAGTCGTTCTATAAAATATCCGATTTTATCGCTCCTTTTAAATTATTCAAAGAAAGTTATGGAAATTATATATTAGGTGCTGGTGAACACGCAGGAATACAAATTTTTGAACAAATTAATGATAAATGGGAATTTGTTTCTGAAAATCAAAAAATTGGATATATAAGTGCAATTGAAGAGGGTAACAATCATCACTTTTGGGCTTGTCAAGACGAGCAAACAATATTGGAACTAGAACTCATAAAAGACTCAATATCAATTATTCGTACATACGACACATTATTTGGACTCCCCTCCGAATCATCGGTTTCAATATTAAAATTATTCGACAAAATTCTTTTTGGAACAGAAAAAGGAATCTATATTTTTGATGAAAACAGTAAAAAATTTCACCCTTACGATGAAATAAATTCACTTATCGGAGCCAATATTTATATTACAGCAATTAAAAATGACAAGAATGGAAAAGCGTGGTTTTGGGCTTACGATAATCTTTACGATTTATGTGGATATTTTGAAAAAGACAAAAATGGAAAATTTTCTTGCAAGCTATTTGATAAACCTGTAAATAAAATAAATAGCTTCACAAACAATACTTTTTTACCTATCGACGAACACAATATTTTGATTGGTTCGAGCAATAATTTAGTTCACTTCGATCCATCTATTTCAATCGAAAAACCGTTTTTCAATGCTTTAATCCGGAAAGTTTCTTTACCTATTTCAAACGATTCAATAATTTTTAATGGTGCTTTTCTGAATGAAAAAGGCGAACTTATTAACGAACAAAATAACCACGAAAAAATTGTAATTCCTTACGAATCTAATTCAATAAAATTCAATTTTTCATCAACATATTACGAAGAATATCAACGTAATACATATAGCTATAAGTTAGAGGGTTTCGATACCAACTGGTCTTCATGGTCAAATAAAACAGAAAAAGAATATACCAATCTACCTGAAGGAAACTACGTTTTTATGATTAAATCACGTAATTTATACGACTTTGAAACGATACCTGCAGCATATCGATTTTCAATTAATCCTCCTTGGTACAGAACAGCTTTAGCTTTCTTTATTTATATAATTTTGTTCATTGCATTTGTTTATTTTATCGTAAAAATCAGTATTCGCAAAATCGAAAAAGAAAAAATAAAACTCGAAAAAATCGTTCAACAACGAACTGCCGAAGTTGTAAAACAAAAGGATGAAATTGTTCTCAAAAATACTGTTTTGGAACAACAAAAAGAGGAAATATCAACTCAAAACGAGGTGCTTAATCAACAAAATGAAGAAATTACTTCTCAACGCGACGAAATCGAATCGCAACGAGATATGGTGCTTAAACAAAAAGAGCATATCGAATTAATAAACAAAGAAGTTACCGACAGCATTAATTATGCACGTCAAATTCAAAATGCATTACTCCCTAATAATGAGATATCGAAAGAGTTAATTGGCGAACATTTCATAATATACAAACCTAAAGATATTGTTTCGGGTGATTTTTATTGGCTAGTTGAAGTCGAAAACATAACAGTAGTTGCCGTGGCAGATTGTACAGGACACGGAGTACCGGGTGGTTTTATGAGTATGCTAGGCATGTCGTTGTTAAAAGAAATCGTTGTAAAAGAATACATTACCAATCCTGCCGTAATTTTAAGACGATTGCGAAAAGAAATAATTAACTCCTTAGGGCAAACTGGAGCAAGTGGAGAACAAAAAGATGGGATGGATATTGCACTTTGTGCTATTGATTTCAAAAACATGAAATTGCAATTTTCGGGGGCAAATAATCCGCTCTACATAGTTAAAAGTGAAAAGATAATAGTGAAAAATGAAGAAAATACTAAACTTGATGAACTTTCAACTTTTAACTTTCAACTTGACGAAGTCAAAGGAGATAAAATGCCTATCGCTATTTACGAACGAATGGACAAGTTTACTCTACACGAAATTGATTTACAAATTGGCGATAGCCTATATATGTTCAGCGATGGTTTCTCAGATCAATTTGGCGGACCAAGGGGCAAAAAATTTATGTCAAAACAATTGAAACAAATATTAATTAATAATTCTCAATTATCAATGCAAGAACAAAAAGAAGTTTTAGAAAAAACTTTGTCAGATTGGATTGACGACGGAGAACAAATTGATGATATTACAATTCTAGGAATAAAAATATGATTGCACGTTTTCATATTATCTCAATTCTTTTTTTGTGTTTTTTCACAATACAAGCCCAAGATTATTCAACTAAATCAATAGATTCACTAAAATTATTACTTGAAAAATCAAAAAATAAAAATGAACAAATCAATTTAAATCACCAACTTTCTGAAATCTACAAGCAAACAAATATTGATTCTGCTTTTGTATATCGAAAAAATTCTATAAAAATCAATGAGCAAATATTAAAAAACCAAGCCAACAATCAAGAATTATTATTATTAAAGGCAAAAAACATAAATGCATTGGCTGTGTTATATTTCAAAAAAGGAGAATATAAAGAATGTCTTAAATATCTACTAAATGCAAACAATATTCTTCAGAGTTTAACAAAAAAAAACGGGACAGATAAATACTACAACAGTCTTGTAAAGTTATATGCCGACTTAACTGCCGTTTATGTCAATACTAACGAATATAAACAAGCTCAGTATTATAATATGCAGACCTACTTACTTGATAGTATTAACAACAATAAATTCGGAATGTCTGAATATTATTTAAACCTTGGAATAATTGAATACAAGCAAGGAAATTATCAGAAATCAAAAGATTTATTTTTGAAAACGTTAAATTATAAAAAACAATACAAAATTGAAGATGGTCTCGACAGAGTATATACAAATGCAGGAAATGCATGTATGTCAATGGGAGATTATTCTTCATCCTTAGATTTTTACTTCAAAACGCTAAAAATTGACGAAAAAAACAATCTGCCATATGAAATTGCAGGTGATTATAATAGCATTGGAAACGTTTATTATTACCTTAATGAATTCGATAAATCAATTGAATATTATAAAAAACACAGCGAAATTTGCGTAAAAATAGGAAATACTGATGGATTGGCTACATCGTACGGAAATATTGCAAATATTTTAGCCGAATCAGGAAAACTCTCCGAATCGTTAATCTATTATCAAAATGCAATCAATATTTTGAAAAATACAGAAAACGAAAAACACCTATCCTCTGTTTACAACAATATCGGACAATCTTATAACGAACTTAAAGAATATGGCAAGGCTTTCGAATATTTCAATTTATCTCTTTCGATAAAAGAAAAATTAAACGATAAACAAGGTATTGCAATTTTATGTGGAAATATTGCCGATATGTATATTCAGAAAAAAGACTATATACTTGCCATATCATATGCACAAAAAAGTGTCAAAACAGCTAAAGAAATAGGTTCAATATACGACGAAAATTATTCATATGGTTTACTAACTACGATTTTCGAGCATCTTGGAAATTATCAAAAATCACTCGAATACTATAAACTTTATAAGGAAACTAATGACTCAATATACAATAGCGAGAAATCTGAACTTATTACCACTATTGAAGCTCAGTTCGAAAACGACAAAAAACAAAAAGAAATTGAACTTCTAAATAAAGATAAAAAATTAAAAGAGTTTGAATTAGGTGAAAAACAAAAAAAGATTAAACAACAACGTATTTTTTCAATCTTCGTTATTTCGGGTTTTATATTAATATCTTTTTTTATGATTCTTTTATATCGACAGTATAAAGCCAAACAAAAAGCAAATTTCGAACTAAATTTAAAAAACAAAGAAATTGAACAAAAAAATATTGAAATTACTACACAACGAAACGAAATTAGAAAACACCGAGATCTAGTTCTTGCACAAAAAAACGAAATTGAAGGCAGTATTACGTACGCAAAACGAATACAAGAAGCAGTTTTACCAATTAGCGAAATGTCAAGATCAATTTTACCCGAACATTTTATATTATTTAAACCCAAAGATATTGTATCGGGCGATTTTTATTGGTTCGCCGAAATAAATAATAAAATAGTAATTGCCGTCGCCGATTGTACTGGACATGGAGTGCCTGGTGCATTTATGAGCATGCTTGGTATAAGTTTTTTAAATGAAATTGTTCGGAAACAAGAAGTTACAAAAGCCAACCAAATTCTAAACGAACTCCGTATAGAAATAATTAATGCATTACAACAAAAAGGCATTTCGGGCGAGCAGAAAGATGGAATGGACATGAGCTTAGTGGTAATTGACAATTCACAATTTATAATTAATAATTATTATCACGCCCAATTCGCTGGAGCAAACAATCCTCTTTACATAGTGAAAAGTGAAAAATTAAAAGTAAAAAACGAAGAAAATACTAAACTTGATGAACTTTCAACTTTTAACTTTCAACTTGACGAAGTCAAAGGGGATAAAATGCCTATTGCTATTCATTTACGAATGAACGATTTCACAAACCATGAATTTGAATTGCAAAAAGGCGATTGCCTATATATGCTAAGTGATGGATACGCCGACCAATTTGGTGGAAAAAATCTTAAAAAATTCCTTTCTCGAAACCTAAAGCAATTATTAATTAATAATTCTCAATTACCCATGCATGAGCAGCATAAAGTGCTCGATAAAACTTTGTCAGATTGGATTGGAGATGGAGAGCAAATTGATGATATTACAATTTTAGGGATTAGAATATAAAATAAATACCATGAAAATATTAAGGATAATTATTATTGTACCTTTCTTTTTTATTATTCTGCTCACAGTTAATGGACAAGATAGAAAAAAAATCGATTCTTTATGGTGCGAATTTCAGAAAGCAAAACACGATACTACGTGCATCCAATTATTTATCGATATTGGCGTTGAATACGATGCCAAAATGCCTGATTCCGCTTTGTTTTACTACATAAAAGCAATGAATTTAACGGACAAAGTTATAAGCTCATTCCCTGATAATAAAAACAAGCAAAAAAGTAAAGATGAAAAAAAGTTAGATTTTGGAAAAATTAGACTTTCTGCTTTTAAAGCCATCTCCCTTCGAAATGTAGGAAGTGCATACACTAACTTAGGTAATTATAATTTAGCAAATGATTTTTTTATAAAATCATTAAAAATATACCAAGAAATCAAGGATGAATATGGAATATCAAAATGTTATTTAAACATTGGCACTATTCACTATCGTCAAGGAACTTACGACAAAGCAATTAGTTATTTTATTAGATCGTTACAAATTTATGAAAAATTAGGCTTTAAAAAAGGCATAGCCGACGGTTCAACTACTGTAGGACTTATTCATTATCAACAGCATAATTATGATAAAGCCTTAAAATATTTTGAAAATTCTTTGAAAATTTATGAAGAATTAAATGAAAATAGAGGAATTTCAATCTGTTACATGAATATTGGCAACGTGTATAAAGATCAAGGCTATCATGAAAAAGCGATTGAATATTATTCAAATTCTATAAAAATTGCTGAGAAAATAGGCGACAAACAAGGAATTTCAAGGTGCTACACAAATATGGGAATTGTTTTTTATAATCAAAAAAATTATGAAAAGGTTATTACTTATTTTCTAAAATCATTAAAAATTAAAGAAGAACTCGGTGATAAATATGGAATCGCAGTGGTGTGGGGAAATATAGCAGGATTACACGTTACTATTGCCGATTCAGTGTCTTATACAAAAAATGATAAGAATGCACATTACAATGAAGCAATTAATTATGGACTTAAAGCCTTTTACGTTGCAAAAGAAATTAATTCAATTTCATTGCAAAATGAAATTGCTGTATTTCTTAAAAATGCATATAAATCACTTGGAAATTCATCTAAATCTTTGGAATACGCCGAAATATTTATAGCAACACAAGATAGTTTATTCTCCGAAAGAAAAAACAAAGCATTAGCTGAAGTAGAAGTTAAATATGAAGCCGAAAAGAAACAGCTACTGATTGACAATCTTAATAAAGAAAATGCTCTCAAAAAGGCAGAACTTATTCAAAGCGAAGAAAAACGTAGCAAACAACTTATACTCATATATTCTTTTGTAGTCGGATTCATTATCATTCTTGTTTTTTCCAGCATCATTTTTCGTTTATTCATGCAAAAGAAAAAAGCAAATACTGTACTTGCTTTACAAAAAAATCAAATCGAAATTCAAAATTCAAAATTAAATCAAGCTAACGAAGAAATCACTGCACAACGAGACTTAGTCACAGAACAAAAGGAACATATAGAAAAAATTCACAAAGATGTAACCGACAGTATTAATTATGCAAAAAGAATCCAAGAGGCTATTTTACCTATTACCAAAGAAACAAGGTCTATTTTAGGTGAACACTTTATTTTATTTAAACCTAAAGATATTGTCTCTGGTGATTTTTATTGGTTATATAAAAGAGATAGTATTTTATATGTAGCTGTGGCAGATTGTACAGGGCATGGTGTACCCGGAGCCTTTATGAGTATGCTAGGAATTAGTTTTTTAAATAAAATCGTTCAAGAAAATAAAAAAATACAAGCCAACCAAATCCTTGATAAATCACGTAGCGAAATAATACTTGCTCTTAAACAAGGTGGTTTAGGTGGAGAACAAAAAGATGGAATGGACATAGCAATATGTATAATAGATACAAAAAATAATATTATCCAATTTTCAGGAGCAAATAACCCAATTTACATCATAAAGTCCAAAGGTGGAAATATTTTAAAAGAATTTTCCGTTAAATCAACCTCATGCTGTTATAAAGAAAATACGAATGAACTCATTGACAATTCCAAATCAAGTATTTTAAACCCCGTAAATTCTATATTTTATGAAATAAATGCAGATAAGGAACCAGTCGGAATTAGCCCTCAAATGAAGCCTTTTACCAATCATGAATTTCAACTTCATTCTGGAGATTGCCTTTATTTAAGAACCGATGGCTTTCAAGACCAATTTGGTGGACCTAAAGGAAAAAAATTCCTTTCTAAAAATCTAAAGCAATTACTAATTACAAATTGCCGATTGCCAATGCCAGAACAGAAAATTATGTTTGAAACTACACTTACAAATTGGATTGGAGATGGTGAACAAATTGACGATATAACCTTATTGGGAATAAAAATATAAATCCGTTCATCAATTTGTTAATAAAAACACATTTGCCAAAATTTTTAATCTTTGTCGAAAATTATTTTATTATTACCTTAGCTGATTACAAAATTTAATATTTAAAATATGAAACATCTTTTTTACTTTTTTACATTCATTTTTGCTTTTTATAATATTTCTTCAGCTCAAGACACCTTAAGTTTTAACGATTTTGAAGACGAAACATTAGGAACATGGTCTGAGATTAGTGTTATTGGCGACCAAAATTGGTACGTATCGTCGTTTAATGCTAATAAATTTGCATATATTAACGGGTACTCATCAGGTAACGTTGCTAATGAAGATTGGTTAATTTCTCCTCAAATTAATTTTACCGATAACGCTCCAGTCTCTTTTAGCTTTAAAAGTGCAACAACATATACCGGAGACAATATTCAGGTATTAGTATCTACAAATTACGATGGATTTAGCAATCCAAATACCGCAACATGGACAAACTTATCAGCATCATTGTCAACAGGAAGCTATGTTTGGGTGGAATCGGGAAATATTAATTTATCATCATATACCGGAAACGGATACGTAGCTATTAAATATACCTCGTCAACAAGTGCAGCCAGAGTTTGGGAAGTTGATGATTTATTTATCTCTGGTTCACAAGGAACTGTTGAGCCTCCTGTAAATTCAGGCAGCGACACGGTTACTGTTATGCATTATAATCTACTGGCTTATACTTCAAGTACCTACATTACTTGCAATCAAACAAATAACAACATCACAACTAAAGATGGATATTTAAAAACTATTTTACAATATGTTAAACCTGACATTTTTGAGGTTAACGAAATTAGCGATAATTCATCTGATCACGACAGACTTAAAACAAACTGTCTGAATGTTGACGGAATAACATACTACAAACGTGCCGTTATGACCAATAATACGACATCTTGGATTGTAAATGAATTATACTACAATTCTGAAAAGTTTGAGTTAGTTATGCAAGATGTAATTTTAAACGATTTAAGGGATATCAATGTTTACAAATTAAAATACACAACAAACGATGTTGATGGAAATCCGATATATCTATACTGTATTTCAGCACACTTAAAAGCTGGAGAAACCGAAACCGTTGCAAGAGCCGAAATGACAAGCAGTATTATGACTTATCTTGACAACCTTGGTGCTGCTGGCAATTATATAATTATGGGCGATTTTAATCTTTACACAAGCACCGAAACTGCTTATCAAAACATGATTAGCCATACCAATTCAGATACAAAAATGAACGACCCAGTAAACAAGCCTGGCGACTGGGATAATAATTCAAGTTTTGCATATTATCACACTCAATCAACTCGTTACGACTTCGACGGAGACACCGAATGTTTTACTGAAGAGTGTGGAAGTGGTTGTGGTTCTGATGGTAGATTTGATTTTATTTTAGCTTCAAATAGCATTATGAATGGAGATATGAAAGTTTCATATATTTCAAATTCATACAAAACTATTGGACAAGACGGTTTACATTTTAATGAAGCCATTACAGATAGCCCAACAAACACATCTGTTCCTTCTAATTTAATCACCGCACTTTACAATGGTTCTGACCATTATCCAGTAACATTAAAATTATTTATTGAAGCTGATACATCTTCATCAATTGCAGATAAAGTTAATACTAACACAACAAATATTTTTGCTATGCCAAATCCTGCATCATCATCTGTAAATTTTGTATTGTCTGATGTAGCAAAAGACTCCAAAATAAGTATTTACAATACTCAAGGACAAGTAATTGATATTCTTAATGTTCAGAACGGACAATCAAGCATAAACTTCAATATTTCAAATTACGAAAATGGAATCTATTTCTATTCTTTAGAAAACGAGTCCGCAAAAATTACAAAACGATTTATAGTTGTAAAATAGCAAAATACTTTCAGATGCAAAGCGACCGATGCTTAAAATATCGGTCGCTTTTTTTATTTATCTTTTATTCTCTCAACTTCAAAATGTCAGGCAAAATTTTAATTCTTAAAACTAAAACTGTCACACGTTTGTATTCAAATATGTTTTATAAAAGATTGATGATTAAAACAAAACCATATATTTATAACTGAAAAGATAAACAAAAATATATATGCGAATTAAACGAATATTTTCGACTCAACACGTTGAAAAAGAGCAAAATACAATCGACATTTCTCTTCTCGATAAATTAATCGAAAAATACAAAGGAAAAAAAGGAAATCTAATTCCTTTGCTTCAAGGAGCCCAAGCCATTTACGGATATCTTCCAAACGAAGTTTTTGAACATTTTTCGAAACAATTAGGTTTGAAATTGAGCGATATGTATGGAGTTGCAACTTTTTATTCTCAATTTAGACTAAAAAAAGCAGGAAAACACATCGTAAAAGTTTGTCACGGAACAGCTTGCCACGTTCAAAATGCTGATGCAATCACAGATGCAATTAAAGAAACGCTGAATGTTTCGGATGGCGAAACCACTCCCGATGGAATGTTCACTCTGGAATCGGTAGCATGTTTGGGTTGTTGCTCTTTAGCTCCTGTAATGATGATTGGCGATAACACTTTCGGAAAACTCAAATCAACTGATGCAGTGAAAGTTATACGTGAAATCAAGTTGCAAGAAGCAAATTAATTTTAATTCTTTAAAATCTAAAAAATGTCAAAAACAAAAGTTATTGTTGGTCTTGGAAGTTGTGGAATTGCAGCTGGAGCTAACAAAGTTTATGATAAATTATCAGCATTAAAAATATCAGAAAATCTAGATTTCGAACTTGGAAAAACAAGTTGTGTTGGAATGTGTTTTCGCGAACCTTTGGTTGAAATTATCGACGAAACTGGTTCGTATTTGTATGGCGAAATTGACGAGAAAAAAGTAGATGAAATTATTGAAAAACATATAAAACTATTTTCTCCAATTAAAGAATATGTTGTTAAAACCGATTTGTTCGAAACCAAAGACGATAATTTTTTCAAAGGACAAGTAAAAATCGCTTTGCGAAATTGCGGTTTTATAAATCCTGAATTTATTTCAGAATACGAAGCAAGAGATGGTTACAAATCGTTGAAAAAAATAATTTCAGACAAAATTTCTGATCAAGATGTTATCAAAACTGTTCTCGATTCTGGCTTGCGAGGTCGTGGAGGCGGTGGATTTCCAACTGGTTTGAAATGGCGATTTGCAAACAACAATAAATCCGACGAAAAATATATAATTTGCAATGCCGACGAAGGTGATCCTGGTGCATTTATGGATCGTTCATTGTTAGAAGGCGACCCACATTCGGTAATCGAAGGAATGATAATTGGAGCTTACGCGATGGGTTCAAACGGTGGTGTAATCTATTGTAGAGCCGAATATCCATTGGCAATAAAACGATTAAATATTGCGTTGGAACAAGCTCGAAATGCTGGATATTTAGGAAAAAACATTTTAGGTTTAGAAGGTTTCAATCTCGATATTTATGTAAAAGAAGGAGCCGGAGCATTTGTTTGTGGCGAAGAAACTGCATTAATTGCATCGGTTGAAGGCGAAAGAGGAATGCCTCGAAAACGTCCACCATTTCCTGCCGAAGCTGGTTTGTGGCGTAAACCAACCAACATAAATAATGTTGAAACTTTGGCAAATATTCCTTGGATAATTTTGCACGGAGCCGACGCTTATGCAAAATATGGAACCGAAAAAAGTAAAGGAACAAAAGTTTTTGCTTTAACAGGAAAAATTCAAAATGGAGGTTTGGTTGAAGTTCCAATGGGAATTTCTATTAAAGATATTATTTTCAAATTGGGTGGTGGAATTCAAAATGGAAAAAAATTCAAAGCAGTTCAACTTGGCGGACCATCGGGCGGTTGCATTCCTGAACATTTATCTGACACTTTAGTTGATTACGATAGCGTAAATGCAACAGGTGCAATTATGGGTTCGGGCGGTATGGTTGTTATGGACGAAACCACTTGTATGGTTGATATGGCTCGATTTTTCTTGAATTTTACGCAAGAAGAAAGTTGTGGAAAATGTACTTTTTGCCGAATTGGAACCAAACGAATGTTAGAAATTTTAACTCGCATCACGCAAGGTGAGGGAAAACAAGGCGATATTGAATTGTTAGAAGAATTAGCTTATCAAATTAAAGATAGTTCGTTGTGCGGATTAGGACAAACTGCTCCAAATCCTGTTTTAACAACTTTAAAATATTTCCGTCACGAGTACGAAGCACACATAAACGACAAAAAATGTCCTGCAAAGAGCTGTAAACAACTTTTAACTTACGAAGTTGACAAAGTAAATTGCACTGGATGTACGGTTTGTGCTAAAAATTGTCCGGTTAACGCAATTGACGGAGCAAGAAAAGAAATGCACTTTATTAGACAAGATGCTTGTATTAAATGTGGCGTTTGTTATAGTAAGTGTAAATTTAACGCAATTAAAATAAGTTAAAAGTTTATAAAGTTATAAAGTTGAAAAGGCAAAAGAAAAACAATCAAAAATAGTACGTCATTGCGAACGGAATGAAATGGAGTGTGGCAATCTCACAAATTGAAAATATTGAAGTCTAAATTTTCGTCTTCAATAAAAGCAAAAAAATTACTACATTTCTCTCACAATGACGAACAAATTGAAAAAGTTACAAACGTTATGGAAAAAGGCGGATATGTTTATATAATTACAAACAAAAATAATACAGTTTTATATACAGGTGTAACGTCAGATTTGTCGAAAAGAATAGCAGAACATAAAGAAACAATTTATAAAAAATCGTTCACAACAAAATATAATTTAGATAAACTTGTTTATTTTGAGCATTTTAATCTTATTATTTTTGCAATTGAAAGAGAAAAACAAATAAAAGCAGGAACTCGAAAGAAAAAATTAGATTTAATAAATAGTTTAAATCCTGAATGGAAAGATTTATTCGAAGATATAATTCATTGGTAATTAATAAAATAAATATTATAAATAGAACGTCATTGCGAATGGAGTGAAACGAAATGTGGCAATCTCATTCAAAATGTTCAGAACTTCGTAGGTTTGAGATTGCCACACTTCACTTTGTTACGTTCGCAATGACGAACAAATTGAAAAAATTATGTCATCACAATTTGTGATGACATAATTTTTAAAAAAGTAAACAAAATAAAACAAATCATTTTCCAAACCCCTTGGGGTTGGGGCAAAAAACAATATATGAACGAACAATTAAATATAATTCTTAACGGAAATAATGTTAAAGGAAACAAAGGCGAAACAATTCTTCAACTTGCAAAAAGATTAGGAATTGAAATTCCAACACTTTGCAACGACCCAAGATTAGAACCATATTCATCTTGTTATGTTTGCGTGGTTGAAGTTGCCGGAATGAGAGGTTTGCAACCATCTTGTTCAACTCGTTTAACCGAAGGAATGACCATCACAACCGAAAACGACAAAATCCGTACAGCACGAAAAACTGCTTTAGATTTGTTGCTAAGCAATCACTACGCCGATTGTGCCGCACCTTGCAAGCAAACTTGTCCTGCAGGAGTTGATGTACAAGGCTATATTTCATTTGTCGAAAAAGGTTTATACCACGAAGCAGTTGCTTTAATTAAAGAAACAAACCCCTTCCCTGCTGTTTGCGGACGAGTTTGTGTTCGTCCTTGCGAACTTGCGTGTCGTCGTAATTTACTCGACGAAGGAACCGCCGTTGGAATCGACTACATGAAACGTTTCGCTGCAGATTTCGATTTAAATTCAAAATCGAAATACGTTCCCGATATTAAAAAACCAACAGGAAAAAAAGTTGCAATAATTGGAGCCGGTCCTGGAGGATTATCAAGTGCTTTTTTTCTACGTAAAGAAGGACATACCGTTGATGTTTTCGAAGCTGCTCCTAAAGGCGGTGGCTGGTTACGCTATGGTATTCCCGAATATCGATTACCCAATGATGTTTTGCAAAAAGAAATTGATAACATAACCGAACTCGGAGTAAATATTTATTACAACAAACGCTTAGGCGAAAATATCTTGTACAAAGAAATTAAAGATAATTACGATGCAATGATTCTTGCTATTGGCTGTCAAACAGGGACACGTATTGGTTGCGAAGGCGATGACGCATTGAATGTTTTTTCTGGAATTGATTTCTTGAAACAAATGGAACTTTCGGGCAAAAAACACGATTTTAGTGGAAAAACTGTTGGAGTTATTGGCGGCGGAAACACAGCAATGGACTGTTGTCGTACGGCAATTCGTTGCGGAGCTAAAAAAGTTTACGTAATTTATCGACGAACCGAAGCTGAAATGCCTGCTAATCCTATCGAAATTCACGAAAGTAAATTAGAAGGAGTTGAATATTTATTTTTAACTGCTCCAATAAAAGTAAACAAAAACGAAAAAGATGAATTAAAATCTATTGTTTGTATTAAAATGGATTTAGGTGAACCCGATGCTTCCGGAAGAAGAAGACCAATTCCTATCGAAAACTCAGAGTTTGACATTGAAATGGATTTCGCTCTAGCAGCAATTGGGCAAAAAACAACCATTAATTTTTTAGACGATATTAATAGTTATGCCAATGGTACACTAAAAGGCAATAAATGGGGAGATATTGATGCCAATCGGAAAACACTTCAAACTGGTGTTGATTCAATTTTTGCAGCCGGAGATGGAGTTACAGGAGCTGCTACACTTATTGAAGCCATTGCACAAGCAAAAATTGCGTCTCGCAGTTGTCATCAATTTTTGAGTGGATTACCAATTGAAGCTCCGAAACAAGAATTTTTAAGCAAAAAAGATAATTTTAGAAAACAAACTCCTGCAGAATATATTGGCAAATTTGAAAATCAAAAACGTGAAGAAATGCCAACTTTAGACCCAAAAGCTCGAATGAATTTCGACGAAGTTGAATTGGGTTACGCAAATGAAATCGTTGCAAAACTCGAAGCTAGTCGCTGTATGGAATGTGGATGTAGCGAATTTTTCACCTGCGATTTAAAAAAATATGCAACAGAATACGAAGTTGAACAAAAACGATTTGAGGGCGAATATCAAGAATATTCGGTTGATTTTCGACATCCATACATCGAAATCGACAATAATAAATGTATTTTGTGTGCACGCTGCGTAAGAATCTGCAAAGAAGTGGTTAGTGCAAATGCATTGGGATTAATAAATAGAGGGTTCAATACGTATGTTGCTCCAAGCATGGGAAACTCATTACAAGAAACCGAATGCGAATCATGTGGATTGTGCATTTCTGCGTGTCCTACCGGAGCTATAACTGAAAATGTAAACTTTAAACCAGGACCTGTTAAAACATCAAAAGTAGAAACCGTTTGTAACTACTGTTCTGTTGGTTGCGAAATTATCATACATCACAGAGGAAATTTTGTAATGAAAGTAACCGGAAAAAAAGGAGCTTTAATCAACAAAGATGGAAACATTTGTCGTTTTCCAAAGTTCGGATACAGTTACTTAAACGACTCTTCTCGATTAAACAAACCTCTTTTAAAGAAAAATGGTAAATTCGTAGAGATTTCTTTTTCAGAAGCATACGAAATAATTGTCGATAAAATTAAAAGTGTTAATGCCGACGAAAATGCATTCTACGCAGGTGCTCGTTTATCGAATGAAGAATTGTATTTAATTCAAAAAATGGCTCGATATGCAGTTGGGACTAACAATGTTAACAGCTTTTTGTATCTCGAAAGAGGAAAAGGTTATTTCGACAGTTCAAGAGCAAATGTTCCGTTTGAACAAATTAGCGGAGCAAGTAAAATATATTTATTCGGTTCGGAAATAAATAATGACAATGCAGTTGTTGGATTTATGGTAAACAATACAAGAGTAACCAAAAATGTCCCGATTGAAATAGTTACTACCAAGTCAGAAAATAGCATGACTCACAAAGTTGACAAAGTTCATAATATAAAATCGTACTATCATTTGGTAAAAGCCATGAACCATTTTTTATTGGCAAATGGACTTGAAAATGCGATGTTTATCAACGATAATTGTGATGATTTTGACACTTATAAGAAAACGCTATTAACCGAAAATTTCGATGAACTTTTCAAAAAATCAGGATATAGTAACATAAAAGAATTCGAAAATTTTGTAAAAGATTACAATAATCAAATGAATGGGATTTTGATTTTTTCGGACAAGGAGATTTCAGGAAAAACGACACAAGAGCTTTTCAATTTGGCAATGATTACAGGCAAACTAGGAAAAACTTCAAATGGATTAATTTCCTTGAAAGAAAAAAACAATTCGCAAGGAATTTTCGATATGGGAATTTGCTCTAAAATGGGAGTTGGTGGGCAAATAATGAACGATAATACATATCTTGAAAAACTAAAAATCGCATGGAAGACCGATTCTCTTCCAAAACTTATCAAAGCAGGACATATTGATATGCTTGATGAAGGAAAAATTAAAAATATGTTTGTTTTTGGCGAAGATCCTATTGGATGTGCAATAGATAAGAAACGAATATCCGGTTGGTTCAGTAATGCAAAATTTGTAGTTGTTCAAGATTATTTTATGACAGAAACAGCTCAAAAAGCCGATTTAATTTTACCTGCTTCGCTCCCACTCGAAACCGACGGTTCGTTTACAAATACTCAACGTATGATTCAAGAAGTTTACAAACAATTTACTTCAAAAGTTGACCGATTAAATTATCAGCAAATTCACGATTTAATTGAATGTTTTGGCGACAATGAGTACGAAACAATTAACGATGTTTTATTGGAAGCTATTTCTTTGATTCCTATTAAATCAGAAAATCAAAAATTCACGTTTAATATAACTGAAAAAGACAATAGTAAACGAATGTTCAACTTCGGTTGCGATAGTTTGGTGGAAAAATTTGAAGAAGAATTTAAAAACAAATTTGAAAATTAGATAATTTGGTAATTTGAAAATGAAAGTTAGAAAATGTGCTAATTTGGCAATTTGCTAATGTGCTAATTGAAGAAAAGGCAAAAGCATGAATTTATTAATTGAAGATTGATTTTGGCTGTTTATTGCTAATTACTAATTGCAGATTGCTAATTGCCATTCAACTTTATAAACTTTATAAACTTTATAAACTTTTAACTCACAAAAGATGAAAGAATTTAAAAACATAAACGACATACTTAATTTTGCAATCGAAAACGAGCAAAATTCTGTTGATTTTTACCAAAAATTGGCAAAGAACTCCAAAACCGAAAATATGAAAACAACTTTTGAACAATTTGCAAAAGAAGAAGTTGGTCACAAAGCTCGTTTGATGAAAATTAAAGAAGAAGGAATTTTTGAAAGTGATGGACAAAAAATAATCGATTTAAAAATTTCTGATTATTTAATTTCAGGCGATATAAACGAAAATATGACCTACGAACAAGCCTTGGTTTTAGCAATGAAACGTGAAAAATCCGCTTTCAAATTATATCTAAAATTAGCAGAACGTGCTCCAAGTGCTGATTTGCAAAATATTTTCTTAAAACTTGCCAACGATGAAAGTAAGCATAAACTTCGTTTCGAAATTGAATACGACGAATTTGTATTGAGAGAAAACTAAGAATTTAACGGTTTAGGTATGAGTAGTGGCAAATTGCGTAGAATTTTACTGTAAAACCCTGATAAAGTTGAAGCGGGCTACAAACCTTGATGTTTTGCATTTTCCCTGCCATTACTTATACCTGTTGTTGGGCAGCGTACTTCTCTGTTAATTCAATCAATTCATTAATCAGTTTATGAACTTTTGTGCAAGGATTATGATTTGAAAAACTTCTATCAAAATACAAGTTTTCTAGTCTTTCAGCATTCTTGATTGCGTTCTCTTGACTTCCATATTTATTTAAAATTGAAAACATTTCTTTTGAATTCTTCTTATACTTGAAACCAGTGCTATTAGAAGCTCTATTTATTTCTTTTTCAATTAATTTTTGGTATTGTTGACGTGTAATTCCTGTATTGTAATAATTAAAGTGCAATAAATACCAAAGTTCAAACGCTTCATTAGTCCAAGCACAATTAACTTTTGGTCTTGAGTTTTCCCCTTTATTTATAGCATTATTGAAATTTATTGGAGGAAAGCTGTCTTTATCAAATACAGCCCATACTTTATCAATTTTTCTAAGATATTTTTCTTCGTATTTGTTACGTAACTTCTTAGCTTCTTCAATAATAGACAGAGTATTCTTTCCTGTTCCGTCGATATCAATATTAGTCAGTTCTAATACTCCTTTAGGTAATGAGGTTTTGAGAGAATCAAAATAATTTGGTTCAGTTTTTTCACCCTCACAAGCAATTAAATAAAACTTTCGTTTTGATTTAAACTCAACCTTTCGCTTTTTTTCTGCTCTCGCTCGTCTTTTAAGAACGGCATTATCAATTTTTATAATATTAGCCATTACTTAAAAGTTCTTCAAAATTTCCAATAAAAGGGATTGCACCATACCGCCCATTGATATAATCTTTTTCGTATGACCTATCTTTTCTAATTTTTTTATTTGAACCATCCTCTTTATACTCAATCAATGAGTATAAATCACTAGCTTCATATTTATCCTTTTCTAAAAAATAGATTTGGTCTCGTCTAAATCTTCCATATGATAAAAGATTAGTATCATGAGTAGCAAAAATTAATTGTGCATTATTGGTATTGTATTCAGGAGAGTTGAACAAATTAGTAATAGCAGCAGTCATCAATGGGTGAAGCTTTGCATCTAATTCATCAATAACCAACACACCTCCTCCAATCAATGTATCAAAAATTGGTCCCGAAATATCAAAGACTTTATTTGTTCCAGATGATTCTTGTTCACGTAAATCAAAGTCTCTGAACCCGACTTTTTTACCATTTCCATCAAATTTATTGTGAACAGTATTAATCCTAGCAATTGTTTTTCCCTGTAAATCATTAATAATATCATCTAAAAGTTCTGCTGGTAAATCACTAGGTAGAAAACTTTCTTGAAATTTTTCTTTTCTGAATTTTAGTTGTTCAAAACCTAAGTCTAAGTCCTTGAAAAAATCCAAGAGTCTCTCTTTTGACTTTTTTTTGTCAAGTAAAGAAAAAGTAACACCTCTATAATTATCATGGCTTAAGCCTGAAATAGTTTCCAAGTCGTTAAACCAACTAATAATTTTTGCTGCATTTTCTCCATTAAATTGGTCTACTACCGAAAGGAATAAGGCATTTTCTCTTGTTTTTGATTCTAAACCATGACCTTCGTTGAAATCATCTGTTACCCCAATGCCATTCACATCTCGAATAAAAAGAGGTATTTCATTATCTCCTTCTAATTTAAACAACCATTCTCCATGAATTGAGATATTGTCAATTTCAAAACCATATCTATACCTTACATTTTCAATCAAAAACACTAATTCAAAAAAAGTCGGTTTATCCTCTGTACTTGTATTAAGTAAGAAAGGGATAATTTTAAATTTGGCTGCTGATGTTTTTTCTACTGATGTCATTACAATTCTTTTCATTGTAGACATCGCTTTGATAAAATTTGATTTGCCACTAGAGTTAGCACCATATAGAACAGCACTTTTCAAAAGTTTAAACTTTCCCGACTTAAATGTAGAGTCATTATATTCTGTAATATTTGTAGCTTCTAAGGATAAAGTTTTATTTTCCTTAAACGACAAAAAATTTCCAACTGTAAATTCAATAATCATTGTTGTATGTTTGTGAGAATTTTTCTCATTCTTTGCAAAGATAGAAATATTGTGAGAATATTTCTCACAAATATTAATTTATTTTGCAAAAACTTTCATTCTGGCGGTATGCTGCCCAACTCGTTTATATATGCACCAAAGATGTATATATACATACAAATTTGGTTGTATTTTTGCACCTTTTGGTGAATATTATTTTTCGAATATAATTATTAATTGCTTAAAAAATAAATTTTTCTTAAAACTTGCCAACGACGAAAGCAAACATAAAATCGTTTCGAAATTGAATATGATGAATACGTGTTGAAAGAGAATTAACATAAATTTTTCATCAGCAAAACTTTATCTTTTATCACTAATATCTTAATATTCATAAATTTATATTTCACAAATTTAAATGATTTACTAAATTTCGTCAAACAAAAAAATATAAATTATGAAAAAAATTTTAGTCAATTCTTTTATTGCAATCTTTGCAATTATGTTTGTTGCGGTATCTTGTAAAGAAGAAAACGACGACGACGACAATAACAATAATTTGGATTCGGTATATACCGACAATTCTGTTACCTTGGTATCAAACTCAATGACCTCAGATGATGTGTATTATGGAGCCGTAACTTCGGTAATTAGCAATGCCGAAAATTCAGGAAATAAAACAACTTGTCCAACAGTAACACTTGAACCATCTGATTTAACAACTTATCCCAAAACTCTAACGCTAGACTTTGGAACATCGGGTTGCGAATTTGGAGAAATTACTATTTCAGGTAAAATTATTGCAAGTTTATCGGGTAAAATTCGCGAAAATGGAACAACTGTATCCATTACTTTTGACAATTATACTGTTGACACTATTACCGTAGGAGGAACACTTTCGCTAACTGTGCAAGATGTTTCGTTACTTGAATCAACCGTAACATTGATTGACTCCGTTAAAAATGGAGTATTAACCGTTCCATCGGGCACCATGTCTTTAACTACGAACCAAACTATCAAGTGGAATTACAATACCTTAACCGATTATTTTGATGATGAATTTGAAATATCAAATGCTGCAACAAATGCTACTACTTTAGATGAAAGTTCATATTCTACCGAAATAGTCGAGCCTATAATTATTAAAGGCTGTAGCGGTATTTATCAAGCAGTTCAAGGAGTTTACGAAATTTCGACAAGCGAATTAACAAATCCTGTTTCAATTGACTTTGGCGAAGGCACTTGCGATAATACAGCAACTGTTTCGACTGAAGTAAGCGTAACCTACGGAAATCAAACCTTTACTCAAGATTATTCATACGAAATACCATTGCCATAGTTAAGCAATCTTTTAATATCAAGTTCTTGAGCAATCAAGAACTTTTTTTTTAAAATCATAATAAATGTTAAAATAAAAGCAATTTGTTTGCGTTTAATAATTAAATCTAAAACACAATTTTTGCCTATGAATCAAAATTACACCGACGTTTATTTGTTTACAGTTGATGAAAATGGCTCTTCCATTATAAATGTCAACGAGTTTTTAACCAAAATCGACAAAGAATTAGAAGAAATTCTAGGGAGTAAGGAATTGAATCTTGAGCCTAAAAATGAAACTGTAAATGCAATATTAAGTTATTGCAAATAAAAAAATCGTAACTAATCAGTGGATTAGTTACGATTTTTATTATCTGAAACAACTTGTCAAATACAGACTTATACTTCCGTCGAAATGAATTTTAAATCGAAACAATTATGTACATAATTATAACGGTAAATTAATGAAGTTTTCTTAGTAATTTATTTGATTGGTTTTTCAATCCTGTAGAACCGTCGATTAGTGTGTTTTCTAGGATTGCAGCGAATTCGGGAATTAGTTCTGGATATTTTTTTGTTAAACAGAATATTATTTTCATGGAATAATAACGAAGAGCAATTGGTTCTTTTGGATTAAGCCAATTAAAACACAAATCTACTATTTTACCTTGTTGCTCTTCGTCGCTAATATTTTCGATATACTCATACACAATTCCCAATAAATTTCTTATCACACTTTTATCTTTTATTGTGTAGAAATGATTAATTATTTCCGATGAATATTTTTGAAAAAAAACAGGATTCTGTAAGCACGAAAAGTATGCTACTCGAGATGCTCTATTTGATATTTGTTTAATCTCAGCAAAACTAAGATTCAATATTTCACGAAACCGACATTCGTCATTACCTACTTCATTGGCTACGATTTCAATAAGCTTTCGTGAACTATCAACTAAAATTTCCTGAAAATTCATGTTCGTATTTTTTATAAAGGTAGAAAAAATTCAAATCAAAATTGATAATTCTCTACCTTTCTCGAACGTCAGGCTGACATTACAAACATCTGTTTATATGAAAATATTCTAATTATTTTGATTGTATAATTGACCATTTTTAATAACTAAGGAAAAATTGTAATCCGGGATATTCCGATTTTGCTGTTTAAAAACCTATATTTTGCGAATGTTTTTTTTGGAATTTTAAATGTGTAGGCAATATTTTTTTCATATTTTTACAATCAAAGAAAAACAATAATTATGGCAGGAAATATAACATTAACGATGATTAAGCCAATGGCTGTTCACAAAGGTTTTATTGTACCAATATTAGATAAAATAAATAAAGGAGGATTTCAGATTATTGCCCTGAAAATGGTTTGGATGAACAAACCTGAAGCTAGAGTTTTTTATAAAAATTTAAAAGACAAGCCATTTTTTAATAGTTTAATTAGGTTTATGACCTCTGGACCTATTGTTGTAGCAATACTTAGAAAAGAAAATGCCGTTGAAGAATATCGAAAACTGATTGGTTCAACCGATCCGAAAAAAGCCGAAGTTGGTACTATTCGAAGAGAATATGCAAGCTCGATTGAAAAAAATGCTGTTCATGGCTCAGACTCAGATGAAAATGCCATAATTGAAAGTGATTTTTTCTTTTCAAAAATCGAACGTTTTGGCTTAGAAGATTTGGCTTAACGAAAATTGCTTATAAACCTAAGATTATTGTTTATATAAATGTGATTTTAATAGGAAAATCAACTATAATATTGTCATCAGGAGCTTTTAAAAGATTTTTTACTTTATACTTCAATACGTATTCTTTTTCGCCTTTGATATCTCTAGGTGCAGGCTTTAGATTTATTATTGAGATTGTATTAGCTTTCAACAATATTTTATCGGTAACAATCAAAATATTGTCCTTTTCTGCAAGTTCGAGATCAAAATCGAAACAAGATTTATTTTCAATTCGAATATAATTGTAATAATTGTCCTTGCTGTCAGCATCAATCGTAAATTCAGCATTCTGAATATTAATTGATGCATTAAACAACGAAGTTAATAACTCATTATTCCCAAACAAAATATCATTGTAATATAGTATCGTTCTTTTCTGCAATAATGCATTTTTGATTTCAACCAAACTTGTGTCTTTCGAAAAAATCAACGTCATGGGACGATGTTCTCCCGATAAATAATCAAACTCAGCCGTTGCAGGGTCGTGAATATCTGAACCCGACATTAATGTAATATTTTTCGCATTTGCCCAAGAAAAAGCAAGTGGATAATAATAATTTTTATTTACTATTTCGATTCCGTTCATTAGCCCACTTTTATAAATATTTTCGTGAATGCTGTCCCAAATCGGAATATCATTTTCTTGCTTCCAACCTGGATGATTCCAAGTAATGAAAGCATCTTGTTCAGCTGCAGCTTTCAAGGCATCAAAATAGTCCTCTTTGTCAACTTTATGAAGGTCGGTTAGAAACAAAGCATTAAAATGACCATAAGGCATTCGTTTAGTTATTTCGGTTCCTTTAATTAAAATTAATCCGAGTTTATCAGCAATAGGTTTAGCAATTTCGTAATTTCTATTAAAATTATCATCATCAACATTATTTTTATAATGATGACCCAAATGGTCAGTGATAGCAATAACATCAAATCCTTCGCTCCAAGCTTCTTCAACTCTGAAAGAAGGCCACACTGTCCCATCTGAAAATACTGTATGCATATGCAAATCAGCTTTTAAAGTTATAAAACCTGGTATATTAGGAATGTTCCAAATTTTTCGATTAAAATTTTGAGCATCTGTAATTGAAACCATAAAAAGCATCAAAACAACAGCAATAAGCTTATTAAAGCAGTTTATAATCAGACTCAAATTTGCAATTTTAGAAAATATAGATTTTGACATTTCATTAAAATTATACATTTTACTACAAAGATATGTATTCACATGCGAGTTGCAAAATTTTACAAATCGATTATTGATATCAATATGAAAAATTATTTGGTTTTATTCAAAAAATTGAGCACTATAGTTGAAAATATTTCTGGCTGTTCGGCATGTAACCAATGTCCAGCTTTCGAAATTGTTTTAAAATCGGCATTAGGAAATATTTTTAGAATGTCTTGTAAGTCATTTCCTGAAATATATGGTGAATTTTCTCCTTTGATAAACAAAACAGGGAATTCAATAATTGGATTTATTTCTCTATCAAAACCATTCAAAATATTATGAATGTTATTTTTTATTGCTTTTAAATTCAGAAGCCACTCAAAAGAATTATCATCAGCCCGACTAATGTTTTTTAATAGAAAATTACGTAAACTTTTTTGTTTTATGCTTTCACTCAACTTAATATCAATTTCATTTCTTGTACTGAATGACTTTAAATTAAGGCTTAATAAATTAGAAATTATAAATTCGTGATTATTGGCAAATTCCATTTTATAAGCAAATGGACTGATATCTGCAACGATTAATGTTTTAACTCTTTCGGGATATTTTTGAGCAAAGTACATCGCGGTTTTTCCGCCCATTGAATGACCTAGAATAGTTGATTTTGTTAAATTATGCTCATTCATAAATTCAAGTAAATCCTCAAGCATTTCGCCATAATTATGAACCGAACTATGTGGTGAATGACCATGATTTCGTTGATCGATGAGATAAACCGAAAATTGAAAATCAAACCTTCGTGCAATTGTAACCCAATTATCAGAAGAACCGTAAAGTCCGTGTAAAATGACTAAAGGCTCTCCTTCTCCATATTTTTTGAAATTAAGTTTCAACTTATTTCAATTGTCTTAAATACATTTGAATTGTATTCTCCAAACCTAAATACAAAGCATCTGAAATTAAAGCATGACCAATAGAAACTTCGAGTAACCCCGAAACATTTTCGTTAAAATATTTTAGATTTTCTAAACTTAAATCATGACCAGCATTTATTCCCAAACCACATTTAAAAGCAAGTTTTGAAGCATCGGCAAAAGGCTTTACAGCCTTGAATTTATCAATTGAAAACATCGAAGCATAAGGCTCGGTATAAAACTCAATTCTATCGGTTTTTGTTTTTACTGCATTTTCGATATTTTTATGATTGGTGTCAATAAAAATTGATGTTCTAATATTTGCAGCTTTGAATTCGGCAATTATATCTTTCAAAAAAGCTTCATTTTTAACTGTATCCCATCCTTCGCTGGAAGTTAGAGCATCTGGTGAGTCTGGCACTAATGTTACTTGTTCAGGTTTTATGTTGAGAACCATATCAATAAAAGTCCTTGACGGATAGCCTTCGATATTGAATTCGGTATAAACTATAGGTCGTAAATCTAAAACATCTTGATAACGAATATGCCTTTCATCTGGTCGAGGATGTACAGTAATACCCTCGGCTCCAAAACGTTGGCAATCTTTAGCAACTTGAACAACATTTGGAACATCGCCTCCCCTTGCATTGCGTAATGTTGCTATTTTATTTATATTTACACTTAATCTTGTCATAAATATTTCTGTTTTTATCGAAATAAATGTAGTTTTGTCTTTGTCGAACAAAATTAATTGATTTTATAGAACAAATGTAATTATGTTAGCAAAAGATTTAATGTCAGATGTAATTCCTGCTTTAAAAACTTCCGATACGGGTCAAACCGCATTGAATTGGATGGAATTGTTTAGAATTTCACATCTACCGATTGTTAACAATAAAGATTTTTTAGGTCTAGTTTCCGATACTGATATTTATGATCAAAATATTTCTGAAGAACCTGTTGGTAACCATAAACTTTCTTTATTCAATCCAAGTGTATTTGAAAATCAACATATTTACGAAGTTATTGAAATTTTTTCGCGTTTAAAACTAACCACATTACCAGTCCTTGATAAAAATAAAAAGTACTTAGGTTTAATTTCCTTAACAGATTTATTGCATAATTTCTCAAATATTTCGGCTCTTAAAAACCCCGGAAGTATAATTGTACTTGAATTAAACGAACACGATTACTATTTAAGTCAAATAACTCAAATAATTGAGGGCAACGATGCAAAAGTTCTAAGTCTTTACATAACATCTAAGCCAAATTCGACGAAAATGGAAGTTACCATAAAAGTTAACACAACCGATTTATCTCGAATTACTCAAACATTTGAACGATACGATTATACAATAAAAGAAACTTTCCAAGAAAATAATACGGTAAATGAAATTTTACAATCAAGATTTGACTCTTTTATGAACTATATGAATATCTGATGTCAAAATTTTTAATTTTTATTCTTTTATTCTTTTTTATTCTTTTTAGCCAATCTATCTTATCTCAAAATAAGTCTATTTTCATCTCAAAAATCAACATTTTAGGAAATGTAAAAACTAAAGAAAAAATCATTACACGTGAATTAACTTTCAATATTGGCGATTCCATACAGTATGATGCAATCAATAAAAATCTTTCTAAATCAAAAGAAAATATCGAAAATACATTGTTGTTTAACTCGGTAATTATCGATACAGTGAAACTTTCTCCAAATAATTACTCTATTAATATTACTCTTGTTGAACGTTGGTACTTTTGGCCTTATCCAATATTGGAACAAGCTGATAGAAACTTCAGTTCATGGCTTAAATCCAATGATTTAAGCAGAAGCAATTACGGTTTATTCTTTCAACAAAATAATTTCAGAGGTCGGAATGAAATCGTTAAAATAAAAGCCCGCTTTGGTTATAAAGAACAATTTGCAATCAATTATCGAATTCCGTACTTAAATAAGTCGCAATCAATAGGATTAGAACTTCTTTCGTCGTATTTTCGTCAAAAGGAAATAAGTTATGCCACCGTGAACAATTATCCTCAATATGTTAGTTCTGAAAAATATCTACAAGAGTATTTTAACTCTAAGCTTAATATAAATTATCGATATAAACTTTATAATACATTCAACGTTTCGCTATCCTACTTCAACTATTATATTAATGACTTCGTATTTACATTAAATCCCGATTATTTTATTCATGAACAGACTTTACTCCCTGTAAATAGAAATTATTTTCAAAATTTGATAATAAATTTGAATTACTCTTATGAAAAAAGAAATTCCATTATTTATCCATTAAAAGGACAGTATTTGTATGTTGATGTAGAAAAAAATCATGGTATTAGCAATAGTTTTAATCAACTTAGTATTCAAACAAAGTTTAAAAAATATGTGAAATTAAATTCAGTTATATTCTTTGCTTCATCATTACATTTAAAATATTCACTACAATGCAGCAATTCATATATATATTCTGACGCACTCGGTTATGAAGATAATATTCGAGGTTTCGAATATTATGTAATAGATGGTCAAGATTTTTTTATACAAAAAAATAATTTTAAAATAAAATTGTTTGATAAGCAAAAAACGCTCAAATTTATTAAGTTAAAAGAATTTAACACGACATATTTTGCGTCCTTTGTCAATATTTTCTTTGAAATGGCATATGTAAAAAATATTTATTCAAAACCTTCAAATCGTTTCGATAATTGGTATATCTATTCCATTGGAGCAGGCATTGATGTGCTGACATATTACGACAAAGTGATTCGATTAGAATATTCGCATAACAATTTCAAATACAACGGTTTTTATATTAATTTTACAGCTCCTATTTAAAAAAAACAATATGATTGTTGCAATCTATGGTAAAAAAATTGATAAAAGTTTTAAGAAAGAAATCATAAAACTTTTTGAAATACTAGAAAACTATAAAATTAAAGTTATTGTTTTTCAAGAATTATATTCAAATCTTGAAAGAGAAATAAATTTTAAACCTCCAATATTATCAACTTACAATTCAAAAGAAGAAATCTATAAAAAAATTGATTTCCTTTTTAGCATTGGTGGCGATGGAACTTTTCTTGATGCGGTTACTCAGGTTAAAGATTCAGGCGTTCCAATCATAGGAATAAATGCTGGGCGATTAGGATTTTTAGCAACAATTTCTGAAATAAACGAATTTGAAGAAGTAATAAAATCAATTACTGAAAAATCATATGAAATTGAAAAAAGAACCTTGCTTGAAATCAAAACTTCCGCAAATGTATTTAACAACTTTAATTTTGCACTTAACGAAGTAACCATTCACAAGCACGACACATCATCAATGATTACCATTCATTCATATATCAACGATGAATATTTGAATTCATACTGGGCTGATGGATTAATTATTTCAACACCAACTGGTTCGACAGCTTATTCATTGAGTGTTGGAGGTCCAATTGTAGTTCCCAACTCCGAAAATTTCATTATTACTCCACTTGCCCCACATAGCATGACAGTAAGACCAATTGTAATTAACGATAAGAATAAGATAAAACTCAAGGTAGAAAGTAGAAATAATAGCTTTTTGGTTTCATTAGATCATCGAGCTGAAATACTTGATAATTCAGTGGAAATAGAAATTAAAAAAGCTGATTTTAAGATAAATACAATTAAATTGGCAAATCAATCGTTTTATAAAACAATCAGAAACAAACTAATGTGGGGAATCGACAAAAGAAATTAGTACATCTGTCAGAAAAATGAATAAAGTTGTCAAATATCAGGCGAATATTTTTTTAGAAAAATAATATTTTATATTTTTACCAATTGATTTAAAAAAAAGACACAAATGTTTCAAAATAAATATATTCTCATTACTGTCATTTTTATCTTTATCAGCCTTACTGTTTTTGGACAAGGTAGAAGAAGAAGTGCGAGATGGAAACAAAATAGGTACGAAATAATATATGGACTTGGTGCAACTAATTTTCTTGGGGAACTTGGTGGAGCCGATCAGATTGGAACAAATTTCGTAAGAGATTTTGAAGTTTCAATGACTCGACCTCTTGGCAGCATAGGGCTTAGATACAAATTAATGGAAAAAGTTTCTGCTACAACAAAATTTTCATATGGCATATTGAAAGGAGACGATAAAACAACAGAGCAAGTTCACCGAAAAAATCGCAATCTGCATTTCCGATCTCCAATTGCTGAATTTAGTATGAGAGGTGAATTTGAGATTATCAAAGAAAGTGAAGGACATCGTTATACATTGCGTAAGGTTAGAGGTTTAAAAGGTTTTAAATCAAACATTTATGTATTTGCTGGCATTGCAGGCTTTTATTTTAACCCCAAAGCTCAATACGAAGGAAAATGGTACGCTCTTCAACCATTGTGTACCGAAGGACAAGGAATTGTTCCAACCCGAAAGCCATATTCAAGAATTCAAGTTGCTTTTCCGTTGGGAATTGGTCTAAAATACGGACTTGATAGAAAATGGAGTATTGGGGTCGAATATGGTGTCAGAAAAACGCTTACTGATTATATTGATGATGTTAGCACGACTTATATTGACAAAGAAATATTAAGAGCAGAAAAGGGAGACATTGCGGCTTATTTATCAGATCCTTCACTTGGATATAATGAAGGTACAGTTGGTGAACCAAATTGGACTGGAGCAAACCAACAAAGAGGAGACTCGTTTGATAAAGATGCGTATATGTTTCTAGAAGTTACGTTAACTTATAAATTAAAAACAACTCGAAAAGGTATGCCTAAATTTTAATTTATTTGTTTTTTTAATCATAATATATACATTTGTAGAAATTTATGCGAAAAATAATATATTTAACATTCCTATTTTTAATCGTTCTTTCTTTTACTTCATACGCTCAAAGATGGAAAAGAACTAGGTACGAATTTATATATGGAATTGGCTATACTAACGTATTTGGAGATATCGGAGGAGGTGCTGGTAATGCTGGGAATATTTTAACCTCTGTTAAAGACTTCGATATTCAAACTGTCAGACCATCCTTAAATGTTGGTGCACGATTTAAACTTTCTGAATATATATCGTTCAAATTGAATTTAGTTTATGGATATATTAGCTCAAACGATAAGTTTAGTAAAGATCCCGAAAGATCATTGAGAAATTTAAGTTTTTCGTCTCCCATTTTTGAACAAAGCTTTCAAACAGAGTTCTCTGTTGTAAAAGAAAGATATGGAAGACGTTACACGCTCGCAAATATCAGAGGATTAAAAAATCTTCATATCAATACTTACCTTTTAGCTGGTATTGGAGGAGTTTATTTCAATCCTAAAACAAAATATGATGGAATTGAAATCCCACAAAGTTCAAACAATGGACAAAGTGAATTAAGTTCAGGAGCAACGTATCCAAAATATGTTTTAGCTATTCCAGTTGGAATTGGGTTCAAATATGGAATTAATAGAAAATTATCGCTTGGGATTGAATATGGCAATCGTTTTGTGATGAGTGATTATCTCGACAATCATAAGCAAGTTTATTCTAAGCATAACGACTCTTACATGCTTATGACTTTTATTGTATCATACAAATTGCGAACAACCCGTAGCGGACTTCCTAAATTCTAATACGTACTAAATACCGATGAGGTTTTTAAAACTTTTTCTATTGTCAATCTTCTTGATAAACTCTCTATTATCAGTGTCTCAAAATACAAGTGAGATTGGCTTACTTTTGGGAGGAACTTATTATCAAGGAGATATTAATACATCTAAATTATTTCAATCTCCATTTTTTGCAGGAGGAGTTTTGTATCGACATAACTTTTCAACTAGATATTCGCTAAGAGGAAGTATATTTATTGGTAAACTTATTTCTAACGATGCAAATTCAAAATATACATATCAGCTAATTAGAAACCACGCATTTTCATCTACAATAGTGGATTATACTTTACAATGCGAATTCAATTTTTTAGAATATTTGCCTAACAACCCCGATTTTAACTATTCTCCTTACATTTCAACAGGAGTAACATTTGTCATCGCTGGTGGCACACCAAGACCCTATCAAATTGCAATCCCATTGGGAATAGGATTCAAATATAGTCTGTCGCCTAGATTATCAACTGGAATTGAATGGACATATCGAAAAACATTTACCGATTTTATTGATTCTACCATTGGATTAGAAGACGATGAATCTTTCTACAAACAAACAGGATATTCTCACAATAATGATTGGTATGCTTTTGCAGGAATATTCTTAACATATCGATTCAGTCTTACAAAAGAAGGTGTTTGTCCTGCATACGGTAATTATTACAAATAAATTATGAATCAAATTGATAAAAATAAACTTCCAAACCACATTGCTATTATCATGGATGGTAATGGACGTTGGGCTAAAGAACATGGTAAACAACGTACTTTTGGGCATCGCAACGGAGTAATATCGGTTAGAGAAGTTGTTGAAGGTGCTGCTGAACTTCAAATAAAGTATTTAACACTATACGCCTTTTCTACCGAAAATTGGAATAGACCGAAGCTAGAAGTTAATACATTAATGACTCTTTTAGTTTCGACTATAAATAAAGAAACAAAGACACTAATTAAGAATAATGTTCGTTTACTAGCAATTGGAGATATTGAAAATTTACCATCTAAAGTGCAAAAAGAATTGAAAGGAGCTATCGATAAAACGGCTAAAAACACAGGACTTGCGTTAGTTCTTGCTCTAAATTATAGTGCTAGATGGGAAATTATTAACGCACTCAAAAAGATTTCTGTCAAAGTAGAAAATCAAGAAATTGCTGCAAAAAATGTTGATGAAAATCTTTTTATTGAAAATTTAACAACTTTTAACATTCCTGATCCTGAGCTACTTATAAGAACAAGTGGAGAATACAGAATTAGCAATTTTTTACTTTGGCAAATTGCATACACAGAATTGTATTTTACCAATAAACTTTGGCCAGAATTTCGAAAAGACGATTTAAAAGAAGCAATCATCAATTTCCAAAATCGAGAACGAAGATTCGGAAAAACAAGCGAACAAATTCAAACAATATAATGAAAATCAAATTTTTATTTCTTATTTCAATCCTATTATTCAGCCTAACAAGCTTTTCTCAAATCAATAGCGACGGCATTGAAATCGACTATAGCAATCCTAAAGAATACGAAATAGGCGGAATATCTGTATCTGGGATTAAATACTTAGATCACAACGTTGTAATTGGCTTATCAGGATTATCAGTTGGCGACAAAATCAATGTACCAGGCGAAGAAATAACTGAAGCTATTAAAAAACTTTGGGAACAAAAGCTCTTTTCTGATATCCAAATTCAAGCGACAAAAATAGTTGAATCAACAATTTTTTTAGATATTTATTTACAAGAAAAGCCTAGACTCTCAAAATTTAGTTTTAAAGGAGTTACAAAAGCAGAAGCTGACGATATTCGTGAAAAAATTAAGCTTACCAAAGGAAATCAGGTAACTGAAAATCTAATTATCAATACAAAAAACATTATTACCAATTTCTTCGAAGACAAAGGTTTTATGTTTACAAAAGTAAATATCATTCAGTCTGATGATTCCTTACTTGTAAACAATGTAATACTTAAAATTATTATTGACAAAGGAAATCGAATAAAGATTAACAAAATCGAATTTGAGGGGAATGATAAAATTAGCGACAATAAATTAAAGCGTTATTTAAAAGATACTAAAGAAAAAAAAATATATCGAATTTTTAAAGTTTCAAAATATGTAGATTCTAATTTAAAAACCGATAAACAAAATATACTCGATAAATATAACACTCAAGGTTTTCGCGATGCAAAAATTATAAAAGATACCATTTATAAATTCGATGAAAAAACGGTGAATCTAAGGTTTAATATTGATGAAGGAAACAAATATTATTTCAGAAATATCACTTGGGCAGGAAATACTAAGCATAAAACCGAAATTTTAAGTTCGATGCTTGGCATAAATAAGGGTGATATTTTCGACCAAAATCGACTTGACACCAAACTATTAATTGACGAAACCAGCGTTAGTTCATTATACTTGGATAATGGATATTTATTTTTCTCAGCTACACCTGTTGAAATTTTAGTTGAAAACGATTCTATTGATTTAGAAATTAGAATTTACGAAGGCAAGCAAGCAATAATCGACAAAGTTGCAATCATCGGAAATACAAGAACCAACGATCATGTAATTCGTCGTGAAATACGAACAAAACCAGGTGAACTTTTCAATCGTTCTGATATTATTCGTACTCAACGAGAATTAGCTCAACTCGGATATTTCGACCCCGAGAAACTTAACGTTACTCCTACTCCAAATCCGGAAAAAGGAACCGTTGATTTAGAATATATTGTTGAAGAAAAACCATCTGATCAAATCGAACTTTCAGGTGGCTGGGGATCTGGAATGATTGTCGGAACCTTAGGATTATCGTTTAACAATTTTTCGGCAAAAAATATATTTCAACCAAGTGCATATCGTCCTCTTCCTTCAGGCGACGGGCAAAGATTAAGCGTTAGAGCACAATCAAACGGAACGTACTACCAAGCATATAATATGTCATTCGTAGAACCGTGGTTAGGAGGAAAAAAACCAAATTCATTTACAATTTCGCTCTATCATACAATACAAACAGACGGGAAATTGGCTAGCGATGCAACTCAAACATATATAAAAATTTCTGGAGCAGCTATTGGGCTTGGAACTCGATTAAAATGGCCAGATGATTTTTTCTTACTTTATGGAGAAGTTGGTTATCAACACTACAATTTGAATCAATGGAGTTCGTTTAATTTATATAGCACAGGACGATCGAATAATGTAAGTGCAACCATTTCGCTATCTAGAAATTCTATTGATAGACCTATTTACCCTTTCAAAGGCTCCTCATTTACCGTTTCGGTACAATTCACTCCTCCATATTCAGCTTTTGCTGATGCAGACTATGCTACAATGACTGACGAAGATAAATACAAATGGATAGAATATCACAAGTGGAAATTTAACTCTTCTTGGTTTACAACTTTGGCAGGAAAATTGGTATTAAACACAAAAGCCGAATTTGGATTTTTAGGATTGTACAATCGAGAATTAGGTTCTTCGCCATTTGAAGGATTTAATGTTGGAGGAGACGGATTAACTGGTTACAATCTTTACGGACGAGAGACTATAGCTCTCAGAGGTTATGATAATGGTTCTTTGACACCAGACGCAGGAGGAAATATTTACAACAAATTTACACTCGAATTACGTTATCCACTATCATTAAATCCATCAGCAACATTCTATGGATTAGCATTTTTAGAAGGAGGTAACGCATGGTCAAAATTTAAAGATTTTAATGCATTCGATATAAAACGTTCAGCGGGATTAGGCGTAAGAATATACCTTCCAATGTTTGGTTTGCTTGGAGTTGATTGGGGTTATGGTTTTGATGACGTTGCCAATCCAAATGCAAATAAAAGTCAGTTCCATTTTATTATTGGACAACAATTTTAAAATAAAAAAATTAATAATTTAAAACTTAAAACTATGAAAAAAATAATTGGAATTTTAGGACTTGTAATTATGGTTGCAACAACAGGCTTAGCTCAAAAGTTTGGCTTTGTAGATAGCGATTATATTATGAAAAACATTCCATCTTACGAAGCAGCACAAGACCAACTCGACCAAATGTCAGTTGATTGGCAAAAAGAAATTGAAACTTTATACAGCGAAATCGATAAAATGTATAAAGATTTTCAAGCCGAAAAAGTATTGTTAACTGAAGAAATGAAAGTTAAACGAGAAAATGAAATTATTGCCAAAGAAAAAGAAGTTAAAAATCTTCAAAAACAGTATTTTGGAAAAGAAGGCGACTTGTATAAAAAACGTCAAGAATTAATAAAACCTATTCAAGACGATGTGTATAATGCAATTAAAGAAATCTCAACTGAAGGAGCTTACGCAATAATTTTCGATACTGCAAACAGTACTAACATTATGTTTAGTGACCCAAAATTTGATAAAAGCGACGAAGTATTAACTAAGTTGGGATATAAAAATTAATTTTTATCTTTGCCTAAATTTAAAAAATAATAAATAACAGATGAAAACAAAATTCAACATTCTTTTAATTGCATTATTCTTGGTTTCTGCAATCAGTTTAAATGCTCAAAATAAATCAAAATTTGCACATGTCGATTCTCAGGTATTATTAGCAGCTATGCCTGAACGAACAGCAGCTCAAGCTAAATTACAAGAAGAAGCAAAGGCATTAGAAAGCGAATTAGTTACCATGCAAGAAGAATTTCAAGCTAAATACAACGATTATTTGGCTAAAAGAGAAACAATGACAGATCTTGGTAAACAATCGAAAGAAGGCGAATTGCAAGATATGCAAACTAGAATTCAAAATTTTCAGGTAACTGCACAAGAAATGCTTGAGAAAAAAGAAGCTGAACTTTTACAACCAATTATCGACAAAGCTAAAAAAGCAATCGAAGAAGTTGGAAAAGAAAAAGGAGTTATTTATGTATTAGACACAAGCGTTGGTGTTGTTCTTTATTTTTCAGAAGAAAGCGAAGATATTCTTCCTTTGGTTAAGAAAAAATTAGGAATTCAATAGAAAAGATTTAATTTAAAAAATACCAAAAGCTCACTGTTATAGTGGGCTTTTTTTATGAATCCCATTTATTATTTCAATATTTACCTTATTTTTACATAAAAATATTTAGAATTCCATGAAAAAATACATTCTATATTTCTTAATCCTATCAACAGTATATAGTTGCACAAAAGGAGATTATCAAAATAACAAAATTATTTCGGAGGATGACGAAATTTATGTTGAAAATTTATTAATGCTTATAAATATTCAAAATTCCGATTCTACGTATTTAATAACTCATCGAATTGATTCTTTATCAATTTACATCAATGATTCTCTGTGGGGATATTTTTCATCGTCAGAAATTGACACTGCAAAAATTAATAAAGAACAATCGGGGAATTACTTCTTTTCCAACAATAAACAAAATTATTTTTTTATCGGAAATGTTCTTGCTGAAAATGAATTCGAAACCGTTGGCGATTATGCAACATTTATGAATGCATACAATACCTTAAAACCTGGCGATTATGTTTGTATGATTGAATCATATCAAATTGTAGATATAAATGGGCTTAGAAAAACATTTTATCCATACAAATACTTTCCATTTTCTGTAGAAGAAAATGTTGGAAGTATGTATATAGGAGAAATAAACTTAAATTTTAATTAGAAAGTTATGAGAAATTATATAATTATCGGAATTTTGCTACTAACATTAGTTTCTTGTTATAAACCGGGAGAAATCTCAATCGAAAATAATGTGTCAAATGCAACTTTAAATGATATTTATTGGGGAGACATTTATCTTACAAGTGATTTGCTGCCTGGCGAAAGCAGTAATCCTAAAGTTATAAATAAAACAACTGAGAAACTTCCTGCAAGTTATAGAGTTAGCTTTGTTTTGGAAGCAAATAATAAAAAAGTGTATTTAGAAACAGATGAAGAATTCCTTTTAGATGAAGATGACCAAATATTAATCGTTATAGATGATGAAACTTTAGTTGTTAATAAATAATAACCATAATCTAGAGATGATTATATTCCCTGAACAATCTCCGCAATCAAACTAGGATTTTTTTCGAAAGCCGTTCCAATAACAATAATGTCAGCCCCTGCACTAAAAACAGCTATTGCATCTTCTTTTGAACGAATTCCACCACCAACAATCAAAGGAATATTTGTATTCTTTTTTACGGCAGAAATCATATTTAGTGAAACATGTTTTGTAGCTCCACTTCCTGCATCTAAATAAAGCGACTTAAGTCCAAGCAATTCTCCTGCTAAAGCTGTTGCAACAGCTATTTCACTTTTATCGGCAGGCAAAGGATTTGTGTTACTCATGTATTGAACTGAAGTGGTTCGCTCGCCCTCTACAATCATATAACCACAAGAAATAACCTCTAGTTTACTATTTTTTAAAAAGGGAGCAGCAACAATATGATTTCCAATTAATAAATCTGCATTTCTCCCTGATATTAAAGAAAGTAATAAAATACCATCAGCAAAATTTGATAATTGAAGTAAGTTTCCAGGAAACAGAATAACAGGGATATTTGTTAATTTCTTAATCGATTTAATTACCTCGTCGATTTGAATATTGGTTAAACTACCTCCCACAAAAAAGTAATCAACTCCGGAATTCGTCGCTAATTTAACAATCTGTTCTAATTTCTGAATATTTTGAGTTTCAGGATCAATTAGAACAGCAATTTGCTTCTTTGCGTGCTGTTTTTTTTCAATAATTTCTGAGTATATCATCTTAACTTTTCTTTGTCCAAACCAAAATATTGTTATCAAAAATACGATAATTCATGATAAATTCGTGTTTATATTTATCATTATTTACATTAACCGCCATTGTACATGATAAAAAATCGATACTAATTACCTGAATATCTTTAAAAAACAAATGAGTATCGTTATAAATTTTATAAACAGCTTCTTTGGCACTCCACGACAAATACAAATACAACAACTCATTTTTCTTTTCAATCCTCTTCATCTCATTATCGTGCATAAACTTGTGAGCAAGTCTATAAATTCTATCAGAAAGATGTTCAATATCAATTCCAACCTCGTAAGATCTACTTGCAATTAAAGTTAGATAATTACTAGTATGTGAAAGACTGATATGAAAATTTCCACATTTCAAAAAAGGTTTTCCTATTGAATTATAAATTATTTTTGAATTGTCGCCAACAATTTTATTTGCCAACAACCGAGCAACTAACCATTGTTTTCGACGAAGTTCCAACGAAAAGGAACAATAAATACGAGCATCTTCCTTATCTAAATTTGATATAGAAAACAGGAACTCTTCGGATTCGTCAATTTTCCATATTCCAATCTGAATATCATCAGGCTTTTTATCGTAATAAATTATTGGCATAAAACTATTTATTCCAATTTAACGATTCAATTAAACGTAAAATATCTTCACGAAGGTAAGCAACAACAGGAGCTAAGGAATCTTTATTTGGTTTAACATTAAAGTATAAAGCACCACTCATAAAATGCTTTGAACTATCGGTTAAAAAGAAATTTATTGGAGAAGCGGCATTTCCTTTAATGTCATACAATAATCCATATACACGATTTGTATCGTTCAACCACAAGGTCTCTCCTATCGCATCAGCCTTTGCTGTATGTTTATAGGCGTATTTTCTCGACTGTTCCATCAGTTCAGCTACATTACTATGAACATCTTTGTATGTAATATAAACCGTTGCTTTATAATATGGATAAAAAATATTTACCCAAAACGAATCTTTATTGTATTCGTATATTAAACTTTGATTTGAATATTCAAACGAATAAGGATATTGCAAATCAAATTTTTCATATTCTTTTTCAGGAAAATCAATTCTAAAATATCCTTTAGGTTTAGGAACAAATGACTCTTCGCAGGAACTGAAAAGAGCAATACTAAATAATATTGGAATTAAATTTCTCATTAGTTATTTTTATGTAAAAAAACCAAAGACAACGCTAAAGCATTGCCTTTGGGAATAGTTTTATTTCTAAAATATCAAATTCTAAAAACTAGAAAGGGAGATCGCTTCCAGAAGCATCCATATCTGGTTCATCAATTGCTTGAGGTACGTTTTCTTGGCGAGATGAGTACCCTGCTCCATCTTCAGCTTTACTAAGCATTTGCAAGTTGTCGCCAACAATCTCGGTTACATATCTTTTATTTCCATCTTTATCGTCGTAAGACCTTGTTTTGATTTTTCCCTCAATGTATATTGGAGTTCCCTTTTTTACGTATTTTTCAGCGATTTCAGCCAAACCTCTCCATAAAACGATGTTGTGCCATTCGGTATTCGTAACTTTTTCACCAGCTTTATTCTTAAATGTTTCGTTTGTAGCTAACGAAAATGATGCAACCGTTGCACCTCCTTCTAAATGTCTGATTTCAGGATCCTTACCAACATTTCCAATTAAAATAACTTTGTTTAAATTTGCCATTTTCTGTTTCTTTTTATGTTTTATACAAATATATAAAGATTAAATTAATTTTTGAAATTCAATTTCGATATAGTTATTAACTAATTTTGAAAAAGGATACTTACTAATTTCATTTATCGGCACACATTCCATTACATCGGCAATTGCTTTTAATTCGAAAATATTTGCAATAAACAAACTTCCATAGATTTCTTGATGCGACAATTTATGTTTTAATTTCATATTTTGCCTTAAAACAATTTTTGTTGAAAATTTATCGGTCAGGTACTTTTCAAAATCCTTAGCGGTAATTTTTTTTCCACTTTCGTATAGAAAAGGTTCATACAAGGACTTCCAAATATCATTTTGAGTTCGCTTCTTTACATAAACATTGTTATTATTTACGAAAAAAACATAATTAAAAAAACGTTTCTTTTTTTCAGTTTTCTTTGCTTTAATAGGGAAATTAGAAACTTGATTTAATTTTAAAGCTTTGCAGTTCGAGTTTATGGGACATGAAATACAATCCGGATTTGAAGGTTTACAAATCATAGCTCCTAAATCCATAATTCCTTGATTAAAATCGCATGGATTTGAGTTTACAAGCATCTTATTGGCTTCGAATTCGATAGTATTTTTTATTTTATTTTGAGGTGTATTAATCGCAAATAATCGAGAAATCACTCTCACTACGTTTCCATCGACTACAGCAACAGGCTCATTATAACATATCGAAGCAATTGCCACAGCAGTATACTTTCCAACTCCTTTTAGTTTTAGTAACTCGTCGAATGAATTTGGAAATTTTCCGTTCAAATTTTCAACAATATATTTAGCAGTAAAATGCATATTTCTTGCTCTAGAATAGTACCCTAAACCTTCCCATGCTTTTAAAACTTCAATTTCATCGGCCTTTGCCAAACAATATATATCCGAAAATTTTATTATAAATTTCAAATAGTAATCATACCCCTGATTGATTCTAGTTTGCTGGAAAATTATTTCTGAAACCCAAATTTTATATGGGTCTTTTGTTTCTCTCCAAGGCAAGTCCCTTTTATTTTTATTGTACCAATTTAGAATTTTTTCGCCTATTTTCATGTTTTGTAAATAAATTAACAATTTTCATCAAAAATAATTATTCTTATTTTCATTTTTCAAAAGATAAGTTATATATTTGCACTCCTTAGAAAAACAAACGATACTTATCGTAAATTATTGATAATAAAAATATTTAGAAAATGACAAAAGCAGATATCATTAACGAGATTTCAAAAAAGACAGGAATTGAAAAAGTTACAGTTCAAAAATCTGTTGAAGCTTTCATGGAAAGTATTAAAGATTCTTTAGTAAAAGGAAACAATGTGTATTTAAGAGGCTTTGGAAGCTACGTTGTTAAGAAAAGAGCTAAGAAAACTGCTCGTAACATTTCTAAAAACACAACTATCATTATTCCAGAACATTTTATCCCTTCATTCAAACCTGCAAAATCGTTTGTTAACAAGGTTAAAATTAAAGCTAGTAAAAAATAATTAATTTAATAAGATTATATCATGCCAAGCGGTAAAAAAAGAAAAAGACATAAAATGTCTACGCACAAAAGAAAGAAGCGTCTTAGAAAAAATAGACATAAAAAGAAGAAATAGTTCTTTTATAAAATATTAGGTTGCTCTATACGAAAACCTTTGGGAGTTTCCCTTAGGTTTTTTGTATTTGTTCTAATCCATTCAATATTTCACCATACAAATGAGTGCTGAAGACATTATTCGGGAATTAGTAATTGACGTAAGTTCCTCAGAAATTTATATTTCGTTGCTTGAAAACAAAAATCTTGTTGAGTTAAATAAAGATAAACTCAATACAAAATTTTCTGTTGGCGATATTTATTTAGGCAGAATCAAAAAATTGATGCCTGGACTTAATGCTGCTTTTGTTGATATTGGATACGAAAAAGATGCTTTTCTTCACTATTTTGATTTAGGCCCGCAATTTCAAACTCTTAATAAGTTTATTCATCAAGCCTTATCGCCTAAGCAAAAATTTCCAAATATTTCTTACACAAAACCCGAAGAAGATATAAATAAAGATGGTAAGATTTCTGACGTATTGTCGGTTGGACAATATGTACTAGTTCAAATTGCCAAAGAGCCTATTTCATCTAAAGGACCAAGGTTAAGTGCTGAGATTTCAATTCCCGGGAGAAATCTTGTTTTAATTCCATTTTCAGATAAAACTTCGATTTCGCAAAAAATAAAAACTCAAGAAGAAAAAAGCCGACTCAAAAATCTTTTGAATAGTATTGTTCCAAGAGGATATGGAATTATTGTACGAACAGTTGCTGAAAGCAAAAAAGTTGCAGATCTTGACAGTGAGCTAAAAAGATTAATTGAAGCATGGGAGTCGTCTGTAAAAAAAATCAGAGGCATCACGCCTCCTAAATTAATACTTGGAGAATTAAATCGAACTTCTGCTATTCTCCGCGATGTTCTAAACGAGTCGTTTAACAATATTCACGTTAACGATTTAGGAGTTTATAATGAGATTGTTGATTATATTAAAGAAATAGCTCCAGCAAAAGAAAAAATTGTAAAACATTATACCGAAAATCAGCCAATTTTTGAACATTTTGGAGTTGAAAAACAAATAAAAGCATTATTTGGAAAAACTGTTGGATTAAAAGCTGGAGCCTATTTAATAATTGAACATACCGAAGCCCTACACGTTGTTGATGTAAATAGTGGAAATCGTTCGAAAAAAGAGACCGACCAAGAAACAAATGCTCTAGAAACAAACCTTATTGCAGTTGATGAAATTGCTCGTCAATTAAAGTTGCGTGATATGGGCGGAATTATTGTTATAGACTTTATTGATATGCAGCTGCCTGAAAATAAACAACGTATTTTCGACAAAATGAGAGATGCCATGGCATCAGATAGAGCAAAGCATCAAATTTTACCATTGAGCAAATTCTGCCTAATGCAAATTACTCGTCAACGAGTACGACCTGAGACTCACATTTCTACCTCTGAATCGTGTCCTACATGTAGGGGAACTGGAGAAGTAACTCCTTCAATAGTTTTTACCGACGAATTAGAAAATGCTCTAAGCTATACATTAGCAAAAGTAAAAGATTCAACCGTTACACTTAAAGTACATCCATTTATAAAATCTCACCTTAAAGAAGGTATTTTCAATATTCATTTAAAATGGATGCTGAAATACAAACGTCGAATTAAGATTAAATCGATAAGTTCGTACAACTATTTGGAATACCATTTTTACGATTCAATGGGTGAGGAAATTTTCGTATAAAACTTATAAAGTCTTTACATACATAAACTTATAGAAATATACATCGATTTGATTTTAACATTATTTATATTTAATTCAAATAAAAATAGTTGTTTTTTAGTCATTCAAAATATATCTTTGCAATCTGAAAATACAAATCAAAAATTTATATGAAAAGATTATTATTTATTTCATTGTTATTCATTGCAATAAATTCGTTTGCACAAATTTTAGAACCTGTAAAATGGACATCAACTGTAAAAAGGATTAACGATACTGAAGCCGAATTAATTTTCAGTGCAAAAATCGAAGAAAATTGGCACTTATATTCTCAATTTTTGCCCGATGGAGGCCCTATTCCTGCAAAATTTTCTTTTCTACCAAGCAAAAATTATGAAAAAACAGGCAATGTTGTTGAGACACCTGCCCCCGAAGTCTATTACGATGATATTTTCGAAATGAATATTAAACAGTTTAGTAAGAAGGCTAATTTCACTCAAAAAATTAAAATTCTTAACGTAAAAAGTTTCAAAATTAAAGTAAATTTTGAGGGTCAAGCTTGTCTTGAAAATGGACAATGCGTTATGTTAGGTAAAGAATTTGAATTCAACATTGATGGTGTAAAAAAAAAGAGTAATGAAGAAAATCCCAACACCGATTCAGTAAATATTTCGACTATAAATACAGTTGTTGTAAATGACAGTAATAGTTTCACAACCGAAAATCAAAATTCAACAATTAGTACTAAAGTTGAAGCTAAGACCAATCCGATAGAAGAATCCAGCTGGTTTGGAATATTTATTTTTGCGTTCATTGCCGGAATTTTAACACTCATTACTCCATGTGTATTTCCAATGATTCCGATGACTATAAGCTTTTTTATGAAAGGAAAAAAAAGCAAATCGGAAGGATATAAACAAGCCTATTTTTTCGGTTTTTCAATAATCATAATCTTTGCGGTTTTAGGTTTACTTCTTACGATGATATTTGGTAAAGATGCCATGTATATTATCAGTACACATTGGATACCCAACATGATATTTTTCGTAATTTTCATGGTTTTCGCTTTGTCGTTTTTTGGAATGTTTGAAATTACCTTGCCTAATAAATTAATAAATCAGTCGGATAAAAAAGCAGATAAAGGTGGATATATTGGAGTTTTTTTCGTTGCTCTTACTACCGTTTTAGTTTCCTTTTCATGCACAGGACCAATTTTAGGTGCTGCACTCATTGAACTAAGTTCTGGTTCCGACAATAGCATTGTATTCTTTATTTCAATGGTTGGATTTGCACTTGGGTTTGCTTTGCCGTTTACACTATTAGCAATGTTCCCGTCGATTCTTAGCAAGTTAAAATCAGGAAGTTGGTTAAATACAGTGAAAATTGTATTTGGATTTCTAGAAATTGCATTAGGACTTAAATTTTTATCAATGGCTGACTTAGGTGCTAATTGGGGACTTCTAGACCGAGAAACATTTCTTGCATTATGGATAGTTGTATTTGCTTTACTAGGATTTTACTTATTAGGAAAGTTAAAATTCAAAGGCGATAACGATTTAAAATCAATTAGCGTAAGTCGGTTGTTTTTATCAATTGTAACATTCTCTTTCGTAATTTATATGATACCTGGATTGTGGGGTGCTCCGTTAAAAGTTTTATCAGGTTATTTGCCTCCGTTAACTACTCAAGATTTTGATTTAGATAGAATTATATACGAGAATAGAGGTTCAGTCAATATTTCGGATAATGAGAAAGATGTAACACGAAAATATGCTGACATATTACATTTGCCAACAGGATTTAATGGATTTTTCGATTTAGAAGAAGCCAAAGCTTATGCAAAAAAAGTTAACAAACCATTATTTGTTGATTTTACAGGAAAAACTTGTGCAAATTGCCGTGAAATGGAAAACAATGTATGGAACGATAAAGAAGTTAAAAGAATGCTTAATGAAGAATTTGTTTTAGTTGCCCTATATGCCGATGCTAACTTTATCGACTTAGAAGAAAATGATTGGGTTGCTACTGAAGATGGAACTGTAATTAAAACTTTAGGAAAGAAAAACTTAAATTATCAAATTACTAGATTTCAAATGAATGCCCAACCCTATTACGTTTTGATGGATTTCAACGAGGAAATTCTAACAAGTCAAAATAAGTCGTACGATAAGGAAGTTCCGAATTTCATAAATTTTTTGAACGAAGGTTTAGAAAGTTTTAAAAAGAAACATCCTGAAGAATTATAAATGTTACATAATTCAAATTCCAGTTGTTTTTTGTACAACTCTAGGATTTGTTAGTTAAAAACCTTTATCCTTTTTTAGGACTAGTCAAATTTATCAAAAAACTATATATCGGTTAAGACCAAATTCTTTTCTTCGATTAATTTTCGAAGATTTATTAAAGCATATCGCATTCTTCCAAGTGCTGTGTTTATACTTACACCCGTATGGTCTGCTATTTCTTTAAAACTCAATCCAACATAGTGTCTTAATACAACAACTTCCTTTTGATCTTCGGGTAAAAACTCAATTAAACTCCTAACCTCTTTAACAATTTGTTCAGAAATAATTTCTTGTTCGATATTACGCTCCAGAAGCTGACTAGAACTAAACAAATCAATTTCGCTTGCATCATTCGAAACAGTTTGAAGTTGTTTCGCTTTTCTAAAATGATCTATAACTAAATTATGTGCAATCCGCATTACCCAAGATAGAAACTTACCTTCATCTTTATACCTTCCCGATGTAAGTGAATTAATAACTTTGATAAAAGTATCTTGGAAAATGTCCTCAGCAAGTTCACGATCTTTTACGTTGATGACAATGTAAGTATAAACTTTACGCTTATGCCTCTTGATTAAAACCTCAATTGCCGATTGTTTGCCTCCTAAAAACTCGTTCACGAGTTCGTAGTCTGAATAATTTTGGTAACACATATTACCTCCCTTTTTTAATTGGTTATAAGGGTAAAATTTATTCTATAGGCACTTTCCGATTAGTTTAACTTTATTAAATAGTAACGCAAGAACGCAAAAAAAAATTGTTTTTCAAAATTTTCATTAAAAAAAGCAATATATTTCTTAATATTACGAATTGAAATGTTACAAAATATATGCCAATTAATAACAATACGAACAACAACGGTCTTATACGGATTAAAGGAGCAAAAGTTCACAATTTGAAAAATATTTCCTTAGAAATTCCTAGAAATAAGTTTGTTGTCATTACAGGATTATCAGGATCAGGAAAATCGTCTTTAGCTTTTGACACCCTCTATGCCGAGGGGCAACGTCGATATGTAGAAAGTTTATCATCATATGCAAGACAATTTTTAGGCAGAATTTCAAAGCCCGAAGTAGATTTAATTTCTGGTTTGCCTCCAGCTATTGCAATTGAGCAAAAAGTAAATATTCGAAATCCTCGTTCAACTGTTGGTACATCTACCGAAATATATGATTACATTAAACTTTTATATGCTCGAATTGGAAAAACCATCTCTCCTATTTCAAAAACTCAAGTAAAAAGACATAATATTAATGATGTTGTAAACTTTATTTTTTCACAACCCGAAAATTCAGTCGTTTTTATTCTTACTCCTTTTATCTTACCAGAAGGAAGGAACGTAAATCAACATCTTGAAATCTTGCTTCAACAAGGGTATAGCAGAATTTTTTACAATAACGAAATTTTTAAAATTTCTTCAGTCCTTAGCGAGAATAAGAATTTAGACTTAAGTAAAATTGAAATTCTGATTGATAGAATAGAAGTAACAAAATCTGATGATATTCTTTCGAGAATTGCTGACTCAGCTCAAACAGCTTTTTACGAAGGTCGAGGTACTTGCTCTGTTAAAATCGAAAATAAAAATATTACAGAAATTTTTTCAAACAAATTTGAACTTGATGGAATCACATTTGAAGAACCCAGCGAATACATGTTCAGTTTTAATAACCCTGTTGGTGCATGCCCAAAATGTGAGGGATTCGGGTTAACCATCGGCATAGACCCCGATTTAGTTATTCCTAACAAAAACCTTTCGATTTACGAAGAAGCCATCGTTTGTTGGAAGGGCGATAAAATGAAAGAATGGAAAGATGAATTGGTTTACAATGCTTCGCACTTTAACTTTCCAATCCACAAACCTTATTACGAACTCACAAAAGACCAAAAACAATTAATTTGGGATGGGAATAATTATTTTAAAGGACTTCACCATTTTTTTGCATTTTTAGAAGAAAATAGTTACAAAATCCAATATCGAGTAATGTCATCACGTTATCGTGGAAAGACAATATGCCCAGAGTGTAATGGTAGCAGACTAAAAAAAACAGCATCTTTCGTAAAAATAAACAACACTTCGATTCAAGAATTAGTTGGTTTACCTATAAATGAATTAAAGTTATTCTTCAAAAATTTAGAATTAAACGAATATGAACTGAGTATTGGTAAAAGATTATTAATTGAAATCAATAACCGAATTGATTTTTTGATAAATGTGGGGCTTGGATATCTAACATTGAATCGAACTTCAGCAAGTTTATCAGGAGGAGAATCTCAACGTATCAATATAGCAACCTCGCTAGGAAGCAGTTTGGTTGGCTCACTTTATATTCTCGACGAACCAAGTATTGGACTTCATCCTCGCGATACAGAAATGTTAATCGATGTACTCAAACATTTGCGAAATATTGGTAATTCGGTAATCGTAGTTGAACACGACGAAGGTATAATGAAAGCTGCGGATATGATTATAGATATTGGCCCAAAAGCAGGAAGACATGGAGGTGAAGTTGTTTTTCAAGGTAACCATAGCGAACTGTTAAATAGTACTCAAAGTTGTACCGCTAGATTTCTCACAGGAATCGAAAAAATCGAAGTTCCCAAAATTCGACGAAAGTGGAATAGCTACATTCAAATAGTTGGAGCCCGCGAAAATAATTTAAAAAATATAACCGTTAAAATACCATTAAATATTTTTACAGTTATAACTGGGGTGAGCGGTTCAGGCAAATCAACCTTAATTAAACGAATCCTCTACCCTGCACTAAAAAAACTCAAAGGTGGTTTTGGTGAAAAAACTGGCGAACACGATAATATAACTGGGGATATTCATACCATTCACGAAATTGAATTTGTTGACCAAAACCCAATTGGAAAATCATCACGTTCAAATCCAATAACCTATTTAAAAGCATTTGACGATATTAGAACTTTATTTTCGAAACAAAAAGCTGCTCAATATAATGGATACAAACCTTCTCATTTTTCATTTAATGTTGACGGTGGAAGATGTGAAGAGTGTCAAGGCGAAGGAATCATTAAAGTTGAGATGCAATTTATGGCCGACGTTCATCTATTGTGTGATAGTTGTAAAGGAAAACGATTTAAAGATGAAATACTTGATGTAAAATATAAGTCGAAAAGTATTTTCGATATTCTTGAAATGACAATTGATGAAGCTATTGAATTTTTCACAGAGCATGGGCAGGACAAAATTACAGCAAAAATTCAACCGCTAGCTGATGTGGGACTAGGTTATGTTAAACTCGGACAGTCATCTAGTACGCTTAGCGGAGGAGAAAGCCAGCGAGTGAAATTAGCTTCATTTCTAAATAAAGATACTAAAACCACTCACCTATTTATTTTTGATGAACCCACAACCGGTTTACATTTTCACGACATTCGCAAATTGCTTGAGGCTTTTAATGCATTAATAAAAGCCGGACATTCGATACTTGTAATTGAACACAATCTTGATGTGATAAAAACTGCTGATTGGATTATTGACCTTGGTCAAGAAGGTGGAGATAAAGGCGGACATATCGTTTTTGAAGGAAGTCCAGAGGAAATTATAAAAGAAAAAAATTCATATACAGGCAAATTCTTAGCTGAAAAAATATAGCCTTGTTAAAAAACATAAAAATATATTTTGATTATTCAGAATAATATACTTAGATTTGAGTAATTAATTACTCTATTATTTATATTATTTAATAATTTGAATAATAAATACTTAGCAATTATACTTATTTAAATAAATAGGATTTACATTACTTTATTACCTTAAATGAAAAGACAAATTATAAAAATTGACGAAGACAAATGTAACGGTTGTGGTTTGTGTATACCAAACTGTCACGAAGGTGCATTGCAAATTATTGATGGCAAAGTGCGATTAGTTAGCGATTTAATGTGCGATGGTTTAGGTGCTTGCCTCGGACATTGCCCCGAAGGTGCGTTAGAAATTGAAGAACGTGAAGCTGTTCCTTACGATGAAAATGCAGTTATGGCTGAAATGATTAGCAAAGGACGAAATGTAGTAATTGCACATTTAGAACATTTGATTGACCACAATGAATTGGAATTTCACGCTCAAGGAGTTGAATATCTTGAACAAAACAAAGAAAATATCCCATTTGACATATCAGAAATAGTTTTACCAAAAGAAGAAAAAGAAGAAATTATGACACACGAACATCATCATGGGCACGGAGGAAGTTGTCCAGGTTCTGCCTCGAAAAGCTTTGTACCCATAAATATAGGAAATGAAGCAATAAGCGGAAAATCAGAACTAACACATTGGCCTGTACAAATGCACTTAATAAATCCATTAGCATCTTATTTTAGAGATTCTGATTTGCTTTTAGCAGCAGATTGTGTTGCGTTTTCGTTAGGAAATTTTCATTCAAAATATTTAAAGGGGAAAAGTCTAAATATTGCTTGCCCAAAGTTAGATTCAAATATTGAAATATATGTCGAAAAACTAACTCGAATGATTGATGAAGCACACATTAACACCATAACTGTTATGATTATGGAAGTTCCATGTTGTGGCGGACTAATTCAAATTGTGAAAAAAGCATTAAACAATGCAAAACGTAAAGTTCCTGTAAAAGCAATAATGGTTGGAATAAAAGGAGAAATATTATCGGAAGAATGGATGTAGGGAAAGTGAAAAACTAAAAGTGAAAAGTATTAATGTGATAATTTGATAATGTGATGATGTGCTAATGTGCTAATTGAAGAAAGGAAAAAAGAAGGGATAGTAATTGGTAATGAAAAAAGAGTGACGAGTATTTTTCTCATTACTCATAACTTGTAACTCATTACTAAATTCAACTTTACAAACTTTATGAACTTGACGAACTTTAAAAACTTTATAAACTTTATAAACTAAAATAAAAAAAATGAGTATGTTTTGTTATCAATGCCAAGAGGCAGCCAAAGGAACAGGTTGTACAATTAAAGGAGTTTGTGGAAAAACAGACGATGTTGCTAATCTACAAGATTTATTACTGTACACTATGAAAGGAATTTCATTTTATAGTTCAAAAGCTAGAACTATAGGAATTGAAGATTCCGAAGTAAATAACTTTATTATGAACGGTTTATTTGCAACCATAACCAATGCAAATTTTGACAAACAAGTATTTATCAAAAAAATTAAAAAGTCGTTCTTAATTCGAGAAAAAATTAAAGCTACTTATGTAAAAAACGGAGGAACAATTGAAGGTTTAATCCCAAGCTGTGCTACATGGACAGCACAAACAGAAGAAGATTTTGAACGAAAAGCGACTTTAATTGGAATTTTATCAATCGAAAATGAAGACATTCGTTCGTTAAAAGAATTATTAACTTACGGAATTAAAGGAATGGCAGCTTATGCTGAACACGCTTTCAATTTAGGACACATCGATAATACCATTCACGCATTTATGCAAAAAGGTTTATATGCTACTACCAGAACCGATATTGGTGCTGACGAATTGGTTGGTTTGGTGTTGGAATGTGGAAAATTTGGAGTTTCGGTAATGGCTTTGTTAGATAAAGCAAACACATCGGCTTACGGAAATCCAGAAATCACGAAAGTAAACATCGGCGTAAGCGATAAACCAGGAATTTTAATTTCGGGACACGATTTGAAAGATATTGAAGAACTTTTGAAACAAACCGAAGGAACAGGCGTTGATGTTTATTCGCACAGCGAAATGTTGCCAGCACATTATTATCCAGCATTCAAAAAATACAAACATTTTGTTGGAAACTACGGAAATGCTTGGTGGAAACAAAAAGAAGAATTTGAAAGTTTCAACGGACCTATTTTGTTCACAACCAATTGTATAGTTCCGCCAAGCGAAAGTTCAACTTACAAAGATAGAGTTTACACCACAGGACAATCGGGTTTTACAGGTTTTAAACACATTGCCGATAGAGAAGAAAAAGGAACAAAAGATTTTTCGGAAATTATTGCACACGCAAAAACTTGCAAAGCTCCAATTGAAATTGAAAAAGGAGAAATTATTGGTGGATTTGCACATAATCAAGTAATTGCATTAGCTGATAAAGTTGTTGATGCAGTAAAATCGGGAGCAATTAAAAAATTCTTCGTTATGGCAGGTTGCGATGGAAGAATGAAAAGCCGTGATTATTACACCGAATTTGCTGATAAATTGCCAAAAGATACTGTAATTTTAACAGCAGGTTGTGCAAAATATCGTTACAATAAATTAGAACTTGGCGATATTGGAGGAATTCCAAGAGTGTTAGACGCAGGTCAATGTAATGATAGTTATTCACTTGCAGTGATTGCTTTAAAATTAAAAGAAGTTTTTGAACTTAATGATATTAATGAATTACCAATTGCATATAACATTGCGTGGTACGAACAAAAAGCCGTTATTGTTTTATTAGCATTATTGAGTTTAGGCGTAAAAAATATTCATTTAGGACCAACACTTCCAGCATTTTTATCACCAAATGTGGCTAAAATTTTAGTTGAAACATTCGGAATTGCAGGAATTGGAACCGTTGACGAAGATATGAAAATGTTTATGCCAGAACTGCAAAAAAATTAAAAGTGAAAAACGAAGAGTGAAAAGTGAAAAACAATTCAACTATTCACTTTTCACTCTTAACTTTTCACAGTACTTTACAAACTTTAAACTTAAGAAATATGACATTTGAACACTCAAAAGTTTTTACTTTTAAAAATTCAGTAGAATATGCCGCAGGTTCGGTAGTAAGTAAAACAATGGTTAAAAAACCAACAGGAACAGTAACATTATTTGCATTTGATGCAGGTCAAGCATTGAGCGAACACGCAGCTCCATTTGATGCGTTGGTTCAAATTGTTGATGGAAAAGCGGAAATTATAATTAATAAAATTCCTTTTCAACTTTCAGAAGGTGAAAGCATTATAATGCCTGCAAATATTCCGCACGCAGTAAATGCAAACGAAAAATTCAAAATGCTTTTGACAATGATTAAAGAAGTTCCAACATTTAGCGATTTGAAGATGTAGAAGTTAGAAGCTGGAAGTTAGAAGTTAGAAGTTAGAAGTTAGAAGTTAGAAGTTAGAAGTTAGAAGTTAGAAGTTAGAAGTTAGAAGTTGGAAGCTGGAAGTTAGAAATTGGATATTTTATTTCATCTGGGTAAAGAGGGTTAGGGGAATTAAAAAATTTCTCAACCCTCTTCCCTTTTTTTTCAAAAGTGGAAATTTTGAGTCGTTAATATTTTCAAATATTCAATTGATGTTGTAATGAATACCTTTTAAATACTTTTGTTAACGCAAATGTTTGCTAGCAACAATTAGATATACAACGATTTAAAATTGTACATAAGTTAACTTTATTAACTTTAAACAACTTCCGTTCGAAAATTGAATGTAATTTTGTTATTTTTGGACATCCAAATATAATGTAACATGAGTAAAAAGAATTTCAAAAAAGAAATCGTAAAAACACCAATAGTTGAAGAGGTAGTTAAGCCCGAAAATAAGCCTTCGAACAAAGTAATATTTCTTATCATTTTTGCATTTACATTTTTGCTATATGGCAATAGTATTATGAACGATTACGCTCTCGACGATGCCATTGTGATAACTCAAAACGAATTTACCAAAAAAGGAATTTCCGGCATTAGCGATATTGTTTCAACCGAGTTTTTTACTGGTTTTTTTGGTCGTCAAAAAAACTTAGTTGCAGGAGGTCGTTATCGTCCCCTTTCAGTAGTAACTTTTGCTATTGAATATGAATTTTTCGGACAAAATCCACACATCAGCCATTTTATCAATGTTTTGCTTTACGCACTTACCGGAATATTACTGTTTATCATATTATCAAGGCTATTTCAATCATACAAAAAAACAAAATGGTATTTTTCTATTCCATTTGTTGCCAGCATGTTGTGGATTGCACACCCAATCCATACCGAAGCCATAGCCAACATAAAAGGTCGCGACGAAATTTTGGCTTTTCTTGGCTCGTTGTTAGCACTCCATTATACTGTTAAATATATTGATTTACAAAAGATTAAATTTCTATTTTTTAGTGCAATTGCATTTTTCTTATCGCTGACAGCAAAAGAAAACTCAATAACATTTTTAGCCGTAATCCCATTAACTATTTATTTTTTTACCGATAGTTCGATTAAACGAAATCTTATTTCAGTAATTCCTATGTTGATTACTACGATTGCATTTTTAGCAATTCGCCAATCCGTATTAGGAACTTCAATTTTTGATGGCAGCACATCAACATCGGCACCTCAGGAATTAATGAATAACTCTTTTCTGGGAGCTTCTATTGCTGATAAATACGCAACAATTACCTTAACATTAGGATATTACATTAAACTGTTATTCCTTCCTCATCCACTCACTTACGATTATTATCCATATATGATTCCGATTATTAGCTGGAGCGATTGGAGAGCAATTTTTCCGTTAATAGTTCACATTTTGTTAATTTACTGGGCTTTTAAAGGTTTAAAAAACAAAAGCATTATTTCGTATTCCATTTGGTTTTACGCTATAACATTTTCGTTAACTACCAATATTTTGTTTCCGATTGGTGTATTTATGAACGAGCGTTTTATGTATATTCCATCGCTTGGATTTATCATAATTATTACTTATTTCTTGCTTAAATATCTGCCAACAGTCGTGAAAAATATTAAGCAGTACAATACTATCATAACTTCATTTCTTGTAATGGTAATGCTTTTATTTTCGGTAAAAACAATCAGCAGAAATTCAGCTTGGGAAAACGATTTTATCCTATTTACAACCGATGTAGAAGTTTCGGGAAATAGTGCAAAAAGCACAACTTCAGCCGGAGGTAAACTTATTGAAGAAGCCATAAAACCAGGCAACGAAAATGTTAGAAATAAGTATTTGCAACAATCCATAAAACATTTGAATAAAGCTGTCGAAATTCATCCTACTTATGTTGATGCACTTTTGTTGTTAGGAAACGCTCATTTTCAATACAACCAAAATTTTGTGGAAGTAATGAAGGCATATAATCGAATACTCAAGATAAATCCGGGATATGACAAAGTTTATACAAATCTGGAAATTATGTTTGCTAAACACGAAAACCAAGAGTTTGAGCTCGAAGTTTACAACAATTTATACAAAATTGCTCCAAATCGATACGATGTAAATTATCATTTGGGTTCGCTGTACGGAAAATTTAAAAACGACCTTACAAATTCAATATTTTACTTAGAACGTGCTATTCAATTAAATCCTAATAAAATTGAAGTATATAAAGATTTGGGCGTTGCGTATGGAATGAAACAGGAATTTAAAAAATCTACCGAAGTTCTCGAAAAAGCAGTTGTATTAGACAATAAAGATGCACAAATGTTTGTAAATCTTGGACTTTCGTATTTGCAATTAGGTGATAAAGACAATGCTCGAAAAAATTTCGACAAAGCAGGAGAAATTGACGCAAAATTTAAAAACATGAGCAATCAACTCATAAAATAGGATTATGCGATTAAAGATTTTATTCTTGTTTTTCATACTTGCTTCTTTAAGCTTTAAATTTTCTGCACAGGAAAATGCAATTGATGAAGATATTTCACAAGAATTTATTGACTATGTTTTACTAAAAAGTAATAATTCGTTTGGTATTATTCCCTCTCCATTAATTTTACATTACAACAAATCGTCATTAAATGTAAAATCGAGCAAAACGCTTCCAGAAAAATACGATATGCGAACCGAGAACTTATTAACTTCGGTTAAAAATCAAGGAGGATGCGGCGGTTGCTGGAACTTTGTTGCCATGGGAGCCATCGAATCGAATTGGATTAAAAATGACTTGGGTATTTTTGATTTATCGGAGCAAAACATGAGAACTTGTCATAATTACACAACATTTGAAGATGGGAGTTGTTCAGGAGGGAATCACTTGATTTCGGGAGCATACCTTACTCGACATGCAGGTCCAATTCTCGAATCACTCGACATTTATAACACCAATCCTGATGCAATTTGCAACGACAGCCTTCCACAAATTGCCTTTGTTGACGAAATGGTGCTATTGCCATACAATCTTGATATAATAAAACAAAGCATTTTAGATTACGGAGGAGTCTATGCAAACATGTATTGGAACGAAAGTTCGTATAGCATCGTAACAAAAAACTATTATTACAGCGGAACTCAGCCTGTTAATCATGCCGTTTTAATTGTTGGCTGGGACGATACAAGAGCAACTTCAGGCGGAACTGGAGCTTGGATTGTTAAAAATAGTTGGGGAACTTCGTGGGGCGAAAACGGTTATTTTTATATTTCATACAACGATACCAAAGCCTTATCGTCAACCGCAATATTTCAATCAAGAAGCGATTACGACAGCCTATCTACAATTTATATGTACGACGAACTAAGTTCTACTTCCAGCACAGGTTATGGAGAATCAGTCGCATATGGATTAATCAAATTTAAAGCAAATGCAAAACAGAAAATTTATCGTTTAGGCACATTTTTAAATGCATCGAATTCAGAAGTCGATTTTTTTGTATATTCTATGAAAACAGGAAACACCCTTTCAAACCTTATTTACGCATTAACAAATCAAGAATGCGAATATCCGGGCTATTATGTTTTTGATATACCTAAACCTATTCGAATAAATAAAGATGAGGAATTTTATATAAAAGTTCGCTACAACACTCCTGGATATAGCTATCCTATTCCAGTTGAAAAATATGTAGCTAATTACGCTGACCCCAGCATCGAATCAAACTGTTGTTGGATAAGTGCCAATGGCGATTCGTGGACAGCAATTGGAAATGACATTTCTGATGGAGAGAAAGATCTGTGTATACGGGCTTATGCAACTCCTGATACAAGTTCGCTGATACCTTCAAAATTTTCGTTTAGAATTTATCCAAACCCAAACAACGATTTTTTAAACTTATATTTCAGCAATTACGAACCTACTGAAGCCTTGCTCGAAATTTTTAATAGTCAAGGAAAAATAGTTTATCAAGAAAATATCAAATCGAGTGAATCGTATTTTACCAAAAGACTTAATTTATCAACTCACATAAGTAAAGGATATTACTTTATAAAAATCAGTACGAAGAACGAAACATATCTCGAAAAATTCATTTTATTCTAAGTTATTGAGATTACGCACTACATATCAAAACTTAAATCTTGACGATTTCAAAAAAAAACTTCTCATCTGGTCAAGTAAATTCGAATATGTTGCATTTCTCGATAGCAATAATTATTATCAACATCAGAATTCAAAATTTTCGTATCATACTTTCGATAGCATTGTTGGTGTTGGACACATATCATTATTTTCGCCTACAGAAAATTCATTTGAAAATCTAAATCGTTTTTTCGCCGAAACAAATGATTGGATTTTTGGACATTTAGGTTACGATTTAAAAAACGAAATTGAAGATTTATCGTCAAATAATATTGACTTTTTGAATTTCCCCAATATTTTCTTTTTTCAACCCAAATATGTTTTTATTATACAAAACAATCAGTTACATGTTGAGCATTTTAAAAATATTAATCCCGATACGGTTATCGATGAAATATTAAATCAGCAAATTCACAAATCTGAAAACGAGTTAAAAAAAATCGAAATATTATCACGTTTTACAAAAGACGAATATATCGAAACTATAGACAAGGTAAAGCAACATATCAAACGTGGAGATATTTATGAAGTAAATCTTTGCCAAGAATTTTTCAACAAAAATGTAACAATTTCTGCTATCGATATATATTCAAAATTAATAACCGTTTCCCCCACTCCATTTGGATGTTTTTATAAAATTAGCGATAAATATTTATTGTCGGCTAGCCCCGAAAGGTTTTTAAAAAAGATAAATAACAAATTAATTTCACAGCCCATCAAAGGCACCATAAAACGTGGAGGAAGCAAAATCGAAGATGAAAATTTAAAATTTGCACTAAAAAATGATAATAAAGAATTGGCTGAAAATATTATGATTGTAGATTTGGTAAGAAACGATTTAACCCGAACAGTGCTTAATGCCTCTGTTAAAGTTGAAGAGTTGTGCGAAATTTACAGTTTTAAACAAGTGCATCAAATGATTTCAACCATCAGTGCAGAAATCGACAACAATCTGGCTTTATCCGATATTTTCAAAAATACATTTCCTATGGGCTCAATGACTGGGGCTCCCAAAATTAGAGCAATGGAAATAATCGAAAAATACGAAAAAACAAAACGAGGGCTATATTCCGGTGCAGTTGGATACATTAATCCTAAGGGAGATTTTGATTTTAATGTTGTAATTCGTAGTATTTTTTACAATTCTGAGAATAACTATCTTTCGTTCACAGTTGGCGGAGCAATCACAGCCAATTCAGTTCCCGAAAACGAATACAACGAATGTTTATTAAAAGCAAAAGCAATTTTAGAAGTGTTAGGATAATAAGTTGAAAGTGGAAAGTGAAAACGAAAAGTGTAGAGTGGAAATCATTTACATTGATTCTTTTTATATTGGTTTACTGATGTTTACGAAAATCATCTAACAAACTCGGGAGTTACCAGTTTTTTCCTTTATCTGTTATTATCTCGTCTGTCAAATGGTAAAAGTAAAGAGTCGTTGTAATGGTAGCCATAAAACTGTCCCCATATCTTTTTATTTTTTTCTATTGTTGCTAAACTATCAAGTGTTAAACAATTGTCAGTTAGTTCATAAACAATTGTCGGATTATAAAATGCAGTATCTCCATTTTCAATTGTTTCCCCGTTTGACAGAATGCCACTTAATTCTAATTTTTCATCATTGTCAATGTCTACGGGATTCCAATTAAAAACTGGTAATCTTTCTTGTTCTATTTTTCCATCTTTAGAAATTGTCAGTTGTGTTAATTCATTTTGATTCGGTCGTTCATCAACCTCAATTAATAACTGACAACTTCCATCAGCACACTTTAAAAATTTTGGATATTGAGTGGATTCATATCCAGTAAGCCAATATTCATTTATGGTGTCTTTGAAAATTAATTTGTCATCAAAGAAAACAGAAATTGGCTTGAAACTTAAACCACCAAAATCGTTTGAGTATTGTCCAGTAAATTTTATAAGGTCAGAAAATACAATAACTGTGTCAGGTTCTATAGTTAAATCATTAGAATTCTGCTTACTTATTCCACAAGAAACATTAGCTAATATGAGAAGATAAAGCAATAATTTCATTTTCTTTTGTTTTTATGTTTCATCAAAATTGTCGTGTTGTCGTTCCTAAAATACTCATTAACTTCTAAATAAACTCAATCTAGCTCAAAACAAATTTTTTGATACTTTCCACAACACCATTTTCGTCGTTGCTTTTGGCTACAAAGCGGGCTATTTTTTTGATTTCCGGATGTGCATTTTCCATTGCAAAACTATAAAATGCAGAGTCCATCAATTGAATATCATTCAAATAATCACCAAAAACCATTGTTTCTTCAGGTGAAATATTAAAAATTTCTTGCGTTTTTTTAACCGCATAACCTTTGTTCGCATTTTTAACAGAAATATCTAGCCAAAATTTACCGGAAATAGCTACCAATAAATCGTTTTCAAATTCAGCAAATGCACTTGCATTATTATCTTTTGTTCCTGTTAAATCACAAATAGTAACTTTCAAAATATCGTCGTCAACTTGAGATAAATCGTCAACAATTTTGTAGCGAGCATAGTATTTCTCAACTTGAGTAATGAACTCGGGTGAATTTTGTTCAATATAAGCGAATTTTGCTCCGCATAAAATTCTATATGCATGAGTCAGCGTCCGACTCTTTTCTATCATTTTAATAGATGTTTGTCGGTCTAGGCTCGAAAGTAAAATTTGTTTGTTTTGATACAAAACATAACTTCCATTTTCAGCCATAAAAACAATGTCATTTTTCAATTCATCAAATCGAGCCAAAAGATTAAAATACTGACGCCCGCTTGCAACAGCAAAAAGTATATTTTTTTCTTTCAATCTTTCAAAAGTTGGATAAAATTCAGGATTTATTTCACTTTTCGAATTAAGTAAAGTGCCATCCATATCGGCAACAATTAATTTTATGTTCATTTGAATGTTGTTGAAAATGATAGAAACTTATTTACTTTTTAATTTATTCATTGCAACTATTCGCTGTAAAAGCGTTGGGTGCGAATAATGAAAAAACACATAAACAGGGTGTGGTGTAAGATTACTCAAATTATTAACTGATAATTTTTTTAAACCGGAAATTAAAAACTCTTTTTTATAAAAATTCCCTGCATATGCATCAGCTTGATATTCGTTTGCTCGCGAAAGCATATTCATAAACAAGCCCACGATTAATGAAATAGGACTGTAAAGCATTCCAAAGGCAATCAATCCTATATGAAAGCTAACATGCTCAACTCCTAAAGCTTTTGATAAATCGGCATTTCCAATTAACAATCCCAAAATATAAAATGTTATTCCAGTTTGAACAAGTGCCAATAAAATATTCATTAAGGTATGTTTCTTTTTATAATGTCCAACCTCGTGAGCCAATACTGCAACGATTTCTTCGGTTGTCAAATCCTTAATCAGCGTATCATACAATACAATTCGTTTTTTAGCTCCAAGTCCTGTAAAATATGCGTTTGCTTTGGTTGAGCGTTTCGAACCGTCGATTACAAATATGTTTTTAAGTTTAAATCCAACTTTTGAACTAAACTCGCTAATTGCATTTTTTAACTCTCCCTCCTCCAATGGTGTTTGTTTATTAAATAGTGGAACTAGAATCGAAGAATAAAACATTGTCATAAAAATCATAAACATACTCACAACTCCCCAAGCCAATAACCAGAAATATTCGGGTGTAAATTGATAAAACCAAATAATAACCCACATCAATCCACCACCAATTATTATTGCAAGCAACCAGCCTTTAAGTTTGTCGAGAATAAAAGTATTAACAGTTGTTTTGTTGAAGCCAAATTTTTCTTCAATCACAAACGTATCATAAATAGTAAAAGGTGTATTTAACAAATCGGAAGCAAACATAATTATTCCGAAAAACAACAACGAAACTAAAATTTCATTCTCCGCATAATTCCGTGCTAACTTATCGACAAAAGCAAAGCCATCGAAAAACAACATTACAAGTATTAATAGCAAACTGAATGTGCTTGTAATATAAGAAAAACGATGATTTACCCGCTCGTAATTTTGCGATTTTTTGTACTTTTCCTCGTCGTAAATTCCTTCAAGTTCTGTAGGTAATTTCTCTGACCATTTTGTAGAATTCAAATAATCAAGAAACCGTTCTAAAATAAAATCAAAGATAATGATTCCAATAATTATAAAGAAAATAGTGGTTGCCATGAATTAATGTGCTAATATTTTTAATGTGTTAATATGCTAATTGTTTAATGTGCTAATTTGTTAATGTGCTAATGTGCTAATTTGTTAATGTGCTAATGTGCTAATTTGTTAATGTGCTAATTAAAAACTTTACATCTTTATGAACTTATAATTCTAAACTCGCCTTAATCTTCCCAACTTTTCTACTCAAATTCTGTATTCACTTTTTCAAAATCGACTTTCGATTTTAGTTCAGTTTTTGCAACGTAGAATTTAATTTTTGGTTTAGTTCCCAGCGAGCGTACAGTAAATTTTATTCCCAAATTCTCACATTCAAATCTAAATCGTCAACAATATCGGTGATTAATTGAAAATATTGATAATTGCTTTTTATAAATTCTTTGTTGTTTATTGGTTCGAAAAAACTTTGTTTTACATTTTCCCAATTGCTTCTTTTTATAATTTTGATGAATTTCATTTTTTGGGGATTTGGGTTGAAAATTCTTTTTGTTTTTTTTTAAGCAGTTTTTAATTCCTTTGAATTTTACGATTAATTATGCTGCGTAACTATCGGAAACACTATCGGAAAGAAAGAAAATAACTGACAAAGGCAGAAGTTCAAGATGATGTCAAAGGTTTTGAATCAGGAAAAGAATCAATTATTAGTCTCATTTTACCTTTCGACTCAGCCTTGAAATGCCTTGAAATATCCATTCTTTTTTCCACATAATCATTTGAAAATTCATCCTTTTGATGATAATAAATTTTTATTTTTTCACAATTCTCATGTTCAAAAATACCATTTAATAAAACTCTATCTGAAAGACCACAAGAATGCCCCATTATATGTACTTCATATTTCAATTTTCGATTTCCCATTCCTAAAAATTTAAATAAATCTTGATAATTTCTTGTCATAGAATAACCAAAAGATTTAAAATTCTTTAAAAAATCATTATTATTTAATTGTTCTATTTTTTCGTGATAGGAATCTATTTCATCTCCATAACCGAAAATAATTGGATTACTCTCATTATTTAGTTTTCCATGTATATAATTTACTCTAAACTGGTTTTCATCAAACAATGTTTTATATAATTCAATGGTAGAAGTGTAGTTAAAATTTAAGAACAAAATATTGTTCGGCTCACTTTTATTTACATTGTCTTTTATTTTCATAAGATGATTTTGAATATCCTTATTCATTTTTCTCTGAACATTCTCATTTGGTTCTAGTTTAATCTCCACAGTCGATAAATACTGTTGCAATTCTGTTTTGATTATTTCAAAGCTATCATTTAATCCGCTAATTGCAAATTCTCCGTTTTCGATATCTTTATAATAATCAATAAGCAATTTGTAATATTCAGATTCAATATCAACCCAATTTAGATTGCCAAGATTATTAATTAGATTATTAATAAAATCATGTTGATAATCTATTTCAAACTGTTCCATTTTATAAGCTTTTTTAAAATCATATATTGATTTAAAAAAATCAATTTTTTTGGGATTATTTCCTGTTAATAATTTTATTAAGCCATCATTATAAAACAACTTTGTATTTAAAGCTACTATAGCTTCATTCAAATACCACAAGATAAAATCGGAATATCTAGTTTTTAACCCATGAGCTAAATCAAAACCATTTCCTATAATTACAAGTTTATTCATATTTTAGAAAGACTTTTATAATGTGATAAATTTTCCCCAAGTTCGTTTGTTATTTATTTGACTTGTTAGTTTATAAAAATATTCTCCTTTAACAAATGACTGTGCATTTATAGTTATAGTATTGCCCGAAATATTAGATTCAGAGTGAACTAATTTACTGTTTCTATCATAGATTGATAAATTAAATTCTTCGAAGTACGGATTTTCAAAATCAATTGTAAAAAGATTATTAGATGGATTAGGATATATTTTAGATTTTATATTATCAAAGCGGACTTCTGTAACTCCTTCAACAAAATCAAAAAAACAAATATTGTCAAACATCAAGCCTCCTAAATTATCATAAATTGAATCGCTAGTAAATGAAAATCTGTACAAAAGGGTGTCGCCCATTTGAATATTAAACAACGAACCTAAATCTGCTAATAGGACATCTAAGCATTTCCACTCATTTGAATTTCCGGTTAAAATTGGTTTGTTAGAATACCATGTTAAATTTGCACAATATGTTGTATCGTTAACAATATCTACCCATGTATTTCCCATATCGGGAGAAAATTCAATTGACCCGAAATCATTTAAAGAATCAGTTTCAACCATGTAAAGCCCGGATAATATTTTTAAACCGTAATAATCACCCATTCCAACAACATTCCAAATCGTAAACGAAGAATGGTTATTAACGGGATAAGGGTTAAGCGTATCTGTAATTATTGCTTTTGACATTGTATCTCCCCATAGTGTAGTAAAGGAATTTTTTTGAGGTAAGCCAATTTGCCAAATATTTGTAGAATTAGTATCAATTTGAATATGACTTATACATGTCGTATCAAAATAATAGCAATAACATGTACTGTTTTCTTGTGCATAAACTGCATTAATGCCAAACCAAATGAAGATAAATATTATTTTTTTCATAACGTTATTCAATTTATTTTGCCTTTTTTCCTTTCTCAAGTGTTTTTACCTGATAGTTTTTTTTTAGTTTTAAAACCAATTTGTTTTCTTTCAGTTGGTTTATTTTGTTTTTCAATCAGTTCGTCAAGATAGTTAAAAACGAGTTTTTCCCAAACTTGATATTCCATTTTGGAATATCAAGTTTTCCAATTTCTAACCTCTAACTTCCAACTTCCAATTTCCCCAACTTTAAAAACTTTATGAACTTTACAAACTTTCAACTCTACAATCCCAAACTCTCCTTAATTTTTCCAACTTTTCCACTTAATTCAGCATTTACTTTTTCAAAATCAGCTTTCGATTTGAGTTCAGTTTTAACACCAACGTAAAATTTAATTTTTGGTTCAGTTCCAGAAGGGCGAACGGTAATTTTGCTTCCATCTTCTAAAAAGAATTGCAAAACATTCGATTTTGGCATGTTGATTTCAATTTGTTTTCCGGTTGAAATTGTGGTTATTTTTTGAAGTTTATAATCACGAATTTCGGCAACTTTCGAACCTGCAATTTCTTTTGGTGGATTGTTTCTATAATCAACCATCATTTGTTGAATTTCTTCGGCTCCCGATTTTCCTTTTTTAACAACATTAATCAAATCTTCTTTATACAAACCAAATTCTTCATAAATTTCTAAAAGCAAATTATAGAAAGTTTTTCCATTATCTTTAGCCCAAGCTGCAGCTTCAGCAATCAAAGCACAAGCCATAATTGCATCTTTATCGCGAACAAATTCGCCAGCCAAATAGCCGTAACTTTCTTCGCCACCGCCAATAAATTGTTTTTTGCCTTCGTTTTCTAAAATTAAAGCAGCAATAAATTTAAAACCGGTTAAAACATCAAAACATTCAACGCCAAATTTGTCGCTCATATTTTTAATTAACTCTGTGGTAACAATTGTTTTACAAACATATTCTTTGCCTTTTAGTTTGCCATTTTGTTTCCATTTTGTGAGTAAATAATACACCAAAATTGAACCCGTTTGGTTTCCATTCAATAGAATAAATTCGTTTTTATCGTTTCTAACCGCAATTCCAACTCGGTCGCCATCAGGGTCGGTTGCCAAAACTAAATCGGCACCAACTTGTTTTGCTTTTTCAATTGCTAAACGTAATGCGTCAGGAACTTCAGGATTTGGCGAAATCACAGTTGGGAAATTTCCATCCGATATGTTTTGTTCCGGCACATCGTAAATATTTGTGAAGCCAAATTTCTTTAGTGTCATTGGGACAAGTTTCACGCCAGTTCCATGAATTGGAGTGTAAACTATTTTAATATCATTGTTTCTTTTTATTGCATCAGGCGAAAGCGAAAGTTCTAAAATTTTGTTTGTATAAATTTCGTCAATTTCGGCACCAACTATCGAAATATTTTGTTCATTTCCAGTAAATTTCACATCGTCAACCGACAGAATTTTTTCAACTTCTTTAATTACATTTTCATCGTGAGGAGCAATTAATTGTCCGCCATCGTTCCAATAAGCTTTGTAACCATTGTATTCTTTCGGATTGTGCGAAGCAGTAATTACAACACCTGCGTGACAATTTAAATGTCGAATTGCAAACGAAAGTTCAGGCGTTGGACGCAAAGCATCGAACAAAAAAACTTTAAAACCATTTGCTGCGAATATTTTTGCCGTAGTTTCGGCAAATAATTGGCTATTATTTCTACTGTCGCAAGCAACGGCAACTCGAATTTCTTTTTCGTTAGAAAATCCTTTTTTTATGTAGTTGCAAAATCCTTGAGTAGCCATTCCAACTGTGTAAACGTTCATTTTGTTGGTTCCAACTCCCATAATTCCACGCAAACCGCCAGTTCCGAATTCTAAATCTTTATAAAAGCTTTCAATCAATTCATTTTCATCACTTTCCATTAAATGTTTTACTGATTTTTTGGTTTCGGCATCAAAATTTCCGTTTAACCATTTATTTGCTTTTTCTTTAACTTGTTTTAGAATTTCGTTGTTTTCCATAAAATGTGTTGTTAAATTTGACTTGAAAATACAAAATCATATGGTATTTTCAATATATTTGAACTCTTATTTTTAAAATTTGATATTTAAATATGAGATAAAATATTTGACAGAGTTATTTATCGAAATTTTTGTGTTGATAATCAGCTTTTTGAGAATTTAATATCTGACCTTTGTTAAAGTAAATGTAAACTAATTAAAATTATACATAAATGAAAATTTCAGTCGTAGGTACCGGATACGTAGGTTTAGTTTCAGGAACTTGTTTTGCAGAAACAGGGATTACAGTTACATGCGTAGATGTCGATTCAGACAAAATTAATAAATTAAATAAGGGTATAGTTCCGATATATGAACCAGGATTAGATGACATGATTCAACGAAATGTTGAAAAAAGCAGATTGTTTTTTTCAACCGATTTAAAAGAAAGTTTGATTGATGCCGAAGTTGTTTTTATCGCTGTTGGAACTCCACCTGATGAAGATGGAAGTGCAGATTTAAAACACGTTATTGGAGTTGCTCGCGAAGTTGGTCAGCACATGACAAAATATTTGGTTGTTGTTACAAAAAGTACTGTTCCAGTTGGAACTGCGGTAAAAGTTAAAAATGCAATTAAAGAAGAATTAGATAAACGTGGAGTGAATATTCCTTTCGATGTGGCTTCAAATCCTGAATTTTTGAAAGAAGGAGATGCCATTGACGATTTTTTGAAACCCGACAGAATTGTAATCGGAATAGAATCGGACGAAGCTGAAAAAACCTTACGTAAACTATATAAGCCATTCGTGTTAAATAATCATCCTATTTTATTCATGGATATTCCATCGGCTGAAATGACAAAATACGCAGCAAACTCTATGCTGGCAACCAAAATCAGTTTTATGAATGATATTGCAAATCTTTGCGAAATAATTGGAGCTGACGTTAATTCGGTTCGTCGTGGTATTGGTAGCGATTCGCGAATTGGAAGTAAGTTTATTTATCCGGGAGTTGGTTATGGCGGTTCGTGCTTTCCTAAGGACGTTAAAGCATTGATAAAAACTGCACAAGAAAATAATTATACATTGCGTGTACTCCAAGCTGTTGAAGATGTTAACGATTTACAAAAATCAGTTTTATTTAATAAGATTTATAAACATTTTAATGGAAACTTACACGGCAAAAAATTTGCAATTTGGGGTTTATCGTTTAAACCAAACACCGATGATATGCGAGAAGCTCCATCGTTGGTAATTATCGATAAATTAGTTAATCACGGAGCAAATGTTGTTGCTTACGATCCTGTTTCAATGGAAGAAACACATCGCAGAATAGGTGATACCATAACGTATGCAAAAGATCAGTATGAAGCTTTGTTAGATGCTGATGCTTTATTAGTTGTAACTGAATGGAATGAATTCAGAGTTCCTAATTTCCAAATGGTAGAAAAATTATTGAAAAACAAAATTATTTTCGATGGGCGTAATATTTACGAACCAAGCGAAATGAAAGAATTGGGATTTATTTATTACGGCATAGGTCGAAAAGTGTAATTTTTTTACAAATCCTATGGTTGTTGCCTAATTATACAATATTTAGAGTAATTACAATAGTATCGTTATGGTTACACATAAATAGGATATTGTTTTTACATTATTACAAAAAACGTACATTGGTCAATCATTTTTGATGATACGCCAAAAAAACTAGATGTAGATTCATAAAACCCAAAAACTTCCCTTTTCGATTTTAATATATTCTTACATTTGTAATACTGTGGAGCAAAACCACAATAAAAAATGGGCGATACCGAAAAGCCTTATGAGTAGGGATAATAAATATAAATTATATGAATAAAAAAAATTTACTTTTGGCTTTAGTTGCATGCGTTGGTTTTATAAATACGACTTTTTCTCAAACAGAAGCCGTAAATGTAAAATATCGCAGAAGCTCATTGCATACAATTATTGTTGAATCCGAAAACTTTCCACGCAAAGATGTCGTTTTAAAAGCATATCAAAATGCTCCATTCCCAGATAAATACAACGATCACTCAATTGGAGATAAGTCATTCGACCCTGCAAAATATCCTTTAACTGCTGAAGAAAAGTCAGGATTATACAAATCATCAAAAATGGGGAAATTAGCAGCAAGTACTGGAGAAGTTACGATTGACTCTGTAAATAGAGAATTATCGGTAAGAATTGAAAAATATTTAGCACAAGAAAAAATAGCAAACAAACTTATTGCAAAATGGTTTAACCGTCAAGATGATGGCAGCTTTGACATGAATTTAATTGGCGAAAGAGGTTCATACGATGCTACCGAAATGCAAGCAAATATTGCGAAAGGTTCTGCACGTGGCGTTTCTTCATTGGCTGATGCCGGAGAAGAATTAATTGGAAATACCTTTGTGGTAATTAATAAAATGAATTTTGTGGAAAATGAGCCTGCGGCAAGAATCGCTAGAGATATTGCAAAATCACAAGCTAATGGAATTAAATTACCTGTTGCTCAGCAAGCTGCATTAAAAGCTGCCGACGAAACATATGAAAAATCAAAAGAAGGATATTCTGTTTGGGCTACAGCATTCTTATATAAATTATCATGGAACGATTCAATTTCGGCTGTTTTTTATAACGATTTATGGATAAATAAAGGCACTTCTGACGCAGCTAGAAAAGAAGCATTTGATAAAGCAAATTTTAATCTAGAATTTGTTGGAGACGAAAAGGCTACTGGTTTAGTTTTGTTTTCATTGAAAGAAACTAGAACCGAAGACCAAATTATTGAATTGGCAACTGTTCGTACCATTGATGCTGTTTACGCAAAACTTCAAAAGAAATACGATGTTTTCAAAACCAAAACGCCTATCTTAGGTGTAGACCCTATTACTGCAAAAATTGGAATGAAAGAAGGTTTAGAAGGCGGGGAATCGTTTGAAATACTTGAACAAAGCATTGACCCAAAAACTGGAATGACAGTTTACAATAGTAAAGGAAAAATTACGGTTGACAAAGATTTAATTTGGGACAATAGATACAATGCAGGAGATGGTCCAGTCGAAGGAACTCCAGCACCAACTCTTGACCGAACAACATTTAAAGGAGGTAAGAAATTATATCCAGGCTTATTAATCAGACAAACTAAATAATAAACTAAATTTTTATAAATATGAAAACATTAATCAATCGCTTAAGTTTTATTTTTATTCTATCCTTATGTACTTCTTTGGTTACTTTTGCTCAAGCAGGAAAAAAAGCTGACAAAGACACCGAAGCATGGAGATATGAAGTGGAATGTGTATCTACAGGAGCTGCTGGTACATATTTAATAAAAGTATGGTCGTATTCAAAAAAACCGAATGTGGCAATCGAACAAGCTAAAAAGAATGCTGTTCATGGTATTATTTTCAAAGGATTTTCAGGAGCTGGTGCTGGTTGTACACAAAAACCATTAGCAAACAGCCCTGCATTAGAAGAAGAAAAAGCAGACTTTTTTACTGAATTTTTTACCGATGGTGGAAAATATATGAAATTTGTTAGTGTTACAAACGACGGAGCTATTCAAGCTGGGGATGTTGTGAAAATAGGCAAAGAATACAAAGTTGGAGTAGTTGTTTCGGTGTTAAAAGATAATCTAAGAAAAGATTTAGAATCTGCCGGAATAATCAAAGGTTTAGATGGTGGTTTATTTTAATAGGCAATACTATGAAAAGTAAATTAGTAATATTTTCGATAATTGTGCTGATGTTCAGCACAATTGTTGAATCTTGCTTTGCACAAGATAAAAACTCAGGCTATTACACCTATGAAACTGAATGTTTGGGAGTTGAGTTAGATGGTTCACAAACACTCAAAGTTTGGGGAAGTGGTAGAAATCGTGCTGATGCAATTGAACAAGCCAAGAAAAACGCAGTTCGAGATGTCTTGTTTAACGGAATAAAAAAAGGCAAATCAGAATGTAACGTAAAACCTGTTATTTTTGAAGTTAATGCACAAGAAAAACATGAAGATTATTTTAATAAATTTTTTGCTGATGGTGGTGATTTTCAAAAATTTGTATCCCCTAAAGATGGCTCAAAATATCACGTAGAAGTAATAAAAGATAGAAAAAAAGCTGGCTCACAAGAAAATTATGCAGTTACTGTTCGTATTCTTCGTGCTGAACTTAAAACCAAAATGACAGAAGATAATATATTAAAAACCAATTAAAAATTAAAAGTCTATGAAATCAAAATTAACATTATTTGTTGCTATATTTTTTATTAGCATTAGTCTTGGATTTTCTCAAGCAAAAAAACCAACCATTATGATTGTACCAAGTGATGTTTGGTGTAATACAAACGGTTACATGATGGAATTTGATAATCAAGGAACAGTTGTGAAAATTCCTGATTATAAAAAAGCATTGCAAGAAAATGCCGATTTATTAACAGTTATTAGTAAAATAAATGGAATGATGGCTGAAAGAGGATTTCCACTAAAAAATATGGAATCTGCAATTAAAACATTAGAATCAGAAAGTGCTGAAGATGCGATGCTTACAAGCAAAGGAGGAGCTAGTGTAAACGAAAGCCCAATCGACAAACTTAAAAAAGTTGCAAAAGCCGACATTATCATGCAATTAACATGGACATTGAATACTACCGGACCTAAAAAATCGGTAACATTCAATTTACAAGGATTAGATTCTTATACCGACAAACAAGTTGCAACAGCAGTTGGAACGGGAGCACCATCGTTTTCAGCAGAAATTCCTGTATTATTAGAGGAAGCAGTTCTTGCTCATCTTGACAATTTTAACGCTTCGCTTCAAGCTCATTTTGAAGATATGGGAACAAACGGTCGTGAAATTATTATCAGAATCAAAAAATTTGACTCATGGGAAGAAGATTTGGAAACCGAATATGATGGAAAAGAATTATCATCAATAATTGAAGGATGGATGACCGAAAATTGTGTGAACGGAAGATTTAGCACAAGCGATGCAACTGAAAATATGATGCTTTTCGAACAAGTTCGTATCCCTTTGTATGGAGCTGATGGTAAGGCAATTGATGCTCGTGGATTTGCAAAAGGATTACAAAAATTCTTAAAAGAACCTCCATATGAAATTACAAATAAGTTGATGATGAAGGGTCTTGGTCAAGCTGTAATCGTATTAGGAGATAAATAAAAATAATATTAAACCAATTAAATATGAAAAAAATACTTTTTATTGCCTTGGCTTTCGTAGTTTCAATAAATACTATGAAAGCTCAAAATTCAACAGGCAAAATGGACGACAAGGGCAGATTGGCTCTTACGGCTTGGGTTCCTGAGCAAATTGAAAGCATGCCTGTTGCTGCTAGAAAAAATTTAGAAAATAAATTGAGTCAAATTATTACTTCAAATGGTATGGCAGGAAGTCCGTTTAACTCAAGATTTATTATTACTGCAAATGTTACCGTTTTAACTAAAGATTTAACTGCGACTGCTCCTCCTATGCAAGCTTACACGCTTGACGTTACGCTATATATTGGCGACGGCTTTGAAGGAAAAAGCTTTGCAAGTTATTCTACTACTGTAAAAGGTGTTGGAGAAAATGAAACAAAGGCTTACATGGCTGCACTTAAAAACATAAAATCTAGCAACCCTGAATATCAAGCATTTATTGAAAAAGGAAAGAATAAAATTATTGAATATTACAATACACAATGTGATTTCATAATTAAAGAAGCTCAAACACTCGAAAGTCAAAATAAATTTGACGAAGCAATATGGAAATTGACTAGTGTTCCTGATGTTTGTGCCGATTGTTTCAATAAATGCATGGACGCAGTTGCACCTATTTTCAAAAAGAAAATAGATTACGATTGTAAAGTAAAATTGACCGAAGCTAACAATGTTTGGGCAGCAAGTCAAAATTACGACGGAGCTAGTTCTGCTGGAGCTATTCTTTCAACTATCGACCCAGAAGCTGCTTGTTATAACGAAGCAAAAGCATTATCGTCGCAAATGGCAAAAAGAGTGTTGGAAATCGATAAAAGAGAGTGGAACTTAACTTGGGAACAAGAAGTTGGTCTTGAACGCGATAGAATAAAAGCATACAGAGACATAGGAGTTGCATGGGGAAATGGACAACCTCAAAATGTTACATATAAAAGTTTGTGGTAGAATTGAACTTAAAAAATTAAAACAAAAGCACATTGAATCAATGTGCTTTTGTTTTTTGTAGTAACTAATGTATTGTAAGACGTATTATTTGATTTGAGAATTTTATGACAAGCTAAAAGAACTATCAAAATTTGAAATTAAATTTTCATTCCCAAAATAGTAATATCATCAATTTGTTCGTAATCCCCTCGCCATTCAATCATTGCTTTTTCCATTACAAGCTTTTGCTCCATCATTGATAAATGACAATTGTTAATGAATAGTTGTTTCAATTGCTTCGACATAAATTTTTTGCCTTTTGAGCCTCCAAATTGGTCTTGAAAACCATCACTGGTAAGATAAATAGAATCACCTTTGAATAATTGTATTTCGTGATTTGTAAACGGATTCATATGTTCAAAAATTGCGACAGGCATTTTATCTGGCTTTAGTTCATAAAGTTCAAAGTTAAAAGTTGAAAGTTCATCAAGTTTAGTATTTTCTTCATTTTTCACTATGTAAAGTGGATTATTTGCACCTGCCCATTGAGCGAGATAATAATTATTAATTGAAAATTGTGAATTGTCAATTACCACAAGGCTTATGTCCATTCCATCTTTCTGTTCTTCTAAACTTCCTTTTTGTTGAAGAGCTTCAATAATTGATATTCGCAAATAATCGAGTACTTCGCTGGCTTTTGTAACTTCTTTTTTACGAACAATTTCATTTAAAAAAGAAACTCCAAGCATACTCATAAACGCACCTGGAACGCCATGACCTGTACAATCAGCCACTGTTACAATAAGCATTTCGTTCACACGTGTTGCCCAATAAAAATCGCCTGAAACAATGTCTTTAGGTTTAAATAAAATAAAATGTGAGCCTAAAATTTTATTGGCATAATCACCAGTAGGCAAAACAGCTTGTTGAATATTTAAAGCATAATTAATACTATCGGTAATTTTTTGTTTTTGCTCTTCGATATGATCTTTTTGCGACATAACTAAATCACGCTGTGATTCGATTTCATCGCGTTGTGCCATAATTTCTTCGTTTTGCTGATTCAACAAACTATTCTTTTCATCAACAATTGCTTTTTGCTTTTCTATTATTAGCTTTTGCCTACGTGTAACTTTAAGTCGTTGTACTACAAAAAAAGCAAATACACCAATTAGAATTATTCCGGCGATAACAAAAACAATAATTATTTTTTGTTGACGGCCCGTTTCTTGTTGTCTGAGCAATTCTGATTGTTGCAACTCTTTTTCCTTGTTTAGTTTCTCTATTTGAAGTTGTTTTTTTTCTGATTCAAACTTTTTTTCCGCATCCGCAATCGAAGACGTCTTCTCTAATTCAAACATGCTATCATTCGCAGCAATAAAAATCTCAGCAAATTCAAAAGCTTTTTCGAAGTCCCCCATCATCTTATATGCACTAATTATTGTATGAGAAGCTTCTCTTTGGCGAGGAATAGCATTAATTTCTTTGGCGAGTAGATATGCTTTTGTTCCATATTCAAGAGCTTTTTTTAAATATGTCGATTTTTCAATTGATGAGTTGGCAAGCAAAACATTCAAAGCTCCAATATTATTATAACATACAATAAGTCCGTTTTTATCCCCTATTTGTTCAACTATCTCCAATGCATTTTGATAATATTCAATAGCCATATCAAAATTGCCTTTAGCTTCATACACTTGTCCTATATTTGAATAACAAGCAGAACTTCCACTTATATCTCCTAATTTTTGAGTAATTAATAGTGATTTATTGTAATAATCAATTGCTGTTTCATGCTCTTTTTTTGCATTGTAAATAATTCCCAAGTTATTATAGCAACCCGACATTCCTCTTAAATCGCCTAATTCTTCTTTATATTTCAACGATTTTAAATAATACTGAATTGCTTTTTCATAACTATTTTGAAAAAAATGAATATTTCCAATATTGTTGTAACAGTATGAAATTCCTTTTTTATCATTAATTTTTTCCAAATAAGTTAACGATTTTAAATAATGCTGAATCGCTTTATCAAAACCCCCCATATCGGTATAAATACTTCCTATATTTGTATAACATCCAGCAATGCCTCTTTTATCGCCAACTTCGGTATTTAATTTCAATGAATTATTGTAAAATTCCATTGCTTGTTCATAATTGCCTTGGTCAGAATATACGTTCCCAAGACTAGTATTGCAACTTGCTAAACCTTTTTTGCCTTCAAAAATATGATTCGGGGTAGATTCTTTGTCAATAATTTCATTATAAATATTCATCGATTTTAAATAAAAATCTATTGCCTCATCATAAATCCCCAAACCGTTTTTTACAAATCCAATATACCTCAAAGATGTTGCTTTATGAACTAGAAATTTTACTCTTAAGATATCATCATTTTTTTTCGACAAGCCTTTATCAGCGATATTTAAAGCTTCGTTGTAAAAAAATACAGCAGTGTCAGGATTTTCAGATTCAAAATAATACCCGATTTCCTCATTTAAGAGTATAATGCGAGTTGTATCGTGCTTGGCATTTTTATAAAGAGCCCATAATGAATCAATATTTTGATTCTGCGAAAAACAAGAAAACATAGATTCTCCAATAACGAAAACCAACAAAAGTAAAAAAGGCTTAATTAATCTCATTTTATACAAAATACTTCTTTTTTCAAAGATAATTTTTTTTATATGAATTCTTAAAAAAATAGTATGCTTAATTCGATTGTATTTTGATGAGTTATAAAAACATAATTCTTATTCTTTTGTCATTAGCAAGCAAGCTATTAATCCTTGATATAATTCAGCGAAACTAAAGCTCATCACAAGAAAGTTCATCTTACGTTCAATAAAAAAGATAATTGACAATATTTTTTGTTGCAATTACAGCTATGATATTAAAAAGTTATCTTACATTTTTTACTACCTTTGCCATGAATTTTAAAAAAAACATATGAAAAAATTTAACTTTTACTTTTTCCTAGTATTAAGCATTGTAGTTGCTATGTCTTCTTGTAAAAAAGAAGAAGACGACGATGATAACAACAACAATAATAACGAACCAACTTACGAATTTAAAGACCAAGTGCTTCAAGGAGAAATTTCAGGAGTTGCATGGGAATTTAAAGCCGGAAAATACGAACTTGATTATTGGGATAGTACTGAATATTCGGTTGATTTATACGATACTACAGGAGCTGAAAATTTTACAACTGTTTGTGATGTTTGGACTGGCGATTTCGATTACAATATTATGTTTTCGTGTCCGCAAGATACTGGTTTGTACGAATTAGGTTGGGGGTCACAATCTATAACGTTAGTCGATTGGACAGCCGATCCTGTTTTGAACATAGTTTTAACCGAAGGAGCCTTACATATTATAAGCAAAACCGACAGTACGTTGACTGGAGAAATAGACGCTGCTTCAGATAACGAAAGTTATATAAACGGATATTTTACCATCAGTTTGTGTCAATAATTTTGATATGCGAAAATGGAAAATTGGAGTAAAGAGTTAAATATAGCCATTACTGTAGCCGATGCCAATGGAATAATTCAAGATATGAATCAAAAATCAATGATGACTTTTCAAAAATCAGGAAGCGAATCGTTGATTGGAAAAAGCTTATATGATTGTCATCCGCAAAAAGCAAACGAGAAAATTAACGAACTAATGGCAGAACAAAAGACTAACGCCTATACCATTGAAAAAAATGGAATTAAAAAACTAATTTATCAAACACCATGGTTTGAAAATGGAAAGTTTAAAGGATTGGTTGAGTTATCGCTCGAAATTCCGTTTGAGATGAAACATTTTGTTAGAAATCCATAAATAGAAAAGGGCTTAATAAGCCCTTTTTCATTTAATTTTCGTCAGCGTATTTTGTTAAGCGACTTCTATATTCGAGAATGTCTTCCCTATTACGTTTATTGTTGCTATCTTCGATAAGTGAAAGTAAGTAAATCAAACTATCGATTTGAAGTTTAACATCCTCGTGAATGTCTCCAACCTCTTCATTTTGTGAATCGTCAAACAATTCATCTTCGGGAATATTAATAAAGAATCCTTCGAAATTTTCGAGATGTTCGTAAGTTAAGCGAATCAATTTTACCAATACAGGATCTTTATCTTCAATAGCATAGTTTCGCAACTCTTTTAAATCTTTTATCAGTTTTCCGTCAATTTTTTCAGTATCCAACAATCTTTTGTGAATTCGATTAACTAATTTCAAACCTTCAATACTATTCATATTTTTCTTTATTAAAATTCAGATGCAAATTAAGCCAAAAAAATCTGCTTATTACTGCTTTATTTCGGGCTTTTATTAACAAGAATTGTTTAAAAATATTTACTCATTCAAAAAGTAGAATTAAAAAATTCTTTTCAATTCGTTTACATCTGGTTTAATTGGAGCAGGCATATCTAATAATGGCTGAACCGATTTTAAATCTTTTAAACCGCTACCAGTAAGCATTGTAACAACTTTTGCTCCTTTTGGAATTTTATTTTCACGCATATATTTCAAAACTCCAGCAAATGAAGTTGTAGCAGCTGGTTCAGAGAATAAACCTGTGTTACGGCTTAAAATTTTTGATGCTTGCATTATTTCTTCGTCAGTAACTAAAAGTCCGTGACCAGCAAAATCTTTGATGAATTTTTTAGCCATATAGAAATTTCGTGGAATATCAACCGAAATTGAATCTGCAATTGTTGAGCTTGGATATGAAACAAAATCTTCGTTTTCTAAATTTGCAACAATATTTTTACTTTTATCTGATTGAACACAAACAATTGTTGGCATTTTTTCGATAATTCCTAAATTCAATAAATCTTCAAATCCTTTGTAAACGCCAGAAATAATAACACCATCGCCAACTGGAACGAAAACAAAATCTGGTGATTTTTCTTTCAAATTTGAGAAAATTTCAAACGAAACAGTTTTCTTTCCTTCAATTGTGAAAGGATTAAAAGCTGTGTTGCGGTTGTACCAACCGAATTGTTTTGTTGCCTCAACGCTCAAATCGAATGCATTATCGTAAGTTCCATCAACAGGAACTATTTTTGCTCCATACATAATAATTTGAGTTAATTTTGCCAATGGAGCAGCTTTTGGAACAAAAATTATTGCTTTTTGATTATTTGCAGCACACAATCCCGCCAAAGAAGAACCAGCATTTCCAGTTGATGCAGCAACAATTGTTTCAATATTATTTTCTTTTGCGAAAGCAGAAACTAAAACAGATGCTCGGTCTTTAAAAGAATAAGTTGGATTTTGAGAATCGTCTTTAAAATACAATTCAAAGGTTAGTTTTTTTCCTTCAATTGTATCGAAATGATACATTGGATTGTTTCCAACTTTTAATTTAGGAAAACTTTCAACCGATTTTATTGGCAAAACATCAATCCAAGCTTTTTTTTCTAATTGTTTGAATAATTCTACTTTTGGATATTTTGCTTTAATTTCTTCGTAATTATAATGTGTTTTTAAAACGCCTTTTGGTGGCATTGTTGGAGTATTGTGTTTTTCACATTTTGGACAAAGATATGTTACTTCGTTTGATTGGTATTTTGCACCGCAATCGTTACATTGATAAAAATATTTGCTCATTTTTTTGATTTTTAGTTTTTTTACTTAAAACCTCGGATAGTTCATTAAGCTATGAGTCTGTATTCAAGATTTATAAGTAATAAAATAGTTATCGTTATATAATCTGATGTAAAATTAATAAAAAAGACGAAATGTTTTAAGGAATTGATTTTTCTAATAAAATGCAATGATATCAAGATAAGATATACGTATTTTTTTAAAGTTTTTACCCTTTAAAGTTAATATTTCGGTGACTGCCATCGCAAAAAGGCATTTTTTTCGAAGCACCGCAACGACAAAGTGCTGATTTTCCTGAAATATTTAGTTCGCTTCCATCGATGTTAATTATTTTGAAATTTCCCCTAAGCTACCACAAGGCTCAGCCTTGTGGTAAACAAAAAAAAGATTAAATTTGTATAATGAGCAGAAATTACATGTTTTATACATACACACACGACAACATAAACGACAAAGAAAAAATGTATCTCGATGCCCAATATTTATATGTTTCAAATAGATTGGGAAGTTGTGTAACATCGTTCCCGACAGAGTTAATGTCAAATTATACCACAAGGCAGAGCCTTGCGGTAGCGGGGGTTAGACAAAGGCTGGATTTTTAAGAATTATTTATGGATATAAAATTGATTAATAGGAATTTAAAAGTATGAAAAAAATAAAAGCTATTATATTTTTTCTAAGTACATGACAAAAGATTGAGGCATTTTTTATAATCTACTGTTATTCTGTTAAATAAAGCATGTGAAATAAATATTAATCCATATTTAAAAAAGCTCATAGCTCTTCTTCCATGTTTCTT
>Ga0209417_1000301_pt1 | contig 127065 bp, 87 predicted proteins | sample RifGroF2_FD_184002 | JGI IMG/M metagenome (GOLD analysis project Ga0209417, IMG submission 184002) | Groundwater microbial communities from Rifle, Colorado, USA - Groundwater F2 (SPAdes) (version 2) | ecosystem: Environmental > Aquatic > Deep subsurface > Groundwater | place: Rifle, Colorado... | reverse complement strand
GATGGCGATGCGACGCCCAGCACGGCGGACGGCACCGATTACGGAGACGTCCGGGTGACCGGGGCGACCGTGGACCGGATCTTCACCGTGACCAACTCCGGGACGATGGTGCTGACCATTTCCGGTGTGACGACCAACGGCACGAATCCCAGCGACTTTATCGTGACCAGCAGCCCGGCCTCGACCGTGGCGGCCGGAGCCAAGACCACTTTCACTGTGCGGTTCGATCCGTCCGTCTTGGGCTCGCGCAGTGCCGTGGTGCATGTGCTAAGCGACGACGTGGACGAATTGGACTACACCTTCACCGTGCAAGGCACAGGCGTGGAGCCGGAGATCGCGGTGTTGGGAACCAACGGAGCCGTGATCGTCGACGGCGATGCGACCCCGAACGCGGCGGACGGCACGGATTATGGGGATGTGAGAATGACCGGCACCACGGTGGACCGGACCTTCACCGTGACCAACTCCGGGGCGATGACTCTGACGATTTCCGGGGTAACGACCAACGGCACGAATCCCGACGATTTTGTCGTTACCAGCAGCCCGGCTTCGACCGTGGCGGCGGGGGCCAAGACAACCTTTACCGTACGTTTCGATCCGTCGGCGTTGGGCGCGCGCAGCGCGGTGGTGCATGTGCTGAGTGATGACGTGGACGAATCGGATTACAATTTCACCGTCCAAGGCACGGGTGTGGAACCTGAAATCGCCGTGTTGGGAACTAACGGAGCGTTGATTGCCAATGGCGATGCGACCCCGAGCGCGGCGGACGGAACCGACTACGGCTCCGTACGAACGTTTAATGTGACGGTGGACCGGACCTTCACCGTGACCAACTCCGGGGCGATGACTTTGACGATTTCGGGCGTGACGACCAACGGCACGAATCCCGGCGACTTCATTATTACCAGCAGCCCGGCCTCGACCGTGGCGGCCGGAGCCAAGACGACCTTTACCGTGCGGTTCGATCCGTCGGTGTTGGGCTCGCGAAGCGCGGTGGTGCACGTTTTGAGCGACGACGTGGACGAATCGGATTACACCTTCACCGTGCAAGGCACGGGGGTGGAGCCGGAGATCGCCGTGCTGGGGACCAACGGAGTCTTGATTGCCGACGGCGATGCGACGCCGAGCGCGGCGGACGGAACCGATTACGGAGATGTTCGAATGACCGGCGCCACGGTGGACCGCACCTTCACGGTGACCAACTCCGGCACGACCGTGCTGAACGTGTCGGGCGTGACGACGAATGGCACGAATCCCGGCGACTTCTCTGTGACCAGCGGCCCGGCTTCCACCGTGGCGGCAGGAGCCCAGACAACCTTTACCGTTCGATTCGATCCTTCGGCGTTGGGCGCGCGGAGCGCGGTGATTCATGTCCTGAACGACGACGCCGATGAAGCGGACTATGATTTCACGATTCAAGGTACAGGCGTGGAACCGGAGATCGCGGTGCTTGGAACTAATGGAGCCGTGATCGCCGACGGCGATGCGACGCCGAGTGGGGCAGACGGGACGGATTACGGAGACGTCCGAATGACCGGGACGACCGTGGACCGGATCTTCACCGTGACCAACTCCGGGACGATGGTGCTGACCATTTCGGGGGTGACGACCAACGGCACGAATCCTAGCGACTTTATCGTTACCAGCGGCCCGGCCTCGACCGTGGCCGCGGGAGCCAAGACCACTTTCACTGTGCGGTTCGATCCGTCCGCCCTGGGCTCGCGTAGCGCGGTAGTGCACGTTTTGAGCGACGACGTGGACGAAGCGGATTACAGCTTCACCGTGCAAGGCACGGGCGTCGAGCCGGAGATTGCGGTGCTGGGGACCAACGGAGCGGTGATTGCCAATGGCGATGTGACGCCGAACGCGGCGGATGGAACAGACTATGGCTCCGTACGAACGTTTAATGTGACGGTGGATCGGGTCTTCACGGTGACCAACTCCGGGGCAATGGTCTTGACGATTTCGGGCGTGACGACGAACGGAACGAATCCGGACGACTTTATCGTGACCAGCAGCCCGGCTGCGACGGTGGCGGCCGGGGCGAAGACGACCTTTACCGTCCGGTTCGATCCGTCCGTCTTGGGCGCGCGCAGTGCGGTCATTCACGTGCTAAGCGACGATGTGGACGAATCGGATTATACCTTTACCGTGCAAGGCTTGGGCGTGGAGCCGGAAATCGCCGTGCTGGGAACGAACGGGGCGGTTATTGCCGATGGCAGCTTGTCGCCCAGCCTGACGGATGGCACGGATTTTGGATTGATTCGCGTGTATGATGGTTCGACAACGTGGGCGCCCATGCGAGATCACGTCTTTACGATTACCAATTCAGGAACCACGGTTCTCAATCTTTCGGGGGTGACGACCAACGGAACTCACACCGACAATTTTACCATGATCAGCGGTCCCGGGACCAACGTGGCGGCAGGCGCCAAAGCCTCCTTTACGGTTCGATTCAACCCGTCCGCGCTTGGATTGCGAACGGCTACCCTCCATGTATTGAACGATGACGCCGACGAAGCCGATTACGATTTTGCCGTTCAAGGCACAGGGGTAGAACCGGAGATTGCCGTCATGGGAACGAATGGCGCGATCGTTGCCAATGGCTCCGTGCTTCCGACCCTTGCGGAAGGGACGGATTTTGGTTCGACTCATGAGACCACCGGGCTGGTCGATCGGATCTTTACCGTGACCAATCAAGGCTCTGCGACTTTGTACGTTGCCGGGGTGACCACCAATGGGACGAACCCGGCGGACTTTATCGTGCTCAGCAGCCCGGCGACGAGTGTGCTGGCCGGCGCCAAGACGACCTTTACCGTGCGATTCGATCCTTTGACTCAAAGCAATCGGACGGCCGTGCTCCATGTGCTGAACGACGACGAAGATGAAGCGGATTACACCTTTGCGGTGCAAGGTACAGGCATTGGACCGGAAATTCATGTGCTGGGAACCAATGGCGCCGATCTGGTTGACGGGGATGGATCGCCGAGCGTCGCGGACGGAACGGACTTTGGGGATATCCGGGTCTACGACGGTTCCACGACTTGGCCGCCGCTGGCGGATCACGTCTTCACCGTGACCAACTCCGGAAGTGCGCCGTTGAACATCAGCGGCGTGACGACGGCCGGGGCGCAACGAGCGGACTTCCTCGTGCTCAGCGGTCCTGCCGCCAGCGTGGCGGCGGGGGCCAAGACGACCTTTGTCTTGCGATTCAATCCGTTGGCGTTGGGTCAACGATCGGCCACGGTGCATATTCTGAGCGACGACGTGAACGAAGCGGATTACGACTTTGCCGTGCAAGGCACGGGCGTCGAACCCGAGATAACCGTGTTGGGAACCAACGAGGCGGTCATTGCGAATGGCGACTTGACTCCGATTACAGCGGATGGAACGGATTTCGGTTCGCTGCGCGTGTGGAATGGGACCGCCAATCCGACGAAAGATCATGTGTTTACGATCACGAACTCGGGAACTACCGTGTTGACGGTATTCGGAGTGACGACCAACGGCGCCAATCCAAACCAATTCACTGTGCTCAGCGGCCCTGCAACCAATATTGCGGCGGGCGAAACAACGACCTTTAGCGTCCGGTTCGACCCATCGGCATTGGGACTGCGCGCGGCCGTGCTCCACGTATGGAGCGATGACGAAACCGAGGCGGATTACAGTTTTGCGGTTCAAGGTACGGGAATAGAACCCGAGATGCATGTGCTGGGAATTAATCTGGCCGAAATTGTTTCGGGAACCCTGGTTCCCGATCTGGCCCGCGGAACCGATTTCGGAGAAGTCCGAGTGTTCGACGACGTGCAAACCTCGTCTCCGGTCGAAGACCATATCTTTACCGTCACGAATTCGGGCACGGCCGATTTGACGATCGGCAGCGCATCCACATCCGGCGCAGCGCGAGCCGACTTTACGATCCTGGACGGGCTCGGAAGCACAATCCCCGCCGGAAGCGAAGCCACGTTCACCGTCCGCTTCAATCCTTCGGCGCTGGGATTGCGTGAAGCGATAATTTCTTTGGCTAACGACGATTTCTACCATGCGACAAATTATACCTTTGCCGTTCAGGGAACCGGCATCGAGCCGGAGATCGCCGTGCTGGGGACGAATGGCGCGCTGATTGCCGATGGAGAGTCCGTGCCCAATCTGAATAAAGGAACCGACTTCGGCGCTCCCGAACCCTTTACCGGCGGAGCTGCCCGCCTGTTCACCATCACGAATTCCGGGTCTACGATCCTGACCTTGACCAATACGCCTTATGTAACCATTGGAGGTCCTCATTCGAACGATTTCACGGTCATTAGCCAGCCTTCGTCGCCTATCGACATGGGCGAAACGACCACGTTTGAAATTCGTTTCGATCCCATGTCCATGTGGGGCCGTACGGCCGAGGTCTATGTGGTCAACGACGACGCCGACGAGCCTAACTACCATTTCACGATCAAAGGCGAAGGCCCGGCATCGATGCTTTACAACGTATTTGCCCCGCTGATCGGCGTGCGTGGGAATGCCCTGGCTTGGGGAGATTACGATTCGGATGGCGATCTGGATTTGATCACATTGGGATACAGCGCAGCGGAAGGCCGCATTACGAAACTCTTTAGGAATGACGGGCAGCACACCTTCACGGACACCGGTATCCCGTTCCAAGCCGTGGAGAGCGGGGCTGTGGCCTGGGGCGATTATGATAACGACGGCGATTTGGATCTCGCCCTTGCGGGTTATGTAGGAAGCTCCTGCGTCACGATGATCTATCGAAACGATGGGGGAGATGTCTTTACCGATATCGAGGCTGGCTTGCCCGGCGTTTACACGGCCAGCCTGGCCTGGGGCGATTACAACAATGACGGCCTGCTCGATCTAGCCATGGCCGGGCTATCCACGAACGGCAAGTTGGCAAAAATTTTCCGGAACGAAAATGGAACGTTCACCGATACCCGGATGTCGTTGGATGGGGTAAGCGACGCCAGTCTGGCCTGGGGGGATTACGATAAGGACGGGTACCTCGATCTACTGGTGGCCGGCGCGATCAATACGGGGAAAGTAACGAAGATCTATCATAACGACGGGCATAATTCCTTGACCAACAGCCGAATCAACCTCATCGGCGTTTCGCACGGCCGCGTGACTTGGTGCGATTACGACGCGGATGGCGATCTGGATGTGGCCTTGACCGGCTATTCCACCTCGACGGGGGCGGTCACCCGCCTCTATCGGAACATCGCTGGAGCTTTCTTCAACGTTTCCACTATTCTGCCCGGCGTTTGGCAGGGCGACATGGCCTGGGGCGATTTTAACAACGACGGCTATCCGGATGTGGCGCTTGCGGGAAATGCCACAACCGGCGCCATGGCCAACCTCTACCGCAATGTGGGCGGGAACGGGTTCTTGGTCTATACTTCCACCATCTCCGTCATGCAAAACTGCGGGCTGGCTTGGGGCGATTACGATAACGACGGTGTTTTGGATCTTGCGACGGTTGGAAACTCGGGCACTAGTTCCCTCGCTCGAATCTACCGGGATTATTATCCTACGCTCAACTCGCCTCCCTTGCCGCCCAGCAATCTGACCTGGGGCGTTACCAACAATGGCGTCGTATTGAGTTGGTCGGCTGCATCGGACGCCGAAACAACCAATTCGTCCGGATTATCGTATAACCTCTACGTCGGCACGGCCGCCGGCTCCGGGGACCTTTATACGCCCATGGCGAATACCACCAGCGGTTGGCGTCGGCTCCTGGCTTCAGGAAATGCGCAGCAAGGTTTGTCCTGGCCGGTCAAGGATCTCACGGCGGGAACCTATGCGTGGGGTATTCAAGCGCTCGATACGGCCGGCGCCGGTTCTCTGTTTGTCACGGGATCTTTCACTCGTCCGGCATTGCCTGATTTTGTCATCGCAAGCATTTCCAATTATGCGGCGCCCTTTACGATCATGGTCACGGTCAGCAACAGCGGCGCAGCCGCCGGCGACGGCGGAATGCTTGCCCTATGGCTGGATCGGGAGTTGGCCGCACCTTGCGGAGAGGAGTCCGATCGTACCAACGCGGTGGGTATTTTGAATTCGGGCGAAAGCCGCGAATTTGTGTTCGAAGACTGGGGGCTGGGAACCAATGCCACCTCGACCGTAGTCCGGGCGTTTGTCAACAGTCTCTGTTCCACCCTCGAAGAATCCGACGAGAATAATCAGGCCGTCTGGGATATGTCGCTTCCCACCCGTGAGGACTTTTGGTTCCGTGCCGTTGCGTTGACCAACAATGTAATGCTGCGCTGGATCGATCCGACCCTGTGCGGGCTGGTCGATGCAACGGTCCACATCCGGTTCCATACAGATCATTATCCGGTCAACGTCGCCGATGGAACGGCCTTGTATACCGGCACAGCGCAGGTCTACGAGCACGTCAGTTTAACGTCGCATCAGCCATACTATTACACGATTTGGGTCTCGAACGACGGCCTAAACTTCGTGGTCCCTCCGGAGTAAGTTTACTATTAGCCGTGCTGAGTAAACCGAAAAGGAGGCTCCCCTTTGAAAAGGCTGTGGGCAGGCTTAATTTTCTTTGCCGGCTGCTGTGCCGTTTTCGCCGCGGAATTGACGGTTTCCTTCTCTTTCAGCCCCGCCCAATTGACGTTTGAACCTCATGGAGCTTATGAGCAAGTCTTCCTGGAGGATGGCCTCTTGCCGGAGGATGCTCCCGGCTCACCCTGGTTGCCGGCCAAATATGTCAATGTGTTGCTGCCTTCAGGGGCTGAGGGGGCTTTGTTGAAAACGGTTGTCGACGAGATCCTGGTGAAGAGCTCTGTGGACGGTTTCCCCGTGCAGCCTCCGCAGCCGCTCAGTGCTGCTGCCGCGGCGTTTGTTCCGCCCGATGCCGCGGTCTATTCCCTGACCACGCGCTGGCCTCGTAAAGCAGCCGAGCTGGGTGAAACACACCGGTTGCGCGGATATGCTTTTGTCTCTGTCCGCCTGAATCCAGTACGGTATATCCCGGCCTCCCGCGACGTGTATCTGGCCACCAACCTTCAGGTGACGATTGCCTATGACGAAGCAGCTAATCCTTCTGACGCCATCACGACGGCGCCCGCTCAGAATGACTTGTTTGCCGACATTGTTTCGGCGGCCGTGGTCAACCCTGAAAGCGTGCCCCTGCAAGCCGCTGCCATGAGGGCCATGAACGATCAACCGGCCGCCACGGTCGATTATCTGATCATCACCACCGCGGCGCTCTCCAATTCGTTTCAAGTGTTGGCCAACCACCGTCGCACGCAAAACAATTTGAACACATGGGTCCTTTCCACTGACTACATCAACGCGAATTACAGCGGAACCCGTCCCGCCGGCGGATCGGATTTGCAGACCAAAATCCGCAATTGCATCATCGACTATGTTCAAAATTATGGAACCACTTACGTGGTCTTGGGTGGAGAAAATACGATTATTCCCGACCGCGACTGCTATGTCTCCTGCAGCGGCTATACCGAATCGGCCATGCCCTCGGACATCTATTACTCGGGCCTCGACGGCAACTGGGACAATAACGCCAACGGAGTCTATGGCGAGGTCAGCGGTTCCGAGGCCGATATGGCCTTCGACGTCATTGTGTCCAGGATTCCGGTTTATACCCCCACCCAGGCGGCTGGCTACATCAACAAGCTGAAGAAATTCGAGACGACCATTAGGCCCACGAGTTTTTCGAAGAAAACTTTGATGGCCGGAAACGAACTCTGGAATACCTATACAACCAGCGGTCGTCCCTCGGATGTCATTGGCGACGGGTTCTCCGAATTCCCTTCCCATGCCTCCAACAGCGACGCCGAAATCTGGGGCCGCCGGATGTATCGGGATCGAATGGCGGCCTATGCGGCTGGCCTGACGCTTTCGATATTCTATGATACCTTGACCTCCTGGGACTCCTCAACGGCCGGCGACTATGCGTTAAGCGGCGCCGGCCTGCAGACGCGCCTGAATCAGGGATGGAATCATGTGTTTCTGGGAACGCATGGGAACACAACCGTTTGGGGACTTGAGAGCGGCGGCTATTACTCCTCCCATGCGACGGCGCAAACGAATATAGCCACCTTCATCTATACCATGGCTTGTCTGACCGGCGGCTTCGATTTGGCCGAACCCTGCCTTAGCGAAGCGTTCCTTCGCAAATGCGACGGCGCAAACGAATATAGCCACCTTCATCTATACCATGGCTTGTCTGACCGGCGGCTTCGATTTGGCCGAACCCTGCCTTAGCGAAGCGTTCCTTCGCAATGCGAACGGCGGCGCCCTGGTTTACATGGGATGCAGCCGGTATGGCTGGGGTTCCCCCGGTTCTTATCAGGGCGGCTCCTCCTTCGATTATGCCTATCAGTTCTATCGACAGCTCTTCTACTATCAGCGATCCACCATTGGCCGCGCCTTTGCCGAACACAAACTGGCCATGGCGGCCTCTTCAAGCTACAACGGCGCCAATCGATGGGTGCAATTCGGGATGAATCTTCAGGGCGACCCGCTGGTTCCGCTTAATATGGCAACCAATAACCTCGGCGACGATCCTTTCTGGTTCCGTGCCGTGGCGCTGACCAACAATGTCGTTCTGCGCTGGCCAGATCCCTATACCTGCGGCATTCCAAGCCAAACCGTGCAAATCCGTTATCGCACCGACCGTTATCCCACCAATATTGCCGACGGGGTTCTTCTTTATACCGGCACGGCCCAGTCCTGCGAACACACGAGCGCCTCGCCCAATCAGCCCCTCTACTACACCATCTGGGTCAGCCAGGACGGCGTCGCCTTCCAAGACCCGCCTCCGTGAGTTTTCCAATGGTTGGAAACTCTTCGTAGCCGCGGCCGTAAGGCCGTGGTAAACAGCAAAAAAACCGGACGTTTCCGTCCGGTTTTCAAGGTGGGGACGCGACTCCGCTCGCGTCCAAGGTTGTGGCCAGCGATTATTTCCTCGTCGGCAAAATCCTTTCCTCCGCGACATGCCGAAGCGCCTTCTCGCGCAGCTCCTCCGCCCAATAAAAACTTCCGAGCAGAACCACATCATATTCGATGGCCTTCAGCTCCTCCCAGGATAGTTTCCGGCAAGGCAACGTCAGGTCTTCGCCGCGATTCTCGTCGATGTAACCCAACACCTCGATTCCGCTCAAGACGCCTTTGAGAATCGATTGCCTCAACTGTTCGCCCAGTCCAAAAATCACCACCCGCAACGGCCGCCGGCGAAGGTCCCCAATCGCCTCGGCCAGCCGACGAGACGCTTCCGCCACTCCCTTTAATTCCGGCGGAATGAGAAGGGTGGCCGGCAATTCGTTTCGGATTGCCGTTCCCGCTGGAATCCCAATTTCCCATACATCCTCGCGCAAGGGCTGCTCCGGATAGTTCGCCAGGCCCCAATCTTCGGGATTGCGATACGGAACCGGGATCTTCAGGGAATTGTAATCGGCCCCGTGATGATGGGCAAAGACGTCCTCCACAGTAAAATTATTCCACGAATCGGCGTGATCGGCATGGAAGACCTGCCCAAGGATTCGAAAGCTCCCGCCCAGCGCCTGAACCTGCCGCCCCAGCAACGTATCGAGGTGATTATTCGAAAACCGGATGCCCTCGTAATGCCCCTGCGTTCTCATGAACAAATCCCGATGCATCAACGTGAAATCGCCCGCCGACCCATACGCATTGGGCAATCGGATTTCGCTGGTGCGGACGATCGTTCTTTGCTCCAACCCGGTTACGGGAAAGCTTGACGGGGTTTCGACCAAATGCCGGCTGTCAAAATCAATCCGGATAGCCAGGTGCAAAACGTCTTTGCGCAAGTTTTCCCTCGCCAGGCTGCGAACCACTTCCTCCGTCAGATACGTATCGGCATTCATGGAAAGAATCCATTCGCCGTGGGCGCGCCGGATTCCCACATTCTTGGCAAAAAACTGCACCACGCCCACATGCGGATTGTCGCAGAAGTGCCGATGCAGAGCCGCGGGGACCACATAGGCTCTCAGCGGCGATACCCATTCGCGAATGGTCTCCGCAAACAGCGGCGCGCCGGCCAGAGGATTCCACTCCACCCACACCCATTCCGCGTCAACTTCATGCGCCTTCAAGAGTGCGGCATTATGCTTGATCGCGAATTCCGCCCGCCGATTGAAATCGCCGTTATGATTGTCGTTGCGGCCGGTGAGGACGATGCTCAGAAATTTTGTTGTGCAGTTGTTCATGTGGCTTGGTCAGCGTAATGGATCGATCACAGCGAAGAGCCTATTTTTGTAGAAGCCGCAACCCCTGCCCTCGGTTTCGTAGCCGCCGGCGTAAGCCGGTGGCCTTCTCGTCCGTATCATGATGCACCCGTGTTCCTCTCAGCCCCCGATATTTCTTCCGCCAGTTCCAGAAGCCTATCGGCAAAGCTCGCCTGGGCGTGCCGGTAATTCTTCCTAAGAGTCATGGCATCTCGCTGCACAGGTTCTGCCTGCCAGATCTCTTCCATGAGCACGGCCAGCGCTTCGGGATCGGAAGCGGGAAAATACTTAGCCGCAGGATGCTCGTGCTCGCGCAGGACGGGCAGATCCGAGAGCAAGGCCCGCGCGCCCGCAAATCGCGCCTCGGCGACGCTCAACCCAAAGCCTTCGAAGAGGCTGGGATTAATAACGGCCGCGCAACGCCGCAGCAGGCTGTGAAAGACTTCGCGCTCCACGAGGCCCAGTACAACAAATTCCTTTTCAAGCCCCCACTCGGCGCGCTGATGCATCAATTCGGCATAACAGGCATCCCCTTGGCCGTCATGGGGATTCCCGGTGCAGACCACGCAAACGTTCGTTCCTTGTTGCTTGAGCAGGCGCAATGCTTTCAAAACCACCCCATGATTTTTATGACGCAGGAAATGATTAGGTAGGAAGAAAAACCGTTCAGGACAGGCTTTCGGCAGCGCCTCGGTGGATGTGTCCTCGAAGAAATAAGGCGGCATCCACGGCACAATAGGCAGGACGACCGCCTTATCCGCCAACTCCGGAGCGAACGCGGCAAAATCGTCGCGAACGGTCCGGGCGGTCACGATCACGCGGGCGGCCGTTCGAGCATGGTCCAGAAAGAGCCGGTTGCGGCGCTCGACTTCCTCCGGCGGCAGCAACTCCGGATGATGTACATGTTGAAAATCGTAGATCCACACCAGTCGCGGCAGATGAATCTGAAGAGCGGTTTGAATGGGCAGGGAAAAGAAAACATCGACCCCCTTTTCGCGAAGATACTTCGTGAAGGAAAAGCCGGGCCCGGGTTGAGAGGGAAGGGGGATCAACGCATCGATCAAGTCTTCCCACGGACGCGTCGTAGTTTCCGGCTGATTATCCCACGCGGTCAGCGAAACTTTGGCCGATCCCTTCTCGTGTAGCGCATGAATGAACGCGGAAAGAACCGTCAGCCCCGCCATCCACTTCTCATGGCCCATGAAATGGAAGGCAATGTTCACGGCAGCTCCTGGAGATCGCTGTAAAGGCTCTCGATTCGTCGCCCTTCCGGAACCCATTGGCGGGCCTTATACGCCAGATCCTCCCAGACGCTGTCGGAACTCACCAGCAGAAGGTCGTATTCGATGGGCTTGGCCTGCCGGGGATGCAACACCGGGATGCCGGACACATTCGGAACCGTTGCCAGATCGTCAAAAATCGCCACGATGCGATTCTTCGGAATCATATTCAGCGCCAGCAGCCGCCGGGTATGTTTTCCGGCGCCGTATAAAGCCAGCCGTACGCCCGGATCGGCGAGGTGCAAATGAATGAATCGTTCGAGGTTTTGTTTCAGCACCCGGTCGTTGCCGATGTAGTACCATTTTCCGACCCGGAGCTTGATGCCCTGACGCGACTCGACCACCATCAACCCGCTCTCCACCGGCGGCGCCGGTTGCAGCCGCAATTCCTCCCGCCATTTGGCGATGAACTTCTGCCGATTCTGTTCCATCAGTTGTTCGCGATCCAAGCCGGCTTCAAGCGGCGTCATGCCTTCGTAATGAATGACCAGCGAATCCGGGCAATACATCACGCGGTAGTTATGGCTCCGTAGCGTAAAACAAAGGTCAGGGCATTCATAATAATATGGAAAATACTGGGTATCGAAGCCGCCCAAGCTCAGAAACACATTGCGCCGGACCAGTAAGCACGCCGACGAACAGAAATCCACTTCGTAGGCGGTATTGTACAGCTCTTTGGAGGCGTCGTCCCGGTTCCCGATGTGGCAAGTGGCCGCATCCGAAAACACAATTCCCCCCGCCTCCTGCAACGTCCCGTTGGGCCACAGCAATCGCGCTCCCACCGCCCCAATCTGCGGATCGCTCGCAGCCAACTCGACGATCGTCTCCAGCCAGCCCTGTTGCGGCAACGTATCGTTATTCAAAAACAACACCCACTCGCACCGCGCCGCCTCCGCCCCCTGGTTGCAAGCCTTTGCAAACCCCAGGTTGGTTTCGTTGCGCAAATACCGAAACGAATGCGTCTGCGCCTGCAGATAATCCGGCGTCGCATCCATCGAGCCGTTGTCGACAAGTATCAACTCATACAGTCGCTGCGGCGTCCGCCGAAAAAGCGCATCCAGGCAGTTGCGCGTGAACGGCAACTGGTTCATTACGGGAATAACAATGGAAACATTAGGCATAATGTGTTAGGCCATTAACTCGTTGTATGGGGCCTATGCCATGGAAAAGGCTCGTACAAATCGATGGTCGGCAATTCCTTTCCAAAGACCTCTTCACAACGTTTTCGAAAAGCGGCTTGATGATAGTCTGTCGCGAAAATGACGGCATCAAAAGAAAAACTCATTTCTTTGCAAGGCGCAACAATGGGGATCTCGTTGAGCGTAGCGTTCGACGAGATCGCATGGTCGTCAAGTATGCACGTCACGCAAGGCATGCGGCGTCCTGTTGCAGATACTCGTTGCATGAAATCAAGAAGCCAAGAAGCATGCGCTCCGGCACCGAACAAGGCGATACTTTCGGTTTCAAGCGCACAGCGCTCAAGGCGCTCAAGCAGATAGGATCTTAACATCGTATCTTGGCGCAGACACTGACGGGGTCCCCAGGTAGGATAATCCAGACGCCCTTCGATCATATCCAAAAGCGCATCCACCGCCCGTACAGCCGCCCCGCCTCTCTCGGATACGAGTTGCCCAATGAGGCTCTTCCGCGCCTTAGCCATGCGCTCGGGATGAAGCAATTCGGACATTACGGCGGCGCGCAATTCGTCAGGCGTTTTCACGATCGTCCCGGCATCGCGTCCCCAATAACCGACGCCGGCGCGTCCGTGCGCCTCAAAAAATGCAGGCACATCATAAAAGACCACCGGCTTGTCCTGCAGAATGTATTCGAAACACGCCCCGCTCACATCGCCCACCAACAGATCCGCCGCCACAAAAAGCGGGTTGCTGCTGCTTGCGATTACGCGAAGATTAGAATGTGCGGCCTCTAACTCCCGCAGGCGGTCCATCCATTCTTTACGCATAGATAAATGATGTGGGCGAACGATGACGCTGATCGGCAATGAAACCAGAGCTTGGATAATATCCTCGCCGGCCTGCTCCAGCGAAGCTTCCTTCTGATATGTGGGCGCATAAAGCACAGCCGGTCTTTTCGGATCGAGACCCAACGATTGCAGAACCTCGTCGCGTTGAAACGTGCCGTCAAAAAGCACATCCGTTTTGGGAGAGCCAATCGGAACGACTTTTAAGCTATGAAGAATTTCAGGCCATTTTCGAATGTATTTTTCCCAGGAGCCTTTAAACATGGCCGGCCCGCAGGCGAACAGAACATTTGCATAACCGACCCCGTTCCCAATAAAATCCGCGGGAAAGGTCGTTTGCTTGTCGGTCAGCCCATGATTGATCGTCACGCGCGGAATGTCGCACCGCCCACGAATATCGCGAAAAATCGGCCCCGGTTCTCCGGGGATGACATTAAAAATCGCATTCACATTTGCCCAATCCACGCCGGCGCCCCCAAAAATCTCGTAGCGGACCGCGAGGCCCTCATGAGCCTTTTGCACCGCAGGGAGTTCTTGCGCCGTTGTCATAACCAGCGCGACATGCCCGCGCCGTATCCATTCCGCCGCCACCGGAACCGCATGTTCCGCAATGCCGCCGGACGTGTGTTCAAATAACAGTGTGTAGGACCTATCCATGAGAACTTTCTGTCATGAATGGGAGATAATTGCTTCTGGATATCACGTCATAGGTGGCTTGTGGATAAGCGTCACCCCAGGCCTTGGGTTTTTTGATTTTGGTTGAACGGTACTTGAATTCGAAAGAAGCCAGCTTCCCGTCGTGCTCTTCGACCAAGTCAATCTCTTGTTGGTCATACGTCCGCCAGAAGTAATAATTTGCCCGATGGGCAAGGTAGGTGTTTCGTTTTAACCGTTCCATGAATACGAAATTCTCCCACAGCACGCCCACATCGTTTCTCAATGGCAAGGCGTTGAAGTTTGCCGTCAAGGCGTTGAGGATTCCGTTATCGAGAAAGAAATATCGAGATGTCTTGGAAATCTCCTTCCTGAGATTCCTTGAAAACCCACGCACATTGAACAAGACAAAGGCCTTTTCCAGCAAGTCAAGATACCGTTCAACGGTTTTAACATTCAAACCTAACTGGGTGGCCAATTCCCTGTAAGAAACTTCTCGACCCACTTGAAAGGCAACCAATCGCAGCAAGTCGCCAATCTTCTTCGCGTTTCGAACCGAATCAAGCTCCAGGATGTCTTTGTATAATGCGGAATCTCTCAATTCAATGAGATAGTCGGTTTTAGCCGATGGGCTGGCCAACGTTAGGACCTCGGGATAGGTTCCATAGATCAGCATCGACTCCAAGGACTCTTCGCAATACATTCCGCCCCATTGCCGGTTCAATTCCAGCACGGACATCGGATAAAGTTTCAGCGTTTTCTTGCGCCCCGTCAAAGGTTCGCCGACTTGATGCGCCAATTCGAATGAAGAGGATCCTGTGGCGATGATCCGCAACGTAGGCAGGGTATCGATCATGAGCTTCAGGATGTTTCCAATGCCCGCGATCCGCTGTGCCTCATCGATAAAGACCATATCATAACCGCCGAACAAAGCTTTGATATCCGATATGGAGCATTTTTCGAGCACGGCGCGCAACGACGAGTCGTCACCCGTTCCTTGATAGACACGCTCCTTGGAACCTTCCAGGAAATGCTTAATCAGCCAAGTCTTCCCCGTTCGCCGGGCGCCATATAGTACCAAGACTTTTCCAGGCGAAGCCTGCTCGGATAAGAATGGGCTGTAATATCGTTGAAAAATCATTAAAACAACCATATTTAGCTAAATATGAGCATCACAACACACATATTTAGCTAAAAATAACATACTAAGTCAAGTTTTTGCGATAGAATTTCTGTCGTTTTATGGCTTTTTTAACTATGGAATGTAAAAAAAGAAGCATATATGACAACTATAACGCGATTTATTTATTAAGAACCCGGCAGCCCCTTTTTTCATGTTTGGACCAAGAAGAACGAGCAAACGGTCTTCAATTAAAGCAAAGGGAATACCTGTTCATATCCGTGTTCATCTGTGTGAATCTGTGGTTGCCTAACGATTTCCGGTCTCATTCCCGCCCACATACGGATCGAATCGTTCCGGCAGCCGGGCGTCCGGCTTCTGACAGACGATCTTGATTTCAGAACTGGAGACAAAAGGCGTGCGGGAAAGATAAACCACTTCGCAGACATCCTTGAATTCGTCAAAACGACCGGCCCAGTCATTTCCCATGACCAATACATCCGCGCGATGACTCAACAGATACTCGCGCTTCAGCTCCAGACTTTCCTCGACAAACACCTCGTCCACGTAGCGAACTGACCGCACAATGTCCAACCGATCAGCGAGTGGATACACCGGATAGATTTTCTTCTTCGAAAAATTCAGCGCGTCGGAACTGACTCCAACAATCAGCACGGATCCCAGTTCCTTGGCCCGGCGAAGAATCTCCACATGTCCGATGTGAAACAGATCGAAGGTTCCGAAGGTGATGATGCGTTTGGGGTTCATGCGGATAATTCACCTTTTATTTTGTCTGCCATTCAAGTGCAAAATATCAATAATATCTTCAAGCGGGAAAGCAACTTTCCCTGCTTGCGTTGTTTTGCGCTTTTTGCGGCCATATTTCGCTTCGAGCCTCGTTCACTCAAGCTGTTGCCGCAAGTCGCTCAAAGCCAGCGCCCGCTCTCCTGCCTGCATGGGATAGGCATTGGCCGTTCGACAAACAACTCCCATCCATCCCGGTCGGAAAGGGGTGGAGCTCTCTTTCAACTCTTCGGCAATCTTGTGCATGGTTAGGGTGTCCTCCTCCCTTGGCCGTTCCGTCCACTTGCATTCCAAGAAAGACAGCACCCCTCCTCGCTCCAGCACAAAATCGATTTCCCGCGCCCGTTGATCCCGATAAAACCAAAGCTGATACGGCTCCGCTAGCGTGCGATTAATTTTCCGTAATTCCGCGAAAACGAAGGTTTCCCACAGACTCCCCAGAAAAGGCGAGGCGAGGAGTTGCGACGGATGGATATTCAGCAAGTAACAGAGAAACCCTGTGTCGCAGAAATAGATTTTTGGATTCTTCACGATTCGCTTCGAGAAGTTGTGATACCACGGTTCCAAAAAAACGATCTGATTGGACGCCTCCAGCGCGCTGGCCCAATCGCTGATGGTTTTCACCGAAACCCCTGTTTCCCGAGCCAGCTCCGAACGATTGAATCCCTGTCCGCTTCTTACCGCCAGCAGGCGGATGAATCGCTCGTAGTCGCGCAAGCTCGTCACATTGATTAACTGTCGCACGTCGCGTTCAAGATAGGTCGCCAGGTACGATCGGTAATAGTCGTTTGCCGAGATGTCGGGAACGCGCCAGAGTTCGGGAAACTGCCCGCGCGCCAGCACCCGCAATAATAAATCCGTATCCGGCTTGTTATGCGCCGCAATTTCTTCATAAGGGAGATTTTCCAGCTCCACCCATACGCATCGCCCTGCCAGACTTTCGGAGACATTTTTCATTAAATTGAATTTCTGGCTCCCCGTTAACATGAACTGACCGCTCGTTAGACGATCCTTATCGATCAGTTGTTTGAGATGCCGAAATAGTCCTGGCGCATATTGCACTTCATCCACAATTAACGGCGGCGCGTGCTGCAGGAAAAAAGTCTCCGGATTCCGTTCAGCCAGCTCCGCAACGCTGGGCAAGTCCAGGCTTACATACTGGTGATTTGGAAACACGCGTTGAAGCAAAGTCGTCTTGCCGGACTGACGCGCCCCTGTCAAGACTAGCGCAGGATGCGACTTTGACAGTTGCAGCAGTTGCTGGTTAAATTTCCTTTCGTAGTGCATATGAAATATTTATACCTATAGTATAAATTTGTCAAAAATATCTTAATGCGTTTATTATAAATATGTAATGTTATGAATATAACAGGTTTGCGTGACAGTTCGCGGATGACGTGGATCGCTTCAGCTCCATTTCGCAAGCCCGATCCTTAGTGAATGGAATGAATCTGCGGCAGTGTCGAGATACACCCTTTCGGAACGCTCTTCAACGAGTTTTTTCCCGTGCGTTGGCTTCTCTTTGCTGCTTTGCGTGAACGTTCCCGTTCAGCGGGAAGACGGTATTTGGCAATCCTTCCATAGAAATCATAAAGTTGACCCAGGGTATGGAATACGGCATCAGGGGCGTTCATTTTCCAGCCTCTCGATATCGGCTTGATCCTGTTTGGAGTTTCGCTGTTTCTTTAGCCAGACCAGATCCGTCTTCGTCGCCACCCTGACTATGCCTGTTCCGGGCGATTCCGCTGACTGAGCATGGGCTATGATCTGTTCGTGGCGTTCCTCTCCCGCAATCAAGACATCAATAATCATTTCATCCAACTTCTCCGTCTTGATAAAGCGATGCAAGGTCAAATGACTATCTTTGAATGTCCAAGGATCCGCAGCTTTAAAATATCCTTCTCGTTTAAGGACTTTACTCACTCGCTCTAATTCATGTTCGCGAATTAGGAAATCCACATCCTTAGTGAATCGCGGTTCAGCATGAAAAGCGACGGCTACACCTCCTATCAAGGCGTATTCGATGCGCTCTTGCTGGAACTGCTGAACAATTTTATGAAATTCGAAGAAAACATTCATGCCTGATAAACCCTAGCATTCATGAAAGCTTCGTCAACGACAATGTTCCAGCCCTTCTCATCTTGACCACGGGCCGCGAGGCCGCAGCCCCTCCCAACGCCGGGCATGAGCTTATTTTCGGAGAGACGTATCCGATCTAATCGGAATCCAAAATTAGATGGCTGGCAACGAATACAGATAAGCAGCGAATAAAGAAAAGCGCGGTCCTTCATTCGTTGATTATCCTATTCGTTGCCATGATTCCCAACCTCCTTACGGAAAGGCCGCTGATTCCTGGCTTTTTTCGGGAGGGACGGCGGCCTCGCCGTCTCGAAAGTGGCCAAAGCGAGAATGGGGCGCCTTAAAAGCTCGTTTTGAGGATAAAATCAACCGCTAAGAAACCTCAAACGCGTGTTATCTGCAGTAACCTGTTGGCAATCAACGTCGGTTTTGGTCCGACCCTGGACTGACCTCAAGTGCAAAATGAAAACGAAGATTTCAAATTGCACTTATTTGGCTCGACGGCAATTCTTGATATTTCGCAACAGTTTCACTGATTGATACCCATTCAAATGGGCGATATGAAAAACAAGTTGACGGTTCCGGAAGTAATGATGCGTCTTTTCAGCGGAATCATTCGCGGGATGTGGTTTGAATCAGGCTGCCGAACTCGACCCTCGGCAACACGTTCAGCATGCCGCCCGCCGTTGCATTAAAAATGCTCCTCCCGTGTTCCGCATATACCGCTTGTGCCTTTAGGTAGCAGGCATCCAATTTTTCCATGGGAGGTGGCGACGTCCAGCGACGCCCCTTGCCGAAGTAATCCGGATGAAAGTGGTTGGGATCTTTGTCGATCGAAGTTAATACGCGTTCTTCTTGATAGCATTGGGATGGATCGATCGCATAGGAATGATCGACGCCGATGAGATAGAACTTGCCTGGGGCAGCCCCCAACTCCAACACGTTGTCATGCATACATAGTCCAAACATTCTTCCAGTCGCGGGCTCGAGCTTTTTCAAGAAGCGCCGACTCGTGAGTATCGCTAGAAAGAACGAGCGCGTCCCAAGCAGGGAGATTGGGGGTATGGGTGTCAAGGATGGGAATCCCTTCCAGGGAAAGCGAACAAGGAGCGTCGTCAAGGATGGCGACGATTTCCACCTCTTTTAGCCAGCCCTGTCGGATTAGCCGCTGGGAATGTAGCCCGGCTCCGTAGAGTGCGATACGTCGTACCCCCGATTTTTCCAGCCGCTGTCGCAGACAAGCTGCAGCCTTCGAGTGGACATCGCCAGTTTGACTAGCCGCAGGGTTGGCCATCACAGCGGCATAAAATTCAAGCAGGCGGTCGGTGTTCTGCTCCATGTCGAAATGGCGTTCGGCAAATCGGCGTGCAGCTTGGGAAAGCCGGTTGCGCAAGGCTTCGTCTTGGGCTAACGTAAGCAGTTTCTCAGCCCATTCGGAAGCTTTATTAGTATGGGTCAGCATGGCCTCTTCGCCCTCTGCCAGCGATTCCCCAAAGCCGGCTCGATGGATGAGAAGGGGTTTGCCTAGCCAGAACAGGCGACAGAGCCGGCTGGGCAGGCGATAGATGTTGAACGTGCTGTCATATCCCGCGCAGACATGAATGTCCGCCGCTTGCTGGAGGCCAGCGAAACGAGCGTCATCCACGGTTCCCAACAAGGCCACACGTTCAGATAGGCGATGCCGTTTTGTCAGTGCCTGAGTCAGGGCTGGATCCGTATCAAAGCCCCATACGGCCAGGAAAAGTTTTGAGTTTTTCTTAGCGGCGATGCGAAAGGCTTGAATAAAGGTTCCCCATTCGTTGTCAAAATGCCGTAGCGAGCCGCCTGCACCCAATAGGATGGCATCTGGCGGCGCGTTCAAGGAATCCAGGATCTCTCGTCGGAGAGTCTTCGTCTGAGCTGTATTTAGGAGATGTCTGTCCAGTTCAAACCCGGGCGGGAAGAGCATGACCGGCTTGTGGAAGGCCTCATCGAGCCGGTTTTTCATAGGATGCCAGATGGCTGTGAAGGCGCTTGTCGTGCGGGTGGCTATAAAGAAAAGTAGGGGATCGAACTCTGGATTCTGCGGTGCCCAATCCGAGGTGAAGTATGTATCGAGGTTGCATTCCTTTAGCAGATTGAGGAGGTCTTTTCTGTTTCGAATTCCATCAAAAATGGTGCGAAAAGGTTTCTCGTTCCTTCTATGGCGTTTTTGACGGTTCCAAATTTGGAGCAAATTGTCCTCTTGGTGCATGATCAATTTGGCATTGGAAACCACGACGCATTCGATCGCCGCCGTCAATCCATGGCTCCACATGTCCCATACATGAATGATCTCGGGGGCAAAGGCAGACACTTGCCTCTTGATGTCAGCGGCCAAATGGCGGCCTTCCCAGCGCATGGGGATGGCCGGGAGTTCATCTGGAAAGGCCTGTTCCAGTTCGCGCCGGTCCAAATGATAAAGCAAAAGAACCTTCTGTCCCTTGCGAAGAAGGTGGCGCGCATAGGCCACAGCGCTGATGCCCTGGCATTGGGTTCGGGTGGAAGGGATGACGATGAGGATATTCATAATATGGCCAGAGTTCTTGAGGTATCCGTGATGCTCCAATGGGCGCGCTCATTCATGAGGCAAGATGTCTCACGGCTGACTGATTTGCTGTGATCCCATCGGGCTGACATATGATCATGGAACTCATTACCTGAAACTATTTCTGTTTTACGAACCCATTTGTTTTCGGTTATGTTCCTTTTACGCATACAAAGAAAAATATATTCGATAGCCTTTGTACTGGAGCCCACGATGAGCGCACAGCATTCCTTTATTCCTCAGGATCTTTATAATCAAATCCTGGAGCATGTGCCCATTGCCTGTGTGGATATTGCCATCGTCTCTCATGGCTCCGTATTATTAGTGCGGCGCAAAGATCCTCCGGCCCAAGGGCATTTGTGGGTTCCAGGTGGACGAGTTTTGAAGGGAGAGATGATGAAAGAAACCGCCGTCCGGAAGGCTCGGGACGAGGTGGGTATCGAATGCCATGTGGGGCCCATTATTCATACCGCAGAAACCATCTTCCCGGACGGCCCTTGGGGAATTCCTGTTCACAGCATTAACTGTTGTTTTTTCATGTATCCTGCAGACAAGAATTTTGTGCCCAAACTGGACCATCATCAATCGGAATGTGTTTGGATTGATCGTATCCCTCAAGGGCTTCACTCCTATGTTCAGCGATGCTTGATGGGGGCTGGATTGGAATAACGTACCCTGAGCCCCTCGCCAGCAACGGCGCCTGAAAAATAATGGGTTTAAATGAGGCGAGTATTCATGAGGTGAACTCATTCTGTGCTAAGCCGTGCCAGAGCGCCGCCATCCACAGTTAATCCTTCGCCTGTTATGAAGGCAGACTGTTCTGAATCAGCTAAAAAGTAAATGGCGGCAGCCATATCCGATGGTTTGCCGATACATCCGAGCGGATGCCTGTCGGCCAATTGTTTCATGCGCTCGGTAAGGGAGCTGTTTTGGGCGACATGTCCACGGCCGAGCCCCGCGCGCAGCATGCCCGTATCTGTGGCTCCTGGCAGGATGGCATTGACTCTTATGCCATCAACGGCAAATTCAAGTGCGGCAGCGCGCGTGAGAGCCATGACGGCGCCTTTACTGGCGGCATAGGCGGAAATGTCGCGCGAGGTTTGTCGCGCATGGACCGAACTAACATTTACAACAGCCCCATGAGCTGTTTTAAGAAGTGGATGGAATAACTGCATTCCCAAAAAAACTGACCGGAGGTTGCTGTCCATGACGTTGTCCCACTCTTCGAGCGATGTTTCGACCAGGGGCTTGCATACTTGAATAGCTGCATTATTGATCAGTGAGTCGAGCCGTCCGTATTCAGTTTCTACATGGTGCTTCAATGCCGTCATATCGACCGGCTTTGAAACATCCAGGGAGAGCAAGTCTATGCCTTTAACGCCATCCTCCGTGCGTGCGTTGCGGTCCGCTCCTACAACGTTCCATCCTTTGCTAACAAACAGTTCGGCTGTTGCCCTCCCAATTCCGCCCAGTACGCCCGTGATCAACGCTACTCTTTTCATGACAATTCCTTCAGTCCTTTAATGAGATTATTAATGGTGTTTCGATGAATTCGTTGATAGGCCGCTGGACTACTATTGGAATTGTGAGGCGCCAACAACACCTCGCTAAAAGTCCTTAAAGAACTGTCTAGCGGCAGGGGTTCTTCTTCAAAAACATCCAGTCCTGCGCCTGCAATTTTTTTGTTTTTCAGGGCATCCGTCAAGGCTAGTTCATCGATGATCGGGCCACGAGCACAGTTTACAACCACCGCTGTTGGTTTCATCAGGGAAAAAGTCGCTGCATTGAGCAGATGTCGGCTTGTTGGATTCAGATCGCAATTCACACTGATATAATCCGACGTGCGAAGCAGGTCGTTCAGCGGCAGCATTCTTATGCCAAGTGTGCCTGAAACGGCCGTATCAAGTGTACGAATATCGTTGCCTAATAATGTCATGCCAAAAGCTTGTGCACGACGGGCCACGGCACGCCCAATGTTGCCTACCCCTATAACCCCCAGTGTACATTCACAAAGCGCGTGGCCTTGAATTTTTTCCCACGTCCCGGCCTTCATGGCTACATCCATACGGAAAGCATTGCGCGCAAAAGCGAGAATATAAGCCATAACGCTGTCTGCTACGGAATCGGTGAACGCATTGGGCGTATTGCAGACACGAACGCCATGTCGAGTGCACGCGGCTAAATCAATCGAATCGATCCCTGTGCCCCACTTGGAAATAACTTTAAGTCGCTTCGCTTTTTGGAGAACCCGTTCTGTGAAACGGTCATCGCCACAGATTACTCCATCCATGTCTTCAATCAACTCAAACAGCTGTTCTTCTTCCAGCCGTTCATGCACTTCCGGCACAATCAGCTCTATTTCATTTCGTTCAAATTCGTCTCGAAAATCCTTCAACACACTCATCATATAAGGCGCCGACATGAGGACTTTCCACTTTGCAGTAATCGTCATAAATTCATCCGACTTGGTTTGCTTTCGGTTTCAATATGGCCCGTACAGGCGTGGCTTCCGTCCCGACTAGACGAATAGGCAGACAAATCAACTCATAGAAGCCGGGTTCCACATCATGCAGACAGAGCCCTTCCAGCACAATGATTCCCTCACTTAGCAAAACTTCATGAGTCTCTTTTGCATCACCGTATGGGGCAATGGACAGATAATCGATGCCGACCAGTCTTGTTCCCCGCTTAAGCAACGATCGTGCTCCAGATGGGGTCAGTGCAGTGAAATCCGTGTGAAATTCAGGTTTTTCATATAGCCGCCGCCTGGAATTGTCCGTCTTGAATAAAACGCGTTCCACGTGTGAAGGTAGTTTGAGGGCTTCGATTTCTCGCTCGCCGATATGCTTCACACCCGGAACACCGGCTACGAAAACGGCTCCGCAAAATGCCTGCAGGGGTAGCATATCGGCTGAATATCCATCCTGCATGAAGTGCAGAGGCGCATCAATATGCGTCCCGCTGTGAAGATCCATCTCAATCCGGCTATTGTTTACGGCGTCCCCTCGTTCCATGCGAAGCGTCCATTCGAGACGGGACGGTTCAATTCCCTCCCATATCGGCATGCCTGGTTGAACCGGCATGGATATGTCAATTATCATCGTGGCCTCCATCCTGCCGTGAATAATCAATAATCAGATTGTTTGTCGCTGCCTCTACCGATGCGGTTGCTGGCGGGCGGCCATCTGGATAGTAGAACCTGTCGCGTAATTCGGGCAGCATGCCTATTCGCATACGGTAACCCTTGAACGTTCCCACAAACTGCATGGTTCGAAAACGTACAATCCTAATCCACTCTCGATGTAGGACGTGCTCATGAAGCGCATAACGCCAATCGCTGATCACATTGCCGGTAAGTGCGCGAATCAGGTCGAAGAATGAGAACTGCTCTTCCGGAAACATCCGTTTCATGGCTATGGCTTCGCGATAATAGCGCGTATAAATCTGCCGATATGTTTCCTCGTGCACATGCACCACCTCGGCCTGAGCTTGATAAGCAATCCGATAACCCAGCGCCTTTACTCGACGAGCCCAATCCAGATCTTCCAACCCCGTCAGCGACTCGTCGTAACGATGAGTCATCCACACGCATTTACGTACGGCGGTGTTTGCGTTGTTGCAGAAGGCATGGGCTTGGCATGCACTTGATTCGGACGGAAACCATTTGGCAAAAATACGGCGTTCAGCATATTTTGTGCGTATATCGCCGCATTGTCGTCCGTAAACCAAGGCTACTTTTTCGTCCGCAAAAGGCTGGAGCATTTCATCCAGCCAGTTGCGATAAACCGGATAGACGTGGGCGCTGACGAAAACAAGAAACTCGCCCTGCGCCTCCTCACATCCGCGGTTTAAGGCATAGCCAAATGAAAAACTGGCTGGCTCAACAGAGATGATTTTTACCGGATATCGACGCGCAATGAGAAGCGTTGCATCCGTCGAGCCTGAATCCACTACAATAATTTCTGCATCCTTTCGCTGCTGACTCAAAATGCCTTCCAACAGGCGTCCGATATGCCGCTCCTCGTTGCGGCAGCGAATAATGATCGAAATTATAGGCGTTGTGGCTGTCATGGACTTCCCGTTTGGAGCCTGTGTTCCCTGTTCAGTCTGGATGAATGGTCATCGTTTTGCCAATCAATTCGGCGAGTCGCCAGCTCTCTTCGTCATCAATATCCACCGACTCCAAGCGGGGGGTGACAAACAGACGGGGACTCTTGCCCAGGCGGGCGCCACTTCGGGCAAACGATTCTTTGGTGAAAATATAGATGCAGGAGTTTTCCTCAAACATTGGGGGTAAATCTTGGGTGCGAATCAAATGCCCCGGCTGATGATTCATGGGACGCATATCTGCGTCATAAAAACGGCTCTGATAACGATTCACGCTGAACAACGAATCCTGTCCCTCTGCTTCTCGAAAGCAACGCAGAGCGAGTGCATAAGTTCCCGAGCGAATCAGCGGATTGGTTGAATGCGTCTGCAAAAAAATACTGCCGTCTGTCCGACTCAAATCATGCTCGATAATCCGGTTCATACTCACGAAATCCCCGCGCAACTCCACCGGACGCTCGATAATTCGAACCTTGGGCGAAAGGATCGGGGCTTCCATTGAAATTAGTTCGCTGTCCGTATCGACGACAATCTCATCCACTTCGGTCATCGCCGCCAGTGCGTGCAACGTGTGATGATAGAGCGGGCGCCCGCAGAAGGGTCGGATATTCTTGTCCGCAAGACGCTCTGAATGCGCCTTCATCGGCAGAAGCGCCACTATTTTGTCAGAACCGATCATGAGCAAAACCTCCGTATGCCAAGTGAAACCCTGCTTCGATAATAGGAGACCCATGATCGAAGATCACGTCTGTTGCTTTAAAACAATTGATTGTAATCCACCTTCGGGAAAATAGTTAAATGACCGCGCAAGGTCGCATCCAATATTTCGCGTCCATTCTGCGAATAGGCGTATCGGGCCAATGAATAGGCCAGTTCTGAAGTGGCTAGATCGGGTAATTGCCATCGGATGCCCTGACCGAAATAATCCGCGCAAAAATGATTGGGGTCGGCGCACGTGGACTCAACCAAGGCATGAGGCTTGCCTTGCGTCGTAAAAGAATGATCGACGCCCAGTAGAATGACTTGCTGAAAGCCCATATAAAAAGCGATTTGCATGGCCACATACGTTACCGTAGCGCCAATCCAGAGGGGATCCAATAAATTGGTTTGGAAAGTGGGTATCGACTGATGATCAAAAAACATGACGTCATCCCGTTCTTCAAAGTGATGAGCCATGGCAGAACTGATAAACTTTGGGCATTGGACTTTGTTGGAAATGTCGTCTCGAAATTGCTCAAGCACGTGAGGGTTGACGGCTACATAGTACGACGGCTTGAAACCCATCAGCTTTTCCATCAGGTAGATGCGGTTCAAGCCAAAGGTGATTTCGCCTGATAACCGGGACAAATTCGTATCACGCAAGCTGGGTCCATTGCCCAGGATAAAGCACCGTTGTCCGATATGACGTCGGGAAAACGACGCTATCGCAGCCCGATTCTTTGCGCATGCATCGAGTTCCAACGTGAGCGGCAGCTCGAAAGGTCCATATCCTGTATTGGCATATGGGGCGACTATTTCCGTCTCGGGGAACATCTTGCATATCCGTTCCGCCATGACGCGTTCATGAACATCCGATGAAACAAAAACCACTTCATCCGGACGGGGGACATAATCCGCGGTCGCAATAACAGGTCGCCCCTGCAGTGAACCGTTTAGAGGTGCGCAATCATCCAGAATAACGCGAACGGATTCGATTTGTTCGGGAGAAACCACATGATGAAGCAACCAATCCGTGTGTTTACCCGCGCCGTAAATAGCGACAGATTTATAGTGTCTGACAAGGCGCTGCCAGACTTCACGGAAATAGGCTTCACGAAATATATATTCTCGCGACAATGTTTGCCTCGATCGTCAAATGCCGATTCTACTTCGGCAAAAAATTGTTCTACTCTCCTTTGACGGTCTTGGGGCTTTCGCCCCCTAGATCCTCAAAGAGATCAATCAGCCTCACATCCATTCCATACAGACTGCGGCAGCGTTCTGTAAACACATTGCGCAGGGAATCCGTTGAAAGAATTACGCCATCGGTAAGCCCGACATCAACTTTGTCTGGACGTAAGACCGGCGTGCTTCCGATCGTCTGTCCGCACACTGCCTGATCATCCAGCACGCCAATTATGGAGGGTCCCTGTGCGTCGTGGATCAGCGGCATAAACCATTTTGTGAACTTGCCTGCACCAAAAAGGTAGACGCTATGAACGCCTTCCGCTCGCAAGCCGCGCCAACGCAAACGTAAATATGCGCGCATCATTTCGTCGCGATTTCTTTGAGGCGTAGATGCGGGAGCTTTTTTCTGACTCACGCGCTCAACGTCGCGCCCAAGCGTTTGGGCGATGGCGTTGCATAGCCTTTCCCTGTTCAGGCCTCCACGGAACGCAAGCAGATTGCCCCAGCTCTCGGCTTTTTCCAAAGTACATGGCCATGCTTTAAATGCATGCCATTGATGGTTTCCCCCATATTCCACGATGGGGTCCCATTCCGACACCAGCACTTCATAGCCTCGCGTTGTCAGAAAATCGGCCATCTCGCCAAAAGAATATCCCAGCATGCTCGTTTTGCGGTCTTCGAATTCGCATTCAATAATGTCCGGCTGAAGTGTGTCCCAGGGGAAACCTTTTAAAACAAAGAAGTCGTGTCCTTCTGTATCGATCTTCAAGAAATCAACCTTGCTAATTTGTTTTTCCCTGCAGAAGTCAACGAGCGTCACGGTGTCTACGTGGCTGCTGAGCGCATGACTGCTGTGAAATGGACTGAGGGACCCAATTCCTGTCGATACATGGCTTGCATAGAAGGGCGCCTTCTGCCCGGATTTGTCAGAGACCGCTCTGGGGTCAACGGAGAGCAACGGGTACTGTTCCGCCAAACGGGTAAGTTTTTCCCGGTTTTCATCATTGGGCTCGAAAGCGCATACTCGCCAGCCGTTCGCAAGAAAGGGTAGGGCCGATCCTCCGATATGTGCGCCGACATCCAGCATGACGCCTTTTGTTCGCGTCGCGGAGAGATATTCGTAGGCTATTCTTGTTTCATCTAATTTCATCAGGGGCTCCCTATCAACGCTTCTTTCAGGCTCATGCGATTGAACAACTCCAAATGGCCGCCGACGGTTGCATTAACGATTTCACGCCCATCCTGTTCATACGCGTTCTTGGCCAATTCATACATTTTTTCCATGTTATCCACATCGGCGGCCTGCCATTTGCGTCCGCGAAAGTAAGAATGATCGAAATGGTTTATGTCATCCTCCAACTGAGTAATAACGTCTCCTTCCTTGATGCCTTGCTGTTGGGTGTAGGAGTGATCAAACCCAACCAAAACAACCCGTTTGTATCCTAAGCCATAGGCCAAGTGCATATTGAAGAAACTGACGGTATGCCGCCACGATGCGTTCTTGAAAATGTCCGTGCTGAATTCTGGATAGCCTACCGCATCTAGAAAATAGGTGTCATCTCCCTCGTTGAGGCAATAGCTGAGCCAATAAGGAAGGATTTTGCAGGGCCCGCGCAAAAGATTGATGTAAGGTGCACTTTGTTCCGCCACGAGATAATTGACCACGGTGTAAAAGGCGGCTTGACGAATCAAGTCAGGATTTAGAAACGCATTGTTCGAAATGATTACGTCCTGCCCAACCAGCAAACTCAAGTCGGTCTGCTTGAGGCTTGGCCCATTACCTACGATAACGCAAGTATCGGTGTGACGCTGGGCTATTCGCTCTCGAAGAAACATATGCGTTTTAACAATTTGTTCTTTTTTCCAATCGGCTCGGAAAGCCCAACGACGCGGCCCAACGGTATAACAGACATTTCCCTGCTCTGTCGCTTGATCAAGAGGAATGGAATGACACGGTGTTCCTTCAGAAATCTTCAGACGATCCATTTCCTTCTGCGTGTCGCGCCAGCCTCGTTCATCCTTGTGTTCGGTGATGTAGCGTCGCACATCAAATCCACCGTTATAGGCCTTGAGAAGTTTTTTGTATTCGACTTCAATGGATTCTGTATCGGATGGATGATTGCCTGTATGAGTAAGCACGCCGTCAAACCCTTGCACACGGTATTCTGCATAACGCCGTAACCAGTTGTGATTTACATAACCGTACTGCGAGAGCAACATCTCGCAAACCTCACGATAGCTTTCACCCCTCATGCCAAAGGTTTTGTTTTTAATGTGATAACGCGCTTTTGCATAACAATCATCCTGGTACACAAATTGAATCTTCGATTTGACGCACCGAATCCAGTATTCGTAATCCATACTGTAGTGAAGCGATTCGTTGATCCGTCCGACTTTTTCGAACACCTCGCGGCGTATGAACGTTGCCGGTTGAAGAATCCCTGTTCCTTGTTGAAACAACCAGAAAAGCAAGTCCGAGCGGGTGTGAATATAGGCGTCGCGCAGGTATTCGTCTTTTTCGTTGGTAAAAATGCCTTTCCCATACACGATGTCCGGGTGATCGCTCTCGTTGAAGCGCGCGATTACACGGGCGAAAACTGCTTCATCCGCGTAACAATCGTCGGAATTGATCCAGGCCAGGATATCCCCCTTGGCGCGCGTGAACCCCTTGTTTACGGCCTCTGCCTGGCCGCGATCCGACTCAGCGAGCAGCGTGACATGCGGATAGCGGAGAGCGGTCTCTCGGCTGCTATCCGTCGAGCCTGGGTCATAGACGAGGTGCTCGATAGGCGCATAGTTTTGCATGGCGACGGAATCGAGACAGTAAGGCAGAAAATCTGCCTGGTTATAACTCGGCGTGATAACGGAGATGGTCAAGTCAGTTTTATTGCTCATGTCAGTTTATTCCCCAGCATTTCATCTCATGGCAAGCCATCGGTTGCGTCGTTCTCCCACTAGGTTCACTCTGCTTAAAAAATCGTCGACAATCGGCCAATTTGAGATTGTTTCGCGATGTCCCAGAACGAGTGCCAACTCCATATTATCCAGAAGGAAATCCACCAAATAGCCATCAATGACCGTGCTTTCAGGGATAAAGCTAATATCGCGCCATTCTAGCGCGCCACGGTGCACAAGTTCCCTCAACAACCGAATCCAGCGAATTCCGAAGTGCGTCACATTTCGCGAATTATCGTCACCAAAAAAATCACGTTCACTAGTTTTTCGTCCCCACGAATTTTTCTTTTCTTGCGCAGTTTGTGTGCGGTGGCAGACAAGCGGTTGGGTAAGAAGCAGGCAGGGTTTGTCATGAAACGTTTCCATCATCATACCCAGTTGCGGGTACATAGTGCCGGCATAGGGAGATGGACTTAGACGGGCAAAAGGGTCTCGACGGAAAATGTTGATGGATATGAAGCCAATGATACTGATCAAACCCCAGCGCAGACAAAAAGCTTTCAAGCTCTCGAACCGAATATCGATGGAGGTATCCATCTGCATCCAGTTGTTGCTCAAGATGCGACTCAAATCGGCATTTCTACGCGTGCGGTTGAGTATATAGAAATCGAATTCTCTTTTTCGCAATTGATGCAATATGACGCTTAACGAATCTGTCCGCTCAAGGAAGTCGTCATCCCCAAAAATCCATAGATACTCTCCGCGGCAAGAATCCGTGCAGTCAATCAGATTTCGCTCAAGGCCCCGGTTTTCAGGATGCCGGTGATAGTGCATGAATGGAAATCTTGAAATGTAATTCTGCATGATTGCGCCGGTATCGTCTGGCGATGCATCATCTACGACATGTAACTCAATTTCACCGGGTGGTTGTGCCGCTATCTGATCGGCGAAGATTGAGAGTGAATGAAGCAGCTCGCGACTGCGCCCGTAGGAGGGGATGGCTATGCTTAGAAGAGGTTGAGGAGTCATCGTATGATTCTGTTTTATGAGAAAGACTCTTCTTTATGAAATCCCTTTAGGATAAGGGCCAGGGAACTGTAGCTCCTCATACAAATTTATCAATTTGATCCGTTCGCCAAACAACGTTTGGCAGCGTGCTCGGAAGGTTTCTTGATGCGTATCCGTTGACAGAATGATGGGATCGCCGTTCGGCGTTGCATCCAATGGTCGGAGAACGGGAATGCCGAACCTTGTTTCCCCTGGAATGGCCGCATCGTCCAGAATCAGTCTGACCGCAGGCGTTGGCATGTCATGCGTAACGTGCAGCAACCAGTCGGTATGCTTGCCGGCGCCGAACAAAATGACGTTCGTAACACCTTGGATAGCCAGCCGTTCCCAGCATATTCTGACACATCCTTTAACTAGTCGGGATACCGAATTGCGATAGTCCTCTCTCATCTGGATCATTTTGTCCCGTGCAGCAATCATTTTATGACACGCAGCAATGGATCGGAGCAATTGGTCATTTCGCAACATAAGATCAGACTTCGCGATCAGATCGTCACAAGTGGTCCCCGCCATTTGATTGGAATGCGCACGCGATTTCGAACGGGGGGACGGTGGCTGCTCGGAGAACAGATCGTCACGTGAGACCAACGCGGACTCTCTGATTACTTTTTCAGTAAAAGCTTTGCGTTCGCATTTGCTTAATACACCCGGCTCTTCATTTGGAAGCGCCGTCATCCACTGCACCACCTCATCCCTGCAGCCAATGCGCGTATTTGGAAAGAACTCAGCAGCCACTAAACGATTGCACAGGAGATAGTCGAGCAATCGAAAAGGCTTGTTCAGTGCAATGGCATCAAAAACAGCTTCTGTACCTGCATCCAAGACCCAGTCCGCCCATTGGACCAGTGAAATGTTGTCAACCGTGTGACCCACAAAACGAATGTTGGTCGCATCCAGCTCCCGCAAGGCTGGATAAGCCCTCTGTAATCGTTCAAGTCCTGCCCCTTGGTCATCCGGTTTGATCGCGATAGACAAGCGATCTTGGCGGGCAAGCATATGAATAATGGACAATAGTTCGTCCCAATTAGCGGGGATTTCATATCGCGGCAGAAAAAGGGCGATTTTTATATGACCCAATGCTTCAGGCGATTGGAAAGCTGGAGCGATTTTAGTGAGTGTGGATATCCACGAATTGGAATATCGTGCATATCCCGTCCGAATTAAGTGCTCAGACTCCACCCATGGCCGATAATTCGATTCACAAACGTCCGATGTTACAAATACGCGATTTACCCAGCAGCCGGGTTCATGTCGAAGGATAACGCTGCTTTCCGTATCCGAACGGGCGACAAGACGGTTTGAAAAGCTGCAGGCTTCCGAAGGCAGGCAAAGCGTTTGGATGCCCAGCTTGGTTGCCGCAGCGATGAGTCGTTTGACAAACGCCAATCCGTATTGGCCATGACGAAGCCAACCGAAAGCGATGAAGCCAGTCTCTCCCCGACACGGCAGATTCAGCCATGTAGCTAGACTAGATTCATCGCTGGATAACAACGACAGATCATGAGGTCGAACAATCTTGGTCAGCCCCGTCGTTTCCAAGTGATGCAGCCGATAATCATTCTGGGCAATGTTTTCATTTAATACAAGAAGCTGAAAGAGATCGTCCTTTTGAGCCAGCAGCGAAATCATTGGAGTCAGGTGATCTAATTCGTACGCATTGCGAATGACAAATAATCCTGTCACATCAGCATCTCTTCCGGTTGTGAGATTGATTTTCCCGCTTTAAGCCGGCAGCAGGTCGCGATGTTGAAGGAACTCTCATATGGCAAGGATGTTTTGAACGATCCTTCCATATAGTCCGTGACATGGATGGCGCAGTTTCCATTGTGTTTAAAGTAATTTACGAGTTTTTCATTTGCGGGAGCGAGCAAAGATAAAGCCGTAGTTGGCGAAATTCTTTGCCTTGCCATAGTAAAGCTTGTCCTTCTGAATTAAAACCGGCTCAAAGCCCATGCGGTCCATCTTGTCAATCAGGTCATGATTGGTAATCCCCCATTGCCAGATGTAAAAAGCATCCCGAAGGGGTTTGTTTTGTTTTGCATCCATTTGATAGGGATCTGCAAAGACTGTTTGATAGATTGGGTAATCTGGGGCATGAGGGATATTTCGAAAATATTCGTCGACGCCTAGATCGAGGAGTCGGACCGTTGTAGAAGTAGCCATAAACTGCGGATTCACAATGAGGAAGGCGTTCGTGTAATCGGCATACATTCGAAGCATCTCGTCCCAATTGGGGGATACCATGTGTAACAAAATATCAAAGAAAATTATCGCATCCACTTTCCCAATTCGTTGGGGCATGGAAACATCACAGAAATTCCCATCCACGGTTGTGATATTTTTTCTTTCTCGACATAGACGCAAGGCGTTTTCATTCCAGATGGCATCTACCATCACTACTTCTGTCGGCGCGTATTTATCATGAATGTATTGACCATATGCGCCATCCACGCCCCAGATACAACCCAGTTCTGCGACTTTTTTGATGCTAAGAGCGCTGAAAGCATAATCGATGACATCCTTCTTAAATAACGTGACCCGATCGGCGTAATTCCGTTGCATGTCTTGCTCAAGGCCTTTTATTCTGGCCTGTATTCCGGTCTGTGTCTGATTCATATTTTCCTTCTTCTTAGGTGTGACTAATGATTGCAGTTAATCAAGTTCGTATCGAATATATTTCATTAGATAGTTACGCCAATTCAAATGTTGCTTGAAATATTTGTAAGAATCATCCGGCTTGACCCAAGTTAGTTTGAAAAATTCTATGACTTGGGGATGGATTGGAAGCTGCACCCCTCCCAAAGGCTCCTGTTGTACGTAAGCTGTGTGGCGGTTATGCTGTCCCTCGCTCAAATCGGCCCCTGCAAGACCGGCTTCAGAAGCCAAACAAGAGCTTATCGATTGCACCAATTGCTCAATCAAATTGGCCGACATATGATTGACCGCATGAAACAGCCGTTCATTCTGAATGTGTTCAACATAATAATCCGAAACACCAAAATCACAGGTTGATTCAATGCGGCGAAACCGTTCCAAGGTCATCTCATGTACCATCTTGAAATCTACCTCTGAGGAGATATCCGTATTCACATATTCCTGGAACACTTGATCTGGGTCATTCAAGCGTGACAACAGTTTGATAACTAATTTGTCGCCATAAGGGAATTTACCCCAAGGATAGGCAGGCAACTCTGGTTTGCTTCGCGGATCTTTTGCCATTAGCGGCCATAATGATAAACAAATCAGCACCGGGATGCGAATGCGGCGACAGTGGGACGCCAAATATCCGCTATAATCGGTCGTTCGCGTGGTCCCGACCTGCTCAATCCAGATAGCGCATGTTGTCGCCCAGTGGTTATATTGGCCGCGTTGTTCTGCCGTTGCCTCGCCATAATTAGGCACATGCTTGAATTCATATTCCGTTGCCAAAACAGGGCAAAGACCTAAAAATCGTGCCATTATTCCGGCTTGGCAATTGCCTTCAAGAACGACTGTTTTCATGAATGCGCCTCATCATATACTCGACTAATTCCCCAACATTTTTCAGCGAGCATGTTACTTCTAGAGGGATTGTTATCCCAAATTTTTTTTCGAGATCCAGAATGAACAATGAATGATAAAGAGAATCCCAGCCATTTACTTCGTCAGCGACGGTCTTTTTCGTAATGACCACATCGTAATCACCAAATATCAACCGTATGGAATCGATAACCTGCTTGAATACTTCTTCTTCATTCATGCCATTGCTCCTGCGGCTTGCAGGGACTGAATATAGTTCTTTCGATTCATATCCCGACTGATTTTGCCGCTGGTTGTTTTCACTAAATGTCCCTTTTCAAGCAAAACGATGCGTTGAATGGCCAGCCCCATCTGCGCCAACAGTTGACGTTTCAATTCTAACATGATGTTCTTTCTCGTTTCGGCCTGTGTTTCGTCTGTTTCAGCCAAGAGCACAATTTCTTGAGACCCTGCCATCTGATTTTCCATGGCGATGGCTACACAGCGCCCTTTGGCGATGCCGGCACACTGATTGGCAATGAATTCAATGTCATGTGCGTAGAACTTTTTTCCATAAATAATAATTAGATCGTCCACACGACCTGTCACATACAGCTCTTCGTCGTGTATAAAGCCCAGATCATGGGTGTAGTACTCTCCCCCCTTCAATCGTTCCGCAGACTTTTCCGGCAACCGGAAATACCCGTCAAAAAGACATGGTCCCGACACAACGATTTCACCCACTTGTCCCGCGTTCAGTGTTCTGCCGGTTTCGTCTGCAATCCGAACCGTCATGCCGGAGATAGGACGGCCACAAGAAATGAATTCCAAGCTATTGCTCTCGCAGAGTTTGATGCGCTGATGAGTTTGAAAGCTATCCTTGTCGGTGCGTATGACCGAGGGGGGACGATGAAGATCGGTTTGGGTCACTGCAAAAACTGTTTCAGCCATTGCATAACATGTCTGAAAAACAGCCGGACTACACCCCATGCGTTCAATCTCTTTCATAAACATACTGGCTGTAAACGGCTTGCAAGGCTCGGAGCAATCGATCAAAGCTTTCAGGCTGCTCAAATTATATGATTGTTCCGAATGCAGAAATCGCAGGATGTGATGAAAAGCAAAATTAGGCAGCCATGCGTGAGTGCATCGATAAGCGTCGATGTCTTCGAGCAAAATTACCGGATTGGATACCCATTCAAATGCATCTTGAGACACAATTGAAAGACCTTTGATAAGCGGAAGTAGAAAGCAAGCAATCAACCCCATGTCATGATATAATGGCAACCAACTTGCGAACCGGTCTGATGGTTCAAGTCCCAGCGCATCAGAATACCGAACGACTTGTTCGATGATAGCCTTATGCGATAACTCAACCCCCTTTTTAAGTCCCGTGGTTCCTGAACTGTGTTGCAGGAGCGCGAGCGGATAGCGTTGGATGTCATAGTTGCCCGTTTCGGTGCTATCGCTAATGTCGTTTACTGCAATCACCGTTGGAACTTCCTTCAAATTGGCCTTTACCATGTCCTCATGCAATCGACTTAAGACTAATGCCTTCGCCTCAATCCGTCTGAATAACACATCATGAGAAGACCAGAAAATGGATGAATCTTGCTTTTCCGTTAGGGGTGGAATGAATGACGGGACCGCCCCCGCTAACATCGCGCCGATATAGGAAAAATACATTTCCGGACAATGCTTGAGCATAATAAGGACCACATCGCCCTTTACTATGCCGGCATTCTTGAAGTAGTTTCCGAAAGTCGCAGATTTTTTGAGGAGATCTCCATACGTTATCTGGTTGTAAGCAGCGCCCGTCCTGAAAAAACAGAAAATTTTTTCAGGCATGTTCTTGGAATGATTGATCAGATAATCAAGAATATGAAATTCTGAAGCTTTCATCATTTATTCCCTTATCTTTTTCGATCACAGACGAGAATCGCCGCTTCATCGTTAGATGTGCCAACTTATCTACCGTCATTCCCGGTCCGCATGATGAGAGATGCTCGCTGTTTTTTTCCAGATTCATTCAATCTGAGAACTATTCGTATCCTCCTCTTTGGGATAAGGCCCCGGAGGCCAATCCGAATAAAGAGAAATAATTTGCGCCTTATGCTGAAACACTTGCGCTACTTTGCGTGTCAAGGGGCTATTGGGCGTGTCAGTGGATGGGATGACGGCTTTAATATCGTGTTTTAATGCCGCCTTCAATGAAAGAACAGGAATGTCGTCGATGGTTTGCCCTGATATTGCTGCGTCGTCAATGATCCCTATAATTCGAGGGCCTTTTTGATGAGCCACTTGGCGGAGAAGCCATCGTGTATGCTGTCCTGCGCCGTAGAGCCAAATTTGTTCTAAATGGCCATTTTCCAGAAGGCTCTGCCATTTGATTTTCAGCAAATCGCGAATAAACAAACCGTGGGTCTTGCGAAGACGGTCATATGCTGCGATTCTATTTTGATAAGCTTTATCGAATTCATTCAAGACATTCTTGGCGTGAGTAAATTCACATTCTAGACCCTCGCTAGTAATAGTCGGTGGTTGAACAGCACGGATTTGAGCTCGATTGGGTTGCGAAGTCGGGCAAACGGGCTGAATTTTCCGGTGTTTCTCTGTGACGTGGCGATAGTGACCAAGGAAATTAGAAAGCAGCTGGGTGATCCTCCTCGTGCGCTGGAAGCCGTCAGCTATGTTGTTGCCGATCAATTCATCTGCCAAGGCCAGCGATTCAATGGTTGAATTCCAGTCGTCGCTAATCTCTTTTGTCGGGACTGCGGTGGGTTTCGCACTGTAAGAACGCGAGACAACATACGTAGTGCCGATGGCTCCCAATCCTTTCCATCCGCATGGCAAGTCCGCAACAAGATCATCGACAAAGCGTGTGATGTCTGGCCATGCGGCATCGCCGTAATCATCGAACAGAACGAATCCGCCTGGACTGACGACGTGCGAATATCTCTCCCAATCAGACTTCACTCCTTGATATGAATGATCTCCATCAATCAGCAATATCCCGCAGGATTCATTGGCAATATTTGTGCGAACATCGAAAGCATCGCTTGTCATGATCTGGAGATCCACTTGCTCGTGTCCAAAGCCCATGTGGCCAATATTGGTCCAAAAGGTTTTGGGAGAAACTTCAACTCCCGATATGTCCGGTTTTGCGTAAAAACCAGACATAGGGTCGATACAAGTCAGTTTAGCTGCCTTGCCCCTGTCCCTGGCTGCGCTAAGGATGAGAGAGGCGCTTCCTCCGAAAAGAGAGCCAATTTCGACTGCCCTGAAGACTTCTGTGTCCGGTTGTGTATTCAGGAATTCGATGCAAGCGCAGTATTGCGCAAGATGATCTCCTCCATCGCCGCAAAATCGTCCGCTGATCTTGCTATAGATTTGGAATACAGCTGTAAAAGCCTTCAAAAATGATTCGTACGCTACGTGAGGGAATATCCGCTGTAATGAAGTTGTGACGGCAAAGCTACACGAGGAAAGAGTTTTCGATATCCCATCGACAGCCTGATTTGTGGCGTCGTGTCGTTGCACCTTGATGAGATCTCTTGAGGTGCCTTCCTGATCCGGCTGCCAAACAGCCATTCCTGGGGTGTACCAGGAAACAAAAGGAAAATGCACAACATTTCCCCCATAGCGATTTGTAATCTCAAGAAGCGCGCCATGAACACGCGGATCCTCGCCTTTATCCGCGAGCGGGTAAGTATTGTCGAAGATTACAACCCCGTCCGTTTTTAAATACGGAAGGACGAGCGAAAATTCGGACATGATATCATCAAAGAGATGGGATGCGTCCAAAAACGCAACGGAAAGGGGTTCGCGAAGTGAAGCCAGAAGGCTTGGAAGAATTTCCGCGCTGCGACCAAGATGAGCTGTAGTGAGGTCACTTAATCCCGCGAGCTTTATGTTGGTCACGGCTTTTTCATGCGCGGCAGGATCAGCTTCGATCGTATGCAAATGACCGCGCACCTTTGCATCACGCAACGCTTGAGCAAGAACAATAGATGAACAGCCGATGTTGCTTCCTGTTTCAAGAATAACGTTCTCCTTGCGGGGATCCAATGCGCACACGGCCGCATAATACAGCAAATTCCAGCCCGGATAGCCGATGGAATAACCGGTCTTGGCCTGAGCCTCTTCTAAACAGGAGACGCCTTCTTCTAAAGAAGCCAAATAAGCATTAGGCAAAGCTTCACGACGATAATTATACCACCGATAATAAACAGGTTTTTTCATTTTAACTTCTCATTGCGGTCGTGTTCATCAAACAATACGAAGCGATCAATTCCAGAACGAGTCTTGCTGGAAAAAAGCGGGCCATTTAAAGGCAGGAATCGCAGCTGTTTTTTCAGCTATTGGACAACGCACAAAGAGATGTTGCCGATATTTCCAGTAGGGATCGCTGCTTGCAAAGATCGCGACTTGTTTGGCGGCTCTTTCCCATCCCATCGTCTTAAGAAGAATAGATAAAATACCCCAAAGTCGAGTGGAGGATGGTTGCTGTATAAAAAAATCAGGAGCTTGATCATAAAGTCTTTTTAGAAAACGTTCGGCCTCGCAAATTTTGCCGAGCAGTGCGGCGGCAAGCGCCATCCTAAGCCAGCCTAGGGACGTATGGGGTCGTTCCAAGGGTTCGCGCGCGTAGCAGGCTTGTGCCGCATCATTCATACCTGCAATCCAGGCGTAGACCGCCAATGACGAAAAACCATCGACGAACGTGGAATCTTTGATCTGACGCTCCCCCATGATTTCCATGGCCTGCGGCATCAAGTCTGAATATGCCAAGAATTTGCTGCCCACTAGCAAGGACTCAGGTGAGAAACGCTTGAGATGCCATTCCGCTAGCAATAATTGTGAATAGGCGCGAGCCAGTTTCTTGTCGCACGCATTCGGATGAGGAATCTCGAGCCTGTAAAACAGCTGATTGCAGCACGGATGAAATAGACGAATGAACGACGCATTCAATGAAGTGCGCTGGAGGAGTGATTCTGCTTCATTTCGGAGGTCTTCTTCCGATGAGAGACTCAGCATGTGGCGTGCAAAGGCCGTGCGCAACTGATCGTCGGGGTTGGCGTGACATGCGCTGTGCTCAATCTTGCGGAAAATCCGCTTGGCGGCACTTACCCGTCCGATATCCAGCAACAACATGCAGAACGTAAGGATTTGCGCCGGGTTCAGTGGACCGGTCTTTGCAGCTTGATGCCAGCAAAATAGGGACGCGCGACGACGGTCACGAACATGCCAGCTAACAGCCTTTGCGGCTAAATGGTCACAGATCGATTGAGCTTTGGACTCGATGACTTTGTCCGCAGCCGTCTTTGCTTTAGCAAACTGATTAGTCCATAGACATAGATTGATGAACGGCAGTTGCTGATGCGGAGCTGTCAGTTCATTGTCGTTTAGATCTTGTATAACCCATGCGGCATTTTGTCCGCCGGTTAATGCGCAATATTGTTCGGCGACTTGCAGTTTGATCAAGGCGTTGATAGCTGAATTAGACAAGATTCGCTGTAGCAAACGATGAAACTCTGGCTCGCTATCCCTAGTATTCAATTCCATTAAGCGGCCAACAGATTCCACGATCTCGCGTATACTGGATGGCGCCTGCCGATATGAAAAAATCGAGGCGTTGCTTCTGCGATCAAGAAGTCCAAGCATCTGTTCCCGTATTTGGGCGGTAATGCCGGCATATGTGATGGCGGCAATTTGACGGCACACATTTTTTTCGTTAGCGTTTGTCAGGCAGAAATCCATTTTTGCTATTTAGTCAGGAGGTGGAGGCTGGGGATTTAGTAAGAACTCCGTGCGTATTTTTGATGTTGGCCTCTAGGCCCGGTGGATAGTGGATTTAACTGGCTTCGAGTCCTCTTCGCCCTAGGAGACCACAAAACGTTGATGAGACAACTAAGAGTTCGAGCATTGCCTATATCTACGCGAAGAGACTCACAAAGCGGAGGCTTCAAGAGCCCATCCGGATGACATGGCGCTATCGGTGCAGAAGCCAGATGAGGTCATCGCACCACTTGAATTCAGCAGCCAATAAGCCACTCGACATGTGGAAGAATTATACCAGAGCAAATCTGAAGTTCCGTCGTTGTTGATATCGCCAGCCGCTTCCAAAACCCAGCCGCCGCTCATCGTGCCGTCGAAACAGAACCCCGAAGCCTTTAGCGTTCCGTCTGCGTTGAGGGTCCAGAAGGCTACGCGTTTAGTGGATGCGTTATGCCAGAACACATCAATGGTTCCGTCGTTATCAATATCGCCCGCCGCTCGGAATTCCCAGCCCGCCGACATCCCGCTGGGATTGCATAACCCAGAGGAATTCAGTGTTCCGTTTTGATTCAGCAGCCAGTAAGCCACCATGCGTGTCGAAGAATTGTGCCAAAGAACATCAACCGTTCCATCACGATCGATATCGCCCACGCCTTTAAGGACCCACCCGGCAGACATGGTGTTGCTGGTACAAAAGCCAGAGGAGTTCAGCGTTCCGTTTTGATTCAGCAGCCAGTAAGCCACCATGCGTGTCGAAGAATTGTGCCAAAGAATATCAATCGTTCCATCGCGATTGATATCGCCCACGCCTTTAAGCTCCCATCCTGCTGCCATGGCTCCATCGTTTGCGAGGCCGGAGCTCTGCAGATAGCCATCGGCCGCCATTATCCAGTATGCGACCATACGCGTGCTGGAGTTGTGCCAAATGATATCATCAATACCGTCTCGGTTAATGTCTCCTGCGCCCTTCAACACCCAGCCTGCGCTCATGCCTCCAGAGTTACTTGTGCCTGAGGATTTAAGCGTTCCAGTGGCCGACAGCATCCAAGCAGCAACCATTCTCGAACTCGTGTTGTACCAGAACATTTTTACTCGGCCTGGATCCGGCGTGGCCACAGCGTGATTGTTGCCCGCTGTGGTAGGGGCATCCGCAGCACTTTTCATTTCGACGACGGGGCCATATATCACAGTTCCTGCGTCCTCATAATACCGGCCAATCAAAGTCCAGCCGTCAAGTGCGCCTGATGAATCCGTCTCGGAAGGTAGAGTCGGACTGGCTGGATCGAAAACGATGGCATCACTTTGGGTTTTAGGCAAAGTGCTCAGGCTGCTTATGGCGCGGAACCATTCCATGTCGCCTTCGGGTGGGGGGGTAAATATGCCCAAGGTTTCCCAATCGCTGTCAGGGGTTTTGCGTTCGACCACGAAAGAATTGGTGGTGTCGGCGGCTAGATACAAATTGCCGTCTTGGATGCAGATGCCGGTCATGTCGGGGGGATTGGCGAAGGTTGTGGAAGCGGAGGCTATACAGAGGGTTAGAATGAGTTTCCACGCTTCCTTATTCCATGAAGCGCGCCGGCTGATTTTAATATTACGCGCGGGTTTTTTCATTGGATAACCTCCACACTTATAAGTACCCCCTCGCATAAGAAATCGTCAATAGAGCCCTTCTGCTTAAGCGGTTCTGCGAATTCGGAAAAGAAGACTTTTTAACCACGAATGAACACGAATTAACACTAATGAAGAGGGGGCATTTCTTAATTCGTGTCTATTCGTGTTCATTCGTGGTTAAGCATTGTGTTATGGCGGATCGACGAAGTTGAAGCCGTCGTTGCTGACCCAGATGGTGTAGTAGTTGGTCTGATTCGACGGGAGTCCCGTGTGTTCGTAGACTTGGTTGGTTCCGTAGTAAATCGGCGTTCCGTCCGAGGTGTTGGTGGGGTAACGACTGGCGTGAGTAACGATATATACGTAGGGACTGGTGATGCCGCAATTCGTCGGATTGGTCCACCGCAGGATGACGTTATTGGTCAGGGCGACGGCTCTGAAGGTGAAGGCGGCGGCTGGCGCCGACTTATAGGCGGCGATGACGTTTTTGATGTTTTGGATGGTGCGGGCATTGTCGTCGTTGACGGAGCCGGTGGCGACGCCCATGTATTTGTTGGTGGGACTGGACCAATAGGCGACGCGCGAGTAGCCTCCGTCTTCATAGGACATGACGGAGGCATATTTCCCGTTATTGACGCCGGTCCAATGCCAGCCGGCGGAATAGGAATAGAGGCCTGGCCCGGGTTGAGTGGACTGATTGCGGCGATGGTGGCAGCCCATGTTGTGCCCCAGTTCATGAATGGTGGTGTAGCCTGAGGCGACTTGCTGGACCCGGCTGATGGAAAAGGCATGGGTGGGGCGTCCGGTGGTCAGGTCCAACAGCCAGCCGAGACCGCCGGTGTCTTCTATTTGCGTGAAGAGCGCGACGAGGTCGGCTCCGTAGGTCGAACGCAAGGTATGCACGTTGTCCATGTAGCCGTCGGACGGGTTGGTCAGGCGGTTGAGATCGGTGTTGGAGTTGCCGCTTTCCGTATAGCTGACTTCCGCGGAGTGAATGAGCCGAAGCGTGACGGGGACGGCGGTGTTGTCCATGGTCTGTTGTCCTCGCGACATGGCTTGGGCGATCACATTGTTAATGCCTCCGCCCGATGTGTTGGCCCAGGTTTTGGCGTTGGGGGTGTAGACGATCATCACATCGATGGTTGTGGGGCCTGTTGGCGTGGGGGGAGATTGGGTGACTAGAGATTGGAGATTGAGGGCAGGAGGAATTAAAGAAGGCGAATCTTCCAGTTCTTTCCATTCGGCCGGCAGGGCGTCTTGTGCGACGTGTTGTTGCAGAGCGGCGTCGTATCGAATGAAATACCGTTTTCCTTCATCCGGGAACTCGATCGAGCCCAAGGCTTGGCCATCGGAATAAGACAGCAGGAAGAAGGCATTGGGATAACCTTGGACTTGGCCTTTCCACGAGAGCGTGCCATTCACGTCGGTGACGATTTTTTCCACGATCACGGTGAAAAACGTTCCGGGTAGCGGCTCCATCAGGAGCGTGTTGCCGGGTTGGACGGCTCCGGGTTCAAAGGCCGCCGAATTGAGTTCGATGGGGTTGCCCTGGCTGGGACCGCTTCGTGCGTCAAGCCCTCGGGAAGTGGGGGACGGACTGAAGAGCAGCGTGGAGTCCGCGGACCCTGCCTTGGAGGACAACGAAACCATAACCGCCATAGCTATGAGTTGAAGTGTTGGCTTAAATGATTTCATGGGCCGCCTTAAAGAAAAAGGTACCCGAACGGAAAGAGGGGGTAAAACGGAGGGAAGAGATGATTTTTTAACGCAAAGGCAAGAGGGGATTTGTTGCCCACAGATCACGCTGATTGACTCAGATAAATTAGAGTGGATTTTATCGGTGTTTATCTGTGTGATCTGTGGGCCAAGTATTTCTTTCTCAGAATTCATGATTTCTTCGCGAGCTTTGCGTTAAAACTCTTTGCCGTTTGTCTTCTGCAGCAGAAATTCCAGCCGTTCAGTCATCGTGGCTTTGTCGTGGAAGGCGTATTTTTCGAAATCAGGGATGAGCCAGGCCGGGCGATTCATGACGATTTCTTCCAGGCGCGCCATCACGCGGGTTTCAAGGGGTTCCTGGTTGGGCTTGGGCTCCTTGGCGTCGAGCTGCGCCATTCCATAAGCGATAGTGAAGACATAGTCGTTAATGACTTCCTGGCTGGATTCGGGCAGTTGGGAGAAGTCTTTTCCTTCCAGCAGCACTTCGGCGAATTCGCGCATCACAGAGGCGGGCGGTTCGTTGGGCTTGGGGCGGGGATAACGCAGCAGGGGTTGAGCCCCGGCGGCCATGATTTCCCACAGGCGCTGGTGCATGCCGTAGGTGATGTTTAGGTGAAGGTTCAAGTGGGCGGCTTGATAGGCGATGTTGAGTTCGGGGCCGTGAGTCAGGATGCCTCGTGCATATTTCGAAAACCGCGGGTGCTGCTCCCAGCCGTGTCCGTAAAGATGAAGGTCGAGGCCCAATTCATCGAGCCATTCCAGCGCTACATGCCGATAAATCGTGTCGTTGAATCCCCACAGGAAGATGCGCAAAAGGGCGTCCTGACGGCTCTCGCCGGCGGGGGAGGCGGCTTCGTTGTTTGTGTTATAGGAGGCCTCGAATTCCGGGAATTTCATCATCTCCGCGAGAAACGCTTCTCGCTCGCTGAAGACGGCGCCTGCGCGATAAAGGGTCCAGAGCCGATCGTGAATCGATTGCACGGTGGCGCGGGAGATGCCCAGGGATTCGACGACCGGGGCGATTTTCTCGTCGACAGCCCGTTCCGAAGAGAGGCCGCAGTTGCTCATGAAGGCGATTTCGCAGCCGTATTTGTTCCGGTCGAGATTGGACAAGGTTATGGGATAGAAAACGCGCGGATCGGCGGGGATGATCATGGGGGTCAGGCGTTCCTTGGGATAGCCGAAGACCGAGTCCAAACGCTCGGTGTGTCCGATGACGAGATCGCGCTTGCCGGCTTGGGCGTATTCCTGCAGCTTCTGCCCGGCTTGTAGGCAATGGATGTTGGCCATTTCGTCCTGGACCCAGGCGACGTACATCATGTTGCGGGGATAGACTTCTTCGGCTTCGTAGCGCAGGTGGTCGATGAAGAGGAAGACGTCCGGCTTGAACTCGTGAAGCTGGCTGACCAGGTAATAGGGGGTCATCATGGCTTCCATCCTGAGCAGGCGCGTCTCCCAGCCAAGCGCGTCGAAGGCGGCGCAGGTGTCGCGCGTGCTGTGCTGAATGAAGGTGGACCAGGAGGCGGTGGGCATCATTAGGCGGGGCTTGCGTCCGCCTTGGCCGGAGATGAGTTGGGCCAGTTGAACGTCATCGAGGCCGTTGTAATAGGCGTTGTTTTCCTCCTGAAGGCGACGGGTTTCGGCTTCGCGTTCCTGGATCAGTGCGGCCAACGGCGGAAGGATCGTGTTGAGCGTTCGGTCGCCGGCTCCGCTGACGAGGGTGAACACATGCGGTATTTCCGGATGTTCGCGCAGCGCGCCAATCAGTTCGGGGATATCTTCGTGCCAGACGAATCGAACCCTGGGCGATTCCAGGATATTGGCGACATCCCAGGTTTGAAGGAAGCCTTGGAGGCAGACGGTCGAATCCACACAGACGGTGATGGGCTGGGGGCAATGAGGGGTGGAGACTTTTTCGCACTGGTCGAAAATGGCGATTAATTCGTTGCCTGGATAAAGCCCTACGAACAGAACGGGGCGAGTGAAGTCCGTCAGTTGCCGGCTCATTTGATCCAGTTGCGCCTGCATGCGGCGGGTGGGTTCCCGAACGTCGGTGACGGGAATGACGCGGCCGTTTTGTTCGACGCCATACGCCACGCTGCCGTCTTGGGCTCGAAGAATCCGGACGTGATCCTTGCCGGGAAAAGCGTCCAGGCGTTGGGCGAGAGCCGGAAATCGGCGGCGCAAAACGTCCATGTTGCGTGCCAGCAACGGCGAAATCTCCAATGAAAGGGGAGGGGTCACGGGATTCAACCACGAATGAACACGAATGAACACGAATCAACGCAAAGAAAGGAGCCCATAATGGCAGAATGAACTAATTCGTGTCTATTCGTGTTCATTCGTGGTTAAGATTGATTTTGTTCGGCATGAATTGGATATGGGCAGACTTCGTCCCCGTCAATTCCCAGGTCCTCTATCCGAAAGTTTCATAAGAAAGGCCGATCAAGTGCATTGTAGCAGGTCGGATGCCGTGCGGCAATTTTTGCCTGCGCCTAAATAGGACTAAGGCTTTGAACCTGTGTGGCATGGGCTCTGCTTAAACCCGTGTTTATTAGGCATGACGGCTGCTAATTAACGAATCATGACGACCATTCTCACAGGTGGGGAGCCCGCGACTTTGCTGCCGGCTGAGCTTCGGCTGCATCCGCTTTTTGAGGGCAGCGCTTGTTATGCGCCGTTGTCGTCGCCCCTGGCTGTTGAAAAATGCGACCGGACCCTTCGTCGGCTGCGACATATGCCCAGCTCTTCCGACGAGACGCCCAAAAGCATTCTGGACGAGATGAACCGGATTTATGCTTGGGGGAGGACGTGGATGGTTAAGGGGGAGTCCAAAGTCCAAGGAAAAGAAGGGGAACTGGTTCAAGCGGTGTTGCAGCGGATGGAGCGGCTTCGGCAGATGGTGGGGACCGGGGTTTCCTCGCATCTGCGCGATCGGGTTTTGGCCGGACTGTCCGATCTGATTCCGGTCTCGCTGAGAGGCTACATTCCATCGTCCGACGACGTGCCCAGCGATATGCTTCGGCGGTTGGGCTTGCTGGAGGTTTTGCTGCTGGACAATGTGTTGGCAAGTTCCCGTCATTTTGGAAGACGCTATTTGAAAAAGGTCTATCGCGCCGTAGACCGGGGGTTGACCTTCAACTCGACCACGGATTTAACCCGGCTTAAACCGGTTCTGGCCTGGATGGCTCGCCTGATGACGGAGCAAGGCCGGCGCGGATGTTCGTATGTCGATGTGGGTTGCGCCATGGCCGGCGGCGCTCCGGGCGTGCGGCTGGCGGCCGAGATGTTGCGCGCGGGAGGGCTTTGTGAAGACCTTCATGGCGTCGATGTGATTCCTCCCGATCGCCTAATGGCGCGCCAAGTGGCCAGGGAAGAACGGATTTTGCTGTATGGTTCGGATCTTCTCCGGCGTCCCTTGCCTCGGCGTTACGACGTGATTCTGCTCGCCAATGTACACCGACACCTGACCGAGCCCGAGCAGATGTTGTTGTTGACCCACCTTTTCCAATCGATGGAAAACGAAGGAATGCTGTTTGTGAACTGGCGCTTCAACGATCGTTCCAGCCCCTGCCTTTGCTTGCGCAGGGAGGGGGAAATCCTGACGCTGGTTTCGGAAGAAAATTGTATCTGAAGAGATGCGCCAAAAAAGCTCTCAAAGATTTTGGAGGGTTCCGCTCTGTCGGAACCTTCTTCTTTCGGTCGCGACGAGCGCATCTTGACACGGCCCCCGCGCATACGAATAAGAATCCACGTCCTTACGGACGCGGCTACGTAGCCGCCGGCGTAAGCCGGTGGTTTCTTTCCAGACGTTGAGGAGGGGCCGTGTCAGGATGCACCTGGTCGCGACGGAGGGCGGAAAATGAACTCGCCTCGGAAATGGCGTCTGGACTAGAATGTAAGGCATGACTAAACGACAGTTCTACGATTGGCAAACCGCTGGAGGCGCCGACGATGTCATGCGCATGGTCGATGCTCTGGAACGCGCCGAATTGCCTTTTGAAAAACCCTCTTAAGTTGTCTGCCTGTTCTGGCGGGACTACAGATTCATCAACGTGTTTTTTTGCAGTTCGTGCAGTTGGGCCTCGGTGGTGGCGGCGGCTCGTCCGGTGGCGATGGAGGAGCCCAGGTCGGAGACCTTGTAGGTATTCCAGTAGGCCCTGAACACTTCCTTTTGCTGGCCGGAGCCCAGCGTGAGAACATTATCCGTCACCAACGGATTGCTGGTTTTCATGACGGTGTAACCCATGAATTTGTAATACAGCCCGGTTTCGGGGCTGATGAAATCGCGGCCGATGGCGGTGATGGAGCCGTTGGCATTCTTGCGCATTTCCAGGGCGCCGGTGGCGCTGACCATGTTGTCGCAGAAGTAATCCTTGCCCTGGCCGTTGGTCTTGCCGTCGTTGGCCAGGCATCGAACCGGCAGGTTGCTGCTGCCGTTGCGCCAAATTTTTTCGTTGCCGAAGTTCTGGGTTTCCCGGTTGCCGTCCAACGCGCGATTGCCGGCGACGGCTTCGCCAATCTGCACGCCTGGGATCATGGTCGGATAAAGCGATGTGTTGCGGCGGAGGGGCGAGACGCTGGAGGAGTATAGGGACGGCGTCGTGGACCCGATTTGATGGCTCAAAACGCTTCCAAAGGATTCGGAGGGGATTTCCTGGACCTCACGGGAAGGGGCGGCGGTTTCGTTCGATTTGTTGGTCAGCACCGAAGCCATGATGGGAGTCAGATACATGTAAGTCTCTCCGTTTCTTTCACGCCTCCGCACACGCGTGCGCTCCGCAAAAGACGTGGGCATCCGGCGGATGGGGGCAGACGAATGTGCGGTCAAAAATATGTCCCATGGGCTGGGCCTTTTCATAAAGATGATGATGACTGCCGTGGATGCTGCCATCGGGGGCGTACAGCAGCGCCGGCAGGCGGTTGGCCTCGTGGTCGAGTTGGGCATAGAGCAACCCTTCGCTGCCGCCGTAAAATCGATCTTGATACCAGTCGAGAAATTCGGCTTGCTTGAAGTCCAGGCCGTTATCCTTGCTTAACAGGATCATTTCGTCCATGGCTCGTTGGCGGGTGGAGTCGGTAAAACCGGTGATGCGCATGCGGAACCCGGCCGCGTGCAGATAAAAAGCCCGTTCGACAAATTCCTGCGGCGTAAATTCTTCAGGATGGAAGCAGGCCAGGATGGGAATCAGGTCCGTTTCACGGTTCAGAAGGGCTGGGTCCACCGTCTTGGCAAATTTGCGTACATCGAACGCCAGATTGGTGACGATTTGAATGCGATGTAACGGGCTTAGAAAATGAATAATTTCCGCGAAATCGCGGTGCAGACCGGGTTCGCCGCCTTGAAAAACCAACGGAAGGCCGTCGGTATGGAGCATCGACAGGTAATCGATCCAACGATTGCCGGAGATTTCCTCATATTGGGCCAGGCGGTCGGCATGGAATCTTCGGACGCAAAAACTGCACGAAAAGGGACATCGGAACGAAAGAAAGACGCCGTAATAATGGGCTCGAACACTCAATGGACTCGCCATCGGCTGCATCCGGTTGTCGACCACCGCCTGAGATTCTAATTTCATTGTCGCGCCTCCCTGTTTTGGAACGGACAACATGGGTTAAGCATGGACGGCGCCACCGGGTGCATCTTGATGCGGCCCCCGCGCATATGAATAAGAATCCACGTCCTTACGGACGCGGCTACGTAGCCGCCGGCGTAAGCCGGTGGTTTCTTTCCAGACTAATGATTGGATTTTCTACATAATCTGTGTTTAATAAAGAACTAAGGAGGACCTATGATCGATTTTATGGAAAATCTTACCTCGATGGAAAAGTTCTATGCCGCCTGTGCGTTGTTTGGCGGCGCTCTTTTTTTGGTCCGTACGATCCTGATGATGGTGGGCCACGGCGGCGACGTTGAAACCGATCTGCATGGCGGCGAGGTTCATGGCGATGCGGATGCCAGCTTCAAGATTTTGTCCCTTCAGGGGTTGACCGCCTTTTTCATGATGTTCGGTTTGGTGGCCTTGGCGTTGTCCAAACAAAATCACGTGGCGGAGGTTTGGGCGATGCTGGGCGGAGTAGTCGCCGGATTGGCCACGGTGTGGTTGATCGGAAAGATTTTTGTAGGCATGAAAAGTCTGCAATCCGATGGAACCCTCCGCATGGAAAACGCCATCGGACAGGAAGGGTCGGTTTATCTGACGATTCATCCCGGCAAGACCGGACAAGTCCGTGTCCCGGTCCAGGGGCAGCTTCGGATCTTCGATGCCAGCTCGGAAGACGCGGGCGACTTGAAGACCGGCGAACGGGTCATTGTGGTGCGCGTGGTCAGCGGAAATGTTCTGGTCGTGACGAAAGTTTAATAACTCAAACGGAGGTAGTCTCATGTGGCCTGTTGTCATTCTGGCGTTTGTAATCCTGATTGTTTCCACCATCCTGTTTTTGGCGGCGCGGTATAAACGATGCCCGTCCGACCGCATTCTGGTGATTTACGGAAAGGTGGCCGACAACCGTTCGTCGAAGTGCGTACATGGCGGCGGTACGATGGTCTGGCCGTTGATTCAGGATTACTCCTACCTGAGTTTGACGCCCATGACGATCAGCATCCCGCTGCAAAATGCCTTGTCGTTGCAGAACATCCGCATCAACGTTCCCAGCACCTTCACCGTCGGCATCAGCACCGATCCGAACATCATGCTCAATGCCGCCGAACGTCTGCTGGGCTTGGAAAGCGGCGACATCGAGGCGATGGCCAAGGAAATCATCTTCGGCCAACTGCGTTTGACCGTGGCCTCGCTGACGATCGAGCAGATTAATCAGGACCGCGAGAGTTTCCTCGAATCGATCCGTAAGAATGTCGAACCCGAACTGAACAAGATCGGCCTCTACCTGATCAATGTCAACATCACGGACATCACCGACGAATCGACCTACATCGAAAGCATCGGCAAGAAGGCCGCTTCCGAAGCGATCAACAAGGCTCGGGTCGATGTGGCCATTCAGGAGAAATACGGCGCCATTGGCCAGGCGGAAAACGTGGCCGCCGCAGAAAAGGGCAAGAAAAAGGCGGAAGCGGATCAGCGGATTTATGTGCAGGGTCAGGAAGCGGAAGCGGTGACGGGCGAAAATACCGCCAAAGCGCAGATTGCCGATTCGAATGCGCAGTTGGCTACGAAACAGGCCGCGGCCATGCAGAAAGCCGAGGTCGCCAAGCGCGAAGCCCAAGTCCAAATTCAGAAGGCCCAATACTTGGCCGAAGCCGAGCGACTCAATGCGGAAGAAGTCGTCCAGAAGGAAATCGACCGGCGAAAGATCGAAATCTCCGCTGAAGCCGAGGCGGAACGCATGCGCCGCGAAGCGAAAGGTCAGGCCGACGGAATTCTTTACAAGTATGAGGCGGAAGCGAAAGGCTTGCGGCAGGTCTTGGAAAGCAAGGCCGCGGGCTATGCCTCGCTTGTCAAAAGCTGCAATGGCGATGCCAAGGCGGCGGCCACCTTCCTGATGGTGGAAAAACTCGAAGATATAGTCGCCAAACAGGTCGAGGCCATCAGCCACCTCAAGATCGACAAGATCACCGTCTGGGATTCTTCCAATGGCGAGGGTAAAGGTTCTTCCACGGCCAATTTCGTTTCCAGCCTGATCAAGAGCGTTCCGCCGTTGCAGGATGTGGCTTCCATGGCCGGCGTCGAACTGCCCGATTATCTGGGGCGCATGGTCGACGATCGCATCAAGAAGACGTCCATCGATTCCATCCCTAAAAACTGAAGAAGCGGCGGCCCGCTCAGCATGGATGTCGCGCTCCGTCGCGACCGGAAGAAGAAGGTTCCGACAGAGCGGAACCCTCCAAAAGAGGGATCACGATACGCCAATGGACGGCTGTTTCAGTTGAAAAAGGCCGTGCCTCCGTCAACTCGTAAAATGTTCGAAGCCGTCGCGCGCCAAGGGGGTGCGGCGTCCTTCGGCATCGATGAGGAGGATGCCGCGGGGCTCTTGGGTTATGTGACCGATGCGAGTGCATGGGAGGAAATTCGCTTGAGCCCAAGCTTCTTCAAAAGCGAGCCGGCGTTCATCGGCGACGGTAAAGAGCAGCTCGAAATCCTCGCCATCGTAAAGCGCATGTTCCAGCGGCGTCTGTTGTGAGGGGGAGATCTTGGCGGCGTCGGAAATGGGGATGGTTTCCATCGCCAGTTCCGCCCCGACGCAGCTCATTTCGAGGATATGATTCAAGTCCGTCGCCAAGCCGTCGCTCAAATCGATCATGGCCGTGGCCCACTGATTTTGGCGCAGCCATTGGCCTTCCTTGACGCGAGGCTCGAAGGTTAAATGCTTGCCCTGAATGCTGCCGCCCAGTTGGCCGGTGACGTAGATCGCATCGCCCGCTTTGGCGCCGGATCGCAGGACCGCCTGGCCGGCCGGCACTCGTCCGACGGCGAAAACGTGCAACTCCAGCACCGGGCCTTGGGCCAGATCGCCGCCGACCACGGCGAGGCTGTACGTCGACGAGAGTTTCGCAAGCCCTTGGTAAATCCGTTCGAGCCGTTCGGCTTCCAGCTCCGGCGGCGCCACTACATCGATCAACGCCCAAAGCGGTTCGCCGCCCGTAGCCGCCAGATCGCTCAGCGCCCGGCCGATGGCCTTGTGCCCGATCTGTTCCGGCACGGCGTCCGCCAGGAAATGCGTGCCTTCGATGACCGCATCGGACGTCAGCAGAAAATCGTATTCGCCCGCGGAAACCACCGCCACGTCGTCGCCAATGTGCATGCGCACATCCGGCCGCGTCGGCAGCAGCGCCGCCAATCGCCGGATCGTTTCCCGTTCGCCCAATTGTCGCAAGGTGGTCATGAATTTTCTTCTGTCATCTTCTTCAAGCTTTTCCCGAACGGCGCGCGGGCGATGCCGTTTTCGCAGACGATGGCGGCGATGAGGCGCGCCGGGGTGACGTCGAAGGCGGGGGAATAGACTTTTACGTTGGCCGGGGCGGTGCGTTTGCCGAAGCCTTGGGTGACTTCCTCGGCTTCGCGGTGTTCGATGGGGATTTGATCGCCGGTGGAAAGGGTCAAATCGAATGTCGTGGTCGGGGCGAGCACGTAGAAGGGGATTTTGTGTTCGCGGGCGAGCACGGCGACGGAGTAGGTGCCGATTTTGTTGGCGGCGTCGCCGTTGGCGGCAATGCGGTCGGCGCCGACGAGCACGGCGTCGATGCGGCCTTCCTTCATGACTTGCGCGGCGGTGTTGTCGCAGATCAGGGTGACGTCGATTCCTTCCTGCATCAATTCCCAGGCGGTGAGTCGCGCGCCCTGGAGCAGGGGGCGGGTTTCGTCGGCGAAGACCCGGATGGTTTTACCTTGCTCCTTTGCGACATAAACGGGGGAGAGCGCCGTACCGAACTGGGCCGTGGCGAGGCTGCCGGCGTTGCAGTGCGTCAGGATGGTTTGCCCGTTTTTCAACAGCTTGGAGCCATGCGCTCCGATGGCGCGGCACAAGGCGGCGTCTTGCTCGCAGATCTCGACGGCTTCACGGGCCATGCGCTCTTTGAAGGCCGGCGGCGGCAGGCTTCGATTCTGCCGGGCCACGCGCTTCATGCGATCGATGGCATAAAAAAGATTTACGGCGGTGGGCCGCGAGGTCGCCAGGTAGTCGCCGGCTTTTTCCACGGCGCGGATCAAATCGTCCGGCGTGCGCGCCCGGCTGCGTTGAATGCCCGCGACGATGCCCATGGCGCCAGCCACGCCGATGGCGGGGGCTCCGCGCACCTGCAGGGTCTTGATGGCGTTCCAAACGGTCTTGATGTCGTCGGTTTCAAGGTAGGCCAGTTGGCCGGGCAGCAAAGTTTGGTCGATCAGGCGCGCGTAGCCCGGGGTCAGCGAACCTTTTTGCGTCGATATCCATTCGATCGTCTTCAAGTGCATGGGCAGTTTTCCTGGGTTTTCCAACGATTGGAAAAAGTGTAGAGAATTTTTCCAACGATTGGAAAACTTTTCGGGCGCTTGAGGATGCCGAAAGGGCGCCTTTCCCGCCGCCCGGCGGGAAAGGCGCCCTTGGCAAGGTTGATTTTAGGGGGAGCGGGGCCATGTGGCCCCGCCTCCAAAGCAAGGACGTTAGAGCACGATTTTTTTCGGCGATGGGGCTCCTCCGGATCCCTTGCGGAAACAAAGGACGGGCTCGGATGACCACCGGGGCGGCAGCAGATGGCAAAGGGAGGAGAGGACAACCTTGAAGCACAGCGACTTCCATTTGGATTGCCGCTTCAATCGCTGATAATAGGAACTGCCGTGGGGTTTTCCGATGTACGAGGCTACCGGGGAAAAGCCAAAGGCGCGGACATACTGGAGCAGGGTCTTGTAGGTGAAATAGCGATAGTGCGCATAGAACTCGTATTGGTCGGCTTGGGAGAACGGGTCGTGGAAGGTTTGGCCTTTCAGAACAAACGGAAGCATGTAACTAAGGCTGGAATAATTGGGCGAGGAAATATACAGGAAGCCGTTATCGTCGAGGATGCGGCGGGTTTCCTCCAGGAAGTGTTCCAGATGAATCAGGTGTTCGATGGTGGAGAGCGAAATGATGGCGTCGAAACTTTTGGCCGGAAAGGGAAAAGGCACTGCTGCATTGTCCAGATCGAACGATATGGTTTGGAGGCCCAAGTCGTTCAGCGATTGAAGACATTTGGGGCAAATATCGTTGCAAATAAGCGAGCAGGGATACTGGTCGCGTATTCGTTGGGCGACCACGCCCATGCCCGCGGACATATCGAGTATCGTTCGATGCTGCCGGTTCTCAAACAGGGCTGGAAATATCCGGTGTCGTTCGTGCACCATGTTGTAATCGGCGATATTTTTAACATTTTCAAGGCGTTTTTCCTCTAGACGTATGGCTACTGTGTTCATAATCCCCTCTCTTCCCTTTGAAGGACCTGAGCCGGTTTGTTGATTTCGTTCCTTTTCCGGGCAGCGAACCACCCTTTTGCTTCCAAGAATTTTGTCCCTGCTATTCGGCAGAGATCGAGGCATCGTTTGACGAATGGGCGAAGATCCTTCCAGTCGAAAACGGCAAAAATGTGCGGACCGACATACGGTTCGATAAATTTCGAGAGCGAGTAGCGCTCCTGCCGGATGCGCTGGACGCCGGCAGCGATATCCCGAAGTTCGTCGATCCAATAGATCCCGTTGGCGTACGGCATCGCGGACGGCCGTTGTCCTTGGGTCAGGTGACAATACATAAGCCAGGGGAAATTAATCCCGCAGGAAATCGACAGCAGAATGGACCGGTTGTACCGAGCGTTTATTTCCATGAATTTGTAGCTTCCGTCGCGCGCATCCCGTTTGAATTCCATGCAGGAGTATCCATAAAAACCCAACGCCTTCAGCATTTTTGCGGCAGGCTCGCTCACTTCGGGAATCGGCTTGCTGACGACCACGCAGGGCACCCCGAACGAAGGCGGCGACAAGCGGACTTTTTCCGCTGTAAAGTCGACGACCGGTTGGCCGTTCCAACAATAGGAATTGTAGTTGATGCCCTGGGCGTCGTCTCCGGGAATCCATTCCTGCAGCATGGTTTTCAGGCCGGCTTGAGCCGCTTCCCGGTAGGCGGCCATCAGTTGATCCTTGTTTTCGACGCGGACCATTTTTTTGCGGAAGCGCTCGAAGTAGAGGTGGCTTTGCCGGGGTTTGACCAGACAAGGATAAGAGATGTCTTTCTCGAGCAGCTCCACCTCAGCCTCGGATTCGGGAGAGTGGGACCAAGGCGCGGATACGTTAAGGGTTTCGGCGAGCGCATAGGTATAGTGCTTGTCGATCACCCGTTCGACGATGTTCCATTCGGCGCAGGCGACCATGAAGTGTTCGTCCAGATACGCTTTATGCCGGGAAACGGTCACCAGCGTCGCGTCGTCAACGGGGATCAAGACGCTCTCTCCGAGTCGGCGCGACTGCTCGACCAGGGCGTCGATGAAGGCTCCTTCCGATTGTTTGGGATGCGGGATGAACTGGGCGCGCTGGACATAGCGCGAAACCTGTCCCATATCCGCCTTTTCGTAGAACAGGGCAATCACGGGCACTTGCATGACGCCCAGAGCCCGGATGACCCCGAGACCCATCGTGTGGCAGGAGAGCACTACGGCCGGGATTTTACGATGGGGCCGATCGTTTGTTTTGGTTAAGTCAGTGAGCATGCGGGCTTCTCCTCGGTCGCAAACGGTTTGATAAACTTCTCCTGCGCCCGGGGCGTTTCGCTTCTGATAAAGCGGGCCATGTCCCGCGGCAAGACGGCCCAATATTGGTTGGCATACCGCGATTTAATGTAATCGAGCCAGTCGGTGTAGAAGGCCGCGGGATATTCCTCCCGGCCCAGACGGAGTGGGTCGAAGCCCATATAATCCGGGTGTACGTTGATCAAGGCCATGCCGCCCTTCTCGACAATCCAATCCAGCTTGCGTTTCCAGCAACCGTTGTCTTTATCCCTGAAAAGAATATACGGCGTGAAATCCTGCGACAGCGTGTAGGGCAGCTCCACGTATCCCTTCCGGCCTCGTGCGGTCCCGTCGACCCAGAACGGGAAAATGGTGCCCATGCCGTCCGGTTGCGGTTCGAAGGGATCCACGTCGAAGGTGGACATGTCGTATTCGATGTCCAGGTCGAGTATCCAGTCCAGGTTATGATGCATGGCCGGCGCCCGAAATCCGACGGCGCCCCAAGCTTTTAAGTAGCGATTGATGCACGCGGCCTTCTGAAGAAACACTTCCCGGGAGCTGAATAACTTGCCGTCGTGTTTCAAGCCGTGGACGGCCACTTCGAAGCCTCGGGCCGTCATTTCCTTGAGCAACTCCGGAGAAATGTTGTACCGTTCGGGGACGATCGTGAAGGACGATCGAAAGCCTCGCTCCTCTTCCGCCTGCATCAGTCTCCGGCATTTGTCGTGGCCGGCTTGGGTGTCCACGTCGTGCGTAAGCACCAGGGCAAACTTCTTGCCGTCCGGCCAGCCCTTCCATTGGGGCGGCGCATCTCCGGCCTGGGGATCGATGGGCCAGATCTGGGCGCAGGCCTGGCGTCGCCGGTTCATGAGCGCCCGGCGTAAAAAAAGCTGTGCGGTTCTGGGAATCAGCGGCTTGACCGCATAAAACAGGGTCCGCACGATTCGATGGGCCTGTCCGTTCGGATTCATAATGCCTCCTTGTTGTCGCCGTGACGCTACCCCATGTGTTTGTAGAGCACCGTCCCGACTATTCTCAGCAACGGCTCCGGCAATTTGCCGAAGACCAGCGTGTGGATTCCCGATACCTTGGAACGAGCCTCCACAAATGCCTCCTGTTTGAAATTGTAGCGATAGTAATCGAGGGTGGTTTCGAGGGCGCCCCAACCCAGCTTGAATCGCCGCAGGCCCTCGTGATGCAGATCGGTCCGCCCGAAGCAAAGGCTTTGAAATCCTTGTTGTGAAAACCATTGGATGGCCTCCCACATGAGCAGATTGTTGGCGCGAAGCTGCTGAAAGGCCGCGTCCGAGGCGCCGTATTTATAGAGCGCTTCCTTGCGGAAATGAAAATACACGGCGCCGGCGATCGCCCGGTCCTGGTGATAAGCCAGCGCCACAAAGCCCATTCCTTTGGCGACGACATGTTCCTGAATCTTTTTGAAAAAGAGATACGGCTGCGGCGGCAAGCCGTGTTCCCGGCGGGTCATGGCGTTCAGGCGGTAGAATGCGGCCATTGCCTCCGGCGAACGATAAAAGGCGACCTGGATTTTTTCGCGCAGGGCTTTTTTGATGTTGCGCCGGTTTGCGTCGTGCAGGTGCGAGAACAATTTATCTTCCTGATCCAACGGCAACACATGGCGATAATAGCTGGCTGAAGGCCGGTGGGCGGAGCCGCCGTTCCGGCGGCCTCGCCATTCGAAATAATTCCAGCGGGCTTTTCTTCCGTAAGCCAGCACTTGGTCGAGCCCCTGGCCGGCCCAGGGGGCGTCCCTTTCGATGAGCGGGCAGTAGTCGGAAAAGGGCAGCGAGACGCCGCGACGCCCGGTGAGCGGGCTGTTCACTTCCATGACCGGCATCAAGCCGGTGGGGCGGGTCCCCGACTCTTCGATGAAATACAGGGGCTTGTATCGATAGGTTTCTTCCAGCACGCGAGCCCAGTTGGCGGTATGAAAAAACAAGCTCCCAACCGTGGCGGGCAGTCGGTCGTTCCAGTCGCCGTATTTTTGCGGCTCCACAATTTTCCACGGCGTGGAAGTCTTTTGATCTAATCCTGGCTTCGACATAATCCGAATACCCGTGCCTTTCTGGCGGTGGACCGGAAGACGTGCTGTTGCTGGCGTCCCGTGAGAAGAATGCGTTACGTCGCGGCTTCCTTCCAACCTCCCTCTCGCCCCTGCCTATCGTGACGAAGGATCTAATACTATTCGCTCTCAATATACGGGAAGGGAGGTCATTGTCAAAAAGGGGGGATGGGAATTGTTTGACGCGTTCGAGCTGCTGGTCCCCAGCCGGCAAGAGCGTACGAACTCGCTCTCGACAGGGCTGTCGCAAACCTCTATTTTGACGGCATGAATTGCATGGCAGGTACCCGATGTGGCATGGACTGAAACGAACATCCTTGGGGCTGATCCTGATGGCCCTGGCGGCGTCCGTCCTGTTGCTTTCCGACAGACCTCAGCGTTCGGCGCGGAACAACCGCCGACCGCGCGCGGCCATTTTTTCTTTTGCGAGTCGTCCGACGCTGGACGACAGCGTGCGAGGCTGTCTTGACGCTTTGGCGGTCCGGGGATTTGAGCCGGGCCTTACCATGGACCTGGAGCGATTCAATGCCGAGAACGACTTGCCGACGGCCAACGGCATCGCCAAGGCCATCGAAAGCGGCGGCTTCGACATGGCGATCACGTTCAGCACCCCCGCGCTGCAAGTCATGGCGGCGGCCAACCGCGAAGGGCGCATCGTCCATGTGTTCGGCACGGTGACGGATCCCTTCGTTTCCGGCGTGGGGCTGTGTCGGACCAATCTCGCCAGCCGTCCGGCCTGGCTGGCCGGGCTGGGCACCTTCCAGCCGGTGAAGGAAGTTTTTGTCATGGCCCGGGCATGTTTCCCGGCGCTCAAGACGGTCGGCGTGGTCTGGTGTACCTCCGAAACGTGCTCCGAGGCCTGCCTGAAACTGGCGCGCGAGAAATGCGCCGAACTGGGCATTACGCTGCTGGAGGCGCCAGTGCAGAGTTCCGTGGAAGTCTTGGACGCGGCCCGCTCCCTGATTTCCCGCGGCGCGGAAGCTTTATGGATCGGCGGGGACAACATTGTGGAGACCTCCGTGGCGTCCGTCGTCAAGCCGGCGATGGAGGCGGGAATCCCGGTGTTTGCCAATGAGCCCGCCCATGCCAAGGCCGGCGCGTTGCTGGGGCTGGGCGCCGATTATTATGAAGTGGGCAAGGCGACTGGCGACATGGCGGCGGACATCCTGAACGGGCGCAAGCCGGCCTCCATCCCCATTGAAAATTGCGTGCCCCAGCAGCTTGCTGTCAATCTGGCTACGCTGGCGAAATTGCGCGATCCGTGGCGGATTCCGGATGACTTGATGAAATCCGCGGCCATCGTTATCGGCGCGGATGGAAAACGCATCGACGGGGTCGCCTCCCCGGCGCCGGCCCGCAAGTGGAAGCTCCGCCTGATTGAACTGGTGGAGGCCCCGGCCATCGAGGAAACCCGCCAGGGCATTTTGTCCGGCCTGAAAGAGTCGGGTCTGGTGGAAGGCCGCGATTACGAGTTGCACATTGGCGATGCGCAGGGGGACCTGGCCACGATGAACAGCCTGTTCGATGCCGCCCTCACGGAAAAGGCGGACCTGATTTTTACGATCACCACGCCCGCCTTGCAGATGGCGATGCAGAAGATCACGGACCGGCCCATTGTATATGCCTTGGCGCTGGACCCTTTGCTGGCAGGCGATACGGGCACTCACGAGCGGCACCGTCCCAATGTGGCCGGAGTCTATGACCGCAGCCCGTTCGAGCAGATGATGGGCGTGATCCGTGAATGCCTGCCGGAGGCGAAGACCCTTGGAACCTTGTATGCGCCCGGGGAATCCAATTCGGTCAACTTTCGCGACGAAATGCAAAAGGCCGCCGAAGCGGCCGGCTATCGCTTGGCGGCCATGCCGGCCAATTCGTCCACGGAGGTTGGCGATGCGGCTCTGGCCCTGACCGAACGCGGCGTGGACCTGATTTGCCAGATCAACGACAATCAAAACGAAGCGGCTTTTCCGTCCATTGTCCAGGCGGCTCAACGGGCTCGTCTTCCTGTTTTTGGCTTCAGCACCGGGCTGGCCCGGCGCGGGGCCATTCTGACGTTGTCGAACGATCACGAAGACGGCGGTCGCGAAGCGGCGCTGATCGCCGCGCGGATCATGCGGGGCGAAAGCCCGGCCTCGATTCCCTATGTGGGCATTACTAAAGTGAGGTTGACCGTTAATCTGACGACCGCCCGCGAGATGAATTTCTACGTGCCGGAGGCGGTGGTGCAACGGGCGGATGAGGTGGTGGGGAGGGAGGGGGAGGGGAAGTGATCAGTGAACAGTGATCAGTGAACAGTGATCAGTGAACAGTGATCAGTGAACAGTGATCAGTGAACAGTGATCAGTGAACAGTGATCAGTGAACAGTGATCAGTAAACAGTGATCAGTAATCAGTGGGCGGTGATCGGTTATTAGGAAGAAATGAATTGGGCATGAACAACGAAGCGGACAAACGGGATGGGGTTTTGGAACTGCATCTGGAAGGACGATTGGATGCGGCGCAGGCGGGACGGGTGGAGGCCGAACTGGAAGAAGCGATCCGGAACGGAGCGCAACAGGTGCGCGTCGATCTGTCCAAGGTGATCTTCGTCAGTTCCGCCGGAATTCGGGTGTTGCTAAAGACGTACCAGCTTTTGAAAAAACTGGGAGGAACGTTTGGGGTAACGCAGCCGTCGGAACAAGTGCGAACCGTCCTGGCTCTGAGCGGGCTGCTGGACATGCTGGTCGCCGTCAAGACGGCTCCGGAGTCTTCCGTTCCAGTCATGGGGCCGGACCCGGACCGCCGAACCTTTGGGCCGGCCAGCGGTACGATCTATCGCGAAGCCCCCGGCGCCTCGCTCTCCTGCCGGCTGATCGGCGATCCTACGGCTCTTGACCGGGCCTTCTTTTCGGCGGCCGACATGACCACGCTCCAACTGACCCGTCAGTCGTTTGCCATCGGCCTGGGAGCTTTGGGAACGGGCTTCGACGACTGCCGCACGCGATTTGGGGAATTTCTGGCCGCGGGGGGAGCTGTGGCTTGCCTGCCGACCGGGGGCGAACGGACGCCCGACTACGTGATTTCGAAAAGCTCCCTCGTGCCGGAAGTGCGGGTGCTGTATGCGATTCTTTGCGAAGGCGGTTTTTCCTGCCAATACTGTTTTGAGACGGGCGAACAGGACGGCCCGGCGCCGCTGTCCACGCTGATTCGGGCCGGATTCGAAATTCTCGAAGCGCCGGTTTTCGGCTGGGTGCTGATGGCGGAATCGGACGGCCTGATCGGAGCCGCCTTGAAGCGGTCGCCGGCCTCGGGACGGCTGGACCATTCGATCTTCGAGCATCCGGGCATCCGGGAGTGGCTGATGCATACGTCGGACGGAGAATTCCGCCGATCGCACGTGCTGGCGGCCGGGGTGGCGACGGCAGCCAAGGATCATCGCCTGGCCGATTTTCTGCGGCCTGCCGGGGCGGAGGAATTGCCGCTTTCGCATCAGCATGCCGCGATTTTCCAATTCAGGGCCTTGCCGCGCGGGAAGGTGGATTGCCCGACGGCCGTCAACGCGCTGTTCGAGGAGGGCCGCCTGACCGGGCTTCTGCATCTGCTGCCGGAGTTGCGATTGCCGGCGGGCGTCGGCGAAAGCCTGTTCAACCGCGGAACGCTCTGGCTGAGTCCCATTTCTTCCGTCGCACGGCATGGGGTGCGCGCATGACGCTATTACTGGGCTCCCTCACCATTGGATTGATTCTCACGCTGCTGGCGCTGGGCGTTTATATTTCGTTCCGCATTTTCGATTTTCCGGATTTGACGGCCGACGGTTCCCTCGCTCTGGGCGCGGCGGTATCGGCTGTCTTGTTGGTGCAGGGTCTGCATCCGGTATGGGCGACCCTGGCAGGAGCCGCGGCGGGCGTCCTGGCCGGGGCGGTCACCGGTTTGCTGCACACGCGATTCCGCATCAACAATCTGTTGTCCGGCATTCTAGTAATGACGGCGTTGTATTCGACGAATCTTTATGTGATGGGCCGAAGCAATGTGCCGCTGCTGTCCGTGCGGAGCCTCAACTCGCTGGCCGAGGCCGCCGGCGTCGATTTCTTTGGGCGCGCCGACATCAGTCTTTTCGGCTGGCCGGTGATGGTTCGCGATCTGACGATGCTCGGATGCATCGCCGCGGTCGTACTGGCGGCCTGCGGGTCGCTCTATCTGTTCTTTCGTACGCAGGTGGGCACCGCGATGCGCGCCACCGGCGAGAATCCTCTGATGATCCGCGCGCTGGGCGTGCCGACCGGTTGGATGATTGTCGTGGGCTTGATGCTGTCCAACGGTTTGATCGCGCTGTCGGGTTCGCTGCTCGCGCAATATCAGGGCTTCGCGGATGTGCAGATGGGCATCGGCATGATGGTGTGGGGTCTGGCCAGCGTGATCATCGGCGAGGCGTTGGTTCAGAGCCGCAAGCTGGGGCTGACCATCGTGGGGTGCGTGATGGGCTCGGTGCTGTTCCGATTGCTGATTGCCATCGCCTTGCGGTGGGGTCTCAATCCCAACAGCCTGAAATTGATCACGGCGGTCTTTGTGCTGGCGGCGCTGGTCCTGCCGTCGTTGATCGGTCAATGGACGCGTCGCAAGGGGAGGGCGTGACATGCTGCGCATCGAGGATTTAAGCATTCGCTTCAAAGCCGGAACGCCCGATGAAGTTTGCGTGCTGGACGGGATTCAGCTCCAAGTGAAGGAAGGCTCGTTTGTCGTCGTGATCGGAACCAACGGCTCGGGCAAGTCCACCTTGCTCAACGCCGTGGCCGGCGTGTTCCCGCCGGAGCGGGGCCGCATCGAAGTGGCGGGGCAGGACGTGACCCGCTGGCCGGAGCATCGGCGGGCGCGACTGATCGGACGGGTTTTTCAGAATCCGTTCAGCGGCACGGCGCCGCACATGACCGTGGCGGAGAACCTGGCGCTGGCGGCCCGGAGAGGGCTGGCGCGAGGCTTGCGCTGGGCGCTCCTGCCGGGCCTGATGCGGCAGATGAAAGACCGCGTCGGCGAATTGAACATGGGCCTGGAAGATCGTTTGGAAAGCGAGATGGGCAGCCTGTCCGGCGGCCAGCGCCAGGCGCTGACGCTGCTGATGGCTTCCTGGGTGCGGCCGCAGTTGCTGTTGCTCGACGAACACACCGCCGCGCTCGATCCGAAGGCGGCCGACCAGGTAATCCGGCTCACGCATCAAATCGTTACGCGCGACCGGCTGACCACGCTGATGGTTACCCATTCGATGGCCCAGGCCGTACATCTCGGCGACCGTCTGATCATGATGAACAAAGGACAAATCATCTTCGATGCCGAGGGCATGGCAAAGAAAAGTCTTCGGGTGGAGGATCTCATGGCCCGTTTCGAGGAAGTCCGCCGCGACGAACAATTGGATGTCTCCGCCGCAAAGATGCTAAAAGCCCTCTACATCTGAAATTCGAGATCTTCGATCCCCTTCAGTTCCTCATCACCAGCATTAACGTCAGATTTACTGCGTTGAAGATGCCGTGCATGGCGATCGGCACGAGGATGGATCGGGTCGAGATGTAAGCCAGCGATAATGCGAGGGAGATCACAAACAGGGGCCCCAGGGCAGGGATGTGGAAGTGAATGCCGGCGAACAGCAGGGAGATCAGGATGACCGACCGGCTGACGCCCCATTTCTGGGCAAAGTAGGGCAGTAGAATGCCGCGGAACACGACTTCCTCGAAAACCGGCGCCAGCACGATGCCCATGAAGAAAAAGTAGATGCGAATCCACAGCGGCTGATCGCCGGTCAGCACCAGCGCCACCTCCTGCCAGGACGGCTCGTAGCCGATGTGCTTCAAGGCGGCTTGATAGAGCAGGGAGTAGAACCAGAGGAAGGGCATGGAAGCCAGATAGAACACCAGCCCCGTGCCCAGGGCCTTGAAGAAGCGTTTGGAGCGCAGTCCAAACACCCCTTTCCAGGTCGCGCCGAACTGCTTCAGGAGTCCTGCGATGGCCAGCAGGCCGATGCCGTGGAATCCCACGCTCTGCACGATGATCCACAGCGGCTCGTTTTCGAGCACGGCGGGACCTCCCCAAGCGCCGGCAATTTTGCGCGCCGACAGGATGACGATAAAGATCGAGACCAGGAAAAGCAGGAGCCGGACGATAAATCCCGCCGGCGCCGCTTTTTGGCGCAGCAAGCCGGCGTTCTCGTCCCAATGCGGAGGATGCGCGTAGTAATACACCAGCAGAAATACATCCGCGAGCATGCCGGCTATAAGCAAGGCCAGATAAACCAGCCAGACATGATGGCCCCATTCGATGGCGGCTTGGGAAAGCGGATTGTTCATGGACCCCCGGGGCGGCGCCTTATGCCGGCGAATCGCAGGTTTCGCGGATCACGTAGATCGGTTTGTCCTGCGACTCGTGATACGTGCGAATCTGCATTTCGGCCAACAGGCCCATGCTGACGAATTGCACGCCGAAGAAGACGAACATAAACGCGGTCATGATCCAAAACGGCCGTTTGATCAGGGTGGAGGCCCATTCGGTGCCAAACAGGTGATAGGAGGCATTTCCTCCGATCATTAAGGCAAACATCAGCAGGCCCGGAATGCCGAACAGTCCTCCGAACTTTCCGAAGAGCTGAATGGGGCCCATGCTGTAATGGAGCAGAAACTTCACCGTCAGCAAGTCGAGAATAACCCGGAACGTGCGGGAAATGCCGTACTTCGATTTCCCGAAACGCCGCGGGTGGTGATTCACGACCACTTCGTCGATCTCGCCGCCGACCCAACTGGCCAGGGCGGGGATGAATCGATGCATTTCGCCGTAAAGCCGGACATTCTTGATAATTTCGCTGCGGTAGGCTTTGAGCGTGCAGCCGTAATCGTGCAGGTACACGCCCGTGATCTGGCTGATCAGGTTGTTGGCGATCATGGAAGGCAGCCGCCGGTTGATGAAGGCGTCCTTGCGGTCCTTGCGCCAGCCGCTGACCACGTCGAAGCCCTTGTCCATGTGGTCGAGCAGCAGGGCGACATCCGCCGGATCGTTTTGCAGATCGGCATCCATCGTCACAATGATCTCGCCCCGGGCGTGCGTAAAGCCCGCGCTCATCGCGGCCGTCTGGCCGAAATTGCGGCGAAAGCGAATCAAACGGAAGTGGGGCAGCCGGGCGGTTTGGGCTTTCAATCGGGGCCACGTGTCGTCCTTGCTGCCGTCATCGACCAAAATCACTTCATAACTGCGGTCCAGTTTCGAGAGGGCGTCGTGCAGCTTCTGGCAAAGGCTTTCGACGTTTTCCTCCTCGTTATAAACGGGAACCACCACGGAAACTTTTATCGGCGAATTCATGCCGAATATATTGCGGGGAGCGCCGGGGAAATGCAATCCCATGTTTTTGCATGCGCAACGAGACGGTTTATTCTTGGACTATGCTCCGTATTTTTGCTTTGATGGAGGTTTGCTTTCGATAAGGGGATTGACGCGCATGAGCGGACGGTTGTCAAAATTGTTAAAGGGCGAGTTCGACTATTCGATCCGGCAGCGGGGAGACGGCTATTTCCGCGAGCAGCGGGTTCGCATCGAGAAGTCCGATAAAAACTTGCTGGAGGCCTGGGTCAAGGGATCTAAGCGCTATGACATCCTGCTGACGCTGAAGGAGGAGGGCGGCGATCGCGTCCTCTACGCCGATTGTTCGTGCCCTTATTTTGAGGATATCGGGCTCTGCAAGCACGTCTGGGCGACGTTGCTTCAGGCGGACGCAGAGGGGATCTTGCAGCCGCCCGACGACGGGAAGTCGTTGTTCCTGGACTCTCCGTTCATGGACGGCGACCGTCTGGACAGCCGTTTCGAACCGTCCCTGTCTCCGATCGCCGCCGGAAAGACTTTTCTCAAGCCGTTGCCTCCTCCTCCCCCCCCGTCCGATTGGAAGGTCGCCATGAAGGAAGTCGAGGAAAAGACCCGGTATGCGCCGCCGCCGTCGTTTTCCGCCTCCGCAAACGCCGTGGTTCGCGTCGGCTGCGAAGCGCGGTTCGAAATTTCGCTGGACGAATATTCGTACGCCGGCGAGCTGAGCATTCGGCCCCTGTGCCGGATCCGGCGGCAATCGGGCGATTGGGGCAAATGGAAGGCCCTCAAATTGGGGAATACTTCCGCGGGCATGGATAAGGAGGATTATCTGCTGGCTGCGGCGTTGATTGGGGAGTCGATTAGCAATCGGTACGGCTACGGTTACAACAACGCGTATGTCCTTCACAAAAGCTTTGGCGAACGTTTGATTCCCCGGCTTTGCGCGACCGGGCATTTGTATGCCCGCAAGAAAGACCGGGAGTTCGGGCCGCTGGCCTGGGACGATCGAGGCCCCTGGTCCTTCGAGTTGGAAATGACGGCCGATGCGGAAAAAAAGGAATACCGTCTTCGAGGACGACTGGTGCGGGGCGACGAGCAATGCCCGTTGTCCGCGCCGCTGGCGTTTCTTTCCAGCGGCTGGATTATCTGGCCCGACCGCATATCGTTGGTCAACGATCCCGCCTCGCACGCCTGGGTGGCCGTTTTTCAAAAGCGGGAAACCCTTTCGATGCCCGAGCGCGAAGGTCGCGATTTCGTTTCCTCCCTCCTTGCGACACAGCGTGTTCCCCGCTTGAAATTGCCGCCGGAATTCGAGTTTGCCGAAGTGCGGGCGACGCCTAAACCGCAATTGGCCATCCGCTCTTCCGCCAACCGGGGCTATCAGTCCTATGATGTTCTGACCGCCCAGTGGTCCTTCGACTACGACGGCTGCATCGTAGATGCCATGGACGAATCGCCCGTGGTGCACGACGTCCGCAACCGCAAGCTCTACGTGCGGGATCGGGAGGCCGAGAAAACCGCCGGGGAGTTGTTCTTCAGTCTGGGCGGGCGGACGAGTTCTTACTATGCGGCTTATTCGACGCGGGAAGACAATTGCGAAATCAAAGCCAGCCTGTTGCCCCGGCTGGTCGCGGGCCTCGTGGCGGCGGGCTGGGAGGTAAAGGCCAAGGGCAAGTTGTACCGGAAGTCCGGCGCCTTCGACGTCCAGGTGCAGTCCGGCATCGACTGGTTCGATTTGCAGGTTCGATGCGATTTCGACGGCAAAACCGCATCGCTGCCCGCCTTGCTGGAGGCTTTGCGCAAGAAGGAATCGTGGGTCAAGCTGGATGACGGTTCCTTGGGCATCCTGCCCGAGGAATGGCTCCAGAAATACGGCCTCGTGGCCGCCATGGGAACGGTGGAGGGCGATGCCGTCCGCTTCAAGTCCCATCAAGCCGGCCTGCTCGATGCCTGGCTGGCCGCCCAACCCGAAGCCCGCATCGACGAAGTTTTCGCCCGCGTCAAACAGCAATGGATGCAGTTCGACTCGATTCAAGCGGAAGAGGCGCCGTCCGATTTCATCGGCACGTTGCGCCCCTATCAAAAAATCGGACTCGGCTGGCTGGAGTTTCTCCGGCAATTCGGGTTCGGCGGCTGCCTGGCCGACGACATGGGCCTGGGCAAGACCGTGCAGGTGCTGGCCCTGCTGGAAAAACGCCGTGCCCTGCGCGCCGCCGGTTCGGCGGAGATCCGTCGGCCCTCCCTGGTCGTCGCGCCGCGTTCCCTGGTCTTCAACTGGCAGCGCGAAGCGGCAAACTTCGCGCCGCAGCTTCGCGTGCTGGATCATACCGGCACGACGCGCATGAGAGACACGTCGGCGTTGGACGGCTATGATCTGATTTTGACCACCTACGGCACCCTGCGCAAGGACATCGGCCTGCTGAAGGAGTATCCCTTCGATTACCTTGTCCTCGACGAATCGCAGGCCATCAAAAATGCCGGCGCGCTGACCGCCAAAGCCGTACGCCTGTTGCAGGGCCAATACCGCCTCGCCCTCAGCGGAACGCCCATCGAAAATCATCTGGGCGAACTCTGGAGCCTGTTCGAATTTCTCAATCCCGGCCTGCTTGGCGTCTCGGCCGTGTTCGGCGAAAAATGGACGAAAGATCCGGATGCCGAAGCCCGCGCGCTGTTGGCGAAGGCCTTGCGGCCCTTCATCCTGCGCCGCACCAAGGCGCAGGTCGCCCCCGATCTGCCGGCCCGGCAGGAGGAGACCCTCTACTGCGAGCTGCCCCCGACCCAGCGAAAACTCTACGACGAATTGAAGGAGCATTACCGCCAGTCCCTGATGACGAAAATCGATCAGGACGGCCTGAATCGTTCCAAGATCCATGTCCTTGAAGCGCTGCTGCGCCTGCGGCAGGCCGCCTGCCATCCGGGCTTGCTCGACGCAAAACAGAAAAATGCCGCCAGCGCCAAACTGGAGACCCTGCTGCCCCAGATTCAGGAAGTCGTCGAAGAAGGACACAAGGCCCTGGTCTTCTCGCAATTCACCAGCTTCCTTTCGATCGTGCGGGCTCAATTGGACGAGCAGAAAATCGTCTACGAATATCTCGACGGACGAACCCGCCATCGGCAGCAAGTCGTGGATCGTTTCCAATCCGACAAGAAGTGCCCGCTCTTTTTGATCAGCCTCAAGGCCGGCGGCCTCGGGCTCAACCTGACGGCGGCGGAATATGTCTTCCTGCTCGATCCGTGGTGGAACCCCGCCGTCGAAGCCCAGGCCATCGACCGCGCCCACCGCATCGGGCAGGCCAACAAGGTCTTCGCCTACCGCCTCATCGCCAAGGACACCATCGAGGAAAAAGTCCTGGCCCTCCAGGAAACCAAACGCGACCTCGCCAACGCCTTGATCAACCAGGACAACGCCCTCCTGCGCAATCTGACGCGGGACGATCTGGCCTTTTTGCTGGGGTAGGACGAGTTGGGGCAAGTCTCGGAGGCTGTTCAAATTGACGGGTCCTCGTACATCGGCGGCGGCGCCATCGAAACCGGCTTATGGAAAAGAGCGTTTATCCGGCTCTCGTCGCTTCCCAACGTTCCCTCGTCGTTTACGCGAATCAATTTCTTTAATAATTCGGGCTCGACGTTGCCGGCCTTCTACCTCGACGCAATAATGAAGCCCTTGTTTCGTTTCCTTTTCTGTTTCAGACCGCCGGAGTCTACCAACTCACGGTGTTCGGCGTAACAAACTCCTCGGGGTTGGCCATGGATTCCGCGGCCGTCGGAACTTTTTCGCTGAATGCCGTCGCCGTGCACATCCATGCAACGGGCGATCTGCACCGCATCAGTCCGTTCGTCTATGGCGCCGCTTTCGCTCCCAATTCGGAATACCTTCGCCAGGCCGGAATCACCGTCAATCGATGGGGCGGCAACCGAAGTTCGAAATACAACTGGACCCTGGGCGTCGCCAGCTCCGCCGGTGATTGGTTCTACGAGAATTGGGATTGGGATGGAGAGAGTGCCGAGAGTTCAGCCCAAGGGTTCGCTTTGCGCAATGCTGCCGGCGGGGCGGCAACGCTGCTCACTTTGCCGACGTTAAGCTGGGTGGCCAAAGACAACTTTTCCCATAGCTTTTCTGTGGCCAAATATGGCGCCCAGGACGACGCCTCCGAGCAACTCGCCCGTTTATCAGGCCTTCAAGCTGTTCGGAAATTACGACGGAGCGAATAACCGTGACGAATACCTGGCGGGAACCGACCCGATCGATGCGAAAAGCGTCTTTCAGGCGCGCCTCACCTGGCCGCCGCCCACTGGTGGTTGGGCGCCCTCGCCGTACCCGGCAAGAACTACACTCTGGAAACGAGTGTGGATGTGGGCGCCTCCTGGATTTCCGAAGACCCACGCCAGGGCAATGGATCGGCCCTCTTGTGGAGCCGGTCTTTTTCGAATGCCACAAACCGATTCTACCGGATACGAAGCGAGTAGCGAACGGAAACCCGTCTTTGGAGAAGCGGGGCCGCCTCGATGACGGTTTCATGACGAGATTTTCTATTGTTAAGCTTCTAAATTTGGCGGCAATCTCTAAGATCGTTCCCACTATGAAATCAATGAAGTTCCTTGTATTGTTGTGTGCCGCCGCATTTCTGAGTTCGACCGCCTTGGGTTTGGATATCTACATCCTGCGCCACGCGGAAACCATGGGCAATGTTACGGGCGACTATTCGGAGACCAACCAGCGGACCTTTTCCCCGAAGGGGCTGGAACAAGTCGCGGCCGTACCGGGCCGGCTGCAAGGTTTGTCGTTCGACCAGATTCTTGTCAGTCCGACGTGGCGCACGCAACAGACGATTCTTCCTTATTTGAAAGCCGCCGGCCGCACCGGCGAGATTTTTCCGGCGATCGAGGAGGCGGACTGCGGGATCACCGGCCAGGAGCCGTCGGTGAGCGTGACGTCGAAAAAGCAGCCGGTGGAGCTCATCGAAGACGGACGTGGTCTATATGTTGTCTCCGGCGATCCGGCGACGGCGCGGTACGCTCCGACGAATACGGCCGAGGGGTTGGCCATTCTGCGCGAAGCCGTCGACCAGATCCTTGTCCGTTTCGGCGGTACGACGCAGTCGATTCTCCTGGTGACGCATTCCTGCACCGGGGGCCGCTTGATGGAGCTGTTTCTGGGGCTGCCGCCCCAGGGCTCGTTGAGCCCGGCCAACGCCGTTCTTTCTCGTTTGGTTCAGAAATCGGACGGCGCTTTCGAACTGGCGACGTATAATGGGGAGCCGTTGTCTACGCTCCGAAAAATGCTGTTGTTCGGATTCAAATCCGAAGCGTTGCCGGGTTTTGTGGACTTGAAAGGCCTGTGGCAAATTGCCGCCGGGGACGATCCGGCGCGCTCTGCTATGGATTTCGACGATGACGGCTGGGTTTCGACGTCCGTTCCCGGCGGTTGGGAAGGGGATGCTTTGCCGAAATACGACGGTCTTGCGTGGTATCGGCTCCATTTCACGGTTTCGGCCGAGCAGTCCGAACGATGGGGCACGAATACGCTCGCACTGCTCCTGGGTTCGGTGGACGATGCCGACGAAGCCTACCTCAACGGCCAGAAGATCGGCGCGATGGGTCAATTTTCGCCGGCAAAAATCACCGCCTGGGATCAGCCACGGGTGTACGAATTCGAGCCCACGCTGCTACGGGAGGAAAATGTCCTGGCCGTCCGCGTGGACGATTGGGGCGGCGGCGGGGGCATCTGGCGGGGTCCCGTGACCATCGGCCCGGCCGGCGTTCTCCGGCCGTAAGAATCTAAAGGCTTATTGCTTAGCCGTCTCGAGTTTGTCGTTTGCGATGCCGATGTGGATGGGTTCCAGCGCCAGATGGCGATAGCGGGCCTTCAACAGGGGCAAATCCCGGTCCTGCCGGTTGCAAATGGTGAACTGGGATCGCGGCACGGCGTCGTAGGGGCGATAGTCGATATTGAAGTTGCCCAGATACAGCACGCTGCCCGCCCGGACCATGAACGGCTGCGAAAAACGATTGATCGATTTGATGTGGCCCGACGTCGATTGCCCGCCGACATCGTAGAATTCATACGACCCTTCGGGCAATTCCAGCACATGAAGAATCCCCATGGCCTGGCCTTCCGGCAGGCTCTGATTCGGCTTGAGCAAAGACCGCATCGGAAAAGCATCCTTTCCCGTCTCCAGCAGTTTGCCGTTCCACATGGGCAGCATCTGACTGTAGGTGCGCGTCGTGCCCCGCAGGTAAAGGTTTGGAATGGCTTCTGTTTCCGCCCCCGTCAGCGAGGTCGTCAACACCACGACGCCCTTGCCGGTATTTTTAGGAACTTTATAGTCGGACGAGACCGAGGAGGGAACGCTGGCGCAACCGGACATGAACAACACGAGCACGGATATCGACCACCACCAACTAAAACGGATCATATTTCTATCCTCCAGGCTGACGGACGGCTTGCGCCGGATTTGTTTTTGAAATCGATTTCGCGAGTATAGGCCGCATCTTTTGTAAAAAACAAGTAGGCTTTGTCGGGAGACGGTGCTCCGTCGATGCGGCAGCCGTCCGCGTAAGCCGGCGGCATGCGCGCGAACCCTCGACCGCATCAAGATGAACACGAGATTTTCCAATGTTTGGAAAAAACCTCGATAAATTTTCCAATGTTTGGAAAAATAGGGCAAAAGTTTTCCAATGATTGGAAAAAGCGGATATGACCGAACGATTCGTAACGGAAACGTTGAACAAGAAGGAAACGGACTTCGACATTAGTCTGCGTCCGAGTCTTTTTGCCGATTTTGTGGGGCAGGGAAAGGTTAAAGAGCGCCTGGAGCTGTTTGTCGCGGCGGCAAAAGGGCGCAACGACGTGATGGATCACGTCCTGCTGTCCGGTCCGCCGGGCTTGGGGAAAACGACCTTGGCCTTTATTCTGGCCGAGGCGATGGGCGTCAACATCAAGGTCACTTCGGGGCCGGTCATCGACAAGCCGGGCGATCTGGCCGGGCTGCTGACAAACCTTCAACGGGGCGACGTGTTGTTCATCGACGAAATCCACCGCCTGCAAAAAGCGGTGGAGGAATATCTTTACTCGGCGATGGAAGATTTTGTCATCGATATCGTCATCGACCAGGGCCCTCATGCCCGGTCGGTGCGCCTGAACCTGCCGAAGTTCACGCTCATCGGCGCGACGACCCGCAGCGGCTTGCTGACCGCGCCCCTGCGATCGCGCTTCGGGCTGAACAACCGGCTGGATTATTACGAGGCGGCGGATCTCCAGCAGATCATCGAACGGTCGGCCCGCATCCTGAATGTGGACGTGGAAAAAGCGGGTTCGTGGGAAATCGCCTCCCGCGCCCGCGGCACGCCGCGCATCGCCAACAACCTGCTGCGCTGGGTGCGCGATTACGCGCAGGTCCGCGCGGACAACCGCATTACGAAGGATGTGGCCGATAAAGCCCTGTCCATGCTCGACATCGACGAACACGGTCTCGACGAGATGGACAAGCGCATCCTCGAAACCATCCTGCACAAGTTCGCCGGCGGCCCGGTAGGCGTCAGCTCGCTGGCCGTTTCCGTCGGCGAGGAAACCGGAACCATCGAGGAAGTCTACGAGCCGTATCTGATCCAGCAGGGCTACTTGAAACGCACCCCGCAAGGCCGCGTCGCCACGGACCGCTGCTACGAGAAATTCGGCCTGAAGCCCGGCGGAAAATCGCAACGCGAGTTGTTCTAGCGTTCCTCTGCGACTGTGACACCATAGTGCCCTTGCGCCACGATGTGAGACATAATGGCTCTGCTGTCCCTCGGGTCCCTGTTGTCCCTTTAGTCTCTTAAATATTGCAAAACCTTTGTCTTAAAGCTGTTGAGCATTGTTTTGCGCCCCATGCCTTTCCACTTGGCACACTAGATGCTATATTGCTAACTGAATTTTAAGGCGCATATTTCATTGCGTTAAAAACGCGGAAAGTTGAGGAAGAAACATGTCAAAAGTATTGGGCATCGATTTAGGTACGACCAACTCGTGCATGGCGGTCATGGAAGGCGGCCAGCCGGTGGTGATTCCGAACGCGGAAGGCGGCCGGACGACTCCGTCCGTGGTGGCGTTCACGAAATCGGGCGAGCGGTTGGTGGGCCAGGCGGCCAAACGCCAGGCCGTGACGAACCCAAAAAACACGATTTATTCCATCAAACGTTTCATGGGGCGCAAGTATGAAGAAGTGGCTCATGAGATCTCTTTGGTTCCTTATGAAGTCGTCAAATCTCCGAACGGCGATGTACATGTTCGCGTTAGCGGCAAGGACTACTCTCCGCCGGAGATTTCGTCGATGATCTTGCAGAAGATGCGGGCCGATGCGGAAGCCTATCTCGGCGAAAAGATCACGCAGGCGATCATCACGGTGCCGGCCTATTTCAACGACAGCCAGCGCCAAGCCACCAAGGACGCCGGTCGGATCGCAGGCCTGGATGTGCTGCGCATTATCAACGAACCCACCGCTTCTTCGCTGGCCTACGGGCTCGATAAGAAAAAAGACGAAGAGATCGCCGTTTACGACTTGGGCGGCGGCACTTTCGATATCTCCGTTTTGGAAATCGGCGAAGGCGTCTTCGAGGTGAAAGCTACCAACGGCGATACGCATCTGGGCGGCGACGATTTCGACCAGCGCATCATCATGTGGCTGGTGGCCGAATTCAAGAAGGAGAACGGCATCGACCTGCAGAAGGACCCGATGGCCCTCCAACGCTTGAAGGAAGCCTCGGAAAAAGCCAAATGCGAACTCTCCAGCTCGCAGCAGACCGAAATCAACCTGCCGTTCATCACGGCGGACGCCACCGGCCCGAAGCACTTGAACATTACCCTGAGCCGCTCGAAACTCGAACAGTTGGTGGACGATCTGATTGACCGCTCCATCCGGCCGGTCGAGGCCTGTTTGAAGGACGCCGGCCTGGCGACCTCCAACATGGACGAGGTGATCCTCGTCGGCGGCATGACCCGTATGCCGAAGGTGCAGGAAGTGGTGCAGAAGATGTTCGGCAAAGAGCCGCACAAGGGCGTGAACCCCGACGAAGTCGTCGCGGTCGGCGCGGCCATTCAGGGCGGCGTGCTCAAGGGCGAGGTCAAGGACGTGCTGTTGCTCGACGTCTCTCCGTTGACGTTGGGCATCGAGACGCTCGGCGGCATCTCGACGCCGCTGATCGAACGCAACACAACCATCCCGACGCGCAAGAGCGAAATCTTCAGCACGGCGGCGGACAATCAGTCCACCGTGGAAATCCATGTGCTGCAAGGCGAACGCAAAATGGCCGGCGACAACAAGACCATCGGCCGCTTCCATCTCGACGGCATTCCCCCGGCGCCGCGCGGCGTGCCGCAGGTCGAAGTGACCTTCGACATCGACGCCAACGGCATCCTGCACGTCAGCGCCAAGGACCTGGGCACCGGCAAGGAACAGAAGATCACCATCACCGCCTCGAGCGGCTTGAGCAAGGACGAGATCTCGAAGATGACGGGCGACGCCGAGGCGCACGCCGCCGAGGACCAGAAACGCCGCGAAGCCGCGGAGACCAAGAACCGCGCGGACGCGACCGTTTACGAAACCGAAAAGTTTTTGAAGGAAAACGCCGACAAGGTGGATGCTTCGAAGAAGGCCGACGTAGATAAAGGCCTGGAGAAGCTGAAAGAAGCCATCAAGGCGAGCAACACGGAAGACATGAAATCCGGGCTCGAAGCGGTCAACACGGCCATGCAGGCCCTCTCGGCCGAATTGTATGCCAAGGCCAAGGCCTCTCGTCCCGGTCCACAGCAGGGCGGTGCGGAAGACGCCGGTCCCCAAGCGGGTTCCCAAGAGGGCGCGCCGGGCGGACAGCAGGCTCCCGGAGGCGCCGCGCCGGAAGGGGATGTGATTGACGCCGACTTTGAGATGGTCGACGACAAAAAGAAGAACAACAAATAGCGATAAAGACTTCATGCCTTCTCGATCGAACCGTCGGGATAAAACCCGACGGCTGGAGAAGGCATGTGCGTTGGACGTAAAGTAAACCAAGAAACAGGAGGAGATGCACAGTATGAAGATTCAACCGTTGGGAGACCGCGTCCTGGTGGAGCCGGTCAAGGAAGACGAAGTCAATAAGGGTGGAATTATCATCCCGGATACCGCGAAAGAAAAGCCCCAGCAGGGCAAGGTCATTGCCGTAGGAACCGGCAAGCTGGACGATCAAGGCAAGAAGATCGAATTCAATGTGAAAAAAGGCGACAAGGTTTTGATGCCGAAGTATGGCGGAACCGAAGTCAAAATCGACGGCAAGGAATACCAGATCATGCGCGAGGAAGACATCCTCGGCATCATCGAAGGCTAATCGCCGAAACATTCGATCACTATTAATAAGGAGAACATAGTATGGCAGCGAAGCAGTTAATGTACGAATCGGAAGCGCGACAGCTCATTCTCAAAGGCGTTGAGAAGCTCAGCCGCGCCGTAAAAGTCACGCTTGGCCCCCGTGGGCGCAACGTAATTCTCGACAAGAAATTCGGTTCCCCGACGGTCACCAAGGACGGCGTGACGGTCGCCAAGGAAATCGAACTCGAAAACCCGTTTGAAAACATGGGCGCCCAGATGGTTCGCGAAGTCGCCAGCAAGACCAGCGACATCGCCGGCGACGGCACCACGACGGCGACGGTTTTGGCCGAAGCGATTTATCGCGAAGGCCTCAAGAACGTTACCGCCGGCGCCAGCCCGATGGAACTCAAGCGCGGTATCGACAAGGCCACCGAAGCGATTGTCGAGGCCCTCGCCAAGATGAGCAAGAAGATCAAGGAACGCTCGGAGATTTCCCAGGTTGCGACGATTTCCGCCAATGGCGATACCACCATCGGCGACATCATTGCCGACGCCATGGACAAAGTAGGCAAAGACGGCACCATCACGGTCGAAGAAGCCAAGAGCATCGAGACCTCGCTGGACGTCGTCGAAGGCATGCAGTTCGACAAGGGATACCTCTCCCCGTACTTCGTGACCAATGCCGAGACGATGGAAACCCTGTTGGACGATCCGTACATTCTGTTGTACGAGAAAAAGATCTCCAATCTGCAGGATCTCCTCCCGTTGCTCCAGAGCATTGCCAAGGCGGGTCGTCCGCTGTTGATCGTCGCTGAAGACGTGGAAGGCGAAGCGCTGGCCACGTTGGTGGTGAACAAGCTCCGCGGCACGCTCCAGATTTGCGCGGTCAAGTCCCCGGGCTTCGGCGATCGCCGCAAGGCCATGATGGGCGACATCGCGGTGCTGACCGGCGGCCGGTTCATCTCCGAGGATCTCGGCATCAAGTTGGAAAGCATCCAGCTGAGCGACCTCGGACGCTGCAAACGCGTCACGATCGACAAGGATAACACCACGATCGTCGAAGGCGTTGGCAAGGCTTCCGACATCCAGGGCCGGATCAGCCAGATCCGTCACCAAATCGAGGAAACCACATCGGATTACGATCGCGAGAAACTCCAGGAACGTCTGGCCAAGCTGGCCGGCGGCGTAGCCGTGATCAACGTCGGCGCGGCGACCGAGAGCGAAATGAAGGAAAAGAAAGCCCGCGTGGAAGACGCTTTGCATGCGACGCGCGCGGCCGTTGAAGAAGGTATCGTCGCGGGTGGCGGTGTGGCGCTGTTGCGCTGCATGCCGGCTCTGGACGAGATCAAGCTCACGGGCGACGCGGCCATCGGCGTGGACATTGTCCGCCGTTCCTGCGAAGCACCCCTGCGCCAACTCGTGAATAACGCGGGCCTCGACGCCTCGATCGTTATTCAGGAAGTTCGCAAGGGCGGCAAGAACAGCTACGGATACGATGTGGCCAAGGCCGAGTATGTCGACATGGTCAAGTCCGGCATCATCGATCCGACCAAGGTGACCCGCAGCGCGTTGCAGAACGCCGCGAGCATCGCGTCCCTCCTGCTGACCACCGAGTGCATGGTAACCGAGCTTCCTGAGAAGGATAAAGCTCCGGCGATGCCTCCGGGCGGCGGCATGGGCGGCATGGGTGGCATGGGCGGTATGGATTATTAATCCGGAAATTGCCGGTTGACACCAAGGGGGCGGGGCGCATATAGTGCGCCCCGCTTCTCTATTTAAGGGATCGGAGGACGTAAAGTGAATCAAAGTTATTTGGAATCGGCCAAAGAGCGTATGCCCAATGTACCTCTATTGATCAATGTTGTGTCTCGACGTGTCCGCCAATTAATCCAGGGCCAGCGCCCTCTGACAAAGCCGGATAGTCCGCATATGTCCAACATGGACTTGGCTTTGAAGGAAATTGCGGAAGGCAAATTGTCCGCCGAAATCGCGTTTGTTCCGGCTAATAAGGGGCCGGACGAAAACAGCATGATTTCGCTCTAGTCTGTCTGTTGCTCTCGTACCCGCCATGAAAGGGTCCAAGGAAAATACGGCGTCCGATACCCTCGCGACGAACCGAAAGGCCCGGCGGGACTACCATATTCTTGAAAAATGGGAGGCCGGCATCGCGTTGCGCGGAGGTGAAGTCAAATCTCTTCGCGCACACGATGTCAGCCTGAACGAGAGTTTTGCCCGCATTGAAAACGGAGGCGTTTTCCTCTATGGGTTTCATATCAACCCCTACGCCTGCGCCCAGCATGTGGATCACGATCCGATCCGTCCCAAGCGCTTGCTGCTGCATCGCCGGGAGATCGATAAGCTGGCCGGCCAATTGGCCTTAAAAGGGCTGACCCTGGTGCCGTTGCGCGTCTACCTGAACCGGGGCCTGATCAAAGTGGAACTGGCCTTGTGCAAGGGTAAGCTGGAAGAAGACAAGCGCGAAACCCTCAAGCGCAAAACCGCCGAGCGCGAAGCGTCGAGAGCCCTCTCGGAACGAAGATAATAGGACCTGTCGGAGGGCGGATATTTCTGTCCGCCGCCTCCTCTACTCCTGACTGCGACGGCCTTCGCCTAACGGAATGGCCCAGGAAAGCGTGACGACCTCCGTGCCCGGATTCCAGTTGGCGGTTCCTGCGTTGGACAAGTGGGCCAGACCCAAGCCCACCCGGTGCTCGTTCTCAAATCGATAACTGATTTCAAATTCTGAGCGGAACTCCAATTCGCTGCCCAGGTCGGTTCCGTCCCCTTTATCGTAGTATCCCGGCCCGAACTTCGGAGTGAACGCCCAGCGTTCCCCCAGGGCCAGGGTTGTGAAGATCCCTCCAGCCACATAGGAATCGTCGTCCTTGCCGCGTTTGAAGTAGACCCAAGGCCCGATCTTGTAAAATCGAAAGGCGGGGCGGTATTCGATCGACACGCACGGATCCTGATGCGGATCGAAGACGCCGCTCGTGCCAATGCCCAGGCTTAGGTAGGGCGGTTCGTCTTCCATGAAAAAGTTGGCTGCCATGCCTGGCAAAGGCGCAAAACAACAGGCCGCAAGAACCCATCGAAGGAGGGCCCCTTTACGTCGCATCCGAAATGCTCTTTTCATCTGCACCGCCCTTTGAATAGCCTAATAGACTTCGTCCCAACTCCCTCCATTGGTACGGCGGAATTTCTTCCGGTCGTACCTTGGGGCCTATGCCTATACCATGCAGCAAGTTTTCCAATTTGCCTTGAGATTTGCTGTCAATTTGCAAATAGCCTCTCAGAGTGGTCAGAAGCTGCTTGCGCCGGGCCGAGAAACAGAGCTTGAGCAGTTTGCGGGTTCGGATCATCTCTTCACGGGAAGGGGACTGCGGTTTTACTTTGAGACGAACTATGGCGGAGGTGACCTCGGGCGGCGGATAAAAGCAGCTTGGGCTCACCGTTTTGGCCATGGAAACCTCGTAGCGCAACTGCGCCAGAACGCTTAGCAAGCCGTAGTCCGACGAGCCCGAACGAGCGGCCAGCCGTGCGCCGACCTCTTTTTGAACAGTGACCACGATGCCTTCCACGGCGCGTTCCGCTTCGAACAAATCGACCAGGAAACGGCTGCCCACGGAGTAGGGCAGATTGGCGACGACCTTGTTGACGCCCATGACCAGCAGGGCATTGAGGTCGACCTCCAGGATGTCGGCGTTTCGAAACTCCAGGTCGGGGCCTTGTGCGAATTGTGTAAGCAGGTAGGCATAGAGCCGTTTGTCTTTTTCCACGGCGATCAGCCGGGCGCCGCGCGCAATAATTTCTTCCGTGAGAACGCCGAGGCCGGGCCCAACCTCCAATACCTGGTCTCCCGGGTGGATTTCGGCGGCGTCGACGAGGATTCTCAGAATGTTGCCGTCGATGAGAAAATTTTGTCCGAGCACTTTGCTGGGTTGGAATTCGAGTTCCTGCAACAGGGCTTTGACCTCGGACGGACGGGTAAGTTTCATGCTCGCTCCAGGCTTATTTCCACGGATTCTGCCGTTGCGCCAGCCGTCCGGCCCACTGCATGGCTTCGATCATGCTGGAGGGATTGGCTTTGTTCTTTCCCGCGATATCGAAGGCCGTGCCGTGATCGGGCGAGGTGCGCACGATGGGCAGACCCAGGGTCACGTTCACGCCCTGTTCGAAGGCGATCATCTTCAAGGGGGCGAGGCCCTGGTCGTGATACATCGCGATCACGGCGTCGTAACGGCCATGAACGGCCTGATAAAAAATGGCATCGGCGGGGATGGGGCCTTCCGCCTGAAATCCTTTTTGCCGGGCGGTTCGTATGGCGGGCGCGATGAGATCTTTTTCCTCGTGACCGAGCGCGCCGCCGTCGCCGGCATGGGGATTGAGCCCGCACACGCCGATGCGCGCCTTGCGGCAGCCGAGCCAGGGCAGCGCCTGGCCGGTCAGGCGGATGACTTTAAGAATCTCCGTGCGGTTCAACGCCGAGGCCACGCGCGCCAGGGGCAGGTGTCGGGTGGCCAGCACCACGCGCAGAGGCCCGCCAAACAGCATCATGGCGAAATCCCGGGTATGGGTCAGTTCGGCGAGCAGCTCCGTATGGCCTGGAACGTCGATGCCGGCCTTATGAAAGGCCTCCTTGGAAATGGGGGCCGTTACCATGCCGTCCAGGTCGCCCTTTAGGCACGCAGCCGCGCAGGCGCGAATCCAGGCGTCGGCGGCGCGGGCGCTGTCGACGGCCAGCCGTCCCGGTTGCAGACGCGGCTGAAGAGCCGGCGCCGGGTCCCAGCAGACCACCCGCGGTTGCCGTCCCCGGGTTTGGGAGGGTTGCCAGGCGGGCGGAGCTGGAAAATCCAGGCGGAGGGCTTGTTCCGCGACGATCGATGCCGACCCGATCAGGACGAGTTGCCAAGCGGCGGGCCAGCGGTGTTCGAAGGCGGCTTTCAGCGCGATTTCAGGGCCGATGCCGTTGACATCCCCCAAGGTTATGCCCAGCCGGATTTTCCTGCTCATGACGGCGCCCATCAGGATGGCGGCTCGTAAACCCGGACGTAAAACTTCTTTCTCAGCCGCGCCGTCCAGGCATCGTAGAGGCGGTCGCTTTCCTCCTGCCGAAGTTCCTCCTCGATGGTGGCTCGTACTTCTTCGAAAGGCCGCAGAGCGGCATTTTTGCGGGCTTCCACCTGAACGATGTAAAATTCCTTGCCTGCTTCGACGACCTCGCTGTATTGCATGGGAGCGAGCTGTAGGGCTACTTGGGCCAGCTCGGGACGCAACGAAGAGGGCTCCAGCCATCCCATGTCGCCGCCCTGGGAGGCCTTGGCGCCTTCGGATACTTCCTTGGCGATCGCGGCGAAATCCTCGCCTTGTTTCAGCCGCTCCCGAATCTGAACGGCTTGCGCGCGCTTGGCTTCGCGGTCGCTGTCGGTTTCTCCCTGATGAATCAGGATCAACCGCAACTTCACCTGCTCGGGAACGCGATACTTTTCGATCCGGGCATCGTATACCGCCCGGAGCTGGCCCGGCGTGATGACGACGCGGTCGTTAACTTCGCGGCGGCGCATGAGGGTGACGACCAGCCGGTCTTTCATCTCCGCCTTCCAGTCTTCCAGCGTCATGCGCTCGTCGGCCAGGGCGTTGAAGAAGGCGGTGCGGTCGTTGTTGAAGCGTTCGTGGATGATATTGTTGACGTAATCCTCCACGGCGCGATCGGGCAGGTTGCCCCCCTCGCTGGTGAACTCCTCCAGGATCAGCGCCTTGTCGATCAGCGCGTTCAGCGCGTTCTTGTAGGCTTCTTCGAGTTTCTTTCCCAGCTCGTCGCCGTCGTAGGCGTCGCGGAGTTGTTGTTCGATGGGTTGGTACATCGACAAGACCTCTCCGGCGGTGACGACCCGGTTGTTGATCATGGCGGCGTAGCTGTCCACCGGCGTTCCGCGGCCCTGGCTGTGATCTGCCAGCATCGCTCCAGCCAGTATCATCAGGCTCAAGATTGTTCTGGTTCTTAACATATCCAGTTTTCCCTTTGTTATCCGGCACTCCTGACAGCCGGACAGAATCGTCAATATGGCAAATAGCGATCCGAACCGCAACGGCTATTCTTTCCCGGACCAGCAATAGGTGCAGAGCTTTTCCTCGGGCAGCCCGATGGCCTCGACCAGGTCGCCCAGCGTCTGGTATTGCAGGGTGGTCAGTCCCAGTTGCCGTCGAATCAGGTCGATCATGGCCTGGTGTCGGACCGTTCCTTCCTTCGCATAATCTTCGAGATGCTCGTCTTGCCGGCCTTCCAGCTCCTTGATCGCCTTTCGGGTGGCCAGATCCATGATGGAACGCGACCGCGAGAAATTGAGATATTTACAGCCATACATCAAGGGAGGGCAGGCCGGTCTCATGTGCACTTCCTGGGCGCCTTTATCGTACAGTCGCCGGACCGTGTCCTTTAATTGGGTGCCGCGGACGATGGAATCCTCGCAGAAGAGCAGCTTTTTGCCGGCGATCAGCTCTCGGATCGGGATTAGCTTCATCCGGGCGACGAGATCGCGCATGCGTTGATCCTGCGGCATGAAACTGCGCGGCCAGGTGGGCGTGTATTTGGCGAACGGACGCTGATACGGCAGGCCCGATTCGTTGGCATAGCCGATGGCATGGCCGACGCCCGAATCCGGAATGCCGGCCACCAGATCGGGTTTGACGGTATCGCGCCGGGCCAGCCGGGCGCCGCAACGGTTGCGGCAGGCTTCGACATTGATGCCCTCGTAACTGGACGCCGGAAAGCCGTAATAGACCCACAGAAAGGAGCAAACCTTCATGGCCGTCCCGGGCGCCTTCTTTTGCTCAAGGCCGTCTTCCGTTATCAGGACGATCTCGCCGGGGCCCAGATATCGCTCGGTTTTATAATCCAGATTTGGGAACGCGCAGGTCTCCATGGTGGCGGCCCAGGCGTTTTCCTTGCGGCCGATGGCGATGGGCGTCCGGCCCAGCCGGTCGCGCGCGGCATAAATGCCCTTATCGGTCAGCAGCAAAAGCGAACAGGAGCCGTCGATAACTTCGAGGGCCTTTGCAATGCCGGCTTCGAAAGATTCCTCCTGGTTGATCAGCGTCGCGATCAGTTCGGTGGGATTGATCTCCCCGCCGCTCATCTCGCAGAAATGAGTCGCGCGCTTGCCGAAGGCCTGTTGAATGAGCGCCTCCGCATTGTTGACCTTTCCGACCGTGACGATCGCGTAATTGCCCAGATGCGAGCCGATCAGCAAGGGTTGGTCCTCGTAATCGCTGATGATGCCGATGCCGCGATGTCCATGCATTTTTTGGATGTCCAGCTCGAATTTGGACCGGAACTGCGCATTGGTAATGTCGTGAATAAACCGCGTAAACCCGCCCTCGGGATTCTTGACCGCCAAGCCGCCCCGCTTGGTCCCCAGATGAGAATGGTAATCCGTGCCGTAGAATAGATCCGCCACGCAATCGTCCTTCGATGCCACCGCAAAAAAACCGCCCATGAATGCCTCCGAAAAATGGTTATGCTTGAAAACTGCGACATAGTAGAACAGCCGGCGGCGGTGTGCAAGGTCTCCGTCGTTTTCCCCAGCATAAGAATGCCCGCGCTCGATTGGCAGACTGAACGAGCCTCCCCGGCTCCGCCTGGGGCGCGTTTAGTTTGCCCATCGAGCGCAGTCGCGATGAGCCCTAACCGTCTTTTTCGTCGCTTCACATTTCTCTTCGTTCATGTTACGCTCCTTATTCGATGGGTCCGGTCAACTTGGGCCATTAGGGTCAAACCTAGAAATTGGGCCATTAGGGTCAAACCTAGAAATTAGCACTTCAGGATATTTTTCACGCCTTTTCGCGTGTTTAGCGGGTCGTTTATCTTCTAATGTGCCTGCCAACGCAGCTTTTTTTGACCATTATTTTGCGTCTCTTGCTCCTTTTCGCGGCCATTTCATAGCAGTCTGCATTCTCGCACAGCTTCACTCCTACTCGCGGGCAATGCTCTCGACAACGCAATTTTTATGTGTCGCGGCAATGGCGCCATTGCATATAATGCATTTCGCAACAGGAGAATCGCATGAAAATGAGAATGACAGGCGCACGGGTTTTGATGGCGGCGGGGCTGTGTTCGTGCATGTTGCCTCCGTGCTTGAGTCTTGATCTTCCCTCGCGCGCGGCGAACGAGCAGGGTGGCGATCTCGTCATCGTCAAGGCGCGAATCTGGGCGGGCGATTTGGAGAATCCCTGGATTTCGGCCACGACGGAGCGCGGTGGAGGATGATCATGCGCACGCTCTGGGGTCTGATCCTGATCGTCGTGGCGCTCCTGTTGTGTTGGGGCGGCCAGGTCGTCAACGCCCTGTTCCCGAAACGGGCAGAGCGCTGGGGCTTGAGCGAACCGCAGGCGGAGGTGGATCCGGTGTTTTACACGGACAGCCGCGGGGAAGCCTTCTGGGACGTGTTGAGCATATGGCCGCTGCCTGTTGCGGGGGTGCTGCTCCTGCTGGACCACCCGTGGTGGCCGTACTTCGGGCTTGTGGGGGGCGGCATCTTTATCTATTTTTCCGGGCGCGGTACGGTCGTGCGCCTAGTCCTGCGCCGGCATGGCATTCGAATCGGCCATCCGAAAAGATTGGCCGCCTATTACATCATCCTTTTTGTCTGGGCACTACTGGGGGCCGTCACGATCGCAATGGCCGTGCGAACCCTGGAGGCATCGTGAAGAGAATTCGAATCCTGTGCGTCGGGATCGTTGGAATGTGCCTGGTCCTGGCCTCGGGCTCCGTCGGGCAGGAGGCGCCCCGCGCGCCTGGCGAGGAAATCGCCGGACTGTCGTTCGTCTCCACCGGGCGGGTCCGGTTCGAGGACCCGGACGATCCCGCCCTGTCCGGCCGCGTCGGCATGCAGGAAGTCGGGCTCATGACCCCTCTGGGAGAGTACGCGCTGGGCGCCGCCTCGCTGGCGGCGGGCGTTTGGGCCGGTTGGACCCGGCTGGATTTTGGCGGCCACCCGGAACTCGATACCGAGGACTTGTACGGCCTGGCTCTCTTTCTGGCCGCGTCTCGACCGTCCGAGACGGGCTGGAGTTGGACGGTCTTGTGTATGCCCGGATACTTCACCGACTTGCGCGACGGACGTACAGGCGACGGCAAGCTCCTGGTCCACGCCGCAGCGGAATACCCGCTTTCGTCCCGGCTGCGGCTCGACATGGGCGTGGCCTACGACACCGCCTTCGGCGAGCCTCGGGCGTATCCCGTCGGAGGCGTGATCTGGCGCATGACGGACGCCGTAACGGCTCGTCTGGTGCTGCCCGCCCCGTTGCTGCACTGGGCGCCGACAAAAGATCTCGGTCTTTTCGCGATCGCGCAGCCGGCGGGCGACCGTTGGATCGTGACTGACGACAAGGCGGGCGAGCAGGTTTTTGTGATCGAAAGCTGGCGGGCCGGGGTGGGCGCCGAACGCCGCATCTGGAAAAGCGTCTGGCTGCGCGCGGCGGGCGGTCTCGATTTCGCGCGCCGTTACGAGGCGCGCAGCGGGGATCGGACCCTGCTCGACGAGGACGTGGACGACACCTGGTACATCTCCGCCGCGTTGCTTCTGTACTGACTGTCCGGAGAGTATGCGCTCCGCACAGCCTCAGCCCTCCATTAAACGCAGTTGCATTTCGGGTCATTTCGACGTAAGGTGTTTGGGCCTTGGAGGTCGTACAGCCGATTCATTCATACCGCGAGAGCCCGAGGGGCGTTCCGGGTGGTACAGATTAACCTTTTTGTTTTCAAATCGAGGAGATTATGAACAAGTGGAAACAGGCTTTTAGAGTATTTTTCAGGATCCTGCGGGATGCCGAGTATGCGCAGTGGTTGCAGCAGAAGGAAGACGAGCGGGCGCAGGGCTCGCGTCCGGCCGCGCGGCGCAGCGAGGCGGTGACGTTGCTGGCGGTGCTTCAGCGCGAAGGTCGCCTGGTGGATTTCTTGCAGGAGACCATCGATTCGTACAGCGACGCGCAGGTCGGCGCGGCGGTGCGCGATGTGCATCGATCTTGCCGCAGCGCGCTGGAGCGCATGTTCGCGCCCGGCCCTGTGTTGAAAGAGGCGGAGGGGGAGGCGGTGCAGGTAGGCAAGGATTACGATCCTGGCCGCATGCGGCTGCTGGGCAATGTGGCGGGCGAACCGCCTTATAACGGCACACTGGTGCACAGCGGCTGGGCCGCCACGCGCTGCGAACTGCCTGTATGGAACGGCAGCGAAGAATCCATCCCGGTCATTGCCCCGGCCGAAGTGGAGTTGAAGTAAGAGAGGGAGTAGGGAGCAGTGAGCAGTAAACAGTGGTCAGTGATCAGTAAACAGTGATCAGTAATCAGTAATCAGTAATCAGTGATCAGTAAACAGTAATCAGTAAACAGTAAGCAGTGAACAGTAATCAGTAGAGATAAGAGAGAATCGTAGACAGCGTTCACTGACCACTGATCACTGATTACTGATTACTGATCACTGATTACTGATTACTGATCACTGATTACTGATCACTGATTACTGATCACTGACCACTGATCGCTTTTTTTCAAAGGAGTTCTTATGACGGCCAAATATGCAATTGGAATCGATTTGGGTACGACGAACAGTTCGTTGGCTTATACGGAACTGGGCGCGGAACATCCGAATATTCAGGTGTTGCCGATTCCCCAGCTCGTTGAGGCGGGGACCGTGGAAGCGCGGACGATGCTGCCGTCGTTTATATACATCGGTTTAAAGGAAGAGGAAGAGAAGGGCGCTTTTGCGTTGCCGTGGGGCAGCAAACCTTATGCGGTCGGCGAGTGGGCGCGGCGGCAGTCGGCGGATGTTCCGACGCGCACGATTGCCGGCGCCAAATCGTGGCTTGCGTACAGCCGCGTGGACCGGCATCAACCCATCTTGCCGTGGAACGCGCCGGAGGATGTGCAGAAGATTTCGCCGGTGGAGGCGTCGCGGCGCTATGTCGAACACATGATCGCAGCCTGGACGGCGGCGTTTCCCGATGCGCCGATCCAGCAACAGCAAGTGGTGCTCTGCGTGCCGGCGTCCTTCGACGCGGCCGCGCGGGAACTGACGCACGAGGCGGCCATCCAGGCCGGACTTCCCGATTCGCTGGTGCTGCTGGAAGAGCCGCAGGCGGCCATTTATGCCTGGCTGGCCGAGCACGAAAAGAATTGGCGGAAGCGGGTCAACGAAGGCGACATTCTATTGGTTTGCGACGTGGGCGGCGGTACAACCGACCTGACGCTCGCGCAGGTGAATCAGGAGAACGGCGAGTTGTCGCTGCAGCGGCTGGCGGTGGGCAATCACATTCTGGTGGGCGGCGACAACATGGATCTTGCGTTGGCGCATGTCGCGCAAACCGCCTTTGCGGAAAAGGGCACGAATCTCGATCCGTGGCAGTCCGTCTCGCTTTGGCATGCCTGCCGTACGGCAAAGGAAGTGCTGTTGGGAACCGAAGGCAAGGACCGTTATCCCGTGGCCATCCTCGGCCGCGGCCGCAAGGTGATCGGCGGCAGCATCTCGATGGATATGCACAAGGACGAGGTTTCGACGTTGCTGACGGACGGTTTTTTCCCGGCCTGCCGTTTCGACGAGAAGCCGGTGCGTCGCGCCGCTTCGGGCTTCAAGCAGCTCGGGCTGCCGTTCGAGTCCGATCCGGGCATTACGCGGCACCTGGCGTTTTTCCTGCAGCAGCATGGCGGCGTGCAGCCGACGCATGTGTTGTTCAACGGCGGCGTTTTTAAGGCGGGCTTTTTCCGGGAGCGCGTATTGGAATCCCTGGGCTCTTGGTTCGGCGCCGACCGCCAGCCGAAGATTCTCGAAGGCAACACGGATTTCGATTTGGCCGTGGCGCGCGGGGCGGCCTATTACGGGACGGTCAAGCAAGGCCGGGGCATCCGCATTCGCGGCGGCATCGGCCGGTCGTATTATGTCGGCATGGAGACCGCCGGGCCTGCCATTCCGGGGGCGATTCGTCCTCTGCAATGCCTGTGCGTGGCGCCGATGGGCATGGAGGAGGGGGCCGAACTGGATGTGCCTAGCGAAGAAATCGGCCTTATTGTCGGCGAGGAGGCCCATTTCCGTTTCTTCAGTTCTTCGGTTCGAAAAGACGCGCCGGGCGTCCTGCTGCCGAAGTGGAAAGAGGAAGAGGTCGGCGAAACCGATTCGCTGAAGACCGCGTTGCCCGCCGCCAAAGGCGCGGAAGGCGATTACGTGCCGGTGCGTTTTCACACGAAGGTAACCGAACTCGGCTCGCTGGAATTGTGGTGCGTCAGCACGGTCTCGGACGATCGCTGGAAACTGGAGTTCAGCGTGCGGGAAAACGAGTAGTTTATGTCCGAGTTGATGGCGCGGTACACTCATAATCGTAATCTCTTCATCGATACATCAATGAGAGATTAAGATTACGATTATGAGGGAGATAAAAGAGTAAAAGGATGACATGTCCACCGAAGACCAGCCCCGATACGCCGTAGGCATTGACTTGGGCACGACGAACTGTGCCGTGGCCTATGTGGATTTAGAGCGCAAGCATCCCAAGCCGGAGATTTTTAAAGTGGAGCAGGCGACGGCGCCCGGCGAGTCCGAGGCGTTGGATACCTTGCCTTCCTTTAGCTATCAACCGGCGGCCGGCGAATTTGGGGCGGACAGCCTCCTCTTGCCGGGAGAGCCAGCGGACCGGGATTATGTCGTCGGAGTGTTTGCGCGCCGACACGGCTCCGAGGTAATCGCGCGCATGATCTCGTCGGCCAAATCGTGGCTCTGCCATCCGAACGTCAACCGGATGGCGCCCTTGCTGCCCTGGCACGGCGCGCCGGACGTCCGGAAGGCGTCGCCGGTGGAGGTTAGCGCCCGCTACCTGCGCCATATCCGCGAACGCTGGGATGCGGCTTTTCCGGAATTCCCGCTCCAGGAGCAGGACGTAATGGTGACGGTGCCGGCTTCGTTTGACGAAGCGGCCCGCGAGTTGACCGTCAAGGCGGCGGAGGCGGCCGGCCTGCCGCAAATCCATTTGCTGGAAGAACCCCAGGCGGCTTTTTATGCCTGGATGCAAGCCCATGCCGCCTCGGCCTCCGAAGAGATGAAGGCCGGACGGTTGATTCTGGTTTGCGATGTGGGCGGCGGGACGAGCGATTTCACGCTGATCAAAGCGCAGGCCGACGAGCAGGGGGAGTTGCAGTTTCGGAGAATTGCGGTCGGCGAGCATCTTATTCTTGGCGGCGACAACATGGATCTGGCCCTGGCGCGGCATGTAGAGGAGCGCACGCAAAGCCGCCTGGAACCGCGCCGCTGGGGCATGCTGGTTCAGGCTTGCCGACACGTCAAGGAATCGCTGCTGGGGCCGTCGCCCTTGCCGCGCATGGCGGTTCACGTGGCCGGCGGCGCGCGATTGATAGGCGGCGCCCTCCAGGTCGAATTGACGCGCGACGAAGTGGAACGGCTGCTGGTGGATGGCTTCTTTCCCCGGACTTCCGCGCACGACAAACCTTCGCAAGCCTCCTCGGGTTTTCAGGAATTTGGCCTTCCGTATGCGGCGGACCCGGCGGTGACGCGTCACTTGGCGGCGTTTTTAACCGGGCACCAAACGGCCGGGGGCGCGGAACGCCTTATCGAGGCGTTGCCGGATACGTTGCTTTTCAACGGCGGCGTCTTCGAATCGCCGGCGTTGAAAGTGCGTTTGGCCGAGGTGCTGAATGCGTGGAGGGCTGCCGCCGATCCCGGCGCTGCCCCGATCCGGATTTTACCGAACGAGCGGCTGGATCTCGCGGTAGCGGCCGGCGCGGCTTGGTTTGGAGTGGTTCGCCGCCGCCGGGGACGAAGAATCTCCGCCGGCCTGGCGCGCGCCTATTATGTGCAAGTCGGTTCTCGGGAGGCCGGAACGCCGATGGTCGTATGTCTGGCTCCGGCCGGCATGGAGGAGGGATCGGAGTTGGTCTTGCAGCAGACCTTTGCCTTGCAGTTGCGGGAGCCGGTCGAATTCTCGCTGTATGCCTCCAACGTGCGGCTCTACGACAAGGCCGGCGATGTCCTGGAACTCGATCCCGCGAAAATGGCGGCGCTGCCGCCGTTGCGGACGGTCATCAAACCCGGCAAATCCGCTACAAAAGATCACGTCGATGTTCGAATCAGTGTGAAATTATCGGAGATTGGCACGCTGGATGTACGCTGCCTGGAAGTCGGCGGCAGTCGGTCTTGGAAGCTTGAATTCGACGTGCGGGGCTCGTCGCGCGGGCCGTCCCGCCGCTTGGGCGAACGGATCGCGGTGGGGTCGGTCGAAGAAGCCGTTTTGACGCAAGGTCGGGCCTTGGTGACCGAAGCGTTTACCGGCGGCCGCGATCCGGCGCCCCTGATGAAGGAACTGGAAGCGGCGGCGGGTTTGACTCGGGATGCCTGGCCTCTTTCTCTGCTGAGAGCCCTTTGGGAATCGCTGATGGATGTGGCCGAAGGTCGCCGCCGCAGCGTGGCGCACGAAACGCGCTGGCTGAACCTGCTGGGCTTTTCGTTGAGGCCGGGTTATGGCTACGCCGTCGACGATTGGCGCGTGGAGCAGACGTGGAAGTTTTTTCACGAAGGCGTCGTGCATCGCAAGAACGAGTGGTGCCAGGCGGAATGGTGGATTCTCTGGCGCCGGATCGCCGGGGGCCTTCTGACCGGCCAGCAGAAGGCGCTGGCAGATCCTTTGATCAAATCCCTGCGCACGGACGCGCATCTGAGCCGTCATCAGGGCGCGGAACTATGCCGCTTGATGGGCGCGCTGGAGCTGCTGCCGGAGGAAGTGAAGATCCTGCTCGGTAAGGAAATGCAGGGCCGGCTGAAACAGAAACCCGAGGTATCGCTGGCGCGTGCTTTGTGGTGGGCCTTGGGCCGGATCGGCGCGCGGATTCCCGCCTATGGCCCCTTGAACGTCATGGTCCCGGTGGAAACGGTCGAAGGCTGGTTGATGGAGATTATTCGGCAGCCCCCGCCGTCCACGGAGGCCATCTTTGCCGTCGTACAGATGGCGCGCCGCACGGGCGACCGATACCGGGATGTGTCTGAAGACTCCCGCGAGCGCGTGCTGGCCTGGTTGTCTTCGAGCGAAACGCCCCCGCATTGGACGGCCCTCGTTCAGGAGGGCGGCCTGTTGGACGCGGAGGAAGAGCAGTCCGTCTTCGGCGATTCCCTGCCGCCGGGCTTGCACTTGCTGAACGGATAATCTCTCTTTGCTGTATCAAGGGAGGAGGGGTTTGATGCGGCTTTTGAACTCCAACGCAAGGCTCGCTTGGCCCTTCGACCCGCTCAGGCCGGGCGTATGGGGCAAAACGGGGGCGCGCCATTTGGGTCCGTCTGCTGCGTTGGTGCAAGCCGGGCGGACAGGAGTCCAGCCCTGCTTGCACCGCCTTGCAGCCGAACCCAACTGGCGCGCCCCCGTTTTGGGCTCACTGCGTTCGCCGACCCCATGCGCCCTGGCCTGAGCGGGTCGAAGGGCCAAGCGATAGCCACCCCATGCCAGTAAACTGGACATGGGGTTCCATTGCGGTATTGTTTTTGAAGCCGGGGCGATGTGAACGCGCGTTAAACGAATTCCGGCGGCTCGGCCAATTGGGTGACGAAGGCGCCCGCGGTGTTGTTCTTTCCGTCGGCCGGAGGAGCGAACACTTTTACGGCCAAGGTTTCTTCACCTGGCTGGCAGGGCAGTTTGACATAGGTCTGACCGACCGGTTTGATGGTCCATTGGCGATCGCAGCCGACCAGCAAATTCCGGTCAGCCGGAAAAGCCAGCGTGGCGTTGGGCGTTCCCTGGGGAATGGCATAAGAGAACTGGATCCCTTCGGCTTGAACCGGGGTGACCCACTTGAACGACAAGGGCGATGGGGCCGGAGCCGGCAGGGGTTCGGTCCGAAACTCGAAGTTGGCATGGCGAATGGCTTCACGATAGGTTGCCAGCGCCGGTTGCTCCGAGTACACGTCGGGTTTGTTCACGTCTTCCTTCTCGAGTCCCAGTCCACCCCGGTCGCGGAACATGTAATAGGTGATGTTGGTCAGCCACGGCAAGTTCAGGCGCGCGGCTTCGTTGTAGAAGCGCGTGACCCACTCCGCCTGGGCTTGGGCGCCAATGACGTTGGCATCCTCGTTGATCTCATGCACCTCGATGTTCACTTCTTCGCCGCGCAAGTCGCACATCTTGTTATGGCAGTCGTCCAGCAACTTCCACCAGATTTCGAACGGAAGCCCGAAATATTCGGTCGGCTTTTTCGGGTCGAAGGCCGGGTTGGGCCAGCCCCAGTGCAGGGAGGCATACTGGTCGAACGATACGATATCGGCCGCGCGGAACATGGGGCCGAGGCTGTCGTCGGTGAGTTGGCCGCGCATGCATTGGGCGCCGTCGGGCTTGTTGTAGTCTTCGCCGGGGCCGTTCCAGCAGGCGCAGGTCGACACTTCGGGGGCATATTCATGCAGGATGTTGTGAAACCGGATGAAGAAATCGCTGACTTCTTTGTAGGACCAGCGCTGGTTGAAGTAGAACCAGACCCCGTTGCATTCGTGATTGATCCGGATGCGCATGCGGCCGTAGGGGACCAGCGAAAGGGCGATTTGCTTGAGCACGCTGTCGGGCGTGTCGGCGTGCAGCGTCAGCGTCAATTGCGGTTCCTGGCCATGCGCCCGCACGTCCTCGATCTGGCGCAGATATTGCTGCCCCCACGGACCGTTCTCTTCCAGAACCAACGGGAAATAGCCGTCGCCCTTGTTCAACTGGGTGTTTCGATAAAAGCCGAGATAGTTGACGCCTTGCGTGGGCCAGTTCTCCATGTCCGGATAATACTGAAACATCAGGTTGATGGTGTGATGGGGGCGTCCCATTTGGTTCAGCAAGTGGGCTTGCGGAACGTAGCTGCCGCGCTCCGAGCCGTCGCTGATGCCGACGGTGCAACGCGGCGACGCCAGCCGGATCGGGGCGATCGATAAAGCGGATTGTTTTTTCATTCGAACTTCCTTTTATTGGATAAATGAGTTATAAGCTAGCACGATCATACGGGAGCGCTCCCGGTTTGTTAAGTAAAAACTGCGGTCCATACTGAAATTGAGTAAAAAATGCCCTACAACACGACAGAATCATGGGATGGTGTGTCAGGGGATGACATAAGCGAACGCAAAAAAATCACGTTATACGAGATCGCTCGACTGGCCGGCACGTCGAAGAGCACGGTAAGCCGGGTGTTGATGAATCAAAGCGGCGTCTCGCCGGAGACGCGCCGGAAGATCGAGCAGACGATGAGAGAGAACGGCTATCACCCTAACCAAATGGCGCGAGGCCTGGCGGGTGGGCGTACGGGGATGATCGCGGTGGTCACGCCGGGCATCTTCAGTGGTTATTATGCCGAAATCCTCCGGGGCGTCGACGTGGTGGCCAGCCGGCATAACGTGCATGTGATTTCGTCTTTTGCGCGAGGAGAGGACGATTACCCTGAGCTGATCGACCGGTTTTCGCAGCCGGGTCAAGTGGACGGCATGATTCTGGTGGCGCCGCGGATGAAGGTGTTTAAGCAGCGGGCGCCGCGCACAAATGTGCCGATTGTCCTGGTCGGCTCGTATGCTCCGGACAACGGTTGGGACCGCCTGGATCGGGTGGTTTTGAACAATGCCGGCGCAATGAACGAACTGCTGGATCACGTCCAGAAGCAGGGGTGTCAGCGCCTGTTGCATCTGACCGGCGGGGCCAACGTGTACGATTTCTCGGAGCGCCGCCGGGCGTTTGAGGAGTATTTGCTGCGGCATCCGACCTTGCAGGGCGCCGTCCTGAGCGGAGGCGAAACCCGCGCGCAGGCGCGCGAAGCCCTGGATCGGCATATGGACGAGCATTCGGAGGGGTTCGATGCCGTGGTCGCGTGCAACGACGACATGGCGATGGGCGCCCTGCAGTCCTTGCGCGATCAGGGCTTGCGGGTGCCGGAGGACGTTGTCGTCACCGGTTGCGACGACGATCCGGCCGCTGAAATCCTGGGGCTGACCACTTTGCACATGCCCATGGTGGAGCTCGGCGAGGAAGCCACCCGGCTGCTCTTCGAGCGCCGCGCCCAGAAGCAGCTTTCGCCTGTCGCCCGGCAGAGCATCGTCCAGAAACGGTTGGTGGTGCGAGCCACCTCGTCGCGGACGGAAATTATCTTTGCTTAAATGTTCTTTACAGGCGCGTCTCAATAAGTTACGACTCTAATCCGTGCACGGGAGCGCTCCCTTGTCGCTCCCGGATTTTTTCGAAAAGGAGGCGTCGTGTGCAGAACGGATTATGGGGTGGTTGGCAGCAGGTATTTCCGTTTTTCATTCACCGCAGCACCTTCATTTGACCCATGAGTATCTTTTTCACAAAGGGTGGGGTAATTCCGTTAGCATCGGTTCGACATGGTCTGGAGGTCGCCGCCGGCAGATGTAATCTTGGAAAAAAGCAACATCTTCGATCGTTAAGTCCAAACGTTTTAATGGTGTCCTGATGTAAGGAAAATTCTGTCGTAAGGAGGCCTTCGATGGGGAAGTTTGTCGTCTCGCGATTATTGTTTGTCCTGCTTGCCTGCATGATCTCGCCATCCTACGGAGCCCCTCTGGTCCAGCTCCTTCAGCCGAATGGAGGGGTGGATGCCACGGTATACTCCAGTCCCGTGGTCTTATACGGTTGCGCCGGCGCGGAAAATCCGCTGAAGTCGATCACCTGGACGAACGACACGAGCGGGCAGGGAGGCCTGATCAATCGGTTTGACCGCTTGCAGGACAAAACGAACGGCTGGTGGCGATCTCCGCCCATGACGCTTTTTTCCGGCGACAACACGTGCAGCGTTTGGGCCGTCGATTCCTTGGACAACACCAGCACGCCGGATACGATCGTCATCGTCTTCGACACGAATGGCCTGCCGTCCAGTCTGGGGTCCTATCCGTCCGGCGCCGTATTTGCGACGGCCGCGAAGGCCAACGGGCAGTTTACGTCGGCCTTTTTGGACGGGCGGCGCCCGTATTTTAGCTGGAGCTTCGGCGACGCGCTGAACACGGCCTCGGTGGGTAAAGCCACGGCCATCTACATGGGACCGGCCCAGGAGGTGTTCACCCGAGCCATTGCGGTGGGCGATCTTACGGGAGACGGGTTGCCCGATGTGGTCGAGGGCAACTACTTCGGTTCGACCGGCGGGCCGAACACGGTCGTTATCAACAACGGCGTGGACCCCGCCGATTGGGCGCGGGTGTCCCTGGGCAGTCCGTTGGCCGACATGACCAGGAGCGTGGCCCTGGGCGATCTGACCGGGGACGGGCGACCGGATGTCGTAGTGGGAAACTACACGCAGCAGAATTATGTCGTCATCAACAACGGGTGCAGTCCCGAGACGTGGGAACGAGTGAATCTGGGCAGTGAACTCCGCGATGCGACGTATGTCCTCGCCATCGGCGACCTGACCGGAGACGGGCGTGCGGATGTGGTCGTGGGAAACTATCAACAGGCCAGTTACGTGCTGATCAATGACGGGACCTCGCCGTCGAACTGGGTGCGCGAGGGGCTGGGGACCAATCCGGTCAGCGCCGCCCAGTCGTTGGCCATCGGCGATCTGACGGGAGACGGGCTGGCGGATGTGGCGGTGGGGAACTATGCGCAGGCGAATTTTGTGCTGGTCAACGATGGGGCCTCGCCGACCAACTGGGCTCGCATTTCGCTGGGCACGAACCTGGTGGACCAGACCACGAGCATTGCCATTGGAGACCTAACGGGCGATCGCCGGCTCGATGTCGCGGTGATGAACTACGCTCAACCGCCCTACGTGATCCAGAACAATGGGAATAGCGTCAGCAATTGGGTTCGCGAGCGATTGGGGCTTGGCGTTTCAAGCGCTAATTGTATGGGGGTCGCGGACATATCGGGCGATGGACGCCTCGATATCCCTTTAGGCTCGTCGGCCGGCGCGTATCTATACCTTAATGCCGGGGCCAGTTCGACGAATTGGCCCCTTACGCGTGCAAATCCCTCAGTGACCTCCGCGTCCGCCGCAGGCTTGGCGATCTACGATGTAACCGGCGATGGGCGGCCGGACTATGTACAGGGCGATTACAACTTAAGCTCTCATCCGGCCAACTACGTGCTGGTTCACAATGAAGTCTCCATGCCCAACGCGCAATGCGGGTATTGGCTTCAAGTGGCGCGGAGCGCGGCCGATCTGGAGAACGGGGACCTGTTCTGGGACAGCGGCGTCGTGGCCTCGCCGATCTCGGGAGATGGGGCCGGTTCCGTCCACCAGGGCCTGGCGTGCGCCGAGAGCGGCGAATACTACTGGCGCGTAAAGGTTTTCTCCAGCAGCGGCTATCAGAGCGATTGGAGCGAGACGATGAGGTACGTCATTCCGACGAACAACGTTATCCTGACGGTGGAAAGACCGTTGCCTCCGGCGGCCTGGACGACCGGCTCGCTTTGCAGGATCGAAGGCTGGGTTTCGGAAATGGCCGTTGGGCTTGTTTGGACCAACGAAGCGACGGGCATCGGCGGCGAGATCGACGTGCCGGGCGAATGGACGCAGACGGTGGCCCTGGCGTCGGGCAGCAACCGGTTGGTCTTCGTTGCCGCGGGCGCCTCCGGGCCGTCCCGGGCGCAGGCGCTCACGGTGGTTCGTGCGGACAGCGATTCGGGCCCGGTGATCTTGGTTCCCAACTCCGGACAGGCTTGTACTACCGCGGCGTTGCGCGTGCGGATGTCCGGAACGCTGCGCTGGCCGCTCGATCCGTATGGCCCCCTGGTGTGGTGGAGCAATACCGCCAATGGCGTCGTCGGCGCCACGGGCAGGACCAACCATCAATCGCAATGGCCCGCGACGGACTGCGTGGAGGTTCCACTCCAGCGATGGACGGACAATGTCGTTCATGTCTGGTGCAATTCGACCGTGAGCGAGCCGGCCGAAGCGGCCATCTCCATCGGATGCTACGATACCCAGGCGCCCGTGCTGGAAATCGATCGCTTCAATGGGGCCTTGGGCTTGACGACCTTCACCAACACGATCGCGCTGTCAGGCACGATGTCGGACAACGGCGGCATCCGCGCGCTGGTCTGGACCAATGTCACGACCGGCATCGGCGGCGCTTTGACGATCGAATGGGCCTGGGGACAGACGAACGGACGGTGGCAGGTTTCGGCGTTGAGCCTGGTGGAGGGGGCGCAGGAAATCCGGGTTTGGGCCATCGACTATTTCGACCAGCTCAGTACGCCGGACACGCTCACCGTCACGTACGACGCGAGTGGGCTTCCCGTTGACGTGACCCACTATCCCACCGGCGTGGTCTGCGCGGCCATGCCTCGCATCAACGGACAGCTCTTGTCCGTCTCGTTGAGCGATTACCAGCCCGAGTTTAGTTGGCAGTTTGGCGACGGACTAAACGCCGGTATCGCCAGCAATATGGTCCGATGGATTCCGGGCCCGGCCCTGGCCGATATGACGAGGGATCTCGCCATCGGCGATGTGACGGGCGATGGCTGGTCGGATGTGGTGGTGGGTAATCAGACGCAGCAGAATTACGTGTTGGTGAACAACGGAGTCAATTTTACCAATTGGGCCAAGGTGGCTCTGGGTTCCAGCTTGAATGACAATACAAGGAGCGTCGCCATCGGCGACCTGACGGACGACGGCCGGCCGGACATCGTCGCGGGGAACTGGGGCGAGCCGAGTTGGGTGTTCATCAACGATGGCGGGAGCATTTCGAACTGGGGCCGCCTCCAACTGGGAAGCTTGACCAACTACTGGATACGGAGCGTGGCCATTGCGGACGTGACCGGCGACGGGCGGCCGGATGTCGTAGCGGGCAACGGCACGACGACGGCGGGCGCGCAGAATCTAGTCTTCGTCAACGACGGCGGGAATCCCTCGAATTGGGCGAGCGTCGACCTGGGCAGCCCGACTAACGATTGGACCGTCAGCATCGCGGTAGACGACTTCACGGGCGACGGCCTTCCGGATGTCGTCGTCGGCAACTACACGAACCAAAGCTTTGCGCTGATCAATAACGGAGGCAGCCCTGAGACCTGGCCCCGCTACACTCTGGGCAGCCCAAAGATCTTTACGACGATGAGCGTCGCGATCGGCGATGTGACGGGCGATGGTCGGCCCGACATAGCGTTGGCCAACGAGTTGCAGCGGACCTGCGTGCTCATCAATAATGGCGGGACTCCGGATACTTGGTCGCGCGAAAACCTGGGCAATGAAACCGTTGCGGCAACTTACAAGGTCTGTATCGCGGACCTGACGGGCGACGGGCGGCCGGACGCCAGCCTGGCGTGTTACAACGCGCAGAATTACGTTTTCGTCAACGATAACGGAAGCCCCGAAAACTGGGGACTCGCTGCGCTGGGCAGCGGAACGAACGACCTGACCGTTGCCCTGGCCGTAGGCGACCTGAACGCGGATGGCCGGCTGGACATCGCGGTGGGGAATGCCTATCGGCAAAACTTCCTGCTCGAGAACAACGCGACGGCCATGCCGCACCAGCAGACGGCCTATCAAATTCAAGTCGCTCGGAGCGTTCAACACCTGGCGGATGGAATCTTCTTTTGGGACAGCGGCGTAACCTCCTCGGCCAGGGTTGGCGACGGGGTGGCCAGCATCCGTCAAGGCGCGGCCTGTACCAACAACGGAGATTACTACGTTCGCACGAGGGTGTTTTCGGACAGCGGGTATCAGAGCGTCTGGTCCGCCCCCGCGCGCTATACGATACCCGTTGACCAAATCTACTTCTTGCTGCATCCACCGGGCCAGGTGTCCAGCACGGCAACGGTTGGCTCCGTGAGCGGCTGGGTTTCCTGGAACGCCACGAACATCGTGTGGTCCAATGAAGTGAGCGGAGCGAGCGGCAGTTTTGTGGCGACCGGGGATTGGACTCAGGACGTCTCGGTTGTGGTTGGCTACAACACGATACGCTTCACGGCCCATGCGGAGGGCGATGTCGCGGCGATGCAAATCGCTACGCTGTTGCGCACTCCGCCGCCCTCCATCGCGTTTCATTCCCCGACGGGAGGCGTGGTCTATACGAATACCGTGGTGTTGTCGGGCGCCATCGGCGGGATGCTGCCGCTGATTCGGTGGTCATGGACGAATATCACCGCCGGCCTAGGCGGCGACATCGAGGTGCAATGGGTCGCCGGGCAGACCAGCGGCTTGTGGCGAACGCCCGTTTTGGGCCTTGTCGCCGGGCCGCAGCAATTTGGAATCACAGCCGTCGATGCTTCCAACAATGTCAGCACGATGAGCACGGTGTGGTTGACGTATGACGACAGCGGCCTCCCAGCGAATCTCGTCGACTATGTGACAGGCGCGGTGTATGCGACTTCGCTGAAGGTGAATCGGCAATGGACGCCGATTACGATCAACGATCCCCGCCCGGTCTTCAGTTGGCAGTTCGGCGATGCGCTGAACGACGCTTCGTCGATCCACATGTCCCGGACGACGGCCGGCAGTCCGATGGACTATGATCTGTCGGGCGCCGCCGTCGGCGACTTGGACGGGGATGGCCGGGCGGATTTGGTCATGGGGTCGGGCGCCTCCAGTCTGCAAACTTATGTGTGGTTGAATAACGGCGGCGACCCGAGCGCCTGGCCGCGAGTGACCCTCGGTGCGCCCGAAGTCCGGTGGACCACGGCCGTGGCCATCGGCGATCTGAACGGCGACCGCCGGCCGGATGTGGTGCAGGTCAACTGGCTGTCCAGACCCTATGTTTACTTGAACAATGGCCGGAGCCCGGACGCCTGGCCGCGGGTTTATCTGGGCAATACCGTCCATGCCGGCCAGGATGCGGCCATTGCCGATTTGAATCGGGACGGCCGGCCGGACGTGTATCTGGCCGTACAAAACGGCTTTCCTCCCAAGGTGGTTGTGAACAACGGCGGCAGCCCGGACACCTGGCCCATGGTGACCGTCTACGGCAGCATCGCCAGCGCAGCCTACTCCGCGGCGGCCGGCGATCTCACTCGGGATGGATATCCGGACGTGGCCGAGATCGCGCCTACCAAGGACCCCAGTGTTTTCATTAACGTGAACAACGGAACCAATTTTGGGGTGTGGCCGCGCACCACGCTGCTCAGCGGCGCCTGCGGCGGCCGCGGCGTGTGCGTCGGCGATGTGAACAACGACGGATGGCTCGATGTCGGAAATTCGAGTTGGAACTCGCAAAGTCGCGTCTACATCAACTTGTGGCCCAGCTTCACGAATGTGAACTTGGGGCGCGCCATAGGCACGGCGATCGACCTTGAATTCGCGGACCTCACGGGGGATGGGCGGCTTGACGCGGTCGCGGGCAATTCCACCCCGACGCAGAACACCGTGTTCGTGAGCAACGGTGGTTTGCCCGACACCTGGCCCGAGGTTCAATTGGGCAGCTTCCCAACGAACGGGGGCTCGTCCGCGATTTGCGTCGGGGACCTGACGGGAGACAGCCGGTTGGATGTGATAGGGCCTGCCCTGAATGCCAAGCAGACCTACCTCTGGCTCCACAACCCGACGTCGATGCCCTATGTCCAGATTGCCTATCAGGTTCAAGTGGCCGCCGACGCGGACGACCTGGCCGCCGGCGCGAATCTGATCTGGGACAGCGGCATCACGAATTCCTCGGACATTGGCGATGGCGTCAGGACCATTCGGCAAGGCGTGCCTTGCCCGGCCGCCGGCATCTATCATTGGCGGGTCAGGACGTTCTCCAGCAGCGGCTATCAAAGCCCGTGGTCGGTTCCTGCGATGTACGAGATTCCAACCAACCAAGCCTACCTGGCGATTTGGGAGCCGGCCCCGCAGGGGGGCTCCGCGACGAGCTTGAACGTATCGGGCTGGACTTCATGGAACGTGACCGACTTGGCGTGGACCAATCTGACGGCCGGCCTGGGCGGGGTATTGCCTGCGGGCAGCCCGTGGACGCAGGGCTTGGACCTGATGGCCGGAACCAACACGCTCTGGTTCAGCGCGCTGGCGGATGGAGGTTTGGCGGCGTCGCAACAAGTAACGCTCTGCTTGGATAATTGGCCCAGCGTGACCATCACGAATCCCCCGCCCGCCACGAACCTGCCGGCGTCGTCGAACATCGAAATCGATGTCGGTTTGGCGGCCGCGGGGGCGACGGTAACCCAAGTGGTTTTCTATGCAAGCTCGTCCGAAATCGGCGCCGGCTTGTCCGAACCGTTCAGCTTTAATTGGACCAACGCGGCGGCCGGCATCTACGCGCTGCGCGCCCGGGTCTTCGACGATCAGGGGCGAGTGGGCTTGTCGGCGTCGGTCGGCTTGCGCGTCAACGGGCCGCCGGATGTCTCGATTACGCAGCCTACCAACGAGGCCATATGCAATGTGGCGACGCCGGTCAACATGGCCGCCACGGCCGTCGATGTCGGCGGCCTGGTGACCCAGGTGAGTTTTTACGCCAACGCTGCTTGGATAGGGACGGATACGGCCAGTCCGTACACGTGCCAGTGGTCCGGCATGGCCACGGGCGAGTATGTCCTGACGGCTGTCGCCTGGGACGATCTCGGCGTGCCGGGCACTTCGGCGGAAGTGCGGATCAGCGTTCGTAACGATCCGCCGAGCGTGTCGATCGTCCAGCCAGACTCCGGCACGGTTTTTGGCGTTCCCACGAATGTCTTGATCGTCGCGCAGGCGTCGGACCCGGACGGCACGGTGACGCAAGTGGTCTTCTATGCCGATGCCGATCCTCTTCACACGTTCACGGGCAGTCCCTACGCCTATGGGTTGAACCTCTCCACGATCGGGTCGTACATTTTGACGGCCGTGGCCTGGGACGATTACGGCAACTGCCGTACGTCGCTGCCGGTGCAGGTGGAAGCGATCGATCCTCCGCGGGTGAGCCTGACGAGCCCTGAAGAGGGGTGGAGCTACGAAGCCCCGGCGGCCATGACCGTCAGCGCGCAGGCTTCCTCGGCCCTCGGGACGGTAACCCAGGTCGAGTTTTACGCCGATGGGGCGTGGTTGCACGCGGATGCCGTCGCGCCGTATGGCTTTACCTGGTCGGGCGCGGCGACGGGAACCTATGCCCTCACGGCCCGCGCCTATGACGATCTGGGCTGTTCGGCCGTCTCGGCGCCGGTGGCCATTCAAGTGATTCCGCAGGTCGAGCCGGCTCCCAGTCCCGGCCCGGGCTTGCCGCTGAGCGTCGATGCGGCGTCCTCCACCTGGAGGCCGATCAATCCGCGCATCTACGGCATGAATATCGCCAACTGGTGCCAGTATTACTACTACAAGCTCTGCGAGCCCTGGCTGACCAACGCGCGCGTCTCCGTGGTCCGCTACGGCGCGACCAACATCGAGCGCTACAATTACAAGAACAACCGCATGTACAACGTGATCTCCAAAACCAACCAGTTTGTGCCGATGAGTTGGAGCTCGTTTGTCGACTGGGTGCGCGAAGATCTGCACGCGGAGCCGTTCCTGCAAGCTTCGGTCTTCGGCCATGTGGCGGCAGATGACGGCGCGGCCGACTATAACGTCGAGCAGACCCCGGCGGATATCGCCGACTGGGTGACGCAGGCCGGTACGAACGTGCCGATCTGGGGCGTGGGCAATGAGCCGTTCATTGCCTGGAAGCTCGAAGGCTATCACGGTACGCGCGGTTCCAACGAATCGGGTTATTCGTACAACGACGGTGCGCACGGCGACCAGATTTACAACGAAGACATCAAGTACGATTCGTATTTCCCGCAGTTCATCCGCGTAGCGGAGGCGATTCGCAGCATCAGTCCGGGCTCGACCATCCTGGGGCCGACGCCGGCCAACTGGTGGCTGTACTGGTCGACGGATTATTCGCCGTTCTGTCCCGCGAAGCGATCCGATCCGGGCAGTCATCCGGACGACAACGGCTGGTACATGATGTCCTCGGCCGCCAACCAGTGGAATCCGCGCGTCTTCCCGGACCGCGCCGGCAGCCCCGACATGATCGGCTGGGAGCAGAACGAGAAGACCGGCGTCTATAACGACAACCGCACGATGTGCCAGTTTGCGAAGCGGATGGGCGACTACGCCGTCTCGCACGGCGGCACCCAGGTCTGCAATTACCTGGATTTTCACCGCTACATGAATCTGGACAACGATGCCTCGGCCGTGCAGGAAACCCGCGATTTGTGGGATCCTGATTATCAAAGCTACGATAAGGAAACCGGCGGCAGCGGAACGAAGACCAAGATTCTCTCCCGCTTCCAAAACATCATCGATCACTACAACACGAATCTGAATCTTTCGCTCTCGGAGTACGACTACTTCTATTGGCAGGGGTATCCGGAGGAGCGCCAGATTCCGGCCATCGGCCAGTTGGATTACCTGGGCGCGTTCCAGCGCTGCGGCGTGCAGATGGCCTGCAATTGGTACATGGGCGAGCCGGATCAGTCGGGCGGCGGCTATCACCATGCCGCCGACTCGGCCAAGCAGGCGATGTTCAAGGAAACCGGCGAGCCTAATCCGAAGTACTGGGCCTTCAAGTTGATGAGCGATCATTTCCGCGGGCAGTCGATTGCGGCCGTCTCGACGGACAATGGACAATTCAGCGTCCATGCCGAGCTGAACACCAATACGATGGTGCTGAGCGTGGCGGCGGCGTACAAAGGGGAATATGTGCCGTGGTGGGCGCAAACCAATGCCGGCGCCTTTATCGAAGGCGCGAGCCCTTCCAATGCGACCCTCGTGATCAGCAATTTCAACATCACGGGCGTGAAGCAGGTTTTGCGGTTTGGCCGCAACGATCCGCAGCTTGTGCACATGGACCGCGGCGGCGTGAACCTGGGGAGTGGACCATCCTTCTCCTACCGATTTGAGCCGCTCTCGATTTATCTTTTCCAATTCCACGGCATGACCAATCCGCCGGCGGAGCAGGCTCCTGCGAGCGGGCTGAACGTCTATCCGGCCCGAGTCGATTTCGGGCCTTACAACACCGGCCTGGAACTGATAGAGGTGGTGGACGAGCACACGCTGGAAGTTCTGGGCGTGACCACGAATTACACGCAAACGCTGCGGATCGTCAACAACCGCAACAGCAATACGGCCTGGTCGGTGTCCAACTCGTCCGACTGGCTCGCGTTCGTGGGCTCAACCAACGGCAGCGCAAAGGTGACGGACCTGGTTTATCTGCAAGTCACGAACAAAGCCGCCCTGGCCGTGGGCGTGTACAGCACGGATGTTTCCGTGGCGACCTCGGAGGGGAGTTTGTTGGTGCCCGTGACGATGGAAGTCATCCCCGGCCGGGCCGGCGGAGAGACCCGCATATTTGATGCCGATACCGGCTCGCTCGCGCACAACTGGAACACCGCCGAGCCGTATTCGATCGGCTTTTACGACGGCCACGGCAACACGGAAGATCGCGACGGCCCCTATATTTATGTGTTCTCGCTCGATTACGCCGAAAAATCGGCGTTGGGCGGCCTGGCGTCCATGAAGGTGGAATTCGACCGCGCCAACGGCGACACGGCGGACGGACGGCTCTACACGGCCTTCGGCAGCTACGGGCATGTTTCCATACCGCCCGGCCCGCCGGAAGTCTGGGTGCCCGCCGGTTCCAACGCGGCCAACTATACGTTGAAGTTCGACATCAAGAGCAAGACCGAAGGCGTGGGCTTCACCAAGACCCAATTCCTGCTGGTCATCACCGACGACGATCAGCAAAAAGGCAAGCCGGATGTCCTGCTCAGCTCCTACGACGCCAACATCGAGATCGAGGACGGCTATTGGCAGGCCATCGCAATTCCCCTGGGCGGGAATTTCTACGATTGGCATTACCCGGGCGGTCAAAACGGCAGCCTCGTGAATTTGGACTTTTCGCGCATCCGCCAGATGGAGTTTTGTCCGTGGGCCGGACGTGCGGACAAACGCGGCGCCCTGTGGATCGATAATATCCGCATCGAAACCGCCACGCCGGACGGTCGTCATTTCCCGGTGGCCGTCGCCGGACAGAGCGCGCGCCTGATCGGTACCAACGAAACCGTGACGTTGACCGCTACCAACAGCTACGACCCGGACGGCGGCGCGTTGACCTACGCCTGGCAGCCGGCCTCGGGACTCTCGGCGAGCAACACGGCGGACGTTGTCTTCACGCCCACAGGGCCCGGAGATTATGTGTTCGACCTGGTGGTCGCCGACAGCACCGGCTTAAAGAGCCGCAATCCGGCCCAGGCGACGATCCGGGTCATCCCGACGCTCGTCGGCGAAAGCCTGCTGTTGTATCGGGACGCGACGCTGACCAACCTCGTCTCCGGTACGGCGGCCGATTGCCTGGACCTGTACGTGAAACTGGCGTGCGGCGCCGGCGGGAATCCGGATCAGCGCGATTTCACCTTTGCCGCCGTGCAAAGCTCCGATCCTTACACGGGCGATACCCTTAACGATGTGCGGCCGATCCAGATCATGCTGGAGGAGACCGCCGCCGACTCGAAAGTTTATATCGGTCATGTGCGCCTGGCGGCGTTCAGCGACGACATCCGCGATGAAATCGGATGCCGCATCGGCAGCGACGTCGCGCTCCAGTGCGTCGGGCTGACTAATCGGATCACGGTGGGTTCACAAGCTTACGGCTATGAGAGATATGTCGACCACATCGAGAACGGCGACGCGCGATACAATTATTTCGGCGGCGTGTGGAACGCGTACGACGATCGCGAGAACAACAACAGCTCGACCGTCTTCATGGCGGGGGCGACGAATGGCGCGTCCGCCTTCTCCAGCCAATCGATGCGCGGGTGGGGGACCCTCCGGCTGGCGACGACCGGCCAGCCGATCCATGTCTTCGGCGGGATCATGACCAAGCTGACGCCTTACACCAACGACGGCTCCTTTGCCGTCAGCGATCTGAGCCTCACGACGGGCTTGCGCGGAGTCAGCTTCTGGCTCAAGGGCAACGGCAAGAAACTTAGCGTGGTGCTGAAATCCAACGCGATCACCAATTATGACGATTACGTCTACACGCTCGCGCACACGCCCTGCCAGTGGAAGCAATACATCCTGCTCTTTACCGACTTCACCCAGGAAGGCTGGGGCGGGGAAGCCGTGAATCGGGATGAGGCGCTGCGGCAGGTGAACGCGATTCAATTCAAGTTCGCCTCCAAACTCGACAACGAAACCAATGAAGTTTTTGTCGATGACCTGGCGTTGTTCGGCGGCCAACTGACCTATGGCTCCAATGTGGTCTATCAAAAAGACAACACCAACAGCATGGAAGGCTATGCCGGAATGACGACCAATTCATCCTTCGCCAATGCCGGAAGCTCGACGCTCGTCATTCCCGGTTGGTCGCTCGCCGGCGATGCCCGCGGCGAGAATTGGTCCGGCTCGGGCGAGGTTGTGTTCGAGCAGTGGAATGGAAGCGCGGGCTCCGTGGAGCAGACGATTGCCGGCATTTCCGAGGGCAACGCGTATACGTTCGAAGCCCGGATGAAAAAGGAATCGGGATTCGCCGGCGCCGCCTACATGGAACTCATCTGGTTGACGGCTGGAGATCTGGCCATTCAAACCAACGCCACGCCGGATCTCGCGCCGAGCATGTCTTCCACCGACGGCGCGGAATCCTGGCACACGACCGGCTATCTGACCGCGCCGGGCGGGGCGGTCAAGGTGAAGGCGCGTATCCGCGCCGCGAGCGTCACCGCAGAGCATTGCCGCGCGCTGGACGCTTTGTTCTATGGCGCCCAGCGGCCTGACAATGACTGGATCACCGCGTGGAGCAACGGCTTTGTCGTTACTTACACGACCAATCGGGCGGATGGAGCGAAGGCCGCGCGGGTGGGCACAACGCTGGCTCATCCGGGCTGGCTGGCCGGCTTCTTCGTGGCGCCCTACGGCTCGGGCACGGTCATGACCAATTTCTCCGACTGGTCGGCGGTGGCCCTGAAGGCCCGCCGCGCGGATAATTATACGGCCACCGGCACGACCAACGCCCGCATCCGCCTGTCGGTATGCGCCGGCACCAATACCAACCCCAATGCCAAGACCCTTTGGCAGAACGTCGACGCCAGCGCCTGGGAGGATTATTTCGTCTTCCCGCTGGACCGTTTCTACACCGTGGGGACGGTGGACGACGTGAATCCGGCCCACTGGGCGACCTGGACCGACACCTGGACGGACATCGGGCGGATACTCATCGAATATGGCCCCGCTCAGGAGGGCGCCGATCCGCACGACCTGTTCCTAGACGACTTCCGCCCCTGCAAAGGAACCTATTTGCATTAAAGGACACGACCATGAAAAATATTTCTACGCATAAATACGGGTTGTGGATCTCGGCGCTTCTGCTGGGCGTCAGCGTCTTGCCGGGTTTTGGGGCGGTGGGCGATTATACGAATTTGCATTCGTTTATCGGCGGCGCGAACGACGGCGACTGGCCGATGGCAGGACCCATAGAAAGCGGCGGCCGGTTGTACGGCATGACCCAGTTAGGCGGAGCAAGCAACTTCGGGGTGATCTACGCGATGGATTTGGACGGCGCGAATTACACCCATTTGCACAGCTTCAGCGGGGCCGACGGCAAATATCCCCTGGGCGCCCTGACGATCAGCGGCGCCAATCTGTATGGCCTGGTTCCGCGCGGCGGGACCAACGACTCGGGCGTCCTGTTTCGCCTGGGCGCCAACGGCGCAGCGTTCACGGTCCTTCATTTGTTCGATGCGGCCGACGAAAACAATGGCGCCATGCCCTGGGCCGGTCTGCTGGAATCCGGCGGGATTTTTTATGGCACGACGTGTTTCGGCGGCTTTACGAATCGCGGCGTGGTTTTTGCCATTCAAGCGGACGGCTCGGGCTATACCAATCTGCATCGGTTCGTCGGCGGGGCCGGCGATGGAAAATATCCCAAAGGCGATCTGCTGCTGGAGGGCGGCTGGCTCTACGGCACGGCCAGCGGCGGCGGCGCCAGCAATGCCGGCGTTATTTTTGCCATGCTGCCGGATGGAACGCATTACACGAATCTTTATGAATTCACCGGAGCGTCCAGCGACGGACAAAATCCGGCGGGCCGCCTGGCCGCTTTGGACGGCTATCTGTATGGCCTGGCCGCCGAGGGCGGCCGGCACAGCGCCGGCATCGCTTTTGCGCTGGCCACGAACGGCGGCGCTTTGCAGATTTTGTGGCCCTTTGCGGGCACGGCGGGCGAAGGCGCGGGGCCGTGCGGCAATCTCATCCGGCACGACGCCAAGTTGTATGGATTGACGCGCTACGGCGGCGGGCAATCCGGCGGTACGTTGTTTTCGCTCGGCGCGAGTTTCTCGAACCAACTCAGTTGGCTGACGGATGGCGAACCGCTGGGCGATCCGCTGTGGGTCGGCAACGCCATGTACAGCACGACCCTGCGCGGCGGCGTCAGCAATCACGGCTCCATTTTCCGCTTTGAAGGCAACCCCAGCGACGGCGTCATGGACGTGTGCAAGATCACTTGGATCGACACCGGCAGCATGAACACCAACGCCGCCGGCGATCAAAACTGGCGGCGCCTGTATGTCCGGCACACGACGACGAACGGTCTGCCGCAGGCCTTCATCGGCCATGGACTGACTCCCGACGCCGACGACGCCACCTGGACCTGGACTCCCATCACCCAATATGGCGACCTGGGCGCCGAATACGAATTTACGGGAACGCTCAGCCGCGCCTCGCCCGGCGAATATCTCGTTGCGGCCAAGTTTATCCAGGGCCTGCATGTCTATTATCCGCCGCCCACCTTCAACGTCCCCGGCGACTGGCATTCGCCGCTCGACGCCGTTCACCGCTGGTCGGTTACGCCCTTGCCCGCGCCCAGCAATGCCCAGGCCCGCTTTGTCCATACCAACGCCATCGACGCGAGCTATGAGCGGGATGGCGTTCACTGGGTTTCCATTTTCCGCAAATCCGGAGCGAGTCCGTCCTTCCGGGCGCCCGTGGACGGCGTCACGTACTATACCGGCAGCCGGTACGCGGACCAGGGCGAATGCGTGTACCTGGGCTCTGAAACGCCGGTCCACAACACCGGCTTGACGGTCAACACCGATTATCACTATCGCTTCTACACGGAAAATCATTCGTTTTATTCCTCCGGCGCCGTTGCCTGGGCCAGTACGCGGTCGTCCGGCGATGACGATGGCGATACGATGTTTAACGAATGGGAAACGGTTTATGGCCTGAACCCCAGCGATCCGTCCGACTTCGGCCTCGACCCCGATGCCGACCGCGCCGAGAACTGGAAGGAATTTGTGGCCGGCACGGATCCCACCAACGGGCTCTCCGTCTTCTGCCTCAACCAATGCTTTTTCGACGGCTTCTCGATCCTGTCCTGGTCCAGCGTCAGCGGAAAGCAATACACCATCCGGCGGGCGGCCAACTTGCTGGCCGGCTTCGATTCCAATCTGGCGGTTCATGTCTCCTCCACGCCGCCGGAAAATACCTACACCGATCGGTCGGCTGAAGCGTCGTTCCTGTTCTACCATATTGAGGTCGAGCCGCAATAAAGAGAGAGCTGTATCCGAAATCCGTCTTCGTTTTTTGGAGGGTTCCGCTCCGTCGGAACCTCTTTCCTTCTTTCCAAACCGGCCCACCCCCCTCGGGCATCTATTCAGATGCCGCTCAATTTCATCCGGTCGCGACAGAGCGCGCCCCTCCAAACAGCAAGAATCCGCATCTTCGCTCCCGGAGGGTTCCGTTCGCCTATTCCGCGACGGCGACGATCGGAACCGCTCTTCGCCTTTTGCAAACGGAAAAAAGCGCAAAGAATTGAGCGATAAAGGGGAGCGCTCCCGCACCGGGTCAGAAATTATCTGCATCGGCACTGGATTCAGTTAATGAAATATCTTACAACACTACGAAAGTTTGATTGGTTTGTTAAGGGACCCCATGAAGGAACGGAAAAAAATCACGCTATACGAGATTGCCCAACTCGCCGGCACGTCGAAGAGCACGGTAAGCCGGGTGTTGATGAATCAAGCCGGGGTCTCGCCGGAGACGCGCCGGAAGATCGAGCAGATCATGAGGGAGAGCGGGTACCATCCCAACCAGATGGCGCGAGGCTTGGCGGGCGGGCGTACGGGTATGATCGCAGTGGTTACGCCGGGCATCTTCAGCGGCTACTATGCCGAAATTCTCAAGGGCGTAGACGTGGTGGCCAGCCAGCATGACGTGCATGTGATTTCTTCTTTTGCGCGCGGGGAAGACGATTATCCCGATATGATCGACCGGTTTTCTCAGCCCGGCCAGGTGGACGGCATGATCCTGGTGGCGCCCCGGATGAAGGTATTCAAGCAGCGGGCGCCGCGCACGATCGTGCCGATTGTCCTGGTCGGTTCCTATGCCCCGGACAACGGCTGGGACCGCATGGATCGGGTGGTTTTGAACAATGCCGGCGCGATGAACGAGCTGTTGGATCACGTTCGACAGCAGGGCTGTCGGCGCTTGTTGCATCTGACCGGTCTCGCCAACGTGTACGATTTTGCGGAACGCCGCCGGGCGTTTGAAGAGTATCTGCTGTTGCATCCGACTCTGCAAGGGACCGTCCTGAGCGGAGGCGAAACCCGCGCCCAGGCGCGCGAGGCCTTGGATCGGCATCTGGACGAGCAGCCGGAGAGTTTCGACGCCGTGATCGCGTGCAACGACGACATGGCGATGGGCGCCTTGCAAGCCTTGCGCGGGCGAGGCATTCAGACGCCGGAGGACGTCGTCGTCACCGGCTGCGATGACGAGCCGGCCGCCGAAATCCTGGGGTTGACCACCCTGCACATGCCCATGGTGGAACTCGGCGAAGAGGCCACCCGGCTGCTGTTCGAACGGCGCGCCCAGAAGCAAATTTCCCCCGTCGCCCGGCAGAGCATTGTCCAAATGGCCCTGGTCGTGCGATCGACGTCCATGCGAAAACCCGCCGTCCCGGTGTAGAGGCCGGCAAAATAATATCGTAACTTCTGCTTTACATCGCCATCGAGAAGGGCTAAAAACTATCTCATTAAACGGGAGCGCTCCCGAATGTGTGTATTGAACAAGAGGTGATGTATGCAAATTCGACGTTTGGGTTGGTGGTGTTTGGCTGGAGTGCTGGGACTTCAACTTACGGTGCAGGCGACCCAGTTGACGGTTGATGCCGGCACGAACGAATGGAAGAAGATCAATCGCCACATCTACGGCATCAATATTGCCAACTGGTGCCAGTCCTATTACCTGAAGCTCTGCCAGCCGATGCTGACCAACGCCGGCATCACCCTGGTGCGTTACGGCGCGACGAACATCGAGCGCTATAACTGGCGCAACAACCGGATGTACAACGTCATTTCCCGGACGAATCAATATGTGCCGACGAGCTGGGAGGCGTTTGTGCAGTGGGTGCGGGAGGACCTGCATGCCGAACCGTATCTGCAGGCCGCGGTGTTTGCTCATGTGGCCTCCGACGAGGGGTCCGAAAACTATAATACCAACCAGACCTTGCAGGACATTACCGACTGGGTGAATGCCGCGGGAACCAACGTGCCGGTGTGGGGCGTGGGCAACGAGCCGTTCATTGCGTGGAAGCTGGGCGGCTACAAGGGGGAACGCGCGGAAGACGACGAGAGCTATGCCTACAACGACGGCGCGCATGGCGACCAGATTTTCAACGAAGACATCGCGGCGGATCGCTTTTTTCCGCAATACATCAGCATCGCTTCGACGATCCGGGCCGCCAATCCCAACGCGAAGATTCTTGGGCCGACGCCGGCCAATTGGTGGCTGTACTGGTCCACCGACTATTCGCCTTTCTGTCCGTCCACGCGCGAGCATCCGGGCGACCACGCGGGAGAGAACGGCTGGTACACCATGGGCGCCTCCGCCAATCAATGGGACTCGCACGTCTTTCCTGATCGCGCCGGCGATCCGGGCGTGATCGGCTGGGAGCAGAACGAGGCGACGGGCGAATTTCACGACAAGCGCAACATGTGCCAGTTCGCCAAGCGCATCGGCGAATACGCTACCAACCATAACGGCCTGCAAATCTGCGATTACCTGGATTTCCACCGCTACATGAACACGGCCAACGATGCGACGGCCGTCCAGGAAACCCGCGACCTGTGGGACCCGGAGTACATGAGCTTCGACAAAGAAACCGGCGGCTCGGGCACCAAGACCAAGATCCTCGTGCGGTTCAACAACATCATCGATCACTACTACACCAACTTGTGCCCCTCGCTGTCCGAGTACGATTACTTTTATTGGCAGGGCTTTCCCGCCGAGATGCAGATATCCGCTTTGGGCCAGATGGATTATCTGGGGATTTTCCCGCGCCAGAATGTGCAATTGGCCTGCAATTGGTACATCGGCGAGCCGGATCAGTCCGGGGGCGGCTATGAACACTCGGCGGACGCCGCCAAGCAGGCCATGTTCAAGGAGGACGGCGAACCCAATCCGAAATATTGGGCGCTCAAGTTGATGAGCGATCATTTCCGCGATCAATCCGTCCGCACCGAATCGTCCGACAACAGTATGTTCAGCGTTTATGCGGGCCTGGAAACCTCGTCTTCCCAACTGACGGTGGTGGCGGCCTACAAAGGCCAATACGTTCCCTGGTGGGAGGAGCATCATGCGGGCGATTTCATTCTGGACCAGGGGAATTCGAACGCCACCATTGTGGTCAGCAACTTTACCATCACCGGGGTCAGCAAGGTGCTGCGCTACGGGCGGCTCGATCCCCGCATCGTTGCCATGGCGCCGAACGGCGTGGAAGTGAGCGGGAACTCCTTCACCTACGAGTTCGAGCCGCTCTCGATCTACCTGTTCCAGTTCCACGGCGCCGCGACGCCTCCGGCGGAGCAAGCGCCGTCCACGTACTTGAACGTCGAGCCGGGCCGCCTCGATTTCGGGCCGTACAGTCCGGGCTGGGAAATGGTTCGTCATCACGACGAACACACGGCCTCGACTTGGTACACGACCAACTACACGCATACGCTTAAGGTCATCAACAACAGCAACAGCAATACGACCTGGCAGATCTCCGAATCGTGCGACTGGCTCGCGGTGGTGGGGCCGACCTCGGGCGTGGCCACGGTCACGGATGTGATCCCGGTGATCGTCACGAACCGCTCGATGGCCGTGGGCGTGTACAGCGCCGACGTTCATGTCGTCACCTCGCAGGGCTCGCTCTGGGCGCCCGTGACGATGGAAATCATCCCCGGCATGGCCGAGGGCGAGAAACGATTTTTCGATGCGGAGACGAAGTCCCTGGCTCACACGTGGAATGCGGGGGAGCCGCTGTCCGTGGGCTTCTACGACATTCACGGCAACCCCGAGGATCGGCTCTATCCGTTTATCTACGATTTCACCATGGATTATTCGGAGCACTCGGCCCTGGGCGGGTTGGCCTCCATGCGGATCGATTTCGACCGTTCAGCCGGCGACTCGGCGGGCGGACGTCTCTATGCGGCGTTCGGCACCTACGGCCATATCAGCAACGAAGGGCTGCTGGGCCCGACGTCGATCTGGGTGCCGACCAACGCGAGCCCGACGAATTACGTCTTCAAGTTCGACATCAAGACCAAGACGGAAGGTCCCGGTTTTACCAAGACGCGCCTGGTGATGGTCATCACGGACGGCGACGGCCAGAAAGGGAAGCCGGATGTCGGCATTGCCGATTTCAAGGAGAGCATGGAAATCACGGACGGCTACTGGCAGACCGTCGCGATCCCGCTGGGGACGAATTTCTTCGATTGGATCTATCCCGGCGGCCAGAACGGAAACTTGGTAGAGTTGAATTTTGCGAAGATCAAGCAGGTCGAGTTCTGTCCGTGGGGCGGACGCGAGGATAAGAAGGGCACGATGTGGCTCGATAATATGCGCATCGAAACGGTCTCCAGCAACGGATCTCATTACCCCGTCGCCGTGGCGCGCCAGAATGTCCGCTTGATCGGCACCAACGAGACGGTGACGTTGACCGGCAGCGACAGCTACGATCCGGATGGCAGCATCGCCTCTTGGACATGGAGCGAACAGGCGGGCGTGGCCGATACGCACGCCGCCGACACCACCTTCACGCCGCCGGGCGCCGGGACCTATACGATCGAGCTGACGGTCGCCGACAACCAGGGCCTGAAGAGCCGCAATCCCGCGCAGGTGATCGTCAACTGCCAGCCGACCTTGTTCCCGTCCGACATTCAATTGTATCGCGACGAGGCGATGACCGACGAAATCGCCGGCGTGGCCAGCAACTGTCTCGATGTCTTCGTGAAGCTGGTCTGCTTCGCGGGCGGCGTGCCCGGCGAACGGGATTTCACCCTGGCCCGGCTGTCCAGCACGACGACCTATGGAACGGATTCCCACAATAACGTGAATCCCATTCAAATCGTCCTGGAAGAAACGGATCTCGATTCGAAGGTTTTCACCGGACGGTTCCGGCTGGCCGCTTTCAGCGACGAAGTGCTCGGACAGATCGCCGTCTCGGAAGGCTGTTCGTTGACGGTCAGCAACAACGGGTACTTCGTGAGCCGCACGATCGGGCCGCAAACCTACGGCCTGCAAACCGTGATCGACCATATTGAAGACGGCGCCGACAAGTTCAACGCCTTCGAAGGCGTGTGGAATACCTACGACGACCTGCCCAACGGCAATTCGTCGGCGGTCGTCATGGCGTCGTCGCCCCTCGCGGCCAACTCCAATTCGACGCAGTCCATCATGGCGGAAGGCACGCTGAAGCTGGCGACCGGCGGCAACTTCAATCAGTTGTTTGCGGGCGTGATGACGAAGCTGAACGCCTATACCAGCGACGTGGCGGCCGCGGTCTGCGATCTGTCCAGCACCTCCGGCTATCAGGGCATCAGCTTCTGGCTCCAGGGCAACGGCAAGCGGGTGAGCGTGGTGTTGAAGTCGCTGGCCATCACCAACTATGACGACTATGTCTTCACGATCGAGCACAGTCCCACCGGCGGCTGGCGCCGATACCAGTTGCTCTTTAGCGACTTCAATCAGGAGGGCTGGGGCAATCTGGCGATCGAACGCGAAACGGCTCTGCGGAACGTCAATGCGATCCAATTCAAGTTCGCCTCCAAGGCGGACGGGGAATTCAACCGGATTTACATCGACGATCTCTCGCTGTTCGGCGGCTCGAAGTATTACCTGCCGCATGCGGTCTACAACAAGAAGAACTCGGTCAGCATGGAGGATTTCGACGGCGGATACCTGACCAACAAGAGCTTCACGGGACCTGGCGCTCCCGGTTGGACGCTGACCGGCAATGCCGCCAACGAGGATTGGGGCAACTGGCGGCTGGTTCTGGAAAACTGGACCGGCACCAATACCGGCAGCGCATGGCAGGACGTGACGGTCGAAGAGGGGCAGGCTTACCAGTTCTCGGTCAAGGCGTGGAAGAATGCGGCCTTTAACGGACGAGCCTATATCGAAATGGCTTGGTACAACGCTTCCTCGCTGCACTTGGGAACCGATTCGCTCGATATCACCGATGACCTTACGGAAAGCGCCCAGGCCTTCACGCTGACCTGGCGTTGGGCGCCGGATACGGCGGCGAAAGTCCGGGTCCGGTTGCGCACCGACAGCGGCATCATCCCGCCCTACGCGGACAATGCCGTGCAATTCGACGACGCCGAGTTTGCGAAATATGGATTCGTGGCCGACAACGGCTGGATCGGAAACTGGATCGCCGGCTCGTCGCTGGATTCTTCGACCAACCGGGCCGAAGGCAATCGATCCCTGGTGCTGAAGACGACCTCCTCCGACTGGCTGGGCGGGATGTTTGTGGCGCCCTACGACACCGGAGAAACCCGGACGAACTTCTCCGCCTTCAGCGGCCTGGCCTTGAAGGCCTGCCGCCCGGCGGGCTTCACGAACACCGGAACCGCCGCCGGCCGCATTCGTTTTGCCGTGGCCGTCGACGAGAATCCTGTGGCCCGTACCCGCTGGTACTCGGTGGGGGCGTCGGAATGGGAGGACTACATCCTGTTCCCGAAGAGCAAATTCCTGACGACGGACACCGTGGATACGAACGATCCGTCTCTATGGGTGGTGTGGTCGGGCGACTGGAGCAACATCCGCCGCGTTATTATCGAATACGGTCCGTCGCGCGAAGCCGCCGTTCCCTACCATGTTTTGGTGGACGACTTCCGCCCGTACTCCGACACGTATGTCCCGGACGATATCGTCGACGACCCCATTACCAATTCGACGGCGACGATGTCGGCGTTTCCTGTTCTGGACGACGCGGGCATTCCGGAGGACACGGGGCTGCAGGTTGTGGAGGGAACGGTGACGGCCAATCCGAATTGGGTGGGGGAGAGTCCCCCGGAAGGCAGTTCCTGCCTGCGGATTCAATCGGAAGCCAACGGGACGTGGGCGATCGAATATACCCAGCGTTGCGCCGTGGTCGCCTCCTTGGCGCTGCCGGGCCAGGCGTGGAACATCGACATCAGCGGTTCCTACGCCTACCTGGCCGCCGCCGACCAGGGATTGCGCATCGTGAACATCGGCAATCCGCTGGCGCCGGTCGAGACGGCTTCGGTGGCCTTGCCTCAGTATGCGCGTGATGTGAAAGTCGTCGGGAATTACGCCTATGTGGCGTCGGTTCCCTTCAAGATTTTCAATGTGTCCGATCCTGCCCATCCGGCGGAGGTCGGCTCGATCGACATTGGAAGCGCGTTTTCCGTGGAGGTCGAGGGCTCTCATGCGTATGTGGTGCGACGCGACAATCGGAGCGCCCTGGCGATTCTTAATGTCTCCGATCCTGCCCATCCGGTTTTGCAGAGCGAAGCGACCGTGGGCTCGATCGATTGTCATGTGAAGATCTCGAACAACTATGCATATGTCGCCTTGCAGGACACCGGCTTTCATGTGGTCAACGTCGCGGATAAGGACCATCCGGTGATCCTGACCACGAACCGGCTCCTCTACGCGATGGGCGTCGACCTGTCCGGTTCGTATGCCTATGTCGGCGGCTACGGCGGCTTGACGGTTTTCGACATCGGTAATCCGGCTGCGCCGGTGCAAGTGGGTTCCCTGGCTTACAGCGGCTACACCCGCGAAGTGAAAATCGTCGGGACGCGGGCGTATGTGACCGGCGACCGGCAATTGCGGATCGTCGACATCAGCACGCCGAGTCATCCGGTGTTGGTGGGTTACAGCGACAACCTGGGCTCCTATTCCTACGGCGTCGAAGTGGTGGGCAACATCGCCTATGTGGCCGATTACGCGGGCGGTTTGAAGGTGGTCGATGTGTCCACCGACTGCGATTCCGTGGATCTGGCGGATTATGTGGATGGGTTCCTCAAGTTCTGGGTGAAGAGCCCGGCGGATCTGTCCATTTCCATGAAAGCCGGCGGTTTGGAGCCCTCGGCCAAGCTGAGCGGCTTTAACTGGTCGGGCGCGAACGAATGGGAGGAAGTCGTGATCCCGTTGCGCTCGCTGGGCTTCCGGGCCGATCACCTGGATCATACGTTCAAGCTGTTCCAATGCCGGCCTGTGTCGGCGGATGCGGCGGTTTACTTCATCGATAACATCCGGTTTTCCAATCAGTACTAGGGCGGAGGCGTGCATGAAAAAGAAACTCATATGGATTCAAGCTGTTTGGGTGATGGCGATGGCTGCGGGAACTGCGGCGATGGCTGCTCCGGGCGATTATCAAACCCTGCATCAATTCGTTCCGTCGGCGAATAATGGAAGCCGCCCGGTCGCTCCTCCGGTGGAGCTGGGCGGCTATCTGTACGGCATGACGCCGTACGGCGGCTTCACCAACTGGGGCGTGGTTTATCGCCTTCGTCTTTCGGACAATCAATACACCAACCTGCACGCGTTCGGAGGTCTCGATGGGCGTCATCCCTTTGGATCGTTGCTGCCCTACGGAGGTTTGCTCTATGGGATGACCAGTCTGGGCGGAACGAATAACGACGGCGTGATCTTTCGCATGGACACCAACGGCGCCGGCTACGCGGTCTTGCATCATTTCGATGCGGAAAACGAAAACGACGGGGCTCTGCCGTGGGGCTCCCTGATAACGACCAACGGAATTTTATACGGCATGACGTATAACGGAGGGCCCACCAATCGGGGCGTTATTTTTTCCATGCAGCCCGACGGCACGGGCTATACCAACCTGCACCGCTTTGTCGGCGGCGCGGGCGACGGAAAACATCCGAAGGGCGATCTGATCGTGGATAACGGAATTCTGTACGGCATCGCCAATGAAGGCGGCTCCAACAATGCCGGCGTGGTGTTCCGCATGGCGTCGGACGGCAGCGGGTATGCCAACCTGTACGAATTCACCGGCAAGCCCGGCAATGGGCGCAATCCGGTCGGCCAACTGGTGAAGGACGGCACTTCGCTGTTCGGCACGGTGGGCGCCGCGCAAGGAAATGCCGGTTCGGCTTTCTATTTGTGCACGGACGGCGGCGCCGCCACGTTTATTCGGTCCTTTACGTCGGGCGCCAACGACGGGGGCGTGCCGGAAGGCAGCCTCATACGGCACGACACAAAAATTTACGGCGTGACGCGCTACGGCGGCGCCCATTCCAAGGGCGTTCTTTGCTCGCTGGGCTCGGCCTATTCGAATCAATACATGTGGGCCTCCGGCGGCGAACCGATCGGCGACCTCTTGTCCGTTGGCAATGTCTTTTATGGAACGACCCTGCGCGGCGGTTCGGGGGATTATGGAACGCTGTTTCGCTTCGAACCCGATACCGGCGATCAGCAGACGGCCTCCTGGTGCGCATTGACCTGGATCGACGGCGGCGGCATGGGGACGACGCTCGCCGGGGATTTGAATCCGGCGCGGGCCTATATCCGGCACAGCGTCGGCAACGGGTTGCCCGATCAGGTCTATTTCGGCTACGGCCGCACGCAAAACATGGATGATCCGACCTGGACCTGGGTTCCCATTGAAGGATACGGCGTGGTGAACGGGGGCGCGGACTACGAATTTACGGGCAGCGTGAGCCGCGCTTCGGCCGGCGCGTATTTTGTAGCCGCCAAGTTCGTCAAAGGCAGCCACGTTTATTACAATCCGGCCACCATGGGGTCTTGGGGCGACTGGAACACGAAGCTGTTTTCGTCCATCGGCTGGACGGTCACCCCGCTCACGGCGCCTTCCAACGCTTATGCGCGCTACGTCAGCGACAGCCAGATTGACGTGCAATACCAAAATGACGGCGTGCACTGGGTGGTCGTTTTCCGTAAGACCGGCGCGGATGCGGAGTTCGCGGCCCCGGTGGACGGCGAGACTTATCTGCCGGGCAGCGTCAACAGCGATCAGGGCGAATGCGTCTATCGCGGAGGCGCCACGCTCTTTTCCAATACCAACTTGCCGCCCACGACCGCCTACCGTTACCAACTCGTCACGGAGAACTACTCCATCTATTCGACCGGCGTCGTCCTTTCCGCCAGCACGGATTCTTCCCGCGACGATGACGGCGACCAGATCGCGAATGCATGGGAATTGAGCCATGACCTCGATCCCGGCAATGGCGTGGACGGGCTGCTGGATGCGGATCAGGATCACGCGATGAATTGGCAGGAATATGTCGCGGGCACCGACATGAACGACGAGGAGTCCATCTTTACCCTGGAGAATAAGGCGGCGGTTCAGCCCTCGGGTTGCACCTTCTCCTGGAGCAGCGAAGCCGGAAAGTTTTACACCGTGTGGTCGATGACGAATCTGGTCGGCGGGACCCGCACCGCACTGGCCGCTCACGTGGCGGCTACGCCGCCGATGAATACGTTTACCAATTCGGACCTTAGCGCCGAAACGAGAATTTTAATGATCGAAGTGGAGCACTGAGCCACGCATTTGCAGCAGAGTTTGGAAGTACGATAAGCAGTGGAGGCAACGGGTTATGAGAGGGTACAGAAAGCGTCACGAGTCAGTTATTCATCAAGGGATTCAAGCTGGGGAGTTTCAACGGATTCACGACTCATGGAGTCAAGGCTGCATGGTTTGTTATATCCGTCGGCGTTTTACAGGCGCCCATCCCGTCAAACTCCAGGCCCGTCTTCCCTTCGACCGGTGGAAGAAGATTCATCCGTCGGAGATTCTTCACTTGCGACAGCGCCGTCGCCGTCGGCAGAGCTATACGAAATGGTCCCGCGCGTGGACGAATGTCTACATCGAACTGTGCGGGAAAAACGTATTTGCCTGACGGGAATTTATACTAATTCATCGATCTGAGAGACTGATGGTTACAACTAAATGAGAGCGGTTGCATTTTGGGCGTTGTGCCTTATATTAAACTGTCGCTGCCCAAGCGGTAGGGGCGACTAAGGTGCAGCAGGGGGGGGAGGCGCGGGTATGTACAAGGGAAGCGTCCGAATTCAAGAGTTCATTCGATACGCGCATCGTTCCGGCGAGTTAGAACGCATTGAGGAATCGTGGGCTCGTGGTTGCGTTGTCTGCTATATCCGCCGAAGATTCAAGGCGCCGCATCCGGTGCGTGTGAATCGGCATCCCAAGGAATTGTATCCCAAGGTCTCCACGTATGCGCTGTGCGACGCTCGTTATGACCGTCGCCGCCGAAAGAGCTATACGAAATGTGTAAAGGCCTGGACCCGCACCTACGTGGAACTTTGCGGAAAACGAGTCTTCGCCTGATTACCTCAGCATCAATTCCGCCAGGTTGCCGCACCCTTCCGGATTGTCGCCGTTCCACTGTATGATGAGTTTGTGCGCCCCGGCGGGAATGCTGAAATTTCCGATCGTCTTGGTCTCATAAGCGCTCCAGTCCTTGGTGACCGGCATCGTGCTTTCCAGGACTTTGACGCTGTCGATGAAGATCGTGCAAACCGTGCCGGTGTTGGGCGTGGCATAGGTCATGATCGCCCGGTATTCGTGATCCTTGGTCAGGTTGAGGTTCCACGTCACTTTTTCGCCGGGAACCCAATAGCCAATGGCCGTCGGATCGTTGAGCCATTCGGCGCGGATCGGACTTTCGTTGGGCAGGGGATTCATGTTCACCGCATACAGCCGGGCCTTGCTCTCGTCGATCTGGGTCGCCTCGCCGGTGGTTGGAACCAGCATGCCATAACGCATGTTCATGAACGAATCGGTATCCCGCGCCGACGCAATTTCGATGACATGCCCGCCCTGGCTCAATTCGAGCGTGCCGATCGTACGCGTCTCAAAACGGTTCCAATCCCCCGTGGGTTTTTCAATGCGGCCAGTGAAAGTCAGTACCCCATCCAGCCAAACTTGCACCCCTACGTTGGGCGCGGCATTGGCCAGCATCAAATTAAGCTCATAGCGGCCTGCTGTCGCCACTTCGACCGGCCAGGCGGCTCGGTCCGCTTTGCCCCAATACGAAGCGCTGGGCCATTCGCCGCTCCAGTCCATGCGCAATTCGCGTCCGCCTTCCGGCAGCAAAAAGGCGTCCTTGACGCCCAAAAAGATGGCGTTTTCGGGCAGGTCCGCCGGCACGATCGGCAGGCGCGGCGGTTGCGCAAACGCGGTCGGGAAGAACGGCTGCTCGCCGGTTTGTTCCGTGCGCATGTTCTCGAAAGCCTTGCGGATGGTCTCGGCGGAATCGGTCTGGAAGCGGATTCTCGGCCGCCGGTCATAGCCATAGATGCCCCAGTTGTAGTCCCAGTTGTCTTCCATCTTCTTGTAAGACCAGGAGGTCCACGACCAATCGAAAAAGTCGAATGCCTGCATATAGCGAAGCTGGGTGTCCACGCCGCCACGTTGAATCTTCAGGGTGCTGAATTCCCCCACATAAACCGGCACGTCGAAGTACAGCCCCGCCCGGTTGAACTTCTGGTAAATGGTCGCGTCGGCGCTGACGCCTTCGTCCGGGGACTGCGGATAATAGTGGAAGCTGTACACCACGTTTTCCCAGCCCATCTGGCGCGGGTGGGGGAGCCGATGAAAGCCGTGCAGACCGTCTTCAACGATGATGATGTGGCGCGGATCGATCTTTCGCACCTCGCTATAGAGCCGGGCATTCAGCTCCATCAGGGCGTTGAACGGGCCGTCAATGGCTTCATTCAGCAGGTCATAAGCGGCAACGGCGGGCTCGTCCTTGTAGCGGGTGGCGACGCGCTTCCACCAGTCGACGGTCTGCTCCCGATACTTCGCCTGCTTCCAAAGATCCGCATCCGTACGCTCGCCGACAATCACGCCGTTTTTGGTTTGTCCGCCCGGAGCGCCGTGTAAATCGATGATGGCGTAAATTCCGGCATCTCGGCACCAGCGAATGCAATCGTCCAGCCAGGCCATGTCGCCGGCATAGTTCGGATCGTCCGTCGCCCTCCACCAGAGGGGAATTCGCAGGCAGTTCATGTTAAAGCCGGCAATGCGCTGGACATCGGCCTCCGTAAAGAAATTGTTCCGGAACGTCCGGATGAGATTCAGCTTCTCTTCCTCTCCGAACCGCTTGCCCATCAGATCCCATAAGTCCTTTTCGCTTTGGAGTTCCGCGGGGACGTCCACCCCCAGCATCCAGGGTTCGATCAGCAGCCAGGAGCCGGCATTGCAACCTCGCAGCGCCACCTTCCGACCCTGTTCGTCCACAATGATCCGACCCTGGGTTTTCAGGAACGAAAGCTCCTGTTTCTTCGGACGGGCCGCCGTCTGTTCCGGCGGCGGAGACTGGGTGGATACGCACGAGCAAAGCGACAACAACAATACGGCCAGCGGCGCCGAAACCTTCATGATAGACCTCTTTCCTGCGAGTAAATTCAATGAATAGGGAGCGTTCCCAAGTTTTCATATTTGGTAACAGAATCTGATTGGCGCGTAAACAAGAAAACATTATCATTATAACTTATGAAGCTACAGAATGTTAAATGGGCGTTTGGAATTGCGATAGTAATCGGCTCCATGGTTTTCTGGGCCACGGGACAAGATTTGGTAGCGGTTACAACGATTTGTCCCAATATCATTCTCGATATTCGCTATGCCACGACGAACAATTTCACCGGCCAACAAGTCTATCCCAGCGCCAAAGCCTGCCTATTGATCCCGACGGCCCGAAAGCTTGCTGCCGCTCAAGCCGAATTGGAAAAACAGGGCTTGGGCCTGAAGGTCTTTGACGCTTACCGCCCCATCGCCGTGCAAAAGCGTTTCTGGGAAATCCTGCCCGACGAGCGCTACGTGGCCGATCCGAAAAAAGGCTCCCGGCACAACCGGGGCTCGGCCGTAGACGTCACCCTCGTCCGTCTCGAAACCGGCCAGGAACTGCCCATGCCTACCCCCTACGACGATTTCACGGACCGGGCCGGCTATGCCTGGACCAATCTACCCCCCGAGGTCCTGGAAAACCGGCAACTTCTGCGCGACGTCATGACCCGCAACGGCTTTGCGGCCTTTCTCACCGAATGGTGGCATTTCGACGACTCCGACTGGCCCGCCTATCCCTTGCTGGACCTCGACATCGAAGACTTGCCGTAGGCTTTCCAATCATTGGAAAACGCGGCGCCCAATTTTCCAACCATTGGAAATCCAATTTCGTCTTAGCAGTTCTCCTTGCGCAAGGCGTCGATGGGGTGCGTCCCTATCCCGATCGGACTCCTTCACTCATCGAGATTCAGTGCGATTTTCAATGCTTCGTCTAGCAGATGAAGCTTGTGCGAAGAGAGTGCGCCGACATAATTCGTCAGTTTGGATTTAGGAAGGCTGACCAGTTCGTCACAATGAATGCTGCTGGCGTGTTTCAACCCTTCGTCATGTCCAACCGATACTTGCGTTGATAAGCCGTCGTGCACGGTATAAATCGGCGCACAAATCACCGTTGAAAAACGCGAATCTATTACCACTTGCCGGCCGACAATGATAAAGATCCTGTGACGCTTCGGATCGTCTGAAGGGTGGAGTACCCGATAGAACTCGCCGCGTCTCATAGGGCCGCCTGATAGTCCAGCACGTCCTCTGCTTCGCGATTTAGCTTGATCGCGCGGCGGTTGATAATGTCCAGGTCCCGGCGGTCTTTTTCCTCTTTTTCCAGTTGAGCAAGAAACCGACGTGCAGCAACTTCGAGAAACTCAGAGCGACTGCCGTATTCTTCGACCTGCTGATCGATGGCGCTGATCACATCCCTTTCGAGTGTGATAGATGTCTTTATTTTCATACTACTAATATACTCTTGCGGTTGGCGGCGTCAATTCGTCTTTATAGAGCCCATCACCCCGATCTTTAGCGAACGGGCCAGGGTGGCCCGTTCGCCAAGGATGCAAGGCTTCGTGCGCCATTCGCTTGCGCATCTTGCGTCTTTTTGCGGCAAAAAATCTTCATGAGGGCTGGCCGCGAAAAAGCGCAAAAGGCACAAAAATGCGAAACGAGTCCTCGGGCCTGATTTTCATTTAGAGCGAAGATGCGCAAGCGTGCGAAGGATGGCGTCGAGTACGCGATCGAGCTGCTTGCCGACATCTTCCGCCAGGAAACGCAGCACGAAATAGCCGTTTTCCTGCAGCAGGGCGTCTTTGCGCCGGTCGCGGCGATAGGCTTCGGCATCGGCCAGATGCTGCGGCCCGTCCAGTTCGATGGCTACGCGCATCTCCGGGCAGCATAAGTCTACTTCCATCCGGCTCTGTTCGTCGAAAGGGATCGACAAGCAGTCATTGAGGCGGAATTTCCCGGCCGTCTCGGGCAACGTTTCCAATCTCCTGTACAGGAAGGCTTCTGTTGCGCTTCGAGCGCGCTCCACGCCGGTAGAATCCTGGCGTATCGTTCGCGTCGCATGGACAAATAAGTCGCCTAATGGCGCATCCACCCCATCGCGGATCAGTCGCTGCACGCTGGCTGCGTAGTCCTTCTTCCACTCGGGTTCGATGGGAAGCGGAACGTCAGTAGGCCAGCCGGGCACGGCGCTGGCCGGCAGCAGAATTCGATAGCCGATGGCTTCATATCCCCGGCATCGCCGGTCGAACATTTTTGCCAGCAAGGGCACATTGAGGTCGGCATAGTCATAAATGCGGACCTCCTTCTTTCGATCGTGCAGGCGGTGCAGTCGTCCGGCATATTGTGCAATCGTTCCGCGCCAGGACACCGGCAGGGTCAGGAACAGCGTATCAAGCCGGGCGTCGTCGAAGCCTTCGCCGATGTAGCGGCCGGTGGCCAGCAAGATGCGTTCCTCATTCTCGGGGATCGATGCCAGGCGAGCGAGCACTTCGTTCAGCGACTTTCGGCCCATCCCGCCTTGCAGGACAATCAGGTGACGTACGGCAGGAGCCAATTGTTCCGCCAGTTTCCGGAGATGATCGGTGCGCTCGGTCAATACGATCGGCGAACGGCCTTCCTTGACGGCTGCGAGAACATCCTCGCAGATCAGTTCGTTGCGGCGATGGTCGGCGACGAGCGCATCGTAAATCGCATGAAACTCAAGGCGTTTGTCCATGCCGGGCGCTTCCTGCGTCCGAAACGAGGTGGGGCGGACCCGGACAAGGTGGGTAAATGGACGGGCATTCGCCTGCTGTCTGGCATCGACGCGATGTCGGATCGGTCCGCATTGCATGAAGATAATCGGGTGGTGGCCGTCCTTGCGCGTCACGGTAGCTGACAAACCCGTGATGAATCTCGGCTTCGCCCGTCGGGCGACTTGCTCGAAACTGTGAGCAGAGAGGTGGTGACATTCATCCACGATCAGATGACCGTACTCTCCGACTCGATCGTCCACGACCCCTTTTCTTACGAGGCTTTGAATGAGCGCCACATCCAACGCGCCCGTAGCTTTCTTGCGTCCGCCTCCGATTCGTCCGATAGATTTGACCGGCCATTCCAGAAAGGCCGACAATCGCTCAACCCATTGTTCCATCAGTTGCTGCCGGTGTACAAGGATCAGAGTGTTAACGCCTCTTTGCGCAATGAGCCAGGCCGCCACCACCGTTTTGCCGAAGGCCGTAGTAGCGGACAGCACGCCCGTGTCGCGGCCGATCATCGCGTTAGCGGCCGCCTGTTGTTCCGGCCGTAACTGGCCGTGAAAGGAAGCCTGCAAAGGCGCGCCAAGGCAACGTTCGTCACGGACGATGGCCTCGATCTTCAGCCCGGACAGGAGTTCCAGAGTTTCCTCCAGACAACCTCGCGGCAAACCCAGGTGATGAGGATAGTCTTCGGCGCAGGCGATAACGCGCGGCTTGTCGAACGTCGGCAATCGCATCGCTTGCGCTTTGTAGAACTCGGGATTCTGGAATGCCGCCAATCGGAGAAGCCGGTTGAGCAGTCCTGGCGGCAGCGGATCCTTGGCGATGTAAATCTGATTCCCAAGAACCAAATCAAGACTCCTCGGCAATGGGCCTGCGATAGGAGGTCCTTTCACGTTCCGCGAGGGTGGGGCGGTCCAGGGCGTATCGTCGTCTTCGTTGCTCAGCACAAAACGAACGCCGACCACTCGATTACGAGTTTCAGCAGCACGGACAAGCCCCTCTATCTCGGATTGCTCGATCTTTTTGATCGTGGAAAGGAAGGCCCATTGGTCCTCATGAGGCCGCAACTGCTCGTCCAGAAAAACGCTATGGCCCTGCTCGCGCGGACGTTTCTGTAACGGAAGGGCGATCAGATTTCCGAAGCCCCCGTTGGGCAACGTGTCCTGATTCGGAAAAAAGCGGTCATAAGAATCCAATCCGATTTCAGGCCGACGTTCCATCGTCTCGGTCAGAATGTAGGCGCCCAGTTTTCTCGCCAAGGCCGCCGGCACGGCATTTGCGAAGAACAACCAAAGGTGAGCCCCCTGGCCCGAACGGGATCTTTCTATGGCGGCCGAAAGCCCCAGTTGACGGCAGGTTTCCCAAACGGCGCCCACATCCTCGCGCCAGTTTTTCTTGTCGAAATCGGCAGCCAAGAAGCAGCAGGTCTCATCCAGCAGCATCGGGTAAATGCCCATAACGAATTCTCGCCCGCTCTGATCCTGGCCGGAAAGGTGATGCATGACGACTTCGTCGGTTACGGCCAGGAATCGCCGGTTTGGACAGTCGGGACATCGAAGCTTGCGCTTGTCGCACAAGTCTCTGGCCCATTCGTTGGCGCAGGCGGGGCTGTAACCGGACTTGCCGGTCTTTCGGCTCTCGAAACGTCGCGGATAGACATCCTCCCGTCCGCGAAAAAGAGATCGGAACAGATCAATTTTGACCGCAGGCGCGGAATGCCGATTGAGATTAGCCCGTTGCTGATTCATAATCTGTCAGAAGATTATCCCTTGAATTGCCTAAAACCATTGCGATATTTTCACCGCAATGCAAGGATTTAGTCAGGGAGCATTTAGGGCGCATCTCGACCTTCGACATTTAACTCTAATCAACATTCTGACGTGCCGTCATCCTTGCCTACATAGGATGTAATTGTCGATAGTCGATTCTGCTGAAAAAGTCGAAAGGTGGGGCCCAATCCCTTTCGTTGTTTCACCTCCTCATACTCGTGCTCTTACTCATACTCGACAACCTCATGATATCGAGCAGGAGTATGAGTAAGAGTATGAGCAGGAAGTGACGTGGGACAATCACCCTGGGGCTATTGCTAACACACAGGATTTTTCAGCAGAATCTATTGTCATGCCTGACCCTGATGCCCTTCGGACTGGCCCGATTGAAAGTTACGCTGGATGAAGTGAAGGCCGCTCGCCAGAACTCTTCCCTCAAGCAGGGGTTGGCTTGGTTGGTGAAGTCCAAGACGGTCATAGGCAATGACTGGATATGCCGAGAATTGGAGATGGGATCGCGAACGAATCTCAGTCGAGCCGCCCGAATCTACCGGGCGCCGAAAGATCGAGATCGTAAACGAATTAAGAGGATCTTGCAGCTATGTGCGGACTCCCCTGCCGTAACAGTTTAGCCCATTTCGGAGGTGAATAGCTTCGTTGCGAGCGAATTCTGGAATTTCCTTTGTTTTTTATATTGCTTTTCTCGGGTGAACAGGCGTAAACGTACGCCTGTATAAAGAAAAACTTATGAAATCGCTGGATTCGCTGTACAAGGAGCGGGACAAGCTGCGTGAGGAAATCGCGGAGAATCTCGACTTCCTGATGGGGTCCGTGTCGACCAAGGGACCGAAACGACCCGGATTAAATCT
>Ga0209417_1000300_pt1 | contig 127418 bp, 122 predicted proteins | sample RifGroF2_FD_184002 | JGI IMG/M metagenome (GOLD analysis project Ga0209417, IMG submission 184002) | Groundwater microbial communities from Rifle, Colorado, USA - Groundwater F2 (SPAdes) (version 2) | ecosystem: Environmental > Aquatic > Deep subsurface > Groundwater | place: Rifle, Colorado... | reverse complement strand
AAGCGATTGGAAGAACAGGTAAAGATTGAAGAAGTTGCGATGGTCGGATAGACCGATAAAAAATTCAACCCTTAAGGGTTGATAGTATGAATATTATGACCAGATTAAGAGCTTATAAAAAAATGTGCGAAAGATTCTTGACAGTACCTGCGGGCATCATAAAACTTTCTGCGAGCATGAGCATTACACAAAACCTCAGTAACAGGTTTAGTCAAATATATCCCATCATAACCGCCAAACGCATCTGCCTGCAAATATCCTCTAAAACCATTCAAAAATTCATCAGGTCCTTCCCGTGATCTACTCGTGGTATAATCAAATACATTATATGGATTATTGTCATCACCCAAATATATCCATATCCTGCCATGACGGCATTTATTCAGTTCATCATCCTGAACCTTTACAGGTGTGTCATCAGTGTGAATCGCTTTCGATTTAAGAACACGTTTTTTCATCAACTCATATAAAGGTCTGATTATTTCGTCGCTTCGAGCCATCCAGTCACACATCGTCGATCTGGGTATCTTAACGCCTTGTCTGCTGAATATATCTTCCATGCGGTACAACGGACAGTGGTCAGTGTATTTGCTTACGATCACCTGTGATAATAAACCTGCTCCGGCAAGGCCTTTCTCTATTGGCTCATAAGTATTCTTGTCTGCGGTTATGACCGTTTCCTGACAGTGTTTTGCAGGCATATTTATATCTGATATGCTCTATCACATATAAACTGGCGGGTCTGTAATTAAGCTGTTCTGTTTTTTCTTCGCCTATACGCTCTAATTGCTGGCCGCAGCATTTGCATATCTTTTCAGATTCAGCAAGGTCATATATCTTCGGCTCTCTGCGAAGATTTGCCGGTATTTCATTTCTGCCATGGCCTTTGACCTTACGCTCGTAAGATATTTTTTGAGTTGTGACAGGCTCTTGTTTTTGCTCTGCTTGCGGCTGCTCAAACAACTGGCGTAACTGCGGCAATAGTTCTTCAGGATTTATCTTTTCCGATTTACTGCCATATCTGCTTCTTAAAAGCAAATCAAGACGATGCTCAAGTGAAGCTACTGTATGTTTGTATTGTTCAAGCGAATCAAATAAACTGCTTATCAGTTGATGACACTGATTGAGATTATTTGGAAGTGCTGTAATTGCATCCATGCTTTCCATAAATCGCTTTTAACACAGATGCAAAAATGCGTCAATATGCAAAATAAAAAATATTGAAAAAATATCAAATATTTTTTAACGCAAATCTTTTTTTGAAACGAACCGAAGAAATGTCAACTCCTTCGAGTATCATTGCAAGCTGACGATGTTCAATAATACAATTATTTTCGATTATCTGCGGCAGTGTGAATACACCTTTTTCCAATCGCTTATACCATATGGCCAGGCCATCACGATCCCAGTACAATAACTTCAACCTGTCGCCTTTGTGGTTGACGAATACAAATATATGACCGCTTAACGGATTCTGACGAATAATATTTTTTACCATCATCGCCAGGCCGTCAAAACTGCGACGCATATCCGTAGGCTCTGAGCACAGATATATCTTTACAGCCGATGGAAAACTCAGCATTGCTGCTCACATATAGTACGTACTGTTTCACAAAGCAGTTTTATGTTGCAGCTATTTGAAGCATTTACATAAATACCGCCCGGAAAAGTTACACATAATTCCTTTGAGTTTGTATGTATCTGACCCAAAGGTATAAATTCGGGTTCAACAGATGATTCGGAATCATTAGCATTAACCACGCTATCTGATTTTTGATCCAGCTTTTTTCGCCACTGGTAAAATGACGATTGATTTATACTTTCGTTCTCACAGAACTTGCTAATACTTAATCCGCTTGCTGCTTGTGACTCCATTACCAAACGCCAGAATTCGTGATCATCACCGGCAACATCTTTTGCATTGCTCATGTTTTAAACCCTTCCAATAAACATGAGCCGATTATCGCGATTATACGCCGCAAAAAAAGAGGTGCTTCACCGGACGGACACGCCGATTTTAGAAAAAGATTTCATAGTGCGGCTGAAATGAATCAAGCATTGACTGCTTTAAAAACCCATATAGATTGGAAGATGGAAAGAAATGACGTTTGGAAAGGAAAATCTATTGATGGCTCAAGTCATGAAATAATTTTCACAAAAGAAAAAAAATTTAATATATATGTAAAAAGAAATAACCGTAAAATTATTAGTCAATGTAAATTTGTTGATAATGAAAAAAATGCATGGAAGTATTTTTATCAATATATTTCACAATCGACTTTTAGATGAGATCCATTGTTTTGAGCCCGGAGGGGACGTATTGGTTTCCGCGTGGGCTTCCTTCGCAAGGCTACGGAGGACAAGCCGTTCTAAATGATGATAGATTCCAGCTATTAAGTAAAAATATTTGTTCGCACATTGTGACTTGTAATAAGGTTGTGATAGGCGGGAAGGTGGTTGGATAAAATATTCATCAGGCCATCGACATCATTACGCCAATCGCGATGCAGTTCGCTGACAACGCTGAACCAGTTCATCAATTGTGCTCCCGCATCGCTCATTCGATGCCAGGCGGCGTAACGTGCCGATTCATTGAATGTTCCCGATGCATCCGTTACGACGAAAACTTCAAAACCCTCCTGCAATGCCGATAGAGCAGGGAAGGCAACGCAAACTTCGGTAACAATTCCGGCGATGATAAGCTGTCTGCGGCCTGTGTCTCTGACGAACTGTACGAAATCCTCGTTGTCCCATGCGTTTATCTGTCCCGGGCGGGCGACATACGGGGCATCCGGGAAAATTTTCCTCAGTTCAGGCATAACAGGGCCGTTTGGGCCATCTTCAAAGCTCGTCGTTATAACAACAGGAAGATTGTAATATTTCGTCAGGTCTGCCAGAGCCAAGACATTGTTGCGAAACTCATCGGGCCCAAAATCGCGAACCAGCGACATCAAACCTGATTGATGATCCACAAAAAGCACCGCCGCGTTATCTTTCGATAATCTACTGTATTTAGCTGTCATAATTCTATCCCTCTATAAAATTCAATCATTATGTTACACTTTTTTGGGCACATAACAATTGGGATTATGACTATGCGGTTTTGAAGAGAATGCTTAAAAACAAAGACTGCCCAGATTTTTCGGCGGGAAGGGTGCGTTTTCTCTATTTTATGCAGTTTGCCTAAATTAAATAGCTCCTGACCCCATTTAATTTTTTCCGATGATGGTGATAGTGAAGTTTGCCGGTTCCGAAACGTTGTCGGATAGCGGCTTTTCGATTTTTTCGGATGAAGTCAAAACTGGTTTATTGGGAACGATAAAATCAGAATCGGCGTTCTGCTTTGCTAAATAATTTTGCAGGACATCGGTTACGGCAATTTGATTAATCATTGCGATGTCGCTTGCCATTCTTAGCCTGTGATTATAATTATCTGCCTTACAGATATCGAGGGTCTGGCGGGCGGAGACATTATTGATGGTTATAAATTTTCCCTGCTGTTCGGTTCCAATTTGCAAAGTCGCATCGCTGCATTTGGGCCAGATGAAATTCAATTCGCCAATCAAACTAACGATAGAATTTCTGTCGCAGCTTAAAACATATTTCACAGAGCCTGTCTTTCTGTCAACGGCTGAGGTTTTATCGAAGAGGGCGGTATTCATTAAAGCTTTGCCGATGAGCCAATCGGCCTCAACGGGACTGTCTGTAATAAGAGTTAATTTGGCAACAAGCGGGACTGAAGGGCCTTTGGGTGCTGCAACTACAATGTCCTGCTCGGGTGCCTGGGCAAAAGGCTGTTCAAAGAGAACCTGCGGTTTTGGTTTTCTGTTTAAAACATTATCGGCAAATTTCTGGCGTGCAGATTTTGGCACGAAAATATCTAAAACGACATACGAAAGGGCGGCGACGAGTGCAATCATCGCGGCGGCGGTGATGAAATGCCTGTAGATGAGTCTTCGCTTTCCTTTTTTGCTGTGCTGATAAACTTCGGTATCGGCAAGAAGTATGTTTCTTTCGAGGTCTCTTGTTACGCTTTCACAAAAACCTTCCGGTGCGGCGGAGGGCCTGAGTGAGCCAAGAAGTTTTCGGCATCTGTGGAGTGACTCAAATGCTAGTCGGGCATTTTTATCGTTGTCGATAAGACGTTTGACTTCGTTGCTTTTTCGTTCATCGAGTTCGCCGTCGATGTAACTGTTAAGCAATTCTTCTAATTGTTCAATATCTTTCATTGTGCACCCTTAAGATATTACCGCTTCGATAATATCACGCAGATTCTTTCTGCCTCGAGCAATTCTGCTCTTTACGGTTCCAATTTCGATATCGAGTGTTTCTGCAATTTCATTGTAGCTCATTTGCTCAATATCACGCAGAACAACTACAGCTCTTTGCTGCGGGTCAAGTTTTTCCAGAGCCTTTAAAATAAGGCTGCTGACTTCTTTTTTCGCGGCCAGTTCAGAAGGCTCCAAAGAATTTCCATCGACCAGATAATCTTTTAACTGGCTGCCGGTTTCTTCGTCAACTTCGCGGTGCAAAGATTCAAAATTAAGTCTGCTGCTTTTTTTGCAAAAATTCAGCGTATTATTTACCGCAATTCTGAAAAGCCAGGTATAAAAACTGCTCTGAGCCCTGAAATCCTTCAGACCCTGAATAGCTTTAACAAAGCTGTCCTGGGCAAGCTCGGCAGCATCGGCATCGTTGCCGCAAAGTTTGAGGATAGTATTGTAAATCCTGTCCTGATACTTGAGTATCAACTTTTCAACGGCAGCCATATTGCCGGCCATGGCCTGTGCAACAAGAGCAGCTTCGTCAATAGTAATATTGCCGCTGCCCACTTTTAGTTGTTCCTGTATAAATTTGACCATTGGCGTTTTAAAAAGTTCCTGTTATTTTACAATAAAAAGAAGTAAAGTGTTAAGCCTCTGCTTTTAAAGGACTTACGCAGACTCCTTACGGGCATTATTTTCTGATTCGAACAGGTCGGTTTTTCCCTCGACGATGTCTTTTGTAATCAGATATTTACCGGGCTTAGGCTCTTCGGGGAGTCTGTACATCATGTCTATCATCATCTCTTCGGTCAAGGCTCGAAGGGCTCTTGCGCCTGTGTCGCGTTTGAGAGATTTTCTTGCGATGGCTTTTAATGCTTCCTCGGTGAAATCGAGTTCGGCCTGTTCCATTTTGAAGAAGGTTTTGTATTGTTTGACGAGTGCATTTTTCGGCTTTGTCAGGATATCGACGAGTGCATTTTCGTCCAAAGCTGAAAGGGTCGTGATTACTGGAACTCTTCCGACAAATTCGGGAATCATCCCATATTCAATAACATCTTCCGGCACAACCTGTTCGAGTACATTGGAGTATTCGGTATGGGCATCGACTGCTTTCTGGTTTTCTGAACCGAAACCAATCATTTTTCTGCCAAGACGTTTTTTAATAATATTTTCCAGACCTGTGAATGTTCCGCCGCAGATAAATAAAATGTGAGTGGTGTCAAGCTGGATGTAAGACTGCTCGGGATGTTTGCGGCCGCCCTGGGGAGGAATGTTGGCGATTGTTCCTTCAAGCATTTTTAAGAGAGCCTGCTGGACGCCTTCACCTGAAACATCGCGGGTAATTGAGACGTTCTGGTTTGTTTTGCCGACTTTGTCTATTTCATCGATATAAACGATTCCTCGCTGCGCAACTTCAATATCGAAATCAGCGTTTTGCAGCAATCTGAGCAGGAAGTTTTCGACGTCTTCGCCGACGTAACCGGCTTCTGTTACGGTTGTGGCATCACAAATCGCGAAGGGGACATTCAGTTCGCGGGCAAGTGTTTTGGCGAGCAGGGTCTTACCGGAACCTGTCGGGCCAATAAGCAGAACATTGGATTTATCGATTTCAACGTCGTTGCTTTCCTTGTCGGTGTGCAGAAGACGTTTATAATGATTATGGACAGCGACGGCGAGAATTTTTTTCGCGTGTTCCTGACCGATGACATACTCATCAAGAAATTCTTTTATCTGGCGAGGCTTGGGGACTTCTTCGAGAAGAAAACCCGTATGAGTCATTCGCCTTTTTTCCTGTCTGACTATATTATAGCAAAGCTCGACGCATTCCGGACAAATGTAAACTCCGTCGGGCCCTTCAACAAATGCGTCAACCTGTTTTTTAGCTCTTCCACAAAAGCTGCATGTTTCTTTGCGTTTTCCGTTTTCAATTTTTCCCATTAAAAAACCTTAAAAAAAATAAATTATTAAACTAAATCATAACCTATAGTAAAAGCGCTTTCGTTGATGTAATAAAGACCTTTTTTGCCTTTATAGAAAGCGCGTTTCATTCCATTGACGACGGATTGCGGCTCTAAAATGTTGGTCTTTTTAATCATAGCGCCGAGCATTATTACGTTTGCAACTCTAATATTGCCCATTCTTATCGCAAAATTTGTGGCGTCAATACCAATTATATCGAGCTTTTTATTCTCGATTTTTCCCATATCAATCAATGAGGAATTAACAATTACCGGTGAACCGGGTTCAAGAGTGTCGATGTATTTGATGTATGATGGTGCATTCATAATCATGGCGAGATTTGGGCGTTCGATAATAGGCGAATCGATTTCATAATCTGAAATGGATATCAGTGCTTTTGCGGTTCCGCCGCGGACTTCAGCGCCGTAGGAGGCCATAGCGCAGACGTTTTTGCCGGCGTCGATGCAGGCATAAGCGAGAACATTGCCGGCGAGTATAACACCTTGACCGCCAAAACCTGCTATTAACATATTTATTTCGGTAATAGGCATATTATTCAACGTTTTTGTAAACCCCTAAGGGGAAGTAATTGAGCATTTGTTCTTCAATGAACTGCACGGCTTCGACTGGTGACACTTTCCAGCCGACAGGGCACATAGAAAGAATTTCGACCATGGAAAAACCGATTCCGTTGAGCTGGTTTTGGAATACTTTTCTAATTGCTGCTTTTGTTTTATTTATGTTCCTTACGGAATTGATGCTTGTTCTTTCGAGATATTTTGTTTCTTCAAGTGTAGAGAGCATTTCGCAGACTCTAATCGGTTTGCCCATTCCTTTGATTGTTCTGCCGGAGGGGCAGGTGGTGGTTTTCTGGCCGACAAGAGTGGTCGGAGCCATTTGGCCGCCGGTCATTCCATAAGTCGCATTGTTTACGAAAATGACGGACATATTTTCACCGCGATTTGCGGCATGAATTATCTCGGCAGTTCCGATTGCGGCAAGGTCGCCATCGCCCTGGTAAATCAAAACAAATTTATCGGGATGGACGCGTTTTAGAGCGGTTCCAACTGCTGGCGCTCTGCCGTGAGCACATTCGATAACATCGCAAAAAATATAATCATAAAGAACAACCGCGCAACCGACTGGAGCGGTAAGCAGCATCCTTTCTCTTATGCCAAGCTCGTCGATTGCTTCGCCGATGAGACGGAGAATAATTCCATGTCCGCAGCCGGGGCAGTATTTTGTTGAATCGGTTGTAATCGATTTGGGTTGTGTCTTAACAATATTCATTATGTTTTAAGTACTTCCTGAATTTTTTTATAGACGGAATCGGGGGTTGGATTCCATCCTCCGCCCATTCCGTAAAAAAGAATATCTTTTTTGGGTACAACGTCCATAAGCGTCAGCAAAACATCTTCGAGCATTTGGCCGGTGCTCATTTCAATGACGAGAAATTTCGCAGATTTATTCTTTTTAGCGATATCGGTAAGCTCTGCATCGGGCCAGGGCCAAAGCGTTTTAGGTCTGAAGAGGCCAATCTTGGTGCCATTGTTATTGTGCTTTTTAATCGCGGATTTTGCGATTCGGCTTGTTGCGCCGTAAGCTATAACGATAATGTCTGCGTTATCGCAATTGTATGTTTCGCACCAGCGAAGTTCGGATTTGATTTTATTATATTTTTGTTCGAGTTTTCTGTTGTGCAGTTCCAGACCGTTTGGTGGATTGAGGAATAGCGTTCTGACAACGTTTGGCTTTCTGCCGGCGCAGCCGGTGAGAGCCCAGTCCTTTTTGGGTAATTTTTCAAACATCGGTTTGTATGGGTGCATTTGAAACGGTTCGACAAGCTGGCCGATAATGCCGTCGCTTTGGATAATCACGGGCATTCTGTAAAAGTCAGCCAAATCAAATGCGTTCATAGTCATATCATAACATTCCTGCAGGCAATTCGGAGCGAGGACAATGCAGCGGTAATCGCCGTGGCCTCCGCCGCGGGTCGATTGAAAATAATCCGCCTGCGATGCTTCGATGTTGCCAAGGCCGGGACCGCCTCGAACGACATTTATAATGACACAGGGCAATTCTGCGCCCGCGATATAACTTATGCCTTCCTGCTTGAGACTGATGCCCGGTGAAGAAGACGATGTCATTACACGAACACCTGCTGCCGAAGCGCCGAATACCATATTAATTGCGGCGACTTCGCTTTCAGCCTGGATGAAAACGCGATTTTCCTCTTCCATTCTTTTGGAGAGGTATTCAGGCGTTTCCGTTTGGGGTGTGATAGGGTAAGCGAAATAGCAATGGCAGCCCGCTTTGATGGCGGCTTCGCCAACGGCCTCATTGCCTTTCATTAAAACTCTTTTGTCCTGAGACTCTGTTATATTCAATTCAGCCATTCAATCCTTATCTTGCTGAACCTGCGTTTTCGATAATTGTAAAGCAGCAATCGGGGCAAATGATATAGCAGGCTCCGCAGCCATTGCATTTTTCGTCAATGACTGAGACGTAATCATAGCCTTTTTTGTTGCTGGTTCCGCTTTTATGTATAGCTGCCTGAGGACAAACAGCGATGCATAAATCGCAGCCTTTGCACTTTTCAAGATTCATTATTGCTTTTTTAGCCATTGATCTTTATTTCAATGTTTCTTTAAGTATTTTTTGTATGTTTTTCTTCAATTCGGGCAAATCTTTTTCTACGACAGACCATACAACATCCTTATCTATTTCAAAATATCCATGTACGAGTATATTTCTCATTCCAATTATTTTAGACCATGGAACTTCGCAATATTTTTCTTGTATTTCATCTGAAATACGAGCAGCAGCTTCGCCAACAATGAAAAGATGGTGAATTATCCAATTTTGTACAAGCTCATCGGTATCAAATGCATTTTTGCTATTTTGTGAATATTTCTCAATTCTTTCTATTGCTTCAATGACATCAAGCAGCCTTTCTCTGTCGCTTCTCATAATGCCATTGCTTCCTTTAAAATAGTTTCCCTAATCCGGGGCCTAAGACCCTGGGGAGTTACTACATCTACATTACAACCTAACAAATTTTGGAGTTCCATTAGCAAGCCGCCCATATCCAGAAGACTGCGACCTTTCTCCATATCAACGAGGAAATCTATATCGCTATATTGGTCGAAATCAGCCCTTGCCGCAGAACCGAAAATACGAACGTTTTTCGCGCCATATCTGGATGCCAACTCCAGAATTTTATTCCTATTTACTTTCAATGTTTGCGTTAAATCAGTCATATAATCTTGTATAACTTACCACAATGGTGACTGGTTTGCAACAAAACGTTAAACTCTTAAGATTAAAGAAGTTACTTTTTGTCGGATAAGAAAATGCCGATTTTTTTATCTGTCTGGGCGATATGGTTTTCGAGCCAGCCTTTGAGGAAAATTGCGATATCGAGACTGAAAATCTTTTTGCCTTTCCCGAGCTTTTCAGCATACCGGATAACATCTTCCGTTAATCTTTTGTGCATTTGCTTATGTAAATCAATTTGAGGGTATTTTTTGTCCTGCATCAACTTTTCTTCATCGGCAAAATGCGTGCCGGCATAATTAATTAATTTTCCGACGGCATCGCGCACAGCCTGTTCGCTGCATCCGCTTTGAACGGCTTCATAATATTCGTTGACGATAGTGACAAGCCGCTTATGCTGAGAATCAATAGATTCCACCCCAATCGAAAGCTCATCTGACCATTCAAAAAAAGCCATAGTACAATCCCCGATAGAGTTTTAAATGTTTTATATTATTGCTTAACATATGAGAACGAATAAGCTCTAAAAAGTCAAGAGATACCTGCTAAAAGCAGCAGAAAGGGGTAATTTCTTATGCTGGGATTGAAACGCAAGATGCCGCACGAAGGACATGAAATGCACCTATGCTATCTGGCCAACCTTGGTTATCATGTACAGGATACAAGCGGATATAGGAGACTCGTTAAAGACGCAAAATACGTATGCGCAAATTGCGGCAGAGCAGCAGCAGAGAAAAAAAATTTGTGCAGACCGAAGAAGCTATAGATGGTTACCAGAAATGACGTTTTGCGAAGGCGTGTCCTGAACCGTCTTTTAAGTATTTTTCAAAAGCTGCTGCTTTTTTATCGTTTTCAAAACGAATAGCAATAATTATTTTCCATGGCTTATATTCATTTGTAAATGGTGAATTACCATTGTTATGAGTTTTTAACCGTTCATTCAAATTTTGAGTGATACCTACATGCTTTTTGGGATTTGATAGACTTTCAAGAAGATAAACATATTTCATAAATAAATCCTTTTATGAAACCGGCCCTACTTCGCTCAATTGCCGGCAAGCGGCAATTGAGCTACGAAGGGCATTCTGCATAGCCCCTTTGGGGCGATGCAGAATGGAGACGATGGGAATCGAACCCACATTCCTGCGATGCGACCGCAGTGTGCTCCCGTTACACCACGTCCCCTAATACGGAAATCCGAAAATCGAATATCGAAATTCGAAAATTGCTTATAACTGCCATTTATTATAGCAGACTATCTTTTCAGCTTTTTCTCTCGGCCGGTGAGTTTCTTTATCGGCCGGGTAACCAATCGGCATAACTTCAATAATCTCAACTCTTTCGGGTATTTCGAGAATTGTTTTTAATTTTTCAGGATGAAACGAACCAATCCAGCAAGTTGCCAAACCTTCGGCAACAGCCGACAAAGCGATATGCTCCATAGCAATGGCAACATCTATCGATGAAATTCGCAGGCCGCAACGCATCGCGTAATCGCTGTTGCTGCACCCGACGATAATCGCAGGTGCCGATGCGATGAACATCTGCTCATTGGCAGCCATCGCGACTTCCCTGCGAATCTTTTCATCAGTAACAATAACAAAACGCCAGTCCTGCAAGTTCTTGGCAGAAGGCGCAAGACGCGCAGCCTCAATAATCCTATCAAGCTTTTCCTGTTCGATAGGCTTTTGTTCGTAATTTCGGCACGAATACCGTTTTTTTATTGCTTCGTACAAATCCATAATTAGATTATATTCTATAATACTTTGGGCGTCAAGATTGTGCATCAAAGAGATTATTTTACAGGATAAATTCCTTTTCTGGCTATCAGTCTTGTTCCCAAACCGGCGAAAGTGTGCAATAATCCTATGATTATGAGAGCGCCAATAAAATATTCGAGCAGGCCTCTTGGCTCCTCACCTTTTTCCGGAGCAAAATATCCCACCCAGATAAAAATCATTACGAGCATTTCTATAACGGCAAAGACTGTATGACTGCCAAGGTATAAATCGCCGAGTCCCGGAAAAATAAAAGAGAGCCAGGCTGCTTTAGCTACAGATTTGAATTCTTTGTTACAGGTGTGACATTTGGCGGGATAACCTTCAATTTTTATGAAGCAGTTTGGGCAAAGATTTTCAAATCCTGCATTTTCCGGTGCTTCTGCATTAAAAGTGCCGCGGAGAAAATCTATAACTTCTTTTATAGCTATCCTATCACTTTTAGGCATATTAGAAAAAATACTTGTTTTTCCATTTTTAAATTTAATTTTGCATTTTCCTGTTAATTTACTTTCGATTTTATCGATAGCTGCATAATCAATTTGCGCCAACAGCGACATTGGTTTATTGCCTACACTAATCTGTATTATAATTATGCGATGGGTTGTACAAATAAATGCCCTGCGATTTATATAATAAGCCAGATTGCCGAGGAAAATTGATTCGACAAACGACTGCTGAACGCCTGAGGTCAAAAAACAAATTTTTTCGTCTTCGTACAGCATAGATTCAATCTGATTGTGTATTTTTTTCAACAGCTTGAATTTTCTTTTTGCTATTATTTTTTCACTCCAGCTCTTAGCGGCAAATATTTTTTCAAAAAAATAAGGAGTGTTATTTTCCCTGATGTCCAGCAGGTCCTGGAATTTTTGTGCATTATCAATGACCGATACGTTTTCAATGACAGTGTTCATTTTTTCTCCTTGAAAAATATTGAATATTTATCGATATAGCAATTTTTGATGTAATTTGAATTATACCTGCAACATTTATTTGGTCAAGATGTTTGGTTAGTTTCAGAAATTTTTGAGCGAGTCAGAATCCAGAAAATCAAACCGACTGCCGCACCGCCGACGTTTGCAATGCTTGATATCGCTTTTGCATCGTTCAAACCATGTATTTGCTTGTAAGCAAGTATGAACTGTAAAACTACCCAGCCAAGAAACGCCATAATCGCAGGCTGGGTAAACCAATGGATATGGCCGCCGAAACGGAATAGAAACCTGACTTGTGACTTTGGAAACCTAAGTGCATAATAAGCGATGATTCCTGTTATACCGGCATTGGCTCCGACATAGGGGATTGTTGAATATTTGTTTGAGATAACGTGCAGCACAGCGCCTATAAGAGCGGCACAAAAAATCAATAATAAATAACGCCATTTACCAAGAACATCCTCCACATTTTCACCAAAAATTAAAAGAAAATAAAGATTTCCGGCAAAAATTAAATAATTACTATTTAGAAAAAATGAAGTGACAGATGTCAGGCCGTGACAGCGACTGCATTCTGCAGGAATCAAACCCCAGAATTTCACCATATCTTTATAGTCAATAAAATTAATCATTTTCCAATGACTCATAATGCCGATAATTCCTATGACAGTGATAATTCCTGCCAGAATCCATGTAGCAACAGGATAACTTTCAAGCCCTTCGTCATAGTCTTTAATTGGTAAACCAAACATCGCGGGCAGCATCAACGGCAAATCATCAATATCTTCCAGAGGCATATTTTCCTGCCTCCGTTCACCCATCATTTGCACTTCGGCGATTGCTAAGGCCTGACGAGCTTTGAGCGACATTTCTTTTTCAGAATTCTTTTCGACAGGAATTTTTGGAAGCTGCTGATACTCGGAATCATCGAACCAGATGATATGGCATTTTGGACATACATCGAGATAAGTCGTATGTTCATTTGCCGCAAGAGGGATTTCGCTCATAGGAAGTGTACAGGAAGGGCAATTTCTTTTTTGGAGAAATTCACCGGTGATGGTTCTTTGCCAGAGTTTGTTTACAATTGACCTCGAGATAACTTTACGAATAACTTCGATTGTAATCGCACGTCCTTTGCAGGAAGGACAAATCCAGAAAAGTCCGAATTTGCTTCGCACCCGTTTTAAATCGGTTTGGCAATTCGGACAAGTATACATTTCTGTTATCCTATTTTGGTAATAATCGAATTTACTGAACGAATATTGATTCGGCCGGTGATTTCATTAAGAGGCATATCAGTTTTAATTTTAATATTTACAGGTTCAGCCGTCAATATATCGAAAAAATTATCGCTAAGCTCGGCGTCAAAATCGCAATCTAAACAAACATCTTTAGTCAGTTTATTGCTGCTGACAGTTAAATTCCAATTAAGCTCATCAATTTTTTCAGCTTTTGTTACGATATTTGCCGGTGCGAAATTAAAATATTTATCCGGTACGAAGAAAAATGCGTTTTCAGCAAGAACTTCTTTGTCGCCGCGTATCTGGATGTGAATAAAAGCATTGTTCCGGTTCTTTTCGGCAGTGAAAGACTTTGGCAGCAGTACTTTTTCCACTGTGCCGGGACTAATCGACAAAGGCCTGCTGAATTCATCCATAATATTCAAATCCGCATCGGTAAGTCTGCATACGAGCATTGCGGTCTGCTGCGAAAGCGTGTGATTCACGGCTGATACGGTAATTGCGTCTATGGTAGAATACTGCGGACGATGGTGCGTAACCTGCGCGGAAGCTGAAACAATGAACGGCGCGTAACATTTCTTTGTGTAGTAATATAAAGCCTTTTTCCGATTCTTGTAATCAAGCGCAGACCAGCTTATCGACGGACAGCAATCGTTGAGCTGCCAATAGATAACGCCCGAATTGATGTGTGAATTGCTGCGCAGATGTTCGACGTTTTTCCTGATCGCGCGAGCCTGTGTAACCTGCGACAGGTAAATCAACTCATCGGTATTTGCAGGGGCGGGGAATAATTCATTGATGTAAAATAAAATTCTATTCGTGCCGTGCGGCTGGTAATCGTGCTTTTCGAGCGATACTGACGCCGAGTGGATATCCTTGATATCGAAAAGTTCTTCGAGCGTTTTTCTGCAGGGCAGAGCCTGGAAACCAAATTCGGAAACAAATCGCGGAATTACTTTGAGATAATCATCCGTCGGGCGCATTCCCGCCCAGATGTTCCACTGATGCACGGTTCCGCAGTTGGGCGTGTTCGGGTCATTTGTCGGGCCGAATGGCGTCGAATAGATATAATCGCGATTGGGGTCAAGCTCGCGGACAATCTCCGGCAGAAGACTATGATAGATGTTCCTGCCATAGAATCTTTTACCTTTAGAAGTAAACATAGTGTGCAGCCAGTCTATTTCGTTGTTGCCGCTCCATATAACAAGCGAAGGATGATTGCGAAGGCGTATAATGTTCTGCGCAGCTTCCTTTTTTATCATATCCATAAACCACTGACGGTCGGGATAGTAGGAACAGGCGAACATAAAATCCTGCCATACGAGGATTCCAAGTCTGTCGCAAATTTCATAAAATGTATCGGTCTCGAAATATCCGCCGCCCCAGACACGGATGAAATTTACATTTGCGTCAACTGCCAGCGAGATAAGTTTTTCATAATCTTCTTTTTTTGCAGAACCAATCAGCAGCGTAATTGGAATCCAGTCTATACCTTTTGCGTAAACGGACTGATGATTGATTTCAAACTGGAAACTCGTGCCGAACTCGTCTGGTGTTTGATTGACTTTGGCTGTTCGTATGCCTAATGTTTTGGTAACCGAATCGACAGACTCATTATCGCAGATAAGCTGTGTCTGCACTTTATACAGCGGCTGACTTCCATAACCTCGCGGCATCCAAAGCTGCGGGTCTTTGATTGTTATTACGGTAGAATTCTGGTTGCCGGTTAATTCGAGGCTTGTCTGTGCGGCGATAATGCCTGAAGGATCAAAAATGTTTATCTTTACCGAATAAGACTTTTGCGTAAATTTATCAGCCTGCACGGATATTTTTATGTCAGCATTCGATTTGTCGCAATCTATCGTGGCAATCTGTACATCGCGAATGCAGCCTTTATCAAAAGCTTCAAGGCGGACAGACTGCCAGATGCCGCAGCCGGGCATCGCAGGTGCCCAGTCCCAGCCGAACTGGCATTGTGCTTTGCGGACATAAGGCCTGGTCTTGATAGAGCAGCTTGACATTACATTGTCGCCAAGATTTCCAAAACGATTGAATAAACGCTGACCTTCTTCAACGGCAGAATCGAATTTTATAAGCAATTCATTGCTTTTTGGCTTCAATTCAACAGCATCGAAACGCCACTGGCAGAACATATTATCTGTTTTGGCAAGAAGCTTTCCATTGAGCCAAATGCTGCTATAGGTATCGAGGCCGTCGAATATCAGTTCGACTTTATCTGTGAGAAAATTTTCCGGCAGGTCGAAAGTTTTTCTGAAAATCCACGGGTCGAGACTGATTTGTAAATGCTCTTCAGGATTATTGTCGAATGATTTGCGGTCGATAACTCCGGCATCGATGAGGCAGGAAAAAATCGAGGACGGCACTGTACAGTTGAGCCAGTCGCCTTCGTCGAGGTCGCGCATTCTGCGAGCGGTAACAGGATATTTTTTGAATTGCCATTGTCCGTCTAAAATCAGATTTTTCATTGTTCAACTTTTAAATAATATCAAAAATAAAAACTTAACCAGCTATAGCAACAAGCTTTTCGAGCAGGGCGTTCTTTTTGGTTTGATGCGTGTAAATTTCTGAAGTTTCCGGAACACCTTTAATTTTCTTTTTGCCGCTTTCAATGAGAATGTCAATCTTCTCTTTTTTCAAGTCCCAGCCCGGAACGGCATCATTTGCGATTATGTTAATCATATTAGAATGAATAAGCGCGAAGCCGCCATCGATGAGAGCGAATTTTTTTGGAGTTGTTTTGGGGGCTGTAGAAACGAGTTCGACTTCCATAATGCCCAGACCGAGTTCGCAGAGCATAGGCATGTGATTGCTCAGGACGCCGACACTGCCGTCGTGTGCGATAAAAGTTACACCAACAGCGGAACAGTCGAGCAGTTTTCCTGCCGGTGAGATAATCACACATTTTAATGGTTTAGTGAAATCAGACATTATTTTGATTTACTCGTAAGCAGTGCGGCTTTCTGCGCGGCATCTTCTACTGTGCCGACATACATAAACGCCTCTTCGGGGAGGCTGTCCCATTTTCCTTCGCAAATCTGTTTGCAGCTTTCAATCGTATCGGCTTTATCGACGTATTTGCCGTTAAGGCCGGTAAACTGGAACGTAACAAGGAACGGCTGCGAGAAAAACCTTTCGAGTTTTCTTGCACGCGCGACAATAGTCTGGTCTTCCCGGCTTAATTCGTCAACGCCGAGGATTGCGATGATGTCCTGCAGGTCGTGATAACGCTGGAGATATTCGAGAACGGTTTGCGCGGTATCGTAATGTGTTTTTCCGACGATGTTTTCGTCCAGAATACGCGAAGAGCTTTCGAGGGGGTCAACGGCAGGGTAAATACCTTTTTGCGTAATCGAACGTTTGAGCACAACGAAAGAATCGAGATGCGTAAAGGTCGTTGCCGGCGCGGGGTCGGTCAAATCGTCGGCAGGTACATAAATAGCCTGGACGGAAGTAATAGAGCCGCGAAGAGTGGAGGTGATGCGTTCCTGTAGTTCGCCCATTTCGGTTGCGAGTGTCGGCTGATAACCAACTGCCGATGGAATGCGGCCGAGGAGTGCGGAAACTTCGGAGCCTGCCTGCGAGAACCTGAAAATATTATCGATGAAAAGAAGCGTATCGCCAACGCCGCTTTCGCTGAAGTATTCTGCCTGAGTCATTGCTGTAAGAGCGACTCTCAATCTTGCACCCGGCGGTTCGTTCATCTGGCCGAAGACAAGGCAGGTGTGATTAAGCACTGTGTCGTTCGTATCGCCAATTTTGGTATCCTTCATTTCGAGCCATAAGTCGTTGCCTTCGCGTGTACGTTCACCGACACCTGCGAAAACTGAATATCCGCCGTGCTTGGTCGCGATACGTGCGATGAGTTCCTGAATGATGACTGTCTTGCCGACGCCTGCACCGCCAAAGAGGCCAGTTTTGCCGCCTCTTACGAATGGGCAAAGCAGGTCGATAACCTTGATGCCTGTCTCGAACATTTCAGATTTTGCTGAAAGTTCTGACAGTTTCGGAGGATGGCGATGAATGGGACGCTTTAAAGAAGTCAAAATCTGTCCGCCCTCGTCGATTGGTTCGCCAAGAAGATTTAGAACTCTGCCGAGTGTTTCTTTTCCGACGGGCACTGTCAGCGGGGCACCGGTATCCAAAACTTCAAGACCCCTGTGAAGGCCGAGTGTGCTGCCCATCGCGATAGCGCGAACTTTGCCGTCACCGAGATGCTGCTGCACCTCGCCGTACAATTTTTTTCCGCTGTTTGTAGATATCACGACGGCATTATGTACCGAGGGCACATCGTGCAAATCGAATTTAGCATCGAATACACTGCCAATTACCTGTATGAGTTTGCCTTTTTTCATTTTTTTATTAGTCCTGAATTTTTTCTATTTTTATTAAGTAAGAGCTCCGGTTCCGCCAACAATATCGAGTAAATCGCCGGTAATCTGGCTTTGTCTGGCTGAGTTATATTCATTTGTCAGTTGTTTAATCATATTTTCAGCGTTTTCAGTTGCGCTTCTCATCGCGACCATACGTGCGAGGTGCTCGCTTAGAGCGGCATCCATAAAACAAAATTCTATCGAAGCGCGAACGATAATTCGTGCGAGACCTTTGATTACCTCGAAAGCATCTGGTGAAAGATAAAACTCTTCGAAAGAAATATCATAAGGCCAAATCGCGGTCAAACTTGTAGTAAGATTGTCAATCAATTCAGTCAGCGGAAGAATAGTCATCGTCTGCACGTTCTGATTCGAAGCAGAAAAATACTGCATATATACAATGTCGAAGGTGTCGATTTTCCCGGCTATATACTGTTCTATAAATGTATCTGTAATTTCATCTATGCCAAAACCTTCAAGCGATTTGTCTATGTTCGGATAGATTTTTTTCGGCTTGATGCCGCGATAATTCAGCAGATTCAGGAGTCTGCTTTCAGTAGCATAGATATCCAAATCTCTGCCGAAACGTGAAGCATTTTTTATATGCACTTCGAGCAGATGCAAAATGTGGTTGTTATATGCGCCGCATAATCCGCGAGCCGAGCCGACAGCCAAAACAGCGGAACGGTTTGCATCATTATGCTTAAGGAGCGGATGGTCAACGGGTTTCTGCGATGTTACAAGCAGGTAGCCAATCTGTGAAAGGGCGTTTTCGTAGTCGGCAACGGCGTCTCTTCTGTTATGGTAGGTTCTGTACTTTGCTGTAGAGACCATCTCCATAGTGCGAGTGATTCGCCTGATGCTGTCAGCCGCTTTGCGGCGCTGCAAAATTTGTCTTATTCCTGCCATTAGCCTGTAATTTTATTCGCTTCTTTGAAAATTTTTATTTCTTCAGTTATTTTTGCGGCAAGCTCATCGGAGAAATTGCCGGTAGTGTTGATTTCGTCTATAAAATCGCCGTGTTCAGATTTTAATCTTTGAATAAATGACTGTGCGAACTTCGCTACATTCTTTACATCGATATCGTCTACAATGCCGCTTAAGCCGATAAAAATAGTGATTACCTGTTCACCTACGTTCAAAGGCGAGAACTGGGGCTGTTTGAGCAGTTCAACCATTCGAGCGCCTCTATCGAGCTGCGACTGGGCGGCAGAATCAAGCTCTGTGCCGAGACGAGCGAAGTTAAGCAGTTCATTATATGATGCAAGGTTCAATCTTAATTTTGATGCGACTTTTTTCATCGCGCTGACCTGAGCATTTCCGCCGACGCGGCTGACGCTTGTACCGACATCAACGGCAGGTCTTATGCCTGAAAGGAATAAATCTCTTTTAAGATAAATCTGTCCATCGGTAATTGAAATAACATTTGTCGGTATATATGCCGAGACCTGTTCTTCGAGTGTTTCGACAATCGGCAGAGCGGTCATCGAACCGGAGCCGAGTTTTTCTGAAAGTTTTGCGCTGCGTTCGAGCAGTCTGCTGTGCAGATAGAAAATATCGCCCGGATAAGCTTCTCTTCCCGGAGGACGGCGAAGCAGAAGACTTAACTGGCGGTATGCGACGGCGTGTTTGCTTAAATCGTCGTAAACGCATAATACATCGCGTTTGTGTTCATACATAAAATATTCCGCCAAAGCGCAGCCTGCGTACGGAGCGATGTACTGCATAGAAGCGGAGTCCGAAGCGGGGGAGGTAATTACAATTGTATAACTCATTGCGCCATTTTTGCGGAGGATTTCGATTACTTCCGCAACCGTTGATTCCTTCTGGCCAATCGCAACATAAATGCAAATAACATTCTGGTTCTGCTGATTTAATATCGTATCTATGGCTATTGCTGTTTTGCCTGTTTTGCGATCGCCGATAATAAGCTCGCGCTGTCCGCGGCCGATGGGAATCATCGAATCGATGCTTTTAATACCTGTCTGCAAAGGTTTTTTTACCGGCTGACGCTGCGCGATTGCGGGTGCATCGAACTCAACATATCTGGTTGAAGCGGTTTTAATCTCAGGTCCGCCGTCAATTGCCTCGCAAAGAGGATTAACGACTCTGCCGAGAAGTTCGGTGCCGACAGGAACAGAAAGCAGCTGGCCTGTTGAATGGACATCAGAGCCTTCCCTGATTTTAATGAAATCGCCGTAAATGACAGCGCCTATCGAATCTTCTTCGAGGTTGAAAACTTCACCTTTGATGCCGTGTTCGAACATCAGCATTTCTCCGGCCATAGCGTTTTGCAGGCCGTAGATTCTCGCGATTCCGTCGCCGACTTCCACAACGCGTCCGACAGCCGTAACATCGAGTTTGTTTTTATACTGGCTGATTTCCTGTTTTAGAATATTGCTTAATTCGCTGATATCAAGTTTCATATACTTTTTCCTGTATTCCTGCCGTGAGAAATAATCGTATCTACCGCATGATTGAGTCTGGTTCTGATTGAATTATCAATCATTTTTCCTTCATATCTAATAATAGCTCCGCCGAGAATGGCCGGCTCAACATTGAACTGCAAAGTAACTTTATCAGTGTTTAAAGTGGCCGATAGTGATGCCTTAACGGAATCTATTTCATTCTGGTCAAGTGCGTTTGCCACGGTCATCCAAATCTCACGATGGCCTTTCGATTTTTTGTAAAGCCTTGTAAATTTTTTAATAATATCGAATAATATTCCGAGCCGGTTGTGCATAGCTGCCGTCTGCAAAAATCTCAATGTCAATTCATTAAGTCTGCCCGCAAACAATTTTTCCAACAAATCTTTTTTTTGCTCGACTGCAAAATAAGGCGAAGTCATATATTCCAAAAACGAGCCTTCAGCGAAGATAAACTTATCAATCTCATCGAGGTCTGATTTTATATCTTCGATAATTCCCTGTTCGGAGGCAATCTCGAAAAGCACATTGCCGTAAACTTCAGCTATTTGATAAGTTTTGTCAGACTCAGACATTTTTGAGACTTTCTTCCTGAAGTTTGCCGATTGCTTCGTGAATAAGCCGTTTATTGTCTTCCGGCGTTATAGTTCGTCCGAGCACTTCATGGCTGATTGACAGAAGCATATTACCAGCCATATGCCACAATTGCTGCGAAGCCATATTCTGCGCGTTGCTGATTTCCGATGTTGCTCTCTGGGTTATCGCAACGGCTTCTTTACGAGCCTGTTCGATAATCTCTTTTCCGGTCTGACTTGCGTATCGATTTGCCTGTTCAATTACTTCATGGCTCTGCTTTTTATAACCATCGAGAAGTTCCTGCGCCTTGATTTTTGCATTTTCGGCATCATCAAGCTGCTGTTTAATTGTATCTTCTCTCTTTCGCAGATTTTTAAGCATCGGTTTCCAGGCGACTTTTCCGAGGACAATAAGCAGAACTGCAAAAGTAACGACGGTCCATATTGCATCAGCCAGACTTCCGCTGAAAATGCTTTCAGGTTCGTGACTTACCGGTTCCTGCGCAACGGCTGCGCGGACAAAAAATAACGCAAAAACAATTGCTGTTATAATTTTTCTGTTCATTTTATTTCCTGTTATTTGAGCCAGAAAGGTATTAAGAAACATACCAGCAGAGCGAAAAAAGTAACGCCTTCGATAAGGGCAGCGGCAATAATCATCGCAGAAAAAATTCGTCCTGCAACTTCCGGCTGGCGTGCCATAGATTCGAGTGCTTTTCCGCCGATCATACCGATACCGATAGCTGCGCCTATAATCGCAAGGCCGCAAGCTATTGCAGCGCCGAAAATTGCCAGACTGCCGCCTTCTGTTAAAGCTAATGTACTTGTCATTACATCCATAATATTGATTCTCCAAAAAAATTAATGTTCATTTGTTATTGAAAAACTTATAAACAATGTTGACAGGAGTGTAAAAATATACGCCTGTATAAACGCTACTAAAAGTTCAAGAAAAGACATCGCAACAATTGCCGCGACAGAAGCGGCAGCTATACCATAGCTTTTGAATACAACAATCATACCAACCAGAGTCGCGATAAGCGTATGGCCTGCAACTATATTTGCAAAAAGCCTTACCGCAAGCGCAAAGGGACGAACAAAAGCGGTAATCAGTTCGAGAAAGAAAATCAAGGGTATTAACGGCCAGGGAACAGGCGGGATAAAATTAACAATATAGTTTTTAATTCCCTGCTTTTTTATTCCTGCGATATGACTTACGAAAAAAGTGGTAATCGCCAATCCGCCGGTAATCCAGATATTAGCGGTAGCGGGGCCGCCGAAATGATTTTTTTTACCTGTAACGAGGTATATTATAGAATCGCTCGGAACAAGAGCAAGAAGGTTGAGAGTTAAAATAAAAAAGAACATTGTCCAGATGAAGCTTATAAAACGGTCAGTGTTTTCGTGCAGTGCAGGCCTTGCGACTTCTTCACGCAGAAAAACGCAAATCGACTCAATAAGATTTTGAAATCCTTTCGGCGCCAGTCTTTTTTTGCGTGTCGCTAAAGGGAGCAGAAATAATAATAAAACGCCTGCCGCTGCAATCATAAACATGTGGTTGCTGACGCCGACAGTGTAATCACCGAATTTCAAATCGAACAGCTTAACCGGTATAAGCGGTCTGAGCGGGTCGAACTGGCTCACAACAAAATTATTCAAATATATAGTCATTATCTATCATTTATTTTTGGTTTGTTTATACAAAATGTACAACATTCCAATAAAACTTAAAAAAAATCCGGCAAGAAGAAACCACGGACTCGAATTCAGAGCAGCGTCAATTTGAAAACCAATATAGCAAAATATTGTTATGACACCGCCAAATTCCAGGCCGAAGCTCGCCCATTTGAGATAGTCGGGTTTGTCGCTGGAATCCCGGTCAGGCACTTTGTTATCACTCATATTGCCGACCTTTGTTTTGCGAAAAATAATAGCCGAGCATTTTATCACGGTGCTGATGTAAATTTCAAAGGAAAATTTTATATTTTTTACAGAAGCCTGTCCCTCAATGCTTATTTTGCTCGTCCGGGACACTCGAAGTGAGTCTTTTGCTGATAACTTTCTCTAAAAAAGGAAGGAATACCAATACAATTAACGACAAAATTGTCGAGAAACCTGCCAGCAGGTACATTCTCGCGCCGCACGCCATGCCGATACTGGCTACAATCCATATACCGGCGGCGGTAGTAAGGCCGTGAACGCCGATTCCACTATGAATTATTGCTCCAGCCCCCAAAAAACCAATACCGCTTACAACTTGTGCTGCTATTCTGCCCGGTTCAGCGTTGGCAAGAGTTGTTGAAATGATGGTAAAAATACAGGAACCAAGGCAAATCAGTATGTTTGTCCTGACTCCCGCTGCTTTTCCTCGAAGTTCCCTTTCGATGCCTATTGCGCTGCCGAGAACTAAAGCTATCGTTAGTGAAATAAAATCCAGCCAGTCAAATTGCATAAAATACCCTTTAAAAACCTTAATATTGTACTTAATATGCGACAGTAAACAAGCATTTATATAGTAAGTTTAAGTGTTGACCCGTCCGGTAATTTGTGATTTAATGTTTGGCTGTACAAGGTTTTAACTTTTTTTGGAGAAAGAATAAATGAAAGTCAGTAAAAGGGCACAGTCTGTTCCCCCATCAGCAACAATGGCAGTTGACACAAAAGCAAAAGAACTCAAAGCGAAAGGCATCGATGTAGTAGGTTTCGGCGCAGGTGAGCCGGATTTCGACACTCCGCAATATATAAAAGATGCAGCAATAGCTGCTATCAAAGCAGGAAAAACAAAGTACACGGCGACACCGGGTATTCCGGAACTTCGAAAAGCTATCGCAGAAAAACTTCTGAAAGAAAATAATCTTAATTATAAACCTGAACAAATCATTGTAAATATCGGTGCAAAGCATTCTGTTTATGAGAGTATGCAGGCAGTTCTTGATGATGGTGATGAGGTTATCGTGCCTACGCCTTATTGGGTAACTTATCCAGAAACGATAAAGCTGGCCGGCGCGGTAATGAAGCTGGTGCAGACCGACCCAAAAAATGATTACAAGATTACACCTGAGCAGGTTAAAAAAGCGATAACCACGAAAACCGCAATGATAATCATTAACAGCCCGAATAATCCGGGCGGCTTTACATATACACCTGATGAACTCAGGGCAATAGCAAAAGTGCTCGAAGGCACGAATGTAATGGTGCTCAGCGATGAGATTTATGAACGGCTCGTTTATGATGGTACGAAATTTATCAGTTTTGCCGCTTTGAGCGAAGACGCTTATAAACGAACTATAACAATAAACGGTTTCAGCAAGGCTTACGCGATGACCGGCTGGAGATTGGGTTATGTCGCAGGTCCGATAGAAGTAATTAAAGCAATGGACAGACTTCAGGGGCACATGACACAAAACCCGGTGAGCTTTGTTCAGCAGGGCGGATTAGTTGCGTTCACAGAACCTAACGGCGAAGTTGAAAAAATGAGAATCGAATTTGAAAAACGCGCAAAATTTATGGCGGATAAATTAAACGCAATCGAAGGCGTTAAATGTCCAAAGCCGACCGGTGCATTTTATTGTTTCCCTGATGTTTCGGCGCATTTCGGCAGGACAATCGGCGGCGTGAAAATCAATAACAGTATGGATTTCGCGGCAGCTCTTTTGGAACAGGCAAATGTTGCTCTTGTTCCGGGCGGGGCTTTCGGCTGTGATAATAATGTCCGGCTGAGTTTCGCGACGTCTGTGGAACTAATTACAAAAGGGATTGATAGATTGGAAAAATGGCTCAAGAGCTAACGAATCAGAATTCGGAATTGCCGCTTTTCAAGCATCGTCAGCCGATGAGCGGCTGGATAATGCTGATTTTCTGGTGGGCGATGATTTTAGTCGCTCTGCATGCATCGACGCATATGGTCGGCGCGGGCGATACCTGGGTTGCGATGGCCTGCGGAAGACATTTTATAAATCACGGCGTTGATACAGTTGAACCGTTCAGTGCCAATTCGCATAAAGCAGGCCCAACCGAAGCCGACATAGAAAAATGGCCGAATTGGGCGCAATGGATTACTGATAAAGTTGGATTGGAAACGGTGCAAAAATGGCATCCGACCGGTTGGGTCAATCAAAACTGGCTGACGCACGTTTTCTTTTATTGGCTGACGCACGATTCGCCGATTGCGGATGCTGAAACTTTTGACAAACCAATCGTTGAACAAGACATCAGTTACAACAGCCTTGTTTACTGGAAATATGCGCTTTATATAGTAACGATCATAGTGGTTTATTATACAGGCAGAGTGCTGGGCGCCAATATGGCTCTTTCCGCGACTTTCGCTTGCTTTGCTCTGTTTATCGGAAGAACTTTTTTCGATATTCGACCTGCGGGTTTCTCAAATATGCTTACGGCAGTGCTTTTGTTTATATTTGTACTGGCTGTTTATAAAAATTATCTTTATATCTGGCTGATAGTGCCTCTAACCGTTTTGTGGTGCAATCTGCACGGCGGTTATGTATATGTTTTCATTGTTCTTGTGCCGTTTATTGGTCTGCATTTGCTGACATTACTGCCGAAAAGAATTTCATTAGCAGTTTATTTCAGTCTCGGCTGGCTTTTCTTTTACGCATTGTCGGTAAAATTCCACTCACACGAAAATCTTGAAGCAATAAAAGCATCTTCAGATGTGCTGCTGTTTTTTGTTTTAATCGCAGCGGCGATTAGTTTGGTGATGGGTTTCGTGAAAAATTTACATGCAGGAGCTTTTTACGGATATCATCTTTTTATATCTCTAATCGTTTTCATTGCAGCGGCCGCGAGGTTTTATCCCGCCGGTATCGAGAGATATATCTCTTACAATTCCCTTTTCGCAGAATATGTCTCCGACAGCAGGCAATCCTTCTTTGTTGCTTTTATAGGTTTCACCATAATAGCGATGCTGCTAAGTGCTTTCAGACAAATGCTCCAAACCATAAGCGTTAAAGCCTGGGGACATACAGTTGCAGCCGCGGCTGTGGCGTTCGTTGCCATGATAATTTTCAATCCATTTCATCTTACTAACCTGACGCATACTTTTGAAGTCAGTGTAAGTGAACATGCCAAGATGTGGAAAACGGTAAACGAATGGCATCCTGCTTTCGAATGGAGCAATCCTGTCGGCGATGAAATTCCATTTTTGATTATGTACATAGCTGCATGGCTGCTGCTTGTATTCTGGGGAATTTTCCTGCTGCTTAAACCTAAAATTGTCGTAAAGAAGGGCAAACAGCAGTCTGAAACTCCTGATACCCAACAATATCAATGGCCAAAGATAGATTTGCCGCTTCTGGTCATTGCGGCACTTACGATATATATGGCAATCGGCTCGCGTCGTTTTATTCCAATTGCCGCGATTGCCGCCTGCCCGATTCTGGCGATGTTTATCGATAGCAGTATAAGAATGTTTGTCGCAGGTTCGAATTTGAAATGGAAAGGCAAAGCTGTATTGAGTCCATTTCCAATCGGGGCACAAAGAGCACTTGCGGCGGCTGCTTTGGTGATTGTCATATTACTGACGTTATGGTGGGGATATTGGTACAAGCTCATTTATCTCAATCCCTGGCCGGACAGTAATTTTCTTACAAGTGTTTTTATGCGAATGAGCGCATCTTACGCCAAGCCTTTCAAAGCATGTCAGTTTGTCCGCGATAACGAAATGAAAGGCACGGTTTTTAATTACTGGACGGAAGGCGGGTTTATCGCTTACGGCCAAATCCCGGACCCGAACACCGGTAAAACACCTTTGCAGCTTTATATGGATGGCAGAGCACAAGCAGCCTACAATACCGAAGCTTATCAGCGGTGGATGTACATAATGAGCGGCGGCGATCCTGTGCGTGCTGCTGAAAGAGCGGGCAGGGAATTGACTCCTTCGGATTATGAAAAAGTTGGATTATGGCTCGAAGAACAATTCAAAAAGGAAAATGTATGGGTTGTTTTTATGCCGGCTGCACAATTCGATTCAGTGTTAATCAGAGGACTTGCGACAAATCAAAACTGGCGTCCTGCATATATTGACGATGAGCAGGAAATTTATGTCGATGTGAACACTCCTCAGGGTAGGCAGCTTTATACCGGAATTTTCAATGGCCAGACAAAATTTCCCGATGAATTCTCAAAATTGCTGACCACCGGTTACAATCTGCCGCGTCTTCAGCAAGGTGATGCAAATACTGCGTTTAATGCTTTAAACAATGCTCTTAAGTTAAAGCCTTCGAATACCGCTGCTATTGAACTAATTCGATTGACGCAGTATCAGTCGGAATTTCGTCCCAAAGTTACGGAGATTTTTACTGAATACTTCAACGATTATCGTGCAAATAAAGATAAATATAAGAAACAGGATGGCTATCGTGACAGACTCATGGTTACGATGATTGTCGGTAATTATCTCGCGAATGTAAATCCGGCATTTAAACAGGAATATCAGGAATATACGGTTGAATTTAATCGGGAATTGCAGAGAATTAGTGAAACTTCCCGGTGGTGATAAATATGGAAACTGGGGCAGTAAGTTCATTGTCCGTTTTTTTTCCCTGTTATAACGAACAGGAAAATATCGAAAGAGTTGCAAAGTCCGCAATCGATGTGCTAGAGCCTTTGAATGTCGATTATGAAATTATTATTGTCGATGATGGCAGCAAAGACAAGACCGGTCAAATTGCTGACAAACTCTCAGCAGAAAATAAAAGAATAAAAGCAGTTCACCATTCTCCAAATCTCGGTTATGGCTCGGCGCTGCAAAGCGGGTTTAAAGCCTCCACAAAAGAATACGTTTTTTATACCGATGGCGATGGTCAATTCGATATTAAAGAATTGCCTTTGCTGTTCAAATATACTCCGGAGTACGATATTGTTACAGGCTTCCGCATTAACAGACAGGATAATCTAATTAGAAAAATCAACGCTTTCTGCTGGACAACACTTGCAAATTTTTTGTTTGGAATGAAAATAAAAGACATGGACTGCGCTTTTAAGCTTTACAAACGCAGCATATTTGGCAATATAAAGATGAAAAGCACCGGCGCTTTAATTAATACGGAAATTTTCGCGCGTGCGAAAAATAAAGGTTATAAGATATATCAGCTCGGCGTTCATCATTATCCGAGAACCGCAGGTACGCAGACCGGTGCAAAGCTGAGCGTGATTTTGCGTGCGTTTAAAGAGCTTTTCGCTCTCTATAAACAAATTAAAAGTGATAAGTAAATGGAATTACAAGTAATCAATCAGTACACACGGGACGACCAGAAGATTCATATTTATTCGCAGGCGTTTTTGAATAATCTCAAGGCCGTCAAAACTTTATGCAAACCGGAAACCAAATTGTGCGCTGTAATCAAAGCCAACGGCTACGGTCACGGAATTCGCGAGATTGTGAAAATTCTCAAGCAGGGGCAAGTCGATTTTTTTGCTGTCGCAAATGTTTATGAAGCGGCCTACATTGCTGATATTGTGGGTGAAGCAAAAATTCTTGTCCTCGAACCTGTTCATACTTCCTACAGTCCGGAAGCTGTTAGATTATGCGCAGCAAAAGGCATTCATTGCGCAATTGTCGATGTTGAAGCTTTGAAATTCGTCCAGGATTGTCTTAAGGACTCCAATGACATTTTGAACGTTCACATAAAAGTTGAAACAGGAATGGGACGCTGCGGCATTGATGCCAAAAAAGCCGCGCAATTAATAAAAAAAATTCAAACATTAAAGAATTTGCGTCTGGCGGGAGTATATACTCATTTTTCTACTGCGGCTGAAAAAAACCTGACATACGCCGAGTACCAGCTCCAGAATTTTCAAACATTTCTTTCAAGTCAGTCGCTTTTGGCGTGTAAAGATGTCATTATTCATTCCGCCAACAGTGCCGCAATGCTCAATATGCCGCAGGCTCATTTCGATATGGTTCGCTGTGGTATCGCGTTGTTTGGCTGGGTAGAGCACCCGGATTTGCTGAAGATAAAACTTGAACCTGCGATGAAGTTTGAGGTGCCTGTCGTACAATTAAATCATTATAAGAAAGGACAGCCCATCGGTTATGGCAGAACGTTTTCCGCATGGCGGGATATTGTCGGCGCAATTGTGCCTATCGGCTATGCGGATAATTACTGGCGGGTGTATTCAAATAACGCGTTTATGAAAGTTGGAGATAAATTCGCGCAAGTCATTGGAAGAGTGAGTATGGATAAAACCATCATTGATGTTACAGATATACCCGATGTGAAAGTTGGCCAGTATGTTACAGTAATCGATAACGACCCTCAAAGCCTTTGCAGCGTTTACAGGCAGGCCGAAATGGCTGATACAATTTGCCACGAAGTTTTAACTTCGCTTCCAGCAAGAGCGTTGAGAATTATTCATTAAGGTTTTTGAATTTCTTTATCGCTAAACTTGCGACATTTTGATGATCGAAAGCCATATTTTCGGGTAAGCTGTCAATTTCAAACCATTTTGCTTCAGCGGCATCGTCTCCGCCCTTGATTTTTTCATTTTTTGTAACACCAATGTATGCGACAGTAATATTTCTGCCGCGGGGGTCTCTGCCGCATTTGCCGAATGTATAAAATTGCGCTAATTTTACGCCGGTAAGGCCTGTCTCTTCCTCAAGCTCTCTTGCAACGGCATGCTCCAGCTCCTCATCCATATCTACAAACCCGCCGGGGAAAGCCCATTTGCCTTTATACGGTTCGCTGCCACGTTTTATCATCAATACCCTGGGCTTGTCGCCGCTGGTGTTGAAAATTATAGCGTCAACTGTAACCATCGGCCTTGGCCATTCGTAAATATATTTTCCTTTTTCAGCCATCGCATAAAGTTTATCGAAATAACACAAAAAATAAAGATAAAAGACCTTTGATAAACTTTTGTTTTTGATTAAAATACCGCTCTAATGGAATCACAAAGGATTATAAAACTTAAACTTACGCAAAACTGGAACGCCGTCGCGGATGACAAATGGTCTGATCTTTCATTCAATCCCGAGGGGCTGACCCTCAATCCTCTCCAAATATTCAAGTCTGAAAATGGCAATTTCACTATTTTAAAAGAAATTCAAAAGAGAAAAGTCGTCGTTAAAAAAACAGCCAATAGAACCGGCGTGCGGGGTATTGTTGATGCAATCAGAACGCCCAAATCGCTGCGGAATTTTAAAACCGCGCAAGTTTTGAAACAAAAAAATATTGAAGCAGCTGAACCTGTTGCCGCTCTTTGGCACAAAAGTTTGGGAAATATTTACGTTACAGAGTATATCGAAAATAGTTTGAACCTTTACGAAATAGCTTTTGGCAAAAACCCCGAAATACTTAATTCGTTTTCTGCGAGAAAATCGATTATAAAAGAGACTGCCGAATTAGTGGCAAAATTGCACAAGGCGGGTCTTTGGCACAGAGACCCTAAAGCCGGGAACTTTATTGTGTATAAAGACAACGGAAACTATAAAGTAAAACTTATCGACCTTGACGGAATAAAGCCAAATATTATTGACAGCAGGGAAAGACGAACCAGGACGCTTGCGAATCTCGCAAAGACGCTTACACGCTTTAAAACCGTTAATCTTGCGGATTTATATCGCGGGCTGAAAATATACTGCGATAAAATGGAAATTAACGGTGTCAGGAGTCTTTTTCATAAATTAGAACGTACAACAGTGGCGATGCGACTATTGACAGTGCTCGAAGAATCAAAGAAATTCAAAGAACAATGCCGGAGCAAATAAATAAAATTCTGATAATAAAGCCAAGCGCTTTGGGCGATGTCGTTCAGACAATGCCTGCGGTCTGCTGTCTGAAGAAAAATTTTCCAGATTCGAAAATCCACTGGTTCATCAGGCCGGAATTTGCGCCCCTTGTTGAAAATCATGGTTGCGTAGATGATATTGTGATTTTCGACCGCAAAAAACTGGGCAAATGGTGGTGCAATCTTGATGCTTTCAGGGAATTTGTCAGGCTGATTAAAAAGCTTAGAAGCGAAAAATACGATTTGGTTTTTGACTTACAGGGCAGGTTCAGAAGCGCGATTTTTGCATGGCTTAGCGGCTGCAAAATTAGAATCGGAATGTCCGGCACGCAGGAATTGACCGGCTTTTTCTATACCAAAAGAGTCAAACAATCCAGCCTGCATGTAGTCGATCATCTTCTTGATATTGTCAGCAGCATTTGTGCAAATAAAGAAAATGTCGAGTTTGGCTTAAAACCTGATTTGCAGGCAAGTTCTGAAATCAAAAAAACGCTTTCAGAGAACGGAATCAACATAAATAATTATGCAGTTTTTGTGCCTGGCGCAAGTCTTGAAGAAAAAAGATGGTCAACAGAGAATTTTGCCGCTCTTGCTGATAAAATTCACGAAAAATACAAGTGCGGTATTGTTGCCGCAGGTGTAAACTCTGAAAGTCCAATAGTTGAAAATATTAAGCAAATTACCAAAGTTCCCTTATTGAATCTTGCGGGCAAAACCACTATTCTGCAATTAGCAGCACTGTTTGCAGGAGCAAAAATGGTCGTCAGCAATGATACAGGGCCGGGACACATAGCTTCGGCGTTGGGAATGCCGATTGTTATAATTTACGGCTATACCAATCCTTTAAGATTACATCCTTATGCAAGGCCGTGGACGATTGCGGCTCTCGACATAGAAAATCGGGGCAGTGTTGTTGACAGTAAAATTGCTAAGTACAACATACAAAATATTTCTGTTGAAAGCGTCTTTGAATTAATTAGCAAGCAAATGAACTGAATCCCGTACAATGGCTAAAATAAGAAATAATATTAAAATAAAAAAGAATATACTGCTTCGTTGTCTCGAATATAGAATTTTTCATATACAAGATTCACCGCATAAAATAGCTTTAGGGCTTGCCCTTGGTTTATTCATCGGATGGACACCTTTGATTGGACTGCATATTTTTATTGCGGTTATTGTCAGTTTTCTTCTTCGCGCAAATAAATTTGCCGCGTTTGTAAGTGTGTGGGTATCGAACGTGTTTACTTTCGTTATTATCTATTATCCGAGTTATCTTTTCGGCAGGTTTATTCTTAATTTCTTTGACCCTGAAAGGACTTTGACCAGCAGGCAGGTTTTAAGTGCGATGAATAATCTGTTTTCGCCGTCAAATCTTTTGGCAGGTTTTTATACTAAAGAATACTGGCAGCAGTTCTGGGTGCTGACGAAATCGATTGGTCCTGAACTTTGGCTCGGCAGCATTATCATCGGAGGAGTCGTTGCAGTCGGGTCATATTTTATTTGTCTGAATATAATAAAAGCACATCGCGCAAAAAATCCCCACCGCAGATACAGAATTCTGATAACGAAGTAAGGTTTTTTCCTATTTTAGAGATAGGCATTTCTGTCCCTATTATCGCAAATCCTTTTTCATAAAGTTCTTATAAAAAGTGGCAAATCTTTGTGAAAATTAGTAGAACTGCTGCCAATCTGTTTGTTAAGTATAAACTAATAGATCTGAAAGGAGACAACAATGAAATTTGCAAAAACTATAGATGTTATTGTTTGGGTGCTGCTGATAATCGGAGGCCTTAATTGGGGACTTGTAGGGCTGTTTGAATTTAATCTTGTTGCAGCTTTATTCGGAGAAATGAGCATACTAAGCAGAATTATTTATGTCTTAGTTGGTTTTGCTGCGCTCTATGATATATTCGCGATAAAAGCGATTACGCGAAGATGGGGAGCGCACGAAGTTACACCTGCCCATGCTTAGTTGTAAACGTCTAAAGCGATTTAATAACTGATGAGCAACGCTCACAAAGCTCGGGATTGTCGGAATTTTTGCCGACAGATGGCCAGTAGTTCCAGCACCTTGCGCATTTTTGATGAGAACTCTTCTGTGCGGTAACGAGTTTTTCTGATTTTTGATTATTAAGCTTTATTTCGCTTACAATGCAAAGGGCTGCGAAATTCTTTGTGCCGAACTGTTCTATTATATTTATCAATTCTGCATCATCGGTTGAGATGGTAACGGAAGATTCCTGATTACTTGCGATAACTTCATTTTTTCGCAAGTTTTCGAGTTCTTTTAGAACTTCGTCACGCAAATGCATCAGCTTTTCCCATTTCGGCTGTTCTTTTTGCCATTCGATTGATTTGTTAAGTTCAGGCATTTTCAGAAGATGCACGCTTTCGGCAGTTTCGGATTTAGCGGGCATTGCTTCGTAAATTTCTTCGGCGGTATGAGCAAGAACAGGCGCAAGTAATTTTGTGAGAGCATCCAGAATTTTAAACATCGCAGTTTGTGAACTTCGCCTTGATGGTGAATCCTTGGCATCGCAGTAAAGCCTGTCTTTTAGCAAATCCATATAAATACTGCTCATCTCGACAACACAGAAATTATAAACAAGTCCGTAAACGCGATGGAAAAGGAAATTCTCGTAAGAGTCTGTTACTTCACTGATTAGCTTTTCCAACTGCTGAACTGCCCAGCGGTCAATCTCAAACATTTTTTCATAAGGTACAGCGTTTTTCGCAGGGTCGAAATCGTAAGTATTGCCCAGCAAATAACGTATGGTGTTTCTAATCTTCCTATAAGCATCCTGCAATCTGCCGATGAGCGTATCGCTGCAACGCATATCTTCCTGATAATTTACGCTGGAAACCCAAAGACGCAAAATGTCAGAACCATATTTTGTAATTTCTTCCTGAGCGTTGACATAATTGCCAAGCGATTTGGACTGTTTTTTACCTTCCGCATCGACTGTAAAACCATGCGTAAGTACCGTTTTGAAGGGTTCTGTGCCTTCTGCGCCTAAAGCTGGTAATAACGAAAGCTGGAACCAGCCGCGATGCTGGTCTGAACCTTCGAGATATAAATCGACAGGGATTTGCCAACCTGCGTTTTTTGCTACGCTGTGCCAACTGCAGCCTGATTCGAACCAGACATCAAAAATGTTTTCTTCTTTTTGTAAGTCATCCAAGCTGAAACCTGCGGGCAGTTGGAAGTTTTCGCCGAGGATTTCTTTCGGGGAATCTATAAACCAGCTATCGGAACCCTTTTGGCGGAAATGATTTGCGACGGCCAAAACCGATTCTTTTGTCAAAAGTCTGTCGCCATTGGAATTATAGAAAACGGGAATCGGCATACCCCAGCTTCGCTGGCGGCTGATGCACCAGTCGGGACGGGATTCAAGCATTCCGGTGATTCGTTTTTCGCCCCAGGCTGGAATCCATTTAACTTTAGGTAAACGCTGGAGTGCTAAGTTACGGAGGCTAATACCGTTAGGCATTGGCCGATCAACACTTATAAACCATTGCTCGGTTGCGCGGAAAATTACTGGTGTTCTGCTTCGCCAGCAGTGCGGGTAACTATGCGAAATCTGGCTTTCTGCAAAGAGAAAACCTTTGTTTTTCAAATGCTCATTTACCTCTTTATCGACTTTCAAAACTTTTTTGCCCGCGAGCCACTGGGGAACTGTAACATCATAGCTGCCATCATCTTGCACGGGGGAATAAACGGCCAAACCGTTTTGCTGGCCTGCCATATAATCCTCTAAACCGTGGCCGGGGGCAGTATGCACTAAACCTGTGCCGTCTTCGGTGGTTACGAAATTTGCACTGATGACTTTCCAGATGTCCTTTTCGGTAGGGTTGGTTTCGATATACGGATGATGATAACGCAGGGCGATTAGTTCTTTACCCTTTACAGAAGCATCACTTACGGTGTAATCGGTCAGTTTTCCGGCGGCAATGACTGCATCGAGGCGAGCCTGGGCAACGATTGATGTAACTTGTTTGCCATTAAGGTTATAGCTAATTGATTTATAATCGAGGTCGGGATGGACGGAAATCGCTAAATTCGCGGCCAAAGTCCATGGGGTTGTCGTCCAAATCATAAAATGAACATTGTCGTTAGTTTTGGCCAAACCAAGACTTACGAGCTTTTCGGCGGATTCTTTTGTTACGGGAAAATTGACGTAAATGCTCGGAGATGAAATATCTTCGTATTCAAGCTCGGCATCGGCAAGGGCGGTTTTGCAATCGGCGCACCAGTGAATCGGCTTTAACTGCTTATAAACCAAGCCTTTAGAAACAAGCTCGGCAAAGACTTCGCACATGCCGGCTTCGTACTGCGGTTTTAAGGTCAGATAGGGATTTTCGAAATCGCCGAAGATGCCTAAATCCTTAAATTGCTTTGACTGGAGCTTGACATATTTGCTGGCATATTGTTTGCAAAGCTTTCTGATTTCAAGCTTTGTGAGCGTTTTTGCCTTGTCGCCAAGCTCTGTAAATACTTTGGCCTCAATGGGTAAGCCATGACAATCCCAGCCGGGGATGTAGGGTGTCTGGAAACCTTTCATAGTTCTATACTTAAGAACGATGTCTTTTAGAACTTTATTGATGACGTGGCCCATGTGGATATCGCCATTGGCATAAGGGGGGCCATCGTGGAGAATATATTTTGGAGAGTCGGAGCGAGAGTCTAAAATTTTATGATATAAGTCCTGCTTTTCCCATTGTTTACGCATTTGCGGTTCGCGCTGGGTGAGGTTGGCTTTCATGGCGAAAGCGGTTTGGGGAAGATTTAAAGTCTTGCTGTAATTTTTATTATTATCAGTCATTTTAAGTAAAATCCTTTTAAAACCAATTATGATAAATACTTAGTAGTCAAGAGTCAATAGTTAGTAGTTAATAGTTGGTAGTTTTCCACATCTAATACGAAAAATTATGTTTTCCACACAAAATAAAGACTTATGGCAGTTTTTTTAATGTTAAGTCTCTGTATAACAAGAAATTATAACGAATTTAATGAAAATGAACAATTTTGCAAAAATTTGATTCGATTTCGATGAAAAATTGAAAAAAATGGTGAAAAAAGTATATCAAAATGAAGCGTTTTATATAGATGTTCAGGGTCTTTAATAGGCCGCTTTTGACGCAATCTGGTGATTTTTGACGCAGATTGCGCACGGACCGCAATGAGCCACCCCGATACGAATTGACAAGGTCAATTCAACAGGGCAGGCGCCGGTACAAAGGCACTTAAAAGTTTTTTTAAGTCACATTATTTAATCGCAGTATTGGATAAGTTATTATTGTTTTTGTTTGAATCTATATAATGTAAGAAGTATAATCGAAAATGACTTAGAGGTGCTACTTTTGTAAAAAGGTTGCGGAAGAAAATCGCATTATTTAAAAAAGGATTTTAAAAAATCCACAGGATAAATTTAAAATTATGGATGATGAAAAGAATCATGGGTCAGCAAAATCAATTTTGAATCTCACAATAGGTATATAAAAAATGGGAGATACTGAACAAAAACTAAAGACCGTAAATGAAATGCATGAATCACCTTGTCGAACCGAAGTTAAAAATATGATTTTGGAAGCTAAATTGGATGTAGCAAAGTGGAAGATAACATTTTTACTTGCCTTGCTTGCTTTGTTAGGCGTTATACTTCCATTTATTTTATCTTTAAGGTCAGAATCTCGGGTAAATGATGCGATTTCGTTTATGGAAAAAAGATTTAATGAAATTGTTGGTAAACAATTACAAAAACCAGAAATTGTGTGTAAAGGCCTTAACAACGAATTGTTGCAAAATAGTGTATTTCAAAAATCTATTTCATTAAACGCAATAGATTGCATAAATATTCTTAACCAAGGAGACGGGCTAGCCGGCCCAATAGATGCGTATATCTATTTTAAAGATGATAAAAAACTCTTAGAATCCGATGTGTTTGATTATTACGGATGGAGAAAGAGATACAGCGAAGATAAAAATTATACAATTAAATATTTTATAGGTAGTTGTGACCATATCTCACCACATGATATTTTTCCAATCCCTGTACGTATAGATAATTTTTATTTTCCGTCAGATTCCGATACTTATCAAATTCCTGCATTACTCAAAGTTTATTATGGCGAACCAGAGCCTATTTCTGTGCCATTTACATTCAGATTGATAAAATAAGAATTTTGATTTTACTGTTTGAAACAATAGGAGCTTTGTATGAAAAAGATTATAATCATAAATTTTATACTATTTAATTTTATATGTTGCTTTGCTTACTGTGCTACGAATGGGAAAGTCTTGAAAGTTTTACAGGAAGGAGATTATAGGGTTTATAAATACGTAGTTGATAACAATATGACAGATAACGAGACTTTTGCTTTTTATTTTACCGGCAGTATATATAGGATTGTGATTGATGCGAATACGACCGATCCAGATGGCGAATTTGTAATGGAGGATATTTCTGAAGCTAATTACGTGGATTGGAAACATGTTTTAGCTTCAAAATCAAATGTAGGTTATGTTCTTGAGTGTAGCACAATAAATGGCAATATCGGCTTGAGTTATCCGGTTGCAGGGCAGCAGAAAGGCACTCTTAGAAACATGGCCGGAGCTGCACCTTTAACGATATGGATTTACTGTAACGGTGTTAATTAAAATCAAAAGAATAATTAATTTTTCTTTCAATAAAGCAGGAGAGAACTGACGGATTTGAAATCATTGGTCAGGTCGGGGACAGGTTTAAAAATTTCACCCATTCGGCTTCGCCCCCAGGGGGCAGGGATTGAAAATTTACCAATCGCTAACGCTCATGGCTCTGACACCTGCACAGAATAACAGATAAAACAAATGGCGGCGGGTGGGTTGAGATTGCCACGCTGCGCTCGCAATGACCCGGTATGATTGACAAAGTCAATCTTACCCTGATATGATGTAACGGCATCTTACAGGGCAGGCAGGGCAGGTAATGGCGGGAATTAACAGGTAAAAACATTGACGAAATGTACCGATGAGATAAGCAAGATAAAAACAAAGAAGCAGTTGGAGAGGCAAATAATGAAACAAAGTTAAAATTTTACGATCTAAATCCCACCCCGATATGATGTGAAACACATCTTACCCTGATATGATGTAACGGCATCTTACAGGGCAGGCCCCGATACGAATTGCGAAACACAATTCTACGGGACAAGCGGGGTAAACTATCGCATCTTATAAATTGATAGATTAATAACCAATAACAAGTAAATAACCAATGACCAAGATACAAATTACAAATAAATGTAGGGGTTACAAATAAATAACCAATACCAAGGGTGCAAATTCCAGGCAGATAGGGGATTTTGGTTTTTTCTTGCGGGATTGGTTTGAAATGCTAAAATTCTCGTTTTGATAAAGGAGTATAAATTGGCGGAAAGTAAAAGGCATATATCGCGTGAAATAGGGCTGGAAATCGGCCATGTAGTCGGAAAAGGACTGTTTAAACTCGACCATCTGCATTATGGGCTTTGGAAAAAGGGACTTGAGCCTTGCATTCTCAATCTGCATATCGCGCAGGATGAATATTGCAAATTTATTATCTCGCATATACCGGCGGAAGTGAAATCTATTCTCGATGTCGGGTGCGGGGCGGGGGCGTTTTCAAGGAAACTCGCGGATATCGGATACAAAGTCGATTGTGTAAGTCCGACAGAATATCAGAATAAAATTGTCGAACAGGTGATGGGAAGCGATTGCGAAGTTTTCAAATGCAAGTTTGAAGATATTCAAACCACAAAAAAATACGATATGATTCAGTTCTGCGAAAGTTTTCAGTATATCGATATTGACAGAGTGATTGATATCGCAGGGGGACTTTTGAATGACGGCGGGTATCTGCTGATTTGCGATTTTTTCAAGATTAAGGCACAGGATAAATACGGACTCAAGGGCGGGCATAAATTCGATAAGTTTATGAGCGTTATGCAGCAATCTCCTTTCAAGATTCTGGAAGATATCGATATTACGGCTGAGACTGCACCGAATATGGATATCGTTGACAAGGCAACTAAGGAAGTGATGATTCCTATCGCTGATGCGGCGGACAGATTTTTGATGAGCAGAAGTCCATTGATTACGAAACTGGTAAAATGGAAATACAGGAAAAAACTTCAGCAGGCTCAGGATAAATATTTGAACGGCAAACGGACTGGTAAAGATTTTGCCGAGACTAAAACGTACAGATTCTTTTTGTGTAAGAAGGGTAAATAAGCAATGGCACGAGAAATAAAACTTCCACAAATGGGGCAGACGATGGAAGAAGGAACTATCGTAAGCTGCAAAATAAAGCCGGGACAGAAAATAAGTAAAGGCGAAGTGATTTTTGAAGTTGAAACTGATAAAGCGACACTTGAAATGGAATCGCCGGCGGAAGGGATTGTGAAAGAGATTGTTGTTGCGGAAGGGCAGACTGTGCCGGTTGGCGAAGTGCTTGTAACGCTTGAAGATGAAGTTAAGGCGGCGCCTGCGGCTGTGAAAAAAGCAGAGGCGGCGAAGGCGGTTGAACCTGCGTATAAGCCGGGGCAGAAAGTTCCGCTGAGCAAGTTCATGAAAATTATCGGTGAAAAGATGGTGCAGTCGAAACGCGAGATACCATGTTTTTATCTTAATGTTGCGGTTGACGTGACGGAGCTTGTTTTGTTTCGTGAGAAGCTGAATAAGACAGCGAGCGTGAAAATATCGTTTAATGATTTGATTATTAAAGCGATTGCGCTTGGGATGGCGAAGTGGCCGATAATGAGCGGCAGGTTCGAAGGGGATTCGATTCAGATTGCGGATTCAATCGGAGTCGGGCTTGCGATTTCGGTCAAGGGCGGATTGGTTGCGCCGATTGTAAAAGATGTCGACAAGAAAAGCATTCAGGAAATTGCGCAGTATAGTACCGTTCTTATTGAACGAGCGAAGTCAGGGAAATTAGCGCCTGGTGATCTTGAAGGCGGATGCATAACGGTGAGCAATCTTGGAGCGTTTGGAATTGAGTCGTTTATTCCGATTGTCGTGCCGGGGCAGTGCAGTATTCTCGGAGTGGGGAAAATTGCGGATACGTGCACGGCAAGTGATGGCAATACGGTGATTCGCAAGATGATGAAAATGACGCTTGCGGTTGACCATCGGATTGCAAACGGAGCAGAAGTGGCTCAGTTTTTAGATTTGACGGCGAAGATGCTGGCGGATCCGGAGAAACTAGTTTAGCGATTTTATGTCCCCGTAGCTCAATTGGATAGAGTGCCGGCCTCCGAAGCCGGAGGTTACAGGTTCGACTCCTGTCGGGGACGATCATTTTTGAATTTAAAAAGTTACTGTTTAAAATTTAATATTTTATTTTGTCCCCGCAGCTCAATTGGATAGAGTGCCGGCCTGGCGAAGCCGGAGGTTACAGGTTTCCCAAAGGGATTTGCGCTACGCTTCAACGACTCCTGTCGGGGACGATTGGCCTTTTTAACCAAAATTACATTTCTGTAATCATCCTCAGAAGTCCTATAACTATATTTTAAAACAAAAGTTGAAGCGGTTAATCTGTTATTTTCACAAAATAACGTATTCTTTTTCTAATCAGGGTAAAGGCAATAGATGTTATAGTCGAAAAATAAATATAGTTGTATGTGAAGATTGTACAGAAAGTATCTTTGACGAGCGAAAAAATGGAAAGATATCAAATAAAAACAAATGTAATTTGTGTAATGGTAATATTCTGTCTTGCCGGGATGGTATTTTCTGCGTCAAACGAAACCGACAATGCAGGCGATAGATGGAGATCGCTGTTAAGAAATCCGACCGACTGGCTTGAGATCGAAGCGGATTTGCGCTTACGCGCGGAGTATGATAATAACAGGAGACTTGACAAAGAAGCAGTTGGACACGAGCGAGTAGTTTTCCCGCGATATCGAGCGCGAATAGGTGCGAAAATAAAATTAACTGACGATGTAAATTTCAATGTTCGGTTTGTTACAGAGCCGAGATATTATATCAAACCAAAGACACAGGACCCGCCATTTATCAGAAATGAAGTGCTGCCGGATAAATTGAATCTTGAGATTCACAACGCATTTGATTTGCCTTTGACAATTGTCGCAGGCAGACAGGATATTCTCCTTGGCAGCGGATGGCTGATAAGTGATGGGACTCCGCTGGATGGAGGCAGGTCAGCATTTTTCGATGCGCTGAGATTCAAATATGAGATAGCATCGCAGGATGCGACGTTTGATTTTGTATTGATTGATAATCACGCAGACAGCGCGAAATATTTTGAACCTTTTCATGACAGGGATGATGACTTAATCGAACAGGATGAGCAGGGCGCGATATTTTATTTGGCGAAGAGAACGGGTGAGAGGAGCGGAATTGATTTATATTTAATTTATAAACTGTATAGCGAGAGGGCTGTTGCCAACGGTTTTGAGGGCGAAGTATATACGCTGGGTCTGAGGAAATACGGTGCGCTGAGCGACAAGTGGGAATACAGTATGGAATTCGCACCACAGTTCGGGCATAAGAACGGCAACAATATTCAGGCGTTCGGAACAAATAATCAGCTTATATATAATTTCAAAGATGAGAAAAAGAATAAAGTCATTCTTGGATATGAATATCTATCGGGCAATGACGACAGAGAGAAACATTTCGATAAAGGTTTCGGCAGAGTCGATACGTGGAGTGTTTTGTACCAGGGGAATCTCGACGCGATTGATGGCAGGGCGTATGACAGCGCAAACCTGCACAGATTATATGTTGACTGGAAAACGAACCTGACGGAAAAGACGGAACTGCTGAGCGGATATTCTCTTTTGTTCGCGGACGATAATACATCGGCCGGCGGAACGGGCGGAATGAGCAAAAGCGGGTTATTTAAAGGACAATTGCTGCGTTCTATGCTGAGATATAAAGTAAGTAAAAATATCGAGCACCGGCTCGAAGGTGAAGTATTTTTGCCGGGCGATTTTTATAATAATGACAGAAATGATGTCGCAGTGTTTTTCAGATATGGTTTTTATTTAACTCTTTAAAGGTGAGAAAAATGAAAAAATTATCGCTTATGACAATCATAGCAGCTGTTCTTATTACAGTTTCCGCGAAAGCCAATGAACCGAACAATTTAAATAAAATAATAATAAGCGGGACCGGAGATAGTTTTGAACTCTTTCAAAATCTTGCCGAAGCTTTTGAGGCAAAATACAGCGGGTGCAAGATAGAAATTCCGGAAAGTGTCGGTTCTACCGCAGGGATTAAGGCTGTTATAGGGGGAAAAGCAGATATTGCGCGTGTGGCGCGTCCTCTGAAAGATAATGAGAAAGCAGCGGGGCTTACCGAGCAGGTGTTTGCGAATACGCCGGTGGTTTTTGCTGTAAGGCCTGATACAAATGGCATAGATAATATTACAACCGAGCAGGTGCTTGGGATATATAAAGGAGAAATTAAGGATTGGAGCCAGCTTGGCGCAACGGCGGGTAAAATATATCCGTTAACCAGAGAGCAGGGGGATTCGGCACTGAGGATTCTTGTCGAAAATATGGCGGGTTTTGCAGATATCAATAGCCCAGCGGGCAAGGTGATGTATCTTACGCCTGAAGCAGTTGCTACGATGCTTGAGCATAAACAAACAATCTGCTATTTGCCTTTATCAGCGGTTGTAAATACTGAATTGAAAGTATTGAAAATCGATGGTGTCGAGCCGACAAATAAAAAAGTACTAAGCGGCGAATATAAGTATTTAATTCCTCTTGGAGTCGTCTGCAAAGGAGAGCCGAAGGGACTTGTTAAGAAGTTTATAGACTTTCTTTACAGTTCGGATGCGGGGAAAATCATAATGAGTATGGGGGCTGTCCCTGTGCAATAAATTACAGCAGAACAGGATTTTCGAAACGAGATGTTCAGGTCAATAAGAACAAAAATAATGGTATTGCAGATTGGACTTGTCCTTGCTGTGACAGTAAGTCTGGGCATTATTTCTTATATGCTGACATTTTCCTCGCTTAGAGAAAGCCAAAAGCAGAATCTTGAATATATGTCCGAATATGTAGAGGGACAGATAAAAGCCGCATTAGACAATAAAGAACAATTACTTGAGAAAATCGGTCATTCAGAAACAATGACGAATTATTATAAGAAACAGCAGGAGAATTTTCTGGCGGGCTATCTCGAGAAGTTTAAGCAGGAATTCGAAATACTTTCATACGTAAATGAAAGCGGGCGTGAGGAGCTAAAATTAATAAACGGACGGGTAAGTACAAACTATTACAATGTAAGTAATTCACTGGTTTTTCAACGTGCAATCAGCAATGCCAATAAAGCTTTCAGTTGGTATAACCCTTATTCGTCCGAACTAAAGGGGCCATGCATAGAGTTCGGTATTTGCGACAAAGACTTTTTCGATGATTTTACAGGTTTTATTCTGGGCAAGATTTCTGTACCGCAATTGACGCAGGACATTAAAGAATTTGAACAGAAGGAGAATGCGTTAGTTCTCCTTGTCGATTCTGACCGTACAATTCTGGCGTGTCCGGATAAGGGCAAGGAGCTTAAAAAGTTTGAAATAAAAGGAAAAGAAGGGTTAAGAATTTTAGCGGAAATCAAAATGGCGAAAACCGGCTACGGCCGAGCAGATATTTTGGGAAACGACAGTTTCGTTTCGTACACACCAGTTGAGGGGCAGGATTGGTCTGTTGTATTGGCTCTTCCTTATCATATTTTCAGCGCAAAACTGGATGCACTCCGGAACACAGTTGTTCTTATCGGTTTTACAATACTTGTTATCGGTGTTATGCTGTCATTGTACGTGTCAGTGGATATAACCAAACCTATTTTGGAGCTGCTGAAATCAACGAGCTTAATAGCAACAGGCGATTTTTCCCAGAGAGTAAATACCAATTCAAAAGATGAACTTGGAAAACTGGCGACAGCATTTAACCAGATGACCGAAAATCTTCAGAATACGACGACATCGATGGTGAACCTGAACAGAGAAATTATCGAACGTCAAAAAGCAGAAGCATTGCAGCACAGCCTTAATGAAAAGCTGGAAAAGAGCATTAAGAATCTTACGGTTGTTAACAGGGAGCTTGCTGATTTCGCACACGTAGCCGCACACGACCTTAAAGCTCCTTTGAGGGCGGTAGGCAGTCTTGCGGGAATATTAATGTCCGACTACGGAAATAAGCTGGACGAACGCGGGAAATACTATCTGGATACGCTTGTCAGAAGAACGGAACGCATGAGCGAACTTATCAGCGGCATCCTGACTTATTCAGAACTCGGACGCGATACCGAAATTTCGCCTGTTAGTATAAATGCAATTGTGAGGGAGACAATTACAAATCTCGAAGTGCCTGAGAATATCGAAATAATACTTGAAAGCGATTTTCCAACTGTTTTGTGCGGCAAAACTCATATGCAGCAGGTGTTCGGTCATTTACTGGGTAATGCAATAAAATATATAGATAAACCAAAGGGAACAGTAAAAGTAAAATGCACAGAAGACGGGGACTACTGGGTATTCAGTGTTTCCGATAACGGATGCGGAATAGAAGAGAAATATTTCGAGAGGATTTTCAAAATATTCCAAACGCTTGTCAGACGAGATGAAGAAGAAAGCACGGGAATCGGTCTTTCTGTAGTCAAAAGAATAGTCGAAAAATATAACGGTAAAATCTGGGTAGAATCAAAACCAGGAATAGGCAGTACGTTTTTTTTCACTTTAAGAAAGGAAAAGAAGGTGGTTAATAATGAGAAATTACAAGCCAATTTTGTTAGTTGATGACGATGATGTCGATGCAATCATCACACAGCGGGCAGTTAATGAACTTAAAATTACAAATGAACTGGTGCGTAAGGTGGATGGCGAAGATGCTCTTAATTATTTGAGAGACGAAGGCAATCCCAAGCCATGTGTAATTCTGCTCGATTTGAATATGCCTCGAATGAACGGGTTCGAATTTCTGAAAGTTATAAAAAACGACAGCGAACTAAAACGACTGCCAATTGTTGTTCTTACCACGTCGGATGTGGATCAGAATATTCTGGACAGTTTCGATTTGGGCGTGGCGGGTTATATAGTAAAGCCTGTTGACTATAAGCAGTTCGTCGAGGCGATGAAAACAATCAATATGTATTGGACGCTGAGCCAATTACCAACTGAAACAGGTAATTCGGCCGCTTTAAACCCTCAAACGCAGAACGCATAGAGGCTAAAAGAACTTCAGCAATTGAGGTTCTTTAAATAGAAAAGTAATGGGGAGAATCCTGCCAGCAGGGAGAGTTGTGCTGCGCCCGGAAGGGCTTGTAAAAACATATCTTTTGCACTTTTTAAATTATTGACGACTGGTGTAAATTGCATATAATTGCGGGTCTGTATATTTAAAACATAATTGGTATTTTAGTGAAACCCCGGCTAAAAGCCGGGGCTAAATGACTCGAATAAAGAATTCAATATGAAAAAAAAGAACGCAAAAAAACAAAAAATACAATGCAGTAAATGCGCAGGACTTTGCTGCCGATACGTGGCACTTCCGATTGAAACGCCAAAGACACGCGGCGACTACGACGATATCCGGTGGTTCCTGACGCATAAACACGTAACGGTTTTCGTTGAAAACAGAAGCTGGTATTTCAGCGTCGATAATACGTGCAGACATCTGTCGAGCAAAGATCATCGATGCAAAATTTATGAGACTCGGCCGAGGATTTGCCGAGGTTATAAAAATGTCGATTGCGAGCTGAGCAAAGATGCTTATGACTATGACCTGTATTTCACAAACGACAGGCAGATGGAAGAATATATGAAAGTGAAATTCGATAATAATAAAATCGACAGACTGGCTAAAGTCAGGAAATACAAAAAAAAATGAAGATACAAGCGGTAAAAGGCACGAGGGATTTTTATCCGGAAGATATGGCAAGACGGAACTTCATTATCGACGGCTGGAAAACAGCATCGATAAGAAACGGGTTCGCTGAGTTTGACGGGCCAATCTTCGAATATCTTGCGATGTATCAGCAAAAAAGCGGAGATGAAATAGCATCACAGTTGTTCGCTTTCGAAGACAGGGGGGAACGGATGCTTGCTATCCGGCCTGAGATTACACCGACGCTGGCGAGAATGGTAAATCAACGTATAAATACTCTGCCGAGACCTATAAAGTGGTTTTCTGTGCCGAGGCTTTGCAGGGCAGAGAGGCCGCAGAAAGGGAGACTGCGGGAGTTTTTTCAATGGAATGTGGATATAATCGGCGTTGATGATTGTCTTGCGGATGCGGAAGTGATTTTCTGTGCGGTTGATTACCTGATGGCGGCGGGACTGGGGAGCGATGATATTATTGTGAGGATTTCGAGCAGGAGACTTCTTGCGTCACTGCTGGAATATTTTGGGATTGAAGAATCGCAGCTCGATAAGGTTTATGCAGTTCTCGATAAGAAAGCTAAGGTACCGGCAGAAGCTTTTGAGAAGATGCTTGAAGAGACAATTAGTGATGCCGACAAACGCGAAAAAGTTTTGAAGCTTATGGCGGCGGAGTCGCTGGTTGAGCTTGAAGAGTTTGCGGGCAATGATGAGAAGGCGAAGCTCGCGGTTGATGAACTTAAGAGGCTGTTTGAATATCTTAATGTGATGGGGATTACGGAATTTTGCAAATTCGATATCGGGATCGTGCGCGGGCTGGCGTATTATACGGGTATCGTGTATGAGATTTATGATAAGTCGCAGCAGCTTCGTGCGATTTGCGGGGGCGGCAGATATGATAATCTTCTTGCGGATTTCGGCGGGCCGAAGATAAGCGCAACGGGGATGGGGATGGGCGATTGTGTGCTGGGGATTGTGCTGGAAGAGAAAGGGATTTTCAGTAAAGTCGGCGTGTATGGAGCCTGCGAATATTTTGTTGCGTATGCGGATGATTCGCTTCGGAATGATGCGCTTAATATTGTTGCGAAATTGCGGAAGGCCGGAAAGGTAACGGATTTCAGCTATAAAGGCGGGGGACTCGGTAAACAATTGAAACAGGCATCGACGGTCGGCGCAAAGGAGTGCGTGCTTGTCGGGCAGGAGTTTGCGGAAAAAAAGCAATTGATAATTAAGGATATGGCAAGCGGTGAGCAGAAGGCCGTTAGCGATGCAGATTTTTTTGCGTTAATAAAACGATAAAACGTTTAGAGTATTCGGAAGAAAACCCCCGGCAGAGCCGGGGGCTAATAGACTGCGATGAATGAAAATGGCAATCACTATGAAAGAGCGTTCGAGGGGTGGTTGAAGGATAATGGGGTAGGGTATCTTGCGATTGACCAGCATAAGCGAGCGGCTTTTTCGAGGAGTAAAATCAAGAGTTTCGATTTTCTTTTTTATTCGGCGGATATGCGGGCGTATATCGCGGAAGTTAAAGGGAGAAAATTTGGGGGCAGGAATTTCGCGGCGTTCGGAAATTTACAGAATTGGGTGACTGACGATGATATTTGCGGGCTTGAAAACTGGATTAAAATTTTCAGGGGGCAGTATCTGGGACTGTTTGTTTTTGCATACGATTTGGCGAATATCGATGTTGAGACGGACGGCAGGGAAATTTTTGAGTATCGGGGGAAGAGATATGTATTTACGGCGGTTCGGCTTGTCGATTATCTGCAAGGTGCGACGGTTCGAAGCATAAAATGGAAAACGCTGCATTTGTCGGCGGAATATTATAAGCAATGCGTTATTAATATTGATGAATTAATTTTGAAGAAAGCACGATTGTGAACGAAAAAATCGCATCAATTGCGAATGAAATATTAAATGGGAAACTTATTGAAAGAAGCGATATAGAATTTTTGTTTTCGCTTGATGATAGCGCTTTAGAAGATTTGATGTATTGGGCGAATCAGATACGCGAAAAATTCTTCGGCAAAAAAGTTAAGGTATGTTCGATAATTCCGGGCAGGCTCGGGGGATGCAGTGAAGATTGTAAATTCTGTGCGCAATCTTCGAGATACGAGACGGAATTTAAAGAAGTACAAACGCTGAACGATGAGCAAATAATCGAAGGGGCAAAACAGGCCAGGCAAAAAGGAATACAGCATTTCGGGATTGTTTATAGCGGGAAAACTATTAGTGAAAAAGAACTGGTGCGGCTGGAAAAATTAATTCCGAGAATCAAAAATGAAGTCGGGATAGATGTTTGCGGCGGGTTTGGGATTATAAATTACGAGCAGGCGAAACGGCTGGCGGATGCGGGGATGAGCAGGTATAATCATAATCTCGAGACTTCGGCGAATTATTTTAAAAAGATTGTAACGAAACACGATTATCAATCGCGAATTGAGACGGTTTTGGCGGCGAAAAAAGCGGGACTTGGTTTATGCACCGGTGGAATTTTCGGGATTGGTGAAGAAGATTCGGACAGAATCGATATGGCGTTGCAGGTTCGGGAACTTGGTGCGGATATGGTTCCGATGAATTTTCTGCATCCGATTACGGGAACGCCTTTGGGCGATATGCCTGTGATGCGGCCGAGGGAAATTCTGCGGCTGATTTCGCTATACAGGTTTATACTGCCGAGAGCCGGTATTAAAGCTGCGGGCGGAAGGGTTCTGAATCTTGGCGATATGCAGAGCTGGATTTTTTATGCCGGCGCTACGGCGATTATCAGCGGCAATTATTTGACAACTGCGGGAAGAGCGGTTGATGAAGATGTGCGAATGATAAAAGACCTTGGGTTGGAGCCGGAAATAAATTAATCACGAATTAACGCTAATTAACACTTGTTATTTAAGATTGAAGATTGAAAATTTAAAATGTTTGGAACTGCCTTCGGCAGACTGAAATATGAGAATAATAGCGGGAACGAAAAAAGGAATGAATATATTGCCGCCGAAAGGGAACAAGACTCGGCCGATTACAGATAGAGTTAAAGAATCCATATTCGATGTACTCTATAAATATAATTTGATAGAAGAGAGGTTTGTAGCGGATTTGTTTTGCGGGACGGGGTCGTTCGGGCTTGAGGCTTTGAGCAGGGGCGCGAAAGAGGCTGTGTTTGTCGATCAGGACAGGAGAGCGATTGAGATATTAAGAAATAATATTGCCAAGGCGAATTTTGTTTCTCAATCGAAAGTGGTTTGCGGAAACGCATTTAAAATCGGAGCGCCAATCGGGGTGGGCCGTAAATGCTCGCTTGTTTTTGTTGACCCGCCTTATGAGTTGAGCAAGGACATGGGTTCGAGGTCGCGGCTTGCGGAGCTTTTGAAAATTCTGGCGGAGCAGATAACGGAAGACGGACTGGTAGTCGTCAGAACAGAAAAAAGAGTAAATCTTCTCGACAGTTACGGTTCTTTGAAGATAATAGATAAACGAATCTGGAGTACAATGGCAGTTGCGTTTTTTGCGATGAAGAAAAATGACGAACAAACAGGCGGCAATACAGATAATTCGCAGTCTTCGTAAGGAGGGATTCGAGGCACTGCTGGCGGGAGGATGCGTGCGCGATATGCTGCGCGGCAAGGAGCCGAAGGATTACGATGTCGCGACGGATGCCAAACCTAATGAGATATGCAGAATTTTCCGCAGAACGATAAAAGTCGGCGCGAAGTTCGGCGTGATTATCGTGATGATGGACGGTCATCAAATTGAGGTGGCGACGTTCCGGGCTGAAACGGGGTACAGCGATGGGAGACGGCCGGATAAAGTAAGTTTTACATCCGCGGAAAATGATGCACTTCGCAGAGATTTCACAATCAACGGAATGTTTTATGACCCATTGAAAAAAGAAGTGATTGATTATGTGGGCGGGCAAAAAGATTTAGAGAAAAAGATTATTCGAACAATCGGAGAGGCTGACGAAAGATTCAGTGAAGATTATCTTCGAATGCTGCGGGCGGTTCGGTTTGCGGGGCAGCTTGATTTTAAAGTCGAGAAAAAAACGCTGGCTGCTGTAAAGAAACATCACGAGCTGATAAAGAAAATCAGCGGCGAGCGAATCGCGATGGAACTCGAATCGCTGCTGGCGGCGGCAAAGCGGATGAAGGGGATAAAACTTTTGATTGAGACGGGGCTTGCTGAAAAGATTTTCCCGATTTTGAAGGAGAAAAAAAATACGCAATTCGCTGTTAAGGTTTTTAATTATCTGCCGAAGGATACGACGTTCGAACTTGCAATAGCGGCATTATTTTCCGGATGCGAGACTGCCGAGGCTATGGAAAACCTGGAGATATTGAAACTCAGCGGAAATAAAATGAAGTATATAAATTTCCTGCTGGAAAAAAGAGATTTTCTTTTAGAGGATTTGCCGCTTGCACAACTTAAAATGATTGTTTCGCAGCCTTATTACGATGATTTGTATTCGCTGCAAAAGGCGATTTTGATGGCGGAACGTAAAAAACTTTCTGCACTGGTTTCAATCGACAAGAGGGCAAAAGCGCTGGCAGGTAAGGAATTGAGGCCGAAGCCTTTGCTTAACGGTCATGAAATTATGGAACTTGGCGCGGCGGCGGGGCCGCAGGTTGGGCACATCGGGAAAGAGCTTTATATCGAACAGCTTTCAGAAAAGATCAGTACGAAAAAAGACGCGGCGGATTGGGTCAGGGAATGGCTTAAAAAACATAATCAGTAATTAAATAATTTACTGTCAAAAAATGCTGCAAGATTGTTGAAACCGCTGATTGAATTCGTAGTCCAGAACATGGTGGGACTAGAACAATGGAGCCAACAGGAGTCGAACCTGCGGCCTCTTGCATGGCATGCGCATTGCGATTGCAAACCCTTGTTTTTTGCCATTTTTTTTCCTTTAAGTTCTTTGTCTAAGGTCAAGCCCGACAAGGACGCGTTCTTTATTTGAAAGGTCTCCGATTATTTTTCGCACGGGCACGGGAAATTTCCGCACAAGAGTGGGGACGGCGATAATCTGGTCACCGCCTACTAATTGCGGATGCTTGAGCAAATCAATAACTTCGATATGGTACTGGCCGGGCACATGCTCTTCGCAAATCTTTTTGAGATTGTCCAAGGCTGTAGCCGCTCTTGGGGTTAGGCCGGCGACGTAGAGGCGCAGTTCCCATTCTTTTTTGACGGCCGTGGTCTTTTTAGTTCTATGTTTACTTTTCACAGTTTGCATAAATACTTTCCTTTAGTCGGGGTTTCTTAACCGAGACATTTCTTTTTTTTGCTGAATAATCATTGCCTCTTTTCGGCGATTGTTATCTGCAATAAGTTTCATCTCTGTATTTATCGCTTCAGTTTGAGCCTTTAAGGATGCAATTTGCGCGTCGATTGCCAATTGCTGCTGGCGCAACTCAAGCTGTTTACGCTGGGAAGACTGGCTGTCGGAAAGTTCCATCGAGCGATCTTTAGCCTCCTGAACCAGCCGGGCTGAACCGGTCAGGACCATTCCTGACCCGACATAGACGTTTCGAAGCTGGATACCATTATCGCTTAGGATAAATTCCCTGACCTGGTTTGAGTGCGCCATTCCGCGCGATTTAAGAATATAGAGCAGGCGATTTCGTTCGCCATCGGTTTCGATATTGCGAAGTAAAAGCCAGGTGTCCATCAGCGATGAAATTCCAACTTCGCTCTGTTCAGAAGCAGCGCCGCCACCTGTCAAACTGGTAAAAATAGTTGTAATCTGATTATTCTTCAAAAAATCAATCAGCCGAGTCATCATCGCCTTGATTTCATCGGTTTCGCCGATTGCGTTCAGGTTTGTTATCGGGTCCACAACCACCACCCTGGGTTTGAAATCATCTACAAGTTTGTGAATGCTGACAAGGTGCGTTTCAAGACCGTATAAAGTAGGACGAACTGACCGGAATCTCAAAAGATCTTTTTTGGTCCATTTGGAGAGGTTAATGCCGATAGAATTCATGTTTCTAAGGATTTGTTCCGGCGATTCCTCGAAGGAAAGATAGAGGCATTTTTCTTCTCTGCTGCATGCGCTGTCTGCAAAGGCAGCAGCCACACTTGATTTGCCGCTGCCGGCGGTGCCGCTGATAAAGACACTGGTGCCGCGGAAATAGCCCTTGCCTCCGAACATTGTGTCTAATCTTGGAATACCGGTCGAAATCCTGGCGTTACTGACCGGATAAATCAGACCTAATGCGCTTATTGGCAAAACAGACAAGCCTGTTTCATCAATCAGCGTTGGATATTCATTTGTACCGTGCTGCGAGCCGCGATATTTAATAATGCGCAGCCGCCTGGTCGCCACCTGGTTAATAACGCGATTGTCCAGAAATATTACGCAATCGCTAACATATTCTTCAAGCCCGTGACGCGTAAGTGTCATTTCACCCTTTTCGCCTGTGATTATAGCAGTGACGCCTTTGGTCTTGAGCCAGCGGAATAATCGTCTAAGCTCTGCTCGCAATATTGCTTCGTTAGGCAGTCCTGCGAACAGCGCCTCTACGGAATCCAGCACCACTCGTTTAGCGCCGATACCGTCAATCATACTGCCAAGTCGAACGAAAAGTCCTTCGAGGTCATATTCGCCGGTCTCTTCGACTTCGCTTCGTTCGATATGGACGTAATCGACGGCCATTTTCTTTTGCCGGACAAGCTCTTTTACGTTCATTCCAAGCGACGCCACATTGACGGCCAACTCATCGGCGTTTTCTTCGAATGCCATAAAGATGCCCGGCTCATTATACTCTGTGATGCCGCGGACAATAAATTCCATCGCCAGAAGTGTTTTGCCGCAACCGGCAGAGCCGCAAATTAAAGTGGGCCTTCCTTTGGGCAAACCGCCATTTGTAATTTCATCCAGTCCGCCAATTCCTGTTGGACATTTTTCCAGCGCTTTTATCTTGCTTTTTTGATTTGCCATTTTTGGTGTTCCTTTTACCATTAAAAAAACTATAACTACATTATTGTAAAGTACTTATATTGTCATAGCTAATCAGGAATAGTGAAGAAGAACGTCGAGCCTATATCGGGCTGCGATTCAAGCCAGATTTTGCCACCATGGCGTTCGACAATTCTTTTGCAGACGGCAAGACCGATGCCATCACCTTCACTGTTGCTTTTTTTATGCTCGCGCTGAAAAAGAGTAAAAATACGTATTTTGAAATCTTCACTGATGCCGATGCCATTATCACTAACGGAAAAGACCCAATATTTTTCTCTTCGCTTGCATGCAATATGAATTTTCGGATTTTGATTTTCTTTTTTAAATTTAAGGGCGTTATGAATAAGATTCTGGAATAACCTTAAAATCTGTACTTCATCGGCTTTAACTTCAGGCAATTTATCGCAGGTGAATTCTGCTTTATTTTCAGTAAGGCTTTTATCAAGATTACGAACTACAGCAGTAATAATTTTATTCAGATCAATAGAGACAAAACTTTGGCCTTGGGACTGAACCCGTGAATATTCAATTAGCCCGAGAATCATATTTTTCATAGTTTGGGCACCGCTAACAGAAAAATTTATATATTCATTTGCAGTCTCATCGAGTTTATCCTTGTACTTCATTCTTAAAAGCTCAACAAAACCGGAGATGGCGCGCAGAGGCTCTCGCAAATCATGACTGATAACATTTGCAAATTGTTCAAGTTCCTGGTTTGAGCGCTGAAGCTCGGTACTTAGCTGCTTTAATCGGTCCTGGTCTTTTTCGCGATCGATTTTAGACCTCAAAGCTGCAATACCGAAGGACAGGTCATTTGCCAGTTCCTGAAGCAGTTTTACTTCATCCTGCGAAAAGGGGTCGAGCTCGTCAGAATATAAAACCAAAGAGCCAAAAATATGTTCATTTTCTTTTAATGGAAAACCAATGGCCGAGCCATAATGCCTTTTTAATTTTTCGAAGCGCCAATGTTCAAAACGGGGGTCAGAGGGAATATTTCTGAATATTTCAACTTTACCGGTTCGAATGGCGATTCCCGAAGGACCCTGACCGTATTTATCATCAGCCCACGAGATTTTTAATTTTTCCATAAAATTCACATCGTACCCGGCGTAGGCGACAGGTTTGACGGTTTTTTCTTCATCATCCCGAGCATAGTTGATGGTGACCATAGCATAGCCGCAATCGGTATTTATAATATTACAAATTTCTTTAAGAAAATCAGTTTCATTTTGCGTTTTCATCATTGCCTGATTAGAGTTGCTAAGCGCCCTTAAGATGCGGTTAAGCTTTTGAAGTTCCAGGGCTCTTTTCTGGAGTTCTGATTTTTGCTCATTAATCTGCCGGATAACTTCTTCTGAAGCTTCAAGCAGGGACATATCTGTGGCAACGAAGCAAATGCTTGCAGAATCTGGCTCTTTAAGGGGACTGGCAGAAACCAAAGCAGGGACAAATGAACCATCGGAGGCGAGAAAAACGAGCCTTTTCTTTACAGGTTCAACTAAAGCGATATTGAGGAGGGAAGTCATTTCCTCATATTGCGAGCTGATAATAAATTCTTCAAGATGATGTCCTATGATATCTTCCATAGGCTTTTTGAGCATTTGACTCAATCTATTGTTACAAAATAGTATTTGGCCCCGTGGATTGGCAGTGAAGCCTCCTTCATTCATTGTTTCGACGAGCAGGCGATAAATGCGTTCTTCGCCTGTAAGTGTAAAGATTTGCTGGCCGGCCGGGCCTGTAACGACTAAAGCATCTACGGAGCCGCTGCGGATGGCATCAAGGGCTTCTTCGGCTTCCTGAAGACGAATTTTGAGTTCCTCGAGTTCGTTTCGAAGTTTCTGATTTTCATTCTGCAGTTTTTTTGATTTATCTTCGTTTTTCATTCGTCTTTTTTTGATCTAATATCCAAACCCAGAAGAACTCTTTGTTTATTAGCCAAATTGCCAATGAGCTTTCGCAACGGCGGCGGCAGTTTTCTAATAAGTGTTGGGACAGCGATAATCTGCTCACCTTTTGCAAGAGGCGGGTGCTGGTAAATATCGAAAATTTTAAGGTCATATCTGCCTTTAAGGTTTTCTTCACATATCCGTGTAATGTTCCTAATCGCGGCTGAGGATTTGGAGTTAATTCCAGCCACATAAAGTTTAAGTACGTATTTTTGTTTGGCGCTTTGCTTAGCTTTTTTGGTCAATTCCTTTTCGATGCTCGAACTATTTTTTATTTTTTTAGCCATAAAAGATTCCTTAATCAGATTTTCCTTATAGATTTGAGCATAAGCCCGTGGTTGGACTGATGTTTATTAATCGCGTCGTGGATGAGTTTCTCTATTGCAGCCATATCTTTTTTCAACATAGTATGATGTTGCTCTTTTAGGCAGTCGAGCAAATCTGTTATTGAGGAAGTCGTCCAATTATCTGAAAATGTCTGCATTGATTAAAATATATATCTATAAACATCCAAAATAAATTAAAAATGAATAAAAAAAATAAAAAACAAATAAATGAGATTTAATATTATACCAAGCTAAATGCTTTCCCTGATGACATCACTTTGTATCGAAATATTTTATATAATCTTCAGGCGGTTTCAATGGCGCGGTTGCGACCTCTTCTTCTGACAGGAAGATATTGCGACAAGCACCAACGAAACATGATCTGCCATTAAGTACAACATAGCCCAGCCTGATGCTTTGTGGAGACGTACTTGGGGATGAAGCTGTGTTTGTTTTTTTGTGAAATTTTCACGGTTTACTCCTTTTAAAAAAGTAATTGACTGCTTTTTCAACAAGAGTTACAACCGCGCCGCCGCATGGCAGATATTCATAGGTATCGAATTCAGCGTAACTTAGAACAATGGAGCCAACAGGAGTCGAACCTGCGGCCTCTTGCATGCCATGCGTATTGCGATTGCAAACCCTAGTTTTTAGCCTTTTTACGTAACTCATTGTATGACAATGAGCAACAATTATGGACTAATTGCAAGTTGTTTCTCAAAACCTTTGCATTGCTTGCATCCTTTGCACCGGATTGCAACGTTTGCAGGTAATTACGCGCATAAAAGAGTAATTACTTCTGGACAACAGAAGTGAGAATTAGAAAACGTATCGGCTGTGTCAAGTGGATTAGGATGTCCTCCGACAACATTAGCCACGTCAAGAACAGTCCTTGGATCATTTGTAGCATACTGCAATCCCGAAGTGGTTGCCGATATTCCTAAATCTTTTACAATACCCCCAAACATTTTCATTTCGCCAACACCTGCACGTGCCATCGTTGACATTACACGTTGTCCCCCCAATGCCATAGCAATGCTTGCTGCCCAAGTAGGAAAATTCTTAGGTGTAGTTGTTCATTACTGAACTCCCATACATCAGGATATTGTTGGCTTTTAGAACCATTATTGATTGTAACTTAAGAGTTCAAAATCCCAGTTAATAATTCGTCGGCTTTGTCAATACTCATTTCTAAGTCGTATACCAAAGAAATCTTGTCTTGTATTTTCTTTGCAATCTTTTTTGCCTTGCGAATTTTGCCAATTAAATAATAACAGCGACAAATTTTAAATTGTAAAGAAATTGGCTTCGGTTTTAATTTTACTTTCAAATACCACTCTAATGCCTTATCATATCCTTTCCTATCCAAGCAAATATTGCCCTTAAACTCCAAAGCACCGATATTATTGGGTTCGTTCTTTAATATTTCATCGAAAAGTCGTTCTGCTTCCTGACGCTTACCTTTGAAATATTTCGCATAGGCAAGATGCTGCAATGCATCACTATCTTTGGAATTTTCATTCAAAACTTTTTTAGCTAATTCTTCCTTTTCGTCAAGATCATCTGTATCTGCTGCTAAACTTAATAAGTTTGAATGTGAAGGTTTTAATCTTACAGCCTCACGTTCCATTGCCAAACCTTCCTCTTTAAATCCCATATCACATAACGCAATACCAACAAGAGACTGGTAAATGTATTCAGGCATATTACCTTTAGTTAACTGGCTTGCAATATCAATTAAATGTCTGTCTTTCTTGGCAATGGCTGCCATGACAGCCGTTAATAACGTGTAGTAACTTGGTCTTTCATCTTCCAACCAGATAGCTCTTAGCCTTTTGATTCTATAGCTCCTTAATGGTTTTATCCAATTAGAGGGAGCTAAAGCAATTTCATCTTTTGTGAGCTTGTGAGGTAAAAAATCAAATTTTTGATTCATATTATTTCTTAAACTTAGACTTATTCTGTTCATAGTAAATGGTTAGAAAAGGAAGATCTTTCCTGTGTACCTCTAACATATCCTTCATCTCCTTTACATCTTCCAAATTAGTTAGCCATTTATTAAGTTTTCCTTTTTTTCCATATTGAATTGCTTTTTCATAAAAAAATAAGGCATCCTCGAACTTTCCTTGTTTAAGATTCGCGTAACCCAGATACCGGTACAACTCGCCGCTATGCTTTTTAGCTTTAATATACAATTCTAAAGCCTTACGTAAAGCAACTTCTGATTCTTCAAATCGGCAATTCCATGAATAAACAACCCCTAGTTGTTTATAGACTAAATACTCTTCAATAAAAGGATAACCGCTTTCTAAAATAGATTTATATTCCTCTATTGCACCCTCATAGTTGTTATTTTTAATTGACTGGATTAATGCTTTATTATAACGAATAAAGCATTCTCTGGCTTTTCTAATAAAGAGTATTTGAAAAAACTTTTTCAGTAAATAAACTATTTGTTTTATAAAAGTTTTTATTGTTGAACATGTTTCTTTTATTTTTTTTACGCTCATATCAAATACTTTTATCATTTCAAATATTTTTAATCTTTATGGAATTGTTCGAGAACTTTACCAAGATAAAACCAAAACTTCTTCCAAGGGTCTTTGGGGGGCTGTTCATTATCAGCCGTTTTGTTATAATTGTCGATAATGTCTTCGACATTGAATTTGTCACCACGGGGAAAAGGTGCTGGAAATTTATTCCTATCCTTCATTAAACTAACGATATCCTGATGGAAATGGAGCGATTCTTCCATTGCACGATTACGTTCATCCATAACAGCATCTGCAACAAGGTAGGTGCTAACTCCAACCATTGTAGCCTTTAATGCTACCCTGCCCGCTATCGCTAATGCTCTGCCGCCAACCTGAAGAGAGGCTGCCCACATTCTTAAGCCAATTCCAACACTGGCAACTGTATCGGTAGTCATTCCAGTCGGATCAGTCGCATTAATTGGGTCGTTAAGGCAGTATAGATATGGATGTAGCGTCATTGGCTCATTGTAGCTGCCTTTGACAGGATCGCGAGTTGTGAAACGGAATGTTGCTGGATCATAGTAACGGGCATTCAGATAATAGCCCATAGCCCCAGGAGAAAGATAATAACCTGCCCACTGATAGGGGTTGTTAAGCATAATTTCTGAAAAGTCGCCTTTCGTACGCCATCTAATACCGAAACTGTCATAATTATAATTTACATTCACATTGCCGTTTGGGTCGAATATCTGCTTGACCGAACCAAGCCTGTCATGCATAAAGAAATGACGTCCCGTTCCGACATTTGCATGCTGAAAGAGTACCTGACCGCCTGCATGAATATAGGTACTGCACGATGTAACATTGGAATGATCCACTTTGAAAATGAGAAGGTTTTGTGGGACATCTCCTACAAAATCAACGATGTATTTATAATTTTCTGTTCCGACTGGGTCATGGAATTGACGCCAGCAGCAGATACCATCAGGCGTATATCTTGCTTTGCCGTAGGAATCTGCAATAACACTGAAACTATGATTTAACCTGCCGTCCCAGTCATACTCAAAAGGATTAAAATTCGGGTCGCCGCCAAAATAGCAGCCTTGCCTGCCGTTCAGGTCGTAATTTAGACGCCTGTATGGCTGGCCGTCTAATTGGTCGCCGGTTAATATATCTCCATTGTAATATCTCTCAAAATTGTGACTTTCTTCACCAATCGCCAGTTCATAAGTTTGAACATTTCCTATTTTATCATAAGTCATCGAATAGCTGATTTCACTGAGTACACCAGATGGCTGTGACAAATAACTATATGTCAAATTTCCCTGCATATCATATTCATAAGCGTAGCTAAGATTAATTGAAGCGGAGTTTGGCTCAGTAATCATCTCATCACAACTAAGCAATCTTCCTAAACCGTCAATTTCAGCATTAGACATTGTAAATGTGGGACCGCCGGTTGTTGTAAAACCAGTGAGCATATTATCGCGGTTATAGCTGTAATTTATTGTAACATCCGCTTCGCCGAAGAACCAGCCTATTGGGTTATAAGTCAAATTTTTTCTGTTGCCGTTTTTGTCAAATTCAAATTGAGCTATATAGTACGAATCAAAGCCTGCCATAGGTTCTTCTACCGAAAAGAGCCTACCAGCTTCGTCATAAGTATAAGCAACATCATAAATCAAAGTATCATTGGGAGCATAAACTCTGATTGACTGCTTCTGGCCATCAGCCTGATAGGCATAAGTCGTTTCATAATCGTCTTGTTCTGTCACGCTCACAATCCTGTTAAGAACATCATAGCCATAAGCAATTTGCTCCGAGCCGCCAATATTATCCGTTGCGTTGCGGTTATCTTCAATAAGTTTCTTCCTGCCGATTCCATCATAAGAATAGTGAACATTTCCGTTGTCAGGATAATTGGCATCTCTTAATCTGCCATATCCATCATAAAAATATTTGATCCATCGTTTTGTATTGTTGGCATCCCACACGGCTTTTGCAGATAATGTTCCATCAGGATTGTATTCAAGATGTTCGTAATCTCCCGATGGGTAGAGGGTAATTGCTTTATTTCCGAATTCATCAACAGCAATGTGAGTATATTTTCCCTCGGCATCAGTTATTCTGATTTGATATTCTTCGCTGTCGTATGTGAAACCTGCATCATTGTAATAGTAATTTGTGACAGCTTGGACAGTTTCATTTATGTCCTGCGTAACTTTGGTAACTCTGTTTCGGGCATCATATTCAAATTGGCTTCGAGCCAGTAAGTTACCGTCATAATCATAGCTATTGACATCTTTGATTTGACCATTCTGGTAATAATTGAATTCCTTCCTTACATCAGCTTGTGTAATTTCTGTGCCTGAACTTGCAGCAAAAAATTCAGCGATTTTGCGGTTGGCATTATCATAAGCTGTGTAAATGATATTTCCGTTGGGGTCAGTTACTCTTATGCGGTTATTAGCGGCATCATAACCATATGAAGTAGTAAGGTTAAGACTGTCGCCAGCTTCGGTTCTTGAAGTAAGTCTATCTAATATGTCATAAGCATAGTCAACACGTTTTTCGAGATAATTGTCATAACCATAAAGTTCACTGAATTTGACTTTATTGTTTCCAAAATATTCAGCAACGACTCCTTTTATTGTATATTCATCATCATAGTCATACCACAGAGTCTGGATATTCCTGCCCATATCGTCGTAAGCATATATTGTATTGTAATCTTCAGTTGAAACTGAATCATATTTATGCTCTTCCCGTTTAAGACCACGGGAATCATAAGAATATTCAACATAGCTGTCATCGTCATAAGTAGCCCTCTTTGGCTGATTATTAGTAGTGAAGTTTGTAAAGATTTCACCGCCCGCTTCTTTCTTTTCATAGGTTTTGTTGCCTTTTAAATCATAACCGTAAATTATTGTAGAAAGAGCGGTCATTCCTTCATACCGGCTTGGTATAAAGGTGGCATCATTTATTGTCATTGCACTTGCATCGGAATATTTCCTTATTCGCCATAATCTGCCAAAATCATCGTAATCGCTTAAAATTACTCCGCCGAGGCTGTTTGCGACAAGACGCACCTGTCCTAATGCATCATTATAAAATCTCTGAACAGGTTCATTGGAATCGGTTTTGCCTTTCTTTACAAGTTTTCTATAATTATTGTTGTCGTATTGATGGAATGTAATAAAACCATTGGCATCCGTTTCCCTTATAACAAGGCCATTAGAAAGATATTTATAGCTCGTTGTCGCCCATTCATTCGGGTCTTCTGCAATAAGCTGTTTCTCTTTTACAAGATATTTGCCGGATTGATTTTCTGAACCATCAGCTTCTCCATAAACGGATAACTTTTCAACCAAAGCTCCTGTCTCATTTATGTCCTGCCAATTTGTTTGCCGTGTTGGCAGAGGATAATTTGGATGATATTCAAATTCGGCAGCAACATAATTTACATCATCTACATAGACTTTCTGTTTTGTTAAATCGCCATAAGAATTGTAACTGTTATCTGTCTGCCTTTCTTTTCCATCAAAGAACTCCACTGTCGTTGTAGGTCTGTATGGATTTCCATTGTCCTCATATAAGGCATTGACATCAAGTACAGCAGAGCCGTCAACAGGGATTGTCCACTGCTTGAGCATATTGCCTTTTTCATTTTGCAGGATTGTCTTTGTTTGGAAAGGCGTATTAACTTCTGTAATCAGATATGAAATTTCCCTGTTACCAGGGTATGGATGGTAGAAAGTATAATCGTAATTTGTTGTCAGATAATTATCAGTTTCAACATAATCTTTTCTTGTGCTAATTCTATTGTAACCATCGTAATTAACTTCGATCGATTTGTTGTTTAAATCGTTACTATAAACAATTTTAATTAAATTGTAGCCGCCGCCTGATGATTCTTCATATTGATAATTTGTTTCGTGTTCTTTTAAATTACTGCCATCGTACACGCCGTTTTCATTGACGCCATAACCTGTTTTTGCAACGATAAATATTTTATTGGTATTGTCCCATTCGTAATTTACCGTTCTATAAACATTTCCGCCAACTCTGAGCCTTGCCTGAGTATAGAAGCCATCGGTAATATCAAACTCAATTGTCGAACGGCCATCGGAAATACTCGTAACTGCTGTTTTATAATAGTCCCAGCCTATGCCTAAGCCGTTTCCAAAACGGTCAGATATTGAACTGACACCAGCTTTGACACTCCAGCCTATTGAACCATAAGGTCCCCACGCAGGAACATCGAGGCTGTCATCAGAGAAGTAATATTGTGTACCATCACGTGTTACCAGATAATAACTTACTTCATAAATAATTCCCCAATCATCATAGCTGTAACGCTTGATGTAATCGCCAGAACCATCATTGGGATAAGGATAATAATATACAGGACCGCTGGAAACATGGCCGGAAGTATGCCTGAATAATCTTCTTGAACCATCAGGATTCTGAACCCAGATAGTACCTATGCCAAGCAGCTTGGCATCCCACGATGCTACTCTAAAGGGGCCTGATTGTTCTGTTTCAGCACTATATGCGGCCTCTTCCTGAAGGATTATTTGATAATTATGTGTCCATCCATATCGGAAAGGCTTGTTATAAAGTTTACGATTATTGTTAAAACTTCTTTTAAGTTCAAATGGAATTTGTCCCTGCCATTGAACAGATATATCGGGTTCTTCTTCATGATAAAATGTATTACCTTTCAGTTCGCCGAGTACAGGGAAATATCCTGGACCTTCGTACACCGTTTGGCCGCCGATTGAAATGGTTTTCCAAATCATTTCAAATCCATTTGGAGCATAACCAGTATCATCGAAAAGAACAGTACCTATAAAATATGTGCCATTAGGTATAATTGATGTGTCCCAATATCCGAGCAAGTTAGTGCTTGGAATAATCTTGTTACCTGTACATATTTTTGTCCAATTATCCCAACTCTGCGTATCAAGGTCAGTTGGACAAATATAAACATCATAGCAGCCAAAATTTTCACCCCAAGCTGTTCCATTTATGGCAACTCTGCCTTTCAATTCAAGATCATCATGGCAGGCACAAGGACTTTCAATGTTTAGAGATAAACCAGTATCTGCTTGACTGCTTATTGAAACACGATTAAGAACACCCCAATCTGCGCTCGTCGTCTCGATCTTTATGGCGGTAAGTGTATCATAATTCGTGTTGAAAGGTGCATTGTTTGCTATGTCGCTAGTGCCGCCATTCCAGTAAACCTTATATGTATTGCTGCCGAAATTCATTTGAAATGTAATATTTGTCCAGGTGTTATAATAATCGTGGGCATATTGTTCATACATATCCTCATAATTACTCCAACAATTATTATATACACTTTGATAATTAACATTTGTATTTACATAAGAGCCGTTATTAAGAACATAAATCTTCCAGTCTGTTGCATTAAACCATACCGAGGCAACTATATTATTTCCATTCAATATGTTGATTTTTTGGTCTTTTGCAGGGATAAAATTGAATCGAATGTATTCATGATTGCTGCCAGTATCTTCAAAACTTTTTACAATAGTTGAAGTGCTATCTATTATGACATATTGATAATAAAAATAATCATCCGGCTCTGGCCTGTAAAACCACCAATAATCTGTTGAGACATCTCCGCTAACGACTTGCCAGCCCATTTGACCATTAAGATTGCAGGGGTCTGGGGGTGTTGTATAACCCTGATAATCTTCAAATGAAGTTAAGTAAGGTAAAGTATCTTCATAGTATTGAGCGCAATGTATTTCGTCAAGCCAATATCCTGCGAATGTTGCGAGGTCATTTATGTCAACCGTGCTGCTACCGTCAAAATCTCCGTTTAAACCAGAGCCGCTTTGTTGCCAGTTCTCTGCCAATTTTGTAAAATCGGCAAAGTTTACGAAATCATCTTCTCCTGTCAAATCAGGACACCAATAAACTGCGGAAAAAACAGTTGAAGTTAGAATTGTTAGATAAACGATCACAAACTGAAATGCTTTTAATTTCTTCATAACGATTCCTTCCTGTATATGAATTCCTCTTTATATTACCGGCGTACTTAACATAAAGCACCGCCGCTAAACCACGTCCAAGACGGCTTGCGAAAGCCTACCAGAGCGGGAAAAGCAAACGGTGCTATTTCATTGCCCAGATTTCTTACTGCGCAAAAACAAATAGCACCGAGCCTTTCATACAACTCTGGAACTTTCCACAGCCGCAAAGCCATGACTTCGCAATTTTCTTGGAGCGTATGAAATCTCAGTGATTTCAATTATCGATATTCAATTGTCTATATTATATTAAAAAACTATATGAGCAAGATGCAAGAAAAAAATCCAGATAATTTTTCTATGGGTGACAACAATATGGCACTGGAAAAGCAAAAAGTTAAAAATGTAAGTGAAAACAATGGATTAGACATTTGAAGTTTGCCTATTTTACCAATAGAAATTTTGTATTTATTTTGTCTTTGGCAATCTCGTCAGTATCCGAATGCCAATAGATAAATACCTTGGCCTTTTTCGATGAAGAACCTATATTGACAAACGTGAAATTGAAACATGCTTTCGAGATACAGAGATTACCTGGCCATCAAATTTTATAGAATCTCACATAAGATAGCGATTGAATTAAACCCCGAACTTGCGACCTCTTGCACAAGAGTTTTACCATTTTTTTTCCGGACACCTTTCTTCTTTGCTATGAACTTTTGCCATAATATTGCACTTACATTTTATGCAATACCTCCGCGTCAAAGCTCTGTGCGGCTTGATTGGTAAATCGCTCAATTTTTCCAAAGACTCCAAATTCTTTAAAACTTCAATCTTATTTTCAGCAAGCCAGGCTAAGAATTCACTCTCTTTGAGACAGGTGATATTATCACAGCTTTCACAAATAGCAAATCTCTCTTTAGCATATTTAAAATCTATGCCTGCTCTCCTTACCGCAAGTTTCGCAAAACCTTCGGCAATATTTTTAATTTTTCTAACCTTTGGAATTATGCCAAGCTCTTGTTTTATTTTACCATTGCAGCAGCCCATATTACTAACCTCCAGCACATTCTGCTAAAATCCAATAATCATTCCAACTTGTTCCGCTTACAGGTTTATTGTCAAAAAACGAAGTGTGATCAATCTCGCACGCATAAACCTGCTGGTCATCACCGACAACCATATCGCCTACCTTGTATTCATAATCGCACAGCCACACAAGAAACTCCGGTATTTCCGCTGAAAATTCAACCTTGCCCCACCGTCCTGTAACGAATTCATCCATCTGTTCATTTACCAAAAACCTGCCTTCCTGAAAAAGCGTATCGCACTTTATCTTTGCCCAATACTCTTTCCAGTCAGGGTCAATTTCAGGGGTGTTCTTTTTATATTCAAATTCCCAATAATCCTGCCAGCTACTGCCTGTGATTGGTCTATTGTCCGCATGGGGCTGATGAGCCTTTATACATTTATAACCTTTATTATCAGTACCTACTATTCTGCTGTTACCGCCTCCTCCTGAATACAATCTGCCGGATGACCAGTTTGTAAAATTATGGTCAAATATAACTTCCCACCAATAGTCATAAAGACAACTGTCATTATCTACATCAGGAGTATGACCTTTATTATTAACATAGTTGTATCGTGATCTAACAACATTATCACCATACATTGCAACCTGGCCTGATGTATAAGTTGTATTGCTATTCCATTCCGCAGGACAACTACCCCAATATAAACCCCAGCTTCCTCCGGTAATCGGTTTATTTGACGGATCGGAAGTATGTATTCTTCTGCAATAATATTTTTTACCATCTGTCCCTGTGACAATATCAACGCCATGTCTATAGCTGTATGTCGCCCACTGCCATTTACCTGTCCAGCTTTCACCTGTTACCGGTTGTGTCGAAAATGTCGATGTATGCTGCGTATTGCAGATAACTATATCGCCATTTGTTGCCCAAACGAGTTCTCCTACATTATATTGTTTATTGTCCTGCCAATTGGAGGGAGTGTAACCGCTCCATACCTTATAATCTGACCAGGCCCTTCTGTGTTTGATACATAAGTATTGCTCGCCTGTATTAATACTTAGACCGGTATTGCCAACTATAAAAGAGGCACTATCGGTAATCGGTTGAAACTCGTCACTGAATTCATCCTGCCATATATGCTCCCATCCCGACATAAATAGCGGGCATATACAATAAGCTATAGCTGTTTTCCGGTACAAGTAAACCCAGACATATCTGCGAAAGCCGCTGCCATCATAAGTTATATATTGCATTATAAATCTGACTCTGAAAATTGTATCATTACATTCATAAGCAATAACACCACCTGCATCAGCAGTTTTATTTAAGATAAATTTTCTGTTAGGATTTACCCACGGCGGTGTATCACAATCATCTTCATAGGTATACCCGCAACTAAAACCTGCCTCGTGTATATCAGAAAATGTCAGCGTTATTCTTTGCGGGAAACCGCAGGTTGCTATAACCTTATTTTGTGATTCAAGGAACTTTACCTTACCGGAGACTTTATCAACATGTATGGATTTGCCGATTGACATCTTTTCACTAAATCTCCACCGAATCGCAGTCGCAGCTTACATAAGGAATAAATGTTGTCAGACACCGCCATTTGCCATCGATATTTGTGACGTATATAATATCGCCTGTCTGAAGTTTAGGCATAGCCGAATCCAAACGCCATCCTCCCCCAAAAATGCTACAATACACCCTTATTGCTGATTCACTGCCCGATGTCTGCTCTACATCATTTTTGTAAAGATTTGCCGCAATAACAGCATAGTCCGGCGCATTTTCAATGCATCTTGCCCGCCTGACAGGATTTTCAGAGTAATTGAGTTTTATAACTGCCGAATAATTATGACTTCCATCATGGCCGCTGAAAAAATCAAGGAACATCACAGTAACAGGTCCCGGCGATATGGCAGTTTTCAGTCTTGTTACATCATCGGGGTATATATCTGCAAAACCATTATATCTATCATCATAAGGATTGGGTAAATAGATTTTTACAGGCACTAAACCCGATATATATGCACGGCCTATTTTATTATTATTTATAGGTTCAGCAGTGACAACGAATCTGCTTAAACTGTGATTAGGCCATAAAGGCTTTGTACCAATAAGAATTATTTGATTTAAAAAGTTTGGATTGCTTGCAGAAATTACACTGCCTGATATCCCAAGGATATTGAACCTGCCAACATCAATACCGCTTGTATTTTTGATATAAACCATATTTGCAGGAAGTGTATTACCTGAACCTGTTGTTAGTTTATTTTTTCTATTTTGATAATCTGCAGCAGCATCAACCATCGCGTTGTATGTGCGGGCAGGTATTTTTAACTTTTCACCGTCGCGGACTTTTTTAAATGTATCAGCCATATCAGTTACCCAGTCCTAAAGCTGTAAAAGTGCCCGATTCATATACCTGATGCACATATACCGATTTTGGAACCTGAATCAGGCAATTCTGGTCAGTGCTTTTTTCATAACGTACCCATAGATACTCCCAGCCTTTTTTCTCGATGCCAGATATGCTGCCTATCGTTATATTGGATTTATTCGGGCTTGCAGCGAATTTATAAGTTAATTCAACATCACCAGTTCTGCTATGCCTTGAGCCTGATGCACCCATAAATAAGACTTCACCTCCTGCAAAGCCATGCCACGGGGCATTATTAACTTTGCTGACAAGAGTAAATATTGCAGATTTAAAACCATCATTTATCAAATTCGAGCTTACCTGCCTTGTCTCGCTGAAATTATATACAGGGACAATAATATCTATGCCATTGACACTGTTATCATCAACATTTATTGCACCTTTGAAATCAGGTGGCTGATTACCATATGCTCTAACTGTCAGAGGTGAGATAGTTTGAGTAATCTTTTGCGTCCCACCGCCGGTATCAAAGTTGTACTCAATATCATTGGTGTTTTTACTGCCGTAGCCGTAAGTTACAGTGCCTATCCAGATTTTATCGGCGATTTGTTCGACGCTTCTGCCTGAACGCGGAACTTCGTTCCATGTATCAGGACAAGCTGACAAAAGTTCCTCCAACGCAGCAATATCATCATCAGTTCCCTGGATAATATATTCAACAGTGCTGCCTTTACTGCTGCCTGTTGCAGTCTTCCTGCTCGACCATCTCTCAGCTACTGTAATTTCATCTGCCATTGTCAGTCCCCAAACTCTGCGCCGCCGCCGGATGTATTATCAGCTATATCTTCTGTTGCCTCTGCTGTGCGCATGGTTGCATCCGCAATTTTCTGCATCACGCCGCCTGCTCCAAGCTGCGATAAGCCAAATGCACTGAAGGTTCCAGTTGTCGAGACCTTATCTAATGCTGATGATCCAAGCTGCCATTTGTTAGATGGCAATTTAGCCATCTGTTTTGGCTGCACAGGCTCATTGGCCCTGGCAATAGAATCATCGAACTCTCTTTTTGTTTTGGCAAGCTCATCGACTATCTGTTTACTTTTGGCCTCAGCCTCATCATTTTGCTTTTGCATATCTTCGTCAAGCAATTGCCGGGATGCGAGAAGCTGAGCATTAAGCTGTTTTTCAACTTCACTGCGTTTTTCAGTTCTATCCTTTTCAATTTCCTGCATATCCTTATTGGTCTGCTCTTGCCGCTCTTTTCTATCGCTTTCAAACTGGTCATCGATAGATTGCTTGGCAAAATCAGCATCAAAAGTTGGATCAATAAGTTTCTTCCACCATATCCATATTCTAAGCATTTTTTTGGCAAGCCAATCGACTATACTGCCATAATACTGTTTGAAACCTGCCCATGCAGTTTTCAGCAGGGCAACGGTGTCAATCCTGCTGCTCTGTATTCCATAAACAGCAATGTTAAAACTATCAACTATTCCGTGAATTGCCGAATACCAGTATTCCAGGACTTTGAGTTTCACTGAATACCAGATTTCAAGAAGCCACTGTTTTGCTTTTAGCCATTCAAGCTTTACAAGAAGCCAGGCAATTCGAGCCGCCAATCCTAAATCTCCTTTGGCAAGAGCCTTTGATATTCCATCAAATGCGAGTATTACATCTTCCTTTAATGAATTGAAACATCTGCCAAGCCATTGCATAAGCCCGCCGCCATATCCTGTGAAATATAAAAATGCAGCCGTTGCAGCAGTTACTGCGGTAATTACCATCCCAAGCGGTGATAAAATCCATAGCAGGGCAGTTTTTATAAGTGCAAAGCAGCTGCTTATTGTACCGAAAATACTACCTGCAAACTTTAGAGCGTTTCCAAAGACGACAAAAGCGCCTCCGGCGGATACAAGAGCTGCGCCAAGCCACAGGGTCATATGAATTACACTACGGTTTTCTTTAATCCAGTTTGATGTTTTTGCTATAACTAACGCAATTTTATTAGATAAATCTGTTATAATTGGAGCGATAGCTGCGCCAAGGTTAGCATATGACATCTTAATTGTTCGCCACATACGATTTAATGCATCATTAAGTTCTTCCGCTGATGCGGCATCTTCGCTCGATAAGACAAGACCAAGCTCTTTAGCTTCTTTCATTAATTCATCCATCCCGGCCGCTCCGCGTTCAAATAGAGGCAGTAGGGCAGTTCCACTTCTGCCGAATATTCGCATCGCAATTGCTGCTCGCTTTGATGGATCTTCTATTTGACTGAGGCTATCGGCCAAAAGACGGAACTGCTCTTCGGGGTTTAAACCTTCGAAAGATTTTGCACTTAATCCAAGCTGGCCGTAAATATCAGTTGCCGTTTTTAATCCCATATTCGCATCGAGAATACTCTGCTGCATCCTGCGGATTCCTTTTTCGACTGTTTCCAGGCTGCTTCCTTCCTGCTCTGCTGCAAATCCAAGTGCGCTAAGAGATTCAACAGCAATACCAGTCCTTCTCGACATCTTTGCAATATTATCTCCGTACGTAGAAAAATACTTTGCTGCACCAACCAGCGGGGCGATAGCAGCACTGCCGACAGCGATCATTTTTCTGCCAAATGACGAGATTGTATTACCCCAGGCTCTTAAACTTACCTGGGCCGCGCGCAGGCCCCGCATCAATGGACTTTTATCTGCGAAGATTTGAACGTAAGCTGCTCCAGCTTTTATTGCGCCTGAATTTGCCATTATTTTCTTCCTTCGAAAGCTTCTTTAAATAATGCCTTAGATTGGCTGTCTTTTACTTCGATGACATTTTGCCTGGCGGCCTGCTTTTGCATATATGGATTAAAATCAGCCGGGCTAAATGACTTTGTTCTTTTTGGGTCACGATTGATATTGCACAGCAAGGCCATCAATGCCGAAATTCTATTCCATTCGGTTTTGTCTCGAAACTCAATTGCCTCGCTCATCCACCAAAGTTCACGTAGTGAAAATGGACCCGGATCAATACCCAAAAGACCTGCTAAGGTATAGATTGTCCGCCAGACATTATTTTCACCAGCTCCTTGTCGAGATCGACTTGACTTAGATTGTTTGTCACTGCCTCTATTGCCATATTGATCATTTTCTGCTGGGTCAGAGCTGCTTTGGCCCGATCGGTTCTGCCCCGTTTCTGGAAAAAATCAATAAGTTCCTCATAAAAAGCTGTTTGCGCAGCAAGTATTACATCACCACCCAGGGCCTGGCCAAACTGCGAATCAGTAACTCCCAGTGCATCGGCCTGCGGTTTTACCAGGCAAAAAATAATGTCGCAGAGAAGTATTTCATCGCTGGCTATGCGGGTAAGCAGGGGCGGATTGCCCGATTCAGGTTCCAGGAGATTTACATTTAGTAAATCCCGAACCCTTTTTACACTATCAATTGTAAGTGAAATCGTCCAGACCCGCGTTGCGTTATCTGTAAATGTTTTCATATTTATGCTCCTGCAATATCGACCCATGCGATATATTTACTCATTTTGACGGTTACATCGACGCTGATCGACTCTTCAAGTGCTTCTGAGCGATCGAATTTAGTTATAGCAAAATTGCCATGCGGCCCGCTGGCTCCCGCCGCATCTTTTGCATCAGTCAGACATGCCAGGCATATCGTTGCTGATGTTAAAAACGCAGTCTTTATCGCGGCAAAAACAGTATCCGATGGTTTCCACTGCATCTTAAAATTAAGTTCGCATTCGCGAAGTGTAGGTGCAGTTGCCCGCCATCCTGAATTTGACCTGGTGGTCACATCTGCCTCACCAGCTGAAAGAGAAACCGTCAAATCCTTTACATTGCCAACTTCCGTAAGCTCTGCCAGGGCTGCATCGTTTGCTCCCTGGTAAAGCTTTGCATTCATTCCTAAAATAAAATCTACTGACATTTTAAAACTCCTTAAGTTTGTTATTTATGAACACTATTTTTCCATAAAGCTGCCATTCGGGGCTGACTTACCTTTAATGCCGGTCCCATATATGGCCGTGCAGCGATATGAACATTCTTACCTTTTATTTTTGCAGTGCCGCTGTATTCAAGTATATGCGGTACATTTTTACCCTTGGCATTTAATGCTACAGGTCCAACTACAACTGACCTTGTCTGCTGATCGAACGAATAATAGATATAATTTCGCAATAAACCGGTATGACTAAATGGCGGCTTGCCGGGTTTACTTACTGCGGTATGGGAAGGTGCTTTCTTAATAGACCTTCGAGCGGTGAGCCTTATCATTCCGCCAATTCGGTTTAGGACTTTCCGCGTTGCTGAATCTACCGCTTTAGCTACAATCGAACTATCGAAGAACAAAGTTTTTACTTTGCAAATTGACTGACCAAAATTTGATACCGATTTTGCCATTTAACTGAAATATCCAAAAAATACATCCGCGCGTGTCACATTGGTAAGTGAAATTACTTCCGCCGCAATCCATGCGATATCCAGACCATCAAAACTTATGGTACACAACAAATTATTTCCGCTATTTACAGCCTTAATATCTGTAGGCCAATATGGAGTAATCGCGGCTGAATCGGCGTACCGCGTCAAAGTAGTTGCTTGTTGGATTTGCGGATCTTTATTACACGCCATTGTGCCCAATGTAAATGTGATATCCGCGATAAGCTGCGCCGGGCCGCTATCTACATTCCTTCCGCCCCAGAGACGAACTCCTACGGTGCCGTTTTCATCGCCAATTGCTGCAAGGATAAGTTCCAAACCCCTGATAACATTTGCGTTTATGCCCTGAGCATATACAGGTTTACTATCGAAAGTATTTGCAGCCAGGGCCGGATTATCAACCGCCTCAACTGTACGCAATAATTGCCAACCTGAATTATTTCTAATGTTATTCATATTACACCAATCTATTTAATCTTCTAAATGGACTTGCTGCAGCAAGTGTACCTACCAGACCAGCATGATTAACTCCCTTAAGCACCTCAGTCGGGGCAAGTCTGAAACCGAAAACACTATTACCAATCCCAACAAAATTACTGCTATTACATCCATCTGTATTTAAAACCGCACCATGAGCAAATGGCGCTGCTGTCGTAATGAAATTTGTATTTTGACAGTAGCAAGCCGCGCCAGTATTTAAATTTATGCCGTATGCCGTTGCCATTGTTCCACCTGATATTGTGCCATTTCGGATAGTACAAGGCCCGGTTGCAGCTATCCACACCCCGGCAGACATCTGCCCACCTGTGATATTGCCATATATCGTGGTAGCACCAGTGGCATAGACATAAACACCAGTACAGCTTGAGCCACTGCCGCCAATAATATTACCTGTAATAATGGCAGTTCCAATTGGATTGTTTATATAAACACTGTGGCTGCTGAAAGATGGCATACTGGTTGTACCAATAATATTACCATTTATGACAACAGATGCCCTGATACCTTGATGTACTGCATAGACACTGCTGCCGCTTGTTGCACCATAGATTGTACCGTTTATTGTAACAGTAAACGGTATTTCTGAACTTGAAAGTATCAGGCAAGTTGCAGAGCCTGTTTTTATATCACAGTTTAACGTATGATCTTCCTGCACAAAGAAATTGCCATTTACTATTCCTGTACCTTCAAAACCATTTGAAATCCTTGCACATGTTACATCTCTATCTATAATTAGAGATGTCTTGCCATTTGCACAAATTATATCATTGATACCAAGTCCACCTGCATCAATGTCCAGAAACTCTCCGGTTCCGGATGGAATAGAATTCCATCTATCAGTTTCAGATAAATGTGCTCCTATAGCTTGTGCATACCAGGTAGTCATTTGTTTAAAGTACCCTTCGAACGGAATTAATCTGGCCTATTACGCTTAGAAAGCCATTAAATAACTCATCGGCAGAAGGCTGCAAATCAGAAATATCACTTTCGAGATTCAAAACATTAGGAATGAAGATTGTTTTTGCAGTGCCACCTGTTTCAGTCCAAATATTATTTTCGCATTTTGCAGGCATGAGAGTGATTATGGCCGACGCTGTTAATTGACCATTACTGATATTTGTCTGCAAGATTATCTGAGGTACATAAATAGCGTTTGGCTGCTGAATTTCCTGGGGTTTTGTAATTGGTAGTGGCATTAGATTATTCCTTATTCAATAACTTTAAAATTTAATGTTACAACGCTCGTAAAAACAGATGGCGGCTGAATATGCTCAACCGAATACAACGGATCAATCGATTGTTTAAAGCACACTGTGCCAAGATTCTGAAAAACTTTGCCGCGAAAACTTTTAGCGATATCTGTAGCCAGATCCATCAAAGAATTAACTTCCAGATCATCAGGCGATTTTACGGCTTTTTGAATCGCAATATCTACCTGGTACTGATATTCATTGCTGCTTCGACTTGCAGATTCAATATTTATGCTCTTAGGAACAACTGTAACATGCAGAGTTGCCAGATCTTTTAGTTCGAAAAAAGGAAAGAGTGTCCTTACAGCAATAAAGCTCAAATTATAGTTTTCAGAGTTAAGAGACACTGCTACCTGGTCGGCAAGATCGATTACGTTCATTTGTCATCCTCCTGTCTTTGCAGAGCAGCTATTCCATCCGGATTATCAATCTTAAATGCATTTGCATCGATCAGACATGGCCGTTCCCGGCAAACCGCGCAAAATGTCTGCAAGGCAGTAATCAATCGTTCCTCTTGTAAACTTTTTTCCTTGATAAGTTTTTGAAGCGAGGCAACAAGGCAGTAATTGCTGTACATAAGGTACGCAACCAATGCAAAACAAAGGCCCAGCTCACCATATTTCATGAACTGATCAGCAATAGTAACAACTTCATTTGCCTGATTCGCCCCGGATGCAAGCATATAAAATGGAACCGCCGATAAAACTATCTTAGTTGTCAGAGACATTTATATTTCCTTTGTGTGAAGCCGGATCATTTTTCTGTAAGGATCGCTGTAACACCAGCAGCCATCGCCAATAAATTGTGCTTCGTATATTGCCGAATCCGTTTGGATTTGATCACCTGCCTTTGGCAGCGTTAATAATCCATCAATAATTAAATCTGATGGGGAAAATAAAAAATCCGTTATCTCGCCGCCAATCTTTAAGCCCGAATCATCTTCTATCTGGTAATTTGTTTTTCCAAACGTAGCGCAGATAGTAACTGTATCTGCGCCCCGTTTGTAAATTACCGTCTGGGAAGCATAAGCTTTGAGCTTATCAGCTAAAAATTCAATTCCGCGTTTCAAAAGATTAGTCATTATGCTTCCTGTGCCCATGTTCCGCGAATTGCTTTAATGCGATAACCATCAGTACCGTCAGCGGCAAATGTAATAAAGTCACCTTTCTTTGCAGTTAGCTTGGTATTAGAGAGCTTCTTACCATCACCGCCTGCTGCAATACCCAAACCGCCGAGATTTTTGTCTACCGCCTGAAAATCCACTTCGACAAGCGCTGCTCCATCGGCTGCTGTATTCATAACAGTAAATTCCAAACCGACAGCCGTTGCAGGCAGAGTAATAACTACAGTATCAACTGTGCAATCGTAACAGACGCCCGATTCGGTTACTGCCGCATTCGCATTTGCTGCCTTGGTGATTCGAGCAGCCCCTGCAAATGTCGGAATACGAGGATCGAACTTATTGATTTTAATATAGCTGCATGTATCAGCTGCCGCCGCATCAACAACGCATGAGCCAAGCAGAATATCGCCAACTGCCTGGGCATCGCCGCCAATTTGTGTTGCAGCGCCGCTTCCTGCAACGCCATCCTGAGGATTGCCATCTGCATCGAACCAGACAGGAAGACCTTCAGCAAACGTTTCATTCTTTTTAGGAACTGCAAAGATACCTTCAATGCACAATGCGCCTAAAACGCCTGCTGCAATATCTGATTTTGAAATTCCAACCATGCCGCCAAGCACTACAAGCTCGCCGCCTGAAATCGCAGCTGCCGGGGTATAATCGATGGATTTACCATCCTGAGAAAAATTAACTGAATATGCCATTGTTATGTCTCCGAGAAAATTTATGTACTTTTAAAAACGTTGAGTATTACGCTTCACCCTTGAGTTTTACACTGGCTCTTGGGTCCTGGACTGCTACACCGAAATCGATATAGCCTCTAAACTGCATGCCCAGCGTATTGAAATCCGCATCAGCTGATTCAATGGTTGGATTTTCAACACCATTGAGGAATGCAATTTCATAGGATGCGAGTCTGGCAGGATCAGCGAACATATACCATGCCTTGGTACTATTACCTGCAATTGTAGTATTACCGAGCCACGAACTTGGAATCACCTCATATTGACCAACATGAGGATTATCCTCCGGAACAGGTGATCCTGCGGTTGCAGCCTCATTTAATTTAATGCTCGTCATCAGAAGCTGCGCTGTTACTTTGAGGGCATTTGGAACAACCAGGTACTTTGGTCTAAGGCCAAGCGGTTTACCGTTTGGTTTCTGCTGGTTGAGGAATAATAGTTCCGCCGCTGTTAAAGCCGCAACTGACAGTGCCGTTGCCGCTCCGGTAGCGTAATTTGCCTTGTACCCGGTTGGATTTGTTGAATAAAGCGTACCAGCCATAATCAATGCCCATACCGCATCGCTTATCGCATCAGCTGCGCCGATACCAAGCATCCTCGGAATATCAGCAAACGCGCTCATATCATCATTTATAATCGTCTGGCGATTCAATGAGAACATAATGCCGCTTGTTTCAGCTTTTTGTGTATAAACCTGCTCACCAAGTTTACCATGTTTCAACTCACCATCAGCGCCGACTTTCACAAACTGCATATTGTCTGTGAGCCTGTATCTCGAATGCGTTTTAAAATCGTTTACACTGGAAACTTTGACAATCGGCCGCCAGGAATTTTCCTGATGAAGATATGCATCGAGCAATATCTTATTTGCCACATTGCTGAGAATGTTTGGCAAACTTACCGTCGAAAATGCAGCACGAATAAAGCCGTTTTTATCAGCTATCATTGAAGGCAGTTCGATTCCTTCTGCCTTTGCAGCCAATCTGAACAAATCCTGAATACCGATTCTGCGGTATTTTTCGGCCTGATTTGTTGCCTGCTCGCCATAAACTTTAAGCACAGTCTGCTCCGGTACACTTGCTGACAGACATGCCGCCGCTTCGATCATTTTTGCATCGAGGCGCATTTCACTGCCAACTGCCGGGGCTTTGGCGAGGTTTGCTTCGAGCACTCTAAGTTTTGTCTTATCGACATCCCAGCCTTCGGCAACTGCCTTAGCTTCAATTTCGCTGTTACCTGCGGCAGCTTTGCGAACCTCTGCAATACGCGTCAGTTCGATCGATGCCTTAGCCCTGATTTCGGCTGTAATATCGGGAACTGTATTTGCTGCATTAACTTCTTTTGTTTCATCTTTTACTTCATTAGCCATGGTAAAAAGCTCCTTAAAACTCTGTTTATTGGCCGCTATCTGGGCCGATGTTTGGTCATCTGCGCCAAGCATTACAAAACTTATTTCACCAAGCGTTGCCTTACGGACAATAGTCGCAGGACCAGTTACCTGTCGGCCATTTACTTTGGCTGTCTGGTCTTCTGCGAGCCGCTCTGATTTCTCTGCACGGGCTCCGATACTCGCCTGCCATTTGAATCCTTTATCTGCAAGCGATAATATTTGTTTGACGCGGTCTGATTCGCCAAGGATATCACCTGAGGCAATCAGCTGACCTGCTTCAACTTTTATCAAATCAGTCTGTCCCACCAAGGAATCCAAATCCTGCTCATGACCAAAAAATATAGGTTTGGATTGTGAATTAACTTTCAGGCCGAAAAGATCAACGACCACAGGATCGTACCAACCCATTACACGCATCTGACCGCCGGTATATGCAACCATATTGAATGTTCGGTTCTTTGATTCAGCATTTGCTGCCTGGATATTGAGCAGCATTTCTTCGCAAATTAAATTCAGATCAATATTTGTTTCATTATTTCTGGTCATCTTCATCCTCCATTACCGCTGTTGAAGTATTTTTATCTGGCAACGCCTCTTCCAGCATAAGACCTTTTGATTTACAGTAAGCAACTTCTATTGCCCGCTGGTCAAGTTCCTGACGCCAGTCTTTACCTTGTTTGGCATACTCTTCTGCCAATGTGGTAGTATTACTTTTCAGGCGAGTTTCCTGGGCATTAGCTTCTTTGGCGGGATCGACATGTTCTCTGCCATCCCAGAACCATTTGTGCGGGTAAGATTGAATTGCGCGAATTGAAAGCGGCATAGGTGATCCGACAAGGATTGCCATATCAAGCCACTGCATCAAAATCCGGTCGAGTATCGTCAGTTCAATATCGCTTCTATCAACATCAATGGTTTTACCGTACATCTGATAATCGAGCCTGCCGCTGGCGTAGTTATATTGTGAACTATTGCCGATGGCCACACCCAGGGGGATATTCATGCAGCGAGCGATCTCGTTAAGCAGTGCCCGCACGAATTCCGCATAAGTTGTTATTGGCTGATTTGCCTCGATTTGGCCAAGCTTCCAGCCGTGTGGGAGCGTTGTCGCCATATTTTTGTCAAGGTTAACGGTATCAAGCGGGGTTACATTATCGGCTTCACCATTTGCAGGTGAATCGGTATAAAGAACCGCTGCGAAATCAGCAGCAGTTTCCGCTGCGGAAATTACTGCCAGCGTATATCTTCGAAGCTGAGCAAATAACGGTAGGGCGGGTGTAATTTCCGGAATGCCCCGATTTTGCCCGGCTCTATCAACTCGGTAAAGATGCATTACATTTTCAGCGGCAACAATATCGTATCCTGGATTAAGAAATTGACCGGCTGAACATGGATGCTGCTTCAAGATATAATACAAACTTCGATTTCCGTACTGGTCAAACTCGATACCATCGGCCTGATTGGACGATAGGCTAGAGATTTTCTGCCATGGTGTTGTAATCTGCTCGGCCTCTACAATTTTTAGATCAAGTTTTATAGGTGACCTAAGCTTTGGATTGTGAGTTTTTATACAAAATGTTTCACCATCTACCGCACGCGCCATGCGAGCGGTTCGAAGCTTCGATGCCAGACAAATTTCATCAGCCCATTCGGAAAACATTCGCTCAATTGTTTTATTTGCCTCGTCATCGGCTGTTAGCATCTGCAATCTGGCCCCGGTTCCAATACAATCATTGGCCAGTGTCAAAACCATGCCTTTTGCATAGCTATTATTTGCAACTTCATATCGAGAGCGATTGCGAAGTGTGGCGCGAACCTGCGGACTTGCAGCAAGATCAGGACTAAACGAATCTGCCATTGCCCAGTGCCGGGCGTTATCAGGCGAGTTTTGGGCAGCATCATAGCGTCCGCGCACATTTATCCGCTGCGGATTTGTCGCTGAGGTATTTATCTGCACTTTTTTCTTACCAAAACCGAACATTACACGCTTCCTGAAGCATTAAATTTAGTAAATTTAATTCCCAAGCCTTTTGACTTTGTTGCCTGCTGCGATTTTAAATATCTATCCGCTGCAATCTGCTCAGCCAGAGAATGCTGTTCGACTGAACAGCCGTCGCTGGTTACCTTGGCAGGAGCCGCTGCATTAGTTTCAATATTAGAATTTAAATCTGACATTTTTTTCTCCGTACCAAAAGAAAAAGCCGCAGAGGGGTAGAGCCCTCTACGGCTTTATAACTTTTGGAATTTTTGCCTGCTCGATTGCAAGTCGCCAGGCGTATTAAATTGTCAAATCTAATTTACACTTCTTATTTTGTAAGTCAATGTGTTTGGGGATGTTTTTAGAATAAATGAAAAATAGTTTCTATTAGTAGAAACTATGTTCAATTTTGATGCATATCGTTGATAGATTATTGGCTTTAATTATATCGTTACTGACAGGATGTCAGCATAAACGCGTTTCAGGAGTTGGTTTGCAATCAAGTTTTTTCTCTTTTTTCGCGAAGAATTTGTTTAGATGTTTTTCAACTTTTTCCAATTCATGGTCGAAATTGAATGCTTCTTCACCTTTTCCTATGAGGTATGATTCTTTAGATTCCATTAAGATATTTTCCAATCATCGATTTTAGACTACACGTCTAAATTTTACCTTAAAAAGTATAATTCTTCCTTTATTATTGTCAATAAGGGAATTCCCTTATTCCTTGAGGTCGTGCCGCACATGAATATTAAAATAAATCCTGATCATAACTGAATTAATCCGGTTTTACCCTTTAAGAAGCTAAACCCCCGGCAGAATGTCGGGGGGCTATTAGACGAGAGACGGAATATTATCAACTGCTGTTGCACGCTATTAGCGATGATGACCACGACCACGACGACCATAACCATGACCACGATCATAACCATAACCACGACCATAACTCCGGCCAACGCTTGGGCTATAAGAATACCTCGGATAACGGTAAGATGGATAATAAATAACTGGCGGAGGAGCATAATAGCCGCAGCCTGGTGAAGGTGCTACATAAATTGGTGCCGGAACTACATAAACAGGAGCACCGATATTGATTCTAAAACTAATACGGCTGCGGGCGAAGGTACTATTGGCAAGACTTAAAGAGATAAAAGCGACTAAACAAATTGTAAATTTCTTCAACATTGCTGACTCCTTATAAAAATTTATTATTAACTTGTTCTGATATATTTGTGTATACATTTTCTCACTGGTAACATCATTAATTAACTTACATTTACTACTTATTTATTAGAAACAGCTCTTTCTACTGTGGTAAGCCGTATCCCACAATTTCTGCACAGGCGATATCGTATAATTTGTTTATTGGCGATACGAGTTCCCTGAACGCGAAAATGCCGACAACCGCAGTTACTACATTCAAGTCCAGTCTCACTTTGTTTATTGTTTTCAGACATTGGCAGCATTCATCCTTTTTTGTTTTTGCAGTTCTGACAATGTAATTCTTTCGCGTTTCGCTCGCGCAACAACCTGTCCTGTAATATTACATCCGCACATCGAAGCCGCGACCGCCGAGCCCACCATACAATCGAGCCAGTGGTTATCTATCCCACCTATTCTTGGTGACCATTGGTAAACGACACGTCCATGTCCTTCGGTTCGTACCCAAATTTCAGAGCCTGCTACATGCTCAGCAAATAATGAATGCTGATGACCGCCTTTACCAAAAATAGTTAATGAGCCATGATCTCCCGCTGCTACAAAGAATCTTTCATGCACAAACGTCTTCCAATAATTTGTATCGATTGCTACATGCGTGAATTCCCCGGTTTTATTTATGTTGGGGATATACCAATGATGGCCATGCCGCTCGCCGGGCTTGCGCTTGTATGTTGACATTGGTTTATTGGCAGCTCTGATACCAACACCTTTAGATGCCATTAAGCAGGAGCCAAGTTTATGACGTATATTTTCAATAATGCCGGGCATATAGCCGCTGTCAATCAAACAGCGATCGATTTTCATGACCCCGGTTCCGCGGTTCCAATCTCGACTTAAATAATCACTGCATAATTTTTCCAATCCAGCCTGAATAGCACCTTCTTTTTCCATGCCGCGGTAAATATCTGAAAGTGTTACCTGAGCTTTTCGCAGAGTAAACGACAACCGCTTCTGGTCTGGATATGTTCCGTAATCAACAACATAGCCTGTAAAATCCTCGGCCCACGCGCAAACAGTGTAGAACAATAACTTATCATGCACATCGATAAACATCGTAAGATACTGGCATGAAAGCGGAACCTCACCTCTTTTTCGGCCATTGGTTTTCTCCATAACCTGCTCGACAGTCAGAATCTGTTCATCAGATTGTTCTGCAATCGGATCGTTCTGATATTCAGCATAGAATGCAACTTCATTGCGGAGCATTAAATTCATGGCATGCTGGATTGCAGAGACTTCATCTTCGTTATGACGCTGGGGCCAGGCAACTTTACTACCCAGATCCATAGCAGGGCGGTTTTGAATATAAAACTCTGTTGCCTCCTTGCCGCCGTTGCCTGCTCGCAAACTATTTGCCCGAAGTTCCTCATATTGATCCCAGAGTTTTGTATCTGTTGGAAATGCATAAACCATTTTAGTACATTGGCCCTGCCATTCGGGGTTCTTTTGAGAATCAAGAATCTGATCTGCTAAATCATTGCAATAAATTTTGGTGCAGGTAAGAAGCCCGGATATCTTCTTACCAGGTCCAGCCATGCCGAGCACATCACCATTCAATGTACTTAGCCGCTGATTAGTCTGATCAACTGATTTGGCGGATTCCCTTGTTTGGGGATCATCAATGAGGACCAGATCAGGACGAATGATCCTGCCATCCATTGTCGTGTGGATCTGGCCGCGAATATTGCTATCCAGACTATCGACGGTAATAACTGAACCGCAGGCACAGCTTGCTGCAATAGTGGGAATCACAATCTTGTGTGTCCCCCAGACCGGATACGTAAGCTGGCCGTTATATCGCTGCCCGCGCTGTCTATGTGCGCTATTTTCCAGGCATTGGATCGGATAAATGATTTCAGGGAAGTCCGCCAATAATAAATTATTACCAAGCATTGCCGCCTGGACACTTTGAAAAAGATTTAATGATTGCCGGGTGGCAGAACCAATCAAACAGACATATTTGCGTGCGCCAATCAGAATAGCCCAGATTGCAGCCGATCTTGTCAGAGCAGATTTGCCGCTTCCGCGCGGCATCGCGAAAGCGAACAATCCTCCCTGAAGAACGGATTGTTCTATTTTTGAAATAACCGTAAGGTGATCATCAGACCATGGCAAATAAAACACATCGGTGAAATACGTCTCACAGAAGAATCTAAAATCTTTGCAGGCTCGCTCTCTTCGCTCTTGATTTTCAATTGCAGGAATCTCGCCGATATCCTGAGCTTCTTTGCGGGCTGCATTTTTAGAAATCAAATCTTTTAATCTGGAATTCTCGACAGATTGCTTTTGCTGTTTGGGGTTTTCATATTCATGTGCCATCCATGATACATACCGCACTAAATTAATATGCTTGCCATCACCAATGCGATATGCCGCCGAGTTCATTTGCCAACGAAGCTGGTTTTGAGACAGGACATTGCCAAGCGGTGTTGCATTCATCAAACGAAGCAGTTGTATTTGCGTTAAACTATTTACATCAATTGCCATTATTTATCCTGCTGCAAAGCCATGCGCCGTAATTTACTAAGTTAATTGTTCCATCCGCCGCAACCGGCGCACCTTGTGCGATATGTTTCTGGACAATCTCAACTTGCAATCCAAGCATTTTTGCCAGCGTTTCGGGCGTTAATGCGGCTGGATTTATCGAAGTTTTCGCTTGTTTTGTGTCATTTTGTGTTGTCATGATAAATTAATGTAACTCCTTTGTTTAAATGGGTTTAATTACTTGCTTTAACATATTTATTTAGATAACACATGCATGTTCTTAAAGACAATTTTTTTGAAAGGAAAAACATGGAAAACACGGAATATAAAGCAGCCAAAGCCGATATCGCAAACCTCCTGGCATGGTTCGAATGCGAATTAGAAAAGCAGTCGAATATCGGCTCGCCAATCGATGCCAGGCGCGAATTGATCAGGGCTTTGGCCTTATTCAGCGGCATATCAGAAAAACAAATCCAGGAATCACTCGAAGATCTAACTCGCACCCAAAACGACCCACACATAAACGAAACCAAAAACGAAAGGACAAGCAAATGAAGATCGAAATCACAAAAGGCAAATACAAAGGAGTTCGCGGCCGAGTTGTTGGAGTTTATACCGATGGACGCTACGACATCAACATCATCAAACCCAAAACCGCCCAACCAAAACAACAACCCACACAAATGGTCATCAAAATAAATAATTGTAGGGAGATCTAAAGAATGAAAGTTAAAACAATCACACTCGAAGGCGAAACAGGATTCACAGCAAAGATCACTCGCAATAATCCAACAGAAGGACTTGAGTGCATTCTTTGCGAGCTTAAAGATAAAAATGGTCACCGGGTTTCGGTTCACCATGTTTCTAAAAATGATCGTGAGGATCAATTTTCCATGGCTCAGTGTATCCAATACCATCTTGATGGCTGCCGGGGAACCAATTCGATGATCCATAGTTATTTTCGCTACATAATATTTTTCGCAGATTAAGGAGATTTCAACATGAACGAGAAAATGTTTGAAGAATTTGTGCAGGAGCTTCTGGCAGATCAGGACAAGATCAGATCGACCCTGACATTTGGTGAAGCTGGAATGCTCACAAGCAACAGCGGACTTGTTGTCCGAACCAGCGATGGAAGCGAGTTTCAAATCACAATAGTTCAAAGTAGATAGTAGACAATTTTTTTTGAAAGGAAGATTATCATGCAGAAAGAAGAAATTAAAGTAAGCGAACTTTACAATATGAAAGTTGGCAAAAATACCATGGCGGTCCGTATCATGAGCTACAACCAGGATGGCCATTGGGTTGGCCGCAATATCAAAACAAATAATGATGTTCTTATCAAATCTGCCAAGCAACTTGTCAGTGTTTACCACCGGATACGACCTAAAGCTGCGATGGCTGAAAAGAAAGTTGGCCCAGCCAAAGCAACCAGCAAAAAAGAGGGCAGCAAATTGCAGATTAGCGGTTTGAGCGGGGCGGTGCAGATCCTTCAGGAAGCGGGCCAGCCGCTCAATTGCCGGGAGATGGTAAAGCGAATGCTGGATAAAGGTCTCTGGAAAACCGATGGCAAAACGCCTTCGGCCACTCTTCATTCTGCAATCAGTACTGAGATTAAGAAAAAAGGAGCCGAATCCAGGTTCCGCAAAACCGGGCGTGGTAAGTTTGAATTTGCCAAGTAGCGATAGCATTATTTTTTCTCCGAGACAGCCCCGGCCTCAGCGGTTGGGGTTTTGTCGTTAGATAGTTTTGCTTTTTTTCCTGTGAACTGCTCCCATCTATTTTTTATAACATCACAGTAAATTGGATCAATTTCAAGGCCATAGCATTTGCGTCCGGTTTGCTCGCAAGCAATCAGCGTACTGCCGCTGCCAAGGAATCCATCAAAAACAATCGTCCCCGGCACGGAACTATTTGTTATGCCTTTGATGCATAATTCAACTGGCTTCATTGTCGGGTGAAGTTTTGAATTAAGAGGGCGATTAATTTCCCAGACCTCTGTTTGAGTTCGGTCGTCACCAAAGCTGCTTTTTTCGAGCCAGCCATAGTAACATGGTTCATACATTCGCTGATATTTTGCCGGGGATAAAACCAGTTGCTGTTTTTTCCAGATAATCGTTGCCGACCAGTGGAAGCCCATCTCAATAAGCCACAGTCTCATTCTCATTCCCTCCGGCCCCGATGCTCCCCACATATAAATATCGCCGGTATTGAACTCACGAAATATTTCATACATCTTATGACAGAAGATGCTCCATTCATCGGTTGACATACAATCATTTTGAATTGATCTTATTTTATGACGGGGATTTTTTGATGAGCCGTAATCGACATTATATGGCGCATCGGTGAAAATCATACCTGACTTGTCGCCATTCATAAGCATGCTTACCTCCTGGCGGTTGGTACTATCGCCGCACAATAATCGGTGCTCACCTAAAATCCAAAGATCGCCGGGTTTTGTTATCGCCTCGGACGGCGGGGCGGGTACATCATCGGGATCGGTGAGACCATCCTGTATGCCGGGATCAAGAATTGTGGCAAGCTGGTCACTATCGAAACCAAGCAGTTCAAGATTAAAATCCATTGCTTGCAAATCTTTTAATTCGATAGGAAGTAGTTCATAATTCCATTCCGATATTGTAGCGGTCTGGTTGTCGGCGATTCTATATGCTCTTATCTGTCCTTCGGTTAAATCTTTGGCTACATGGACGGGGATCTTTTCTAACCCAAGTTTTTGTGCTGCCTTGTGGCGGGTGTGACCTACGATAATGATGTAATCTTTATCAACCACAACGGGTTGGCGAAATCCAAATTCCTTCAAACTTGCCATAACCGCCTCGACCGCCTTATCATTTATGCGGGGATTGTTTGCGTATGGCTTAATATCTTCAATACTGCGTAATTCTATTTTCATAATAAGTTCTTTCTAAAAAAAAATGTAGTTGGCGACCGAATGTCTTTTATATAGTGCCCGCTCCCGCTGCCATTTGTCTTGTTTTAAGTGGCGGAGGACCCGTGACTTATGTAATAGCGATATACCATAACGCTAAACAGTATACTTTTGCCCTATCATATAATGCCTCCAAATGGGCATTTGGTGGCATTATAAAATTTGTTGTTGTTTTCATTTTGCTAAAAACTCCGTTTCTACTTTCAAAATTGATAAATAACTTTTTATTCACATCCGCTCATCGCGCCACGTTGCCACAAGATGCATCGTTTTTTATTTTCAAGCACACCTCCACTTGTATATCAAACAACGCACCTGTGCCAACGTGTGCGGTCACAGCGTATCAGCGTTAGAGCAATCATCTATTGGCTCATTATTAAACACATTAAATGCATCATAGAGCTTTTGATCGAAGGTAAGTCCTTGGCCATATCTCTGACGCCTTATAGATATCTGCTTATATTGTCTGTTAGAGAGATTATGATTAAACCTCGCTTCGCCTTCTTTCGAGCATTTATGATTCTTGCCAAGCGGTTCACTACAGACAACGCATTTCCTTACGGCATTAGATGTAGTTTTAAGAAAATGCTCTAACATGATTAATTGCTCGGCTTTCATTAGTTCTTCTTTATTAATCTTGCTTCACCAATATTCTGATAAAGCTGTGTTTCAACTGATTTAACTTCCGGAACTGTTGATTGTGAAACTTGTTTCATAGTCAACTCAACACCTTGTTTGTGGGCTTCGTACTTTGCCTGTGCCTCGGCTGCTTTTTGAGCATTCTTTTTAGCTACCCCAGCTGCAAACGCCGCTGCGAGTCCAAGACCAATATCAATCAGAGGCGCATAGGGATTAAACGGCGTGCTTGCCGCGTTTGCTGCTCTTGCTCCCTGCAATACAGTTGTCAGGCCATCATCAGGATTTGTGTACTGCGCGTTTTTGATCGCTCCTGCGATAACCTGCGTCTTATCCTGAACTGCATTGATTGTGCTCTGGAGCTTTTCAACTTTCGCGATTGTGTTGCCATCGATAGCTCCGTTTTGTTTGAGCGTCTCCAATGTCGCCTGAGTCTGCTGCTGAAATTGATCCACCTGGCTACTTAGCTCGCTGGTCTGATCAGCTAAGCTTTGAAGATCGTAGGGTGTGATATTTATGCTTTCACATCCACCCAGCCATAACGATGCAACTGTGACTACGATAATTGCTAAAATCGCAATATCCCATTTCGTAATTTTTTCTAACCATTTCATTTCTGTACTCCTAAAAAAAAGTGTTTATTTAAATAAACTGGCACAATGCCAGCTGCACTGACTATGGGGAAAACCTATTGCCTCGCGCGCGCACGCGTAGCGCGCATGAAAAAAGCCCAAAAAAATGAATGTGAGGGTGTATATATGGAAATAGGTTAATAGGTATATATATTTTTTATAAATATATATATTTCCATATACTTGCGATTCAAACCTATTGCTTACCGGCATATACAATAGGTTAGCAATAAGTTGCAATAGGCTGAAAATGCCAAAAACAATAGGTGCAATAGGGCTATATAAAAAATCAATGGGTTTCATAGTTTCACCAACCTATAAAGTCGTTTTGGCGTTCCGCCAGTTGCCTCTTCTGCATATTCAATTTTGCGCTGATTTACTAACGTTTGCCTTACTTCCTCATGTTCGCGCTGTGACCATGGCAGTTTTCTATTGAGTTGCCAGAACGGCATCCATTCATTGCCTTTGCTTTTGTGCCACTGGCGAAGAACTCGAAGCAGTTTCTGGCAACTGGAATGGAAATCACTTTCACATACATATTGAGATGCCATATAAAGCATGCGTTCGGTAGTATATGTAACAAGGCTTGTTGCCCACTGAACCGCTGCCTCTGTGATAACAGGATTTATTGCGTTCTCACTACAGCTGTAAATCAGCGCAAGTCTTCTTGCTTTTTCAGCTGCTCTGCCCCATATAGCCATCGTGACAAGATCCGCTTGTTCCTGGGCCTTGTCGTACATGCTGTCAGCGGTTCTGCCAAAGGTCCGCTGCATCGCCTTGGCGGCTTCGCTGTGAGGTACACAAACAGCAACGGGATGGAAATTAGCAAAGTTGCCAGTGCCGGGTTTGAATTCAACCCAATATTTAGCCGCTCGAATAATCGATTCGGGAATTTCGCAAAATGTCGCTTCCTGCTCAGGTGCTCTTAGTCCTGCCTCAACAACCAGCATTCGTGCGAAAAAACCGTTGGTGAGCATCTTGCTTGATAGTGCCTGATAGTAATTTTCCGGGACTGCGGTTCCGTATATTGTCAGAGATGGCTGGTCAATAGTTCCACCATCCTTTTTGCCTGCCTTTAATCGTGTTGTATATATCGAATTTGAGGATGAGAACATCTTTAAAAGGATGTTCATAATCATATCGATTCGTGAATCTTTGCCTTTTGATGTCGCTGTAATAAGGGAATCTATTTCATCGGTCTGAAACAGCGATGCCGGGTGCATAAATAATTTATCTTCAATACCTTCACCGCTTGCAAAACCGTCAGCGGTTGTGGTGTCGTGCCCTAAGGTTTGCAGAATCCTGCTGTTAACTTTTCTGGGGTGATCTTTCCCGCAGCCGGGATATGCGAGATTTAAAATATATAAATTAGTGCGGTTATCATTATCGTCCCGGACCTTTCTGCCTGCCAAATGTGCCTGCTGGCCAAGTGCCCCAAAAAACGATAGTACAGGCTCCGGGTGCGGGGCGGTCTCCATCATAAAATCACGCAGTTGGTTTACAAATCCAGGCACATTTAATAATTCATGCGGCATCGGTCCCGGATCGGAAGCGGCAGGTTCGGTATCATAAGCGGTATCCTCACTTGTGATATTGGAAATATCAACTCCGCTTGTATCTTCACTTTTCCCGAAACCCTGCGTTGCCAGTGCCTTTGCAGCCTTGCTGTAATCACCATTATGTTCCAGCAGCGTATAAATCCCGAAAGGTGAATATGCCTTTTCACTTTCAAATGGATATGCATTTGTTGAAAATACATAAAATGTTCTATCCTTGATTGACGCCGACCAGCCAATGGATTTTCCGGGCCGCCGCCAACGCTCACTTTCTCCTGATTGGGCTAAAGCCCAGCCGTGTGAAACGAGAACAGCTTTAAAATCGCCGCCAGCGTTGTAATCATCACCGGGCCGAAGGGAATTATTAGAAATTGGTGCAGCAGGTTCAGGCTGCGGTTCCGGTATGAATTCATTTAGAGACCATGCGGCCTGTAGTAAAATATCACGCTGGTCAGTAGATAAAACAGGTATTGATGTAAACTCGCCCTGGATTAATTCATAACCCGCTGAGGGCGCACATAAAAATAATCCACCCTCGCCGCGAGTTTCAATAAGTGTAAGAATAATAAACCAGTTTCCATCCTTATCCCTGCGCGGTTTATATTTTTTACTGCAAACCTCAGCCTCATTCTCTGAGGGCAGGATAACCTTCTGCTGCGCAAGTTTCATATTACCGCATACCTCGTCCTGGCAGCGGTAAATTACATGCAAACCGCCTGACTGTGATCTTTCAATTACTATCCTTTCAATCAGGCCCGGTGACTGGCTTTGCACAAGATCGTACCATTTTTTGTATGCCTGGGCCTTCAGATCGAAATCTATCATTTCAAGATTGCCGGAGACTTTACCGGTTACAATACATACGCCAGTATTGCCATTGCCGAACCAGTTGTTTAATTCGCAGTCATACGGCAGGCGCTGCTGAAATTCTTTCCACCCTGATAATGCGGCAAATTTTAGCTGCACATTCGCCGGTAAAACGCAAAGACCTGCCTGGAGGTAAGCTAAAGAAGTTTCTCTAATGTTGGGCATAGTTTCTCCTGGTGCTAAAAGGGGATTTCATCATTGTTGTCATAAATATAATCAGGAACTTGCTTTTCAAATTGCCAATCTGAAACTTGCGGATCTTCGAATTGGTAGCTGACTATTCTTTCGAACTTCTCACCCGAAACTTTTTTTACCATTATTTTTACAGGCTCTTTTAATCTCCTATTTTGTGCAAAAAATACAGCGAGGTCAGATTGCTCCGGCACATCTTCATTGGATCTTTGTATCCACCATTTTTCTGCTATTTGACGAGCATAACCGCTATGTTCAAAACATATCCATTCAGGAATATATCTTTCCAGGCCAACCTTATATTGAACACGCATTGTTTTTGGCGCATCTTCATCAGCTTTTCTTTTTGTATGAACGTTATAAAGCACCTCTTGAACATCAAACTCTTCAACAGTTACTTCTCCCGAAAGAACGCTTTCAGAGCTTGCCTTGGTATCGTGCTTTGATTTTTCCGGCGGTGGGAAATCGTACCCGCATGATGGGCACTTGGAATATGCGGCATGAACAATTTCATTGCACTCAGGACATTCTTTCGCCGGGGCATCGCCACTACCTTTTGAAAATACTTTATTTATTTTCAAACAATCAATCGGCCCATGGCGGAGAATATTGCCTCCAAAATCGAGAACCAGGCAATCTTCTTTGCCATCACAAATCCTGCTTCCTCTCCCGACCATTTGAACATAAAGCCCTGTACTCATGGTTGGACGCAGCATTGCAATACAATCGATGTTGGGGGCATCAAAGCCTGTGGTTAAAACATTTACATTGCATAAGTATTTCAGTGCGCCGCTTTGAAAATCATCAATCATCTTTCTCCGCCAGCCATCGGGACTATCACCTGAAACAAATCCACATTCAATGTTGTGCTCTTGCTGCAATATTTTTTGAATGTGCTTGCCGTGAGCTACACCTGTTGCAAAAATAAGAACCGCTTTCCGATCCTGGGTATATTCGAGTATTTCAGAACACGCGGTTTTTACTCGTGCATCCGTATCCATAAGATCCTGCATTTCAGCTGCTATAAATTCTCCCGCTCGAATATGCAGACTGCTTGTATCAACCTTGGTCTTTGAAGCTTTGCTGCGCAAAGGGCATAGAAACCCGTCACGAATTAATTCTTTAATTCCTACTTCGTAGCAGATTTCATTCAGGATTTTATCTGGCCCGCATATCATTCCGCTTTCTGTGCGGTATGGTGTGGCAGTACAGCCTATTAGTCTGATATTCGGATTCATGATTTTCGCATCGCTGAGGAATGATAAATACATACCATCACCGTTCGTAGAAATTAGATGCGATTCGTCTATTATGATTAAATCAAATGGCTCAAAATCAAATGCCTTTTTATATATAGATTGAATCGAAGCTGCTATCACAGGCTGGTGCATATCTTTCTGCTTTAAGCCCGCAGAATAAATTCCGACAAAATTATCGCCGAGAAAATGTTTTATTTTTCCGGCATTTTGTTCGATAAGTTCCTGCACGTGCGCAAGAACAACTACCCGGCCTTTCCATAATGAAACCGCATCACTACATATTTGGGCAAGGACTACGCTTTTGCCCGAACCTGTCGGCAATACAATGCAGCTGTTACCATCGCGTTCTTTTAAATATTTATAACAGGCTTCAACAGCCTGTTTTTGATATCCCCGGAGCTCTATCATTGATCTTCCTTATCGTTACTATTGTTTTGCCATACTTGACCGGATCTTTCATAACGGTAGTCAGATGTTTAATCTGGCAATCGTTATAAAAGGCCATGCCTTTTTCCAATGCATCAAGAAGCGGTTTTTGAATATTGTCGATATCGCGTTTTCGTTTATCCGGTGGGTATGCCCGGACCTTCATTGCGAGCATACCCATCATCGGAGTTACCTTTGCCGCCATAAGGGCATTGCAAACACGATTCCGAAATATCATGCCTTCATGCCCTATAAACGTTCTGTTTCCACGCCGCTTGAAATAATGATTAATACTTGGCGGATATGGCAGCGTTATTGTCAGCGTTTCCAGGGTGCGACACCTCTGGCAGCTGGACTGCTGTTTTGAACAGCAGCAGTTTCTTTAGCTGAATAACCGCGTATTTCATTGACCAATTCGTTTGTGTCACTTCGTTTTTTTAGTTTGACATTGATCATCAGCGGGAGGTTGTGCAATTCGGCACTGTCACGAGGCGTCATCACGCCGATCGATTTACATATTGCAGCCAACTGCCCCCGTGAAATCTTGGAGGTAGTTTCGTTTGGATGATCAAGGTTGAGCCTGGCCCATAAAAGCCTGTTCTTGTACTCACCCTCGATGACCTGAAATGTTAGTTCCAGATAATTGCCGCTGTTATTCTTTGTCGGTTTAAATTCCGAATTGGTTATAACAGCCAGATATTTTGCCGCCGGGATCGGATCAAAATCAGCTGCCGGTTCTACGTTGTTTGCGTTAAAGCCATTTAAATTTGCCATGTTAGTGATTTTCCTTTTCTGATAAATTGGTTGTAGTTAATGAACCGATGAATGCATCCCACGATAGAGGAAGTTCATACGGTAGGTTATAGCGATTCTTTGCGATACATGATGGTCCGCCAACGGTGCGGATTATTCTCTCGCCGCCATCTTTGCCAATGCCAACTGCGATAGTCCGTTCTCGTCCGAAACCGATATCTTCGCTTTCGGTACGGAACTTTCGAGCGGCAAACAGTACTGCATCGCTCCATTCTGTAAGCAGGGCGGTAGCATGTTTATGAAGTCTTGGTGCGAAGCGGTCGTACGAAGATGATTCAGGGTCTTCGAATCTTTCGACCTTGGCATGTGAAATCAATATCACAGCCATATTCCGCTGCGTGCGAAGAGTATCAATCGTGTCAATGACCTGACGCCAAAAGCCCAGGGCAGCGATATAGCCTTTACCGTAGCCGCCGTCGACTTTTTCGATAGTAGATGAGTGAGATAGCTGGCATAGCTCATCCCAGATAAGCTGCTCAAGCCAATCGCAGCTGTCAATTACGACGCTTTGATAGTCATGCGGCTGGTCAATTAGTGCGGACAAATAGTTTTCAACATCTGTATATTTTTTTGCCACTGGAAATGATGCACAATCAATTTCTGCCAGGCCATCCTCGGTCGGAATAAAGATTGGATTTGGTGCCTCGGATGCAAATGTTGATTTGCCGATTCCTTCTGTACCGTAAAGTAATATTCGCGGTGGTGATTGGCGTTTGCCTGTTCGTATGGTTTCAAATACATTCATAAAAATGACCTTTCGTATTAAAAATTAGTTTTTATCTCTTTTGCGTATTCATATAGATGCCGCCTTTGGCTTGTCATCTCGAAGGATTTTTGCGCGAAGAAGGATTGCTTTGGCGCTGTCAGCCTCCCGCTGATGCTGCGATGCTCTTTTAGTTTTCTTAATTTTTAGCCGCTGTGAAAAAACTTTCTGGTGGTAATCAATATTTTTCTCTGTTAATGCAATTAAGAACGTTTCTATGCAATCGATAGTGGTAAATGTTTGGACTCCAACGCTTTTATATTCCAGGTAAATACCGCCAAGCCCGCGATGGCACCATCGCCATACAGTGGAGTTATCAACTTTGAGCCGTTTTGCCGCTTCGCTCAAACAGATAATTTCTTCAGTTTTCCAATCAATCGCCATCGTTATAAACCTTTCAACGAGGGCCATTTTGCCATAAAAGAAAAACGCTTGGGTCTGATTAAGAGCCAATTAAGGGCTGATTAAGGGCTGATTTTGCGAGGGTTGATGTGAGTTTTTATGGCAAATTTTGGTTAAGGGCTGATTAAGAGCCAATTTTGCATGCTAAGGTCTGGTTAAGGGCTGATTTTGAAAAACTTTTGTTTTTAGGTATGAGTTTTGCTATGAGGATAAAAAATAAATAAATCTGATGACAGAGAATCTCTGTGTTAAATCTGATTCTGGTATTGAAATTATAAATTGTCAGCGGTTAAAATGCCTTTGTCGGTAAGAGCCCATCCTTTGCGTTTAGCATTTTCTGGTTTATAGACCATCCCCATGGATTCAAGACGTTTGAGGCTTTGCAGCACGGCATATTTTTGATGACCGGCAGCTATTATGATATCTACTTTGAGCATGGATTTTTGGGGATTGCTGTTCATCGCCATCAGAATATTCGTATCTGTATTAGTTAAAGTCTGACAATTGGCGAGTGAATCAGTATATTGTTCAATTTGTGTGTGCGGATGTTCAATGCTTTTTTGTGATCCCTTTTTCAATTCAAGTTCTAAACGAGCCAGCAACGTATCAAAAATCGATTTTATCGAATGAATCAGTAGATCTTCTTCTACAGCAATAATTTTCTTTATATGAATGCCAAAATACCTTTTGCTTTTGCGAAATTCCTCTATTGTTTCAGTATCAAATCCATGAAAAAGGTTTTCAATATCGTGGGCACCTATTACAAGTGGAATTTTAAATTTGTTGCATAGTTTGATAATGAGAGACCAAAAATAATTAGCATTTTCAATTAGTTGGGTTTGCTTTGTGTAAGTATTGCTTATCTGCTCGAACCTGTGATCATATAGGTATGAGAAAAGCTCATGGATGTTTTTAAAATCTTCATACTCAGATTGTATGCCTGTTGCTATACCTATCGCCCGATCTTCCATTTTCCTTTGCTCCATATTGACGAACTATAGACAGAGTTTCAGACTGATAACGTATCCGCTACGTTTAACACTTAATGGGAATCTGCCTATTAAAAAATAAAATTAAACTTTAGACATCGAAACATTAATGCAAAAAATTAGTTTTTATAATTCTGGGGCTTAGGTTTGACATGCCAACAAATGGCCTAGGTCGGTTCGACCCTCACTTCACTGTACTTAATAGAAAATATACCATTTTTTGTAATTTCTTGCAAGAGCAAGGTCCAATAAAATATTAGTAATTTAAACAAATAACAGGAAATCTGATAGAAAACGCATAAAAAACTTTTTTTGACGAATGAACTCTACTCCAAATAAAGTACTAAATTTGATGAAGCTGTGAATTTAACATTTTCCTACAACTTATAATCATTTTGGAATCTATATGCCGGGCATGTGAACAAATATATAAAATAGGTATGTTGTGGATTGACATCAGGTCGGGATTAGTTACACTGGCGGCGATCCACTTTAAATCTAATGGCGTGTTGTGGATTGACATCAGGTCGGGATTAGTTACACTCAAGTTTCTTCATAGGCCTTTTGGCCGTCCGTTGTGGATTGACATCAGGTCGGGATTAGTTACACTATCGCAACGAACTTAGCGACTATGAAACCTGTTGTGGATTGACATCAGGTCGGGATTAGTTACACTTCGCTTGTATCTTCGCTGATAAGTTCGGGTGTTGTGGATTGACATCAGGTCGGGATTAGTTACACTACATTTCGACCAACAGAGTGTAGGTCATATGTTGTGGATTGACATCAGGTCGGGATTAGTTACACTCCTGAACCAAAAGCCCAATCATCGCTATCAGTTGTGGATTGACATCAGGTCGGGATTAGTTACACTAAGCCTATCGACTCTAGCGCAGATACCTATGTTGTGGATTGACATCAGGTCGGGATTAGTTACACTCATACAGAAAATGGCAGACGGTGACGAACTGTTGTGGATTGACATCAGGTCGGGATTAGTTACACTTTTATTAGTAATTGAGAAGCAATGCCTGATGTTGTGGATTGACATCAGGTCGGGATTAGTTACACTCGGGACTTTAACCGCAATCCATAAAGCTATGTTGTGGATTGACATCAGGTCGGGATTAGTTACACTATAATCGCAAAACTGAAACTGGATTGTATGGTTGTGGATTGACATCAGGTCGGGATTAGTTACACTTTTCCCATTTTCGTTGCGTGCCTACCTGATGTTGTGGATTGACATCAGGTCGGGATTAGTTACACTTTGTACCCACTACTCTTTATAAAGCCGCCCGTTGTGGATTGACATCAGGTCGGGATTAGTTACACTTTGTTGTAATAATCCTCAGTGCATCGGCATGTTGTGGATTGACATCAGGTCGGGATTAGTTACACTTAAAATCGTCGCTATTAATAGAACATTCTTGTTGTGGATTGACATCAGGTCGGGATTAGTTACACTCTGGCCGTGCAAGGAAGATACAATCGAGATGTTGTGGATTGACATCAGGTCGGGATTAGTTACACTTCTGCCAGCCCTGGGCCTCGCATATCGCAAGTTGTGGATTGACATCAGGTCGGGATTAGTTACACTAAACGCCATAATTGCACCTCTAAAAAAATTGTTGTGGATTGACATCAGGTCGGGATTAGTTACACTTAAAGTTGTTTCAGGATGTCTATGCTTTAAGTTGTGGATTGACATCAGGTCGGGATTAGTTACACTAATTTTCAGCAACTGAATAATCAAATTGATGTTGTGGATTGACATCAGGTCGGGATTAGTTACACTGAGAAACGAAAGTTACACCAGGCAAAAGCTGTTGTGGATTGACATCAGGTCGGGATTAGTTACACTTACAAAGCAGCAGCGCAAAGGAAAAATGCTGTTGTGGATTGACATCAGGTCGGGATTAGTTACACTAAGAAATGAAAGGTTAAACATCATGTTCGTGTTGTGGATTGACATCAGGTCGGGATTAGTTACACTATAGAGCTGAAGGCATGGCTCGACGCCCACGTTGTGGATTGACATCAGGTCGGGATTAGTTACACTGAGATATGAACAAGTACCGCCGCACACATTGTTGTGGATTGACATCAGGTCGGGATTAGTTACACTGGCCAACGTGCGGACAACGCCAGGAATTATGTTGTGGATTGACATCAGGTCGGGATTAGTTACACTGGACAGGAAGCGTATCGCCAAGGTCTTATGTTGTGGATTGACATCAGGTCGGGATTAGTTACACTAGGCACAAAATTATATCGGCAATCGCCAACGTTGTGGATTGACATCAGGTCGGGATTAGTTACACTCATAAAGAAAATACCCGATCAGGCAATCAGTTGTGGATTGACATCAGGTCGGGATTAGTTACACTCCGTGTCGTCAGTTACGAGCCATCCTGTGGTTGTGGATTGACATCAGGTCGGGATTAGTTACACTACCTTTTCCGTTACCTGCTGTCGAAAAAGGACTTGCGTCAAAATGACTCTAAAATAATTCGAGTTGTTTTGGCGCAGGCGGTGCCGGTTTTCGCATTTTTCCCCAGAAAATCCGCATCCTCTCAAACTGTTTGTCAGTGAGAGTAACCAGCCGGACTTCGCCGTCCGGCGGCAAAAAATTCTGTATTCTGCGATAATGTACATCTGCGTTTTCCTCACTTGCACAGTGCCTTGCATACACCGAGTATTGTATCATCGCAAAGCCATCTTTCAAAAGATTTTTACGAAAATGCGTATAATCTTTTCGTGCCTTTTCCGTATCCGTCGGCAAATCAAACATCGCAAATATCCACACCGCTCTATATCCGCTTATTATCATTTTTATATATCTCTGTGAACTATGTGGCAAAGATATAATCTATAACTCTGTGGCTCACAATTTTGGTAAATCTATTTCCTTTTGCTCTCCGCAAAAACATCTCACCAGTGATGCTGCCATCCTATGCAGCCCGACCATTAGCGGCCCCTTATAATCTGAAATCTCAACTTCTTCATATAATGTTTCAAGCAATTTTGCTTTTATTCCCTGCGTCAATTCCTCCCACTCTCCGCCTGCAACAATTTCTTTAACTTTTATTTCTACATATCCTCTGAACGGCTCGACCAAATCGTCGGCAAGACAAAACGCATTGTATTTATTTTTATGATGAAGCCCGACCGATGGCAAAAGCCCTGCGCTGCAAATCGCTCTCGCAACTGCCGCTCGCATTATCATATATCCGTAATTTAATAAATTATTCGGCGGCTGTCCTTCTGCGTTCCTTTTAAAATCAATTCCTTGGACATACGCCCCCCAAAATATTTTACTCGCCCGCGCTTCTATATTCGATGGATCGCCGCTTCGAACCTGGCTAAATAATTCCATCAATGCTTTATGAATCGTTGTGTTATCTCTGACAATTTTTGCCTGATGCCTGATTTTGGCACGTATTATTTGCTGCCATAATTTTTTTCTAACCGGCTCTTTTACTTTTATTTGTTGCAAACATCGCTGCGTTTGAATTGTATTGTTTTCAATCGGCAGCAAACATCCGCTCGGCAAATGGTCATTCCCGCAAAGCACAACTGCTGCGCCATTTTTTAATAATTCCGTAAATACACTATGCGTATAAACTGTCGCCTGGTTATCAACAAGTAGTATGCCAATATCCTCGCAGGGTATAGAGTTCTCGCCATCCTCTCGCTTGAGTATCAATTGCCCATATCGTATAGATAAAGCAGTCCTTTGCCGCGATATCTCAATTATCTTTTTGATCAATTTTAATCTCTAATCAGTTCTCTGACTTCTCCAAGCGGACTAATTTTAACTTTGTACGGCACAGAACCTGGAGCAACTCCTAACTTTTGCAATTTTTGTGGTGTTAAATCAATATCCTCACGGATAGGCACATTTTTCTTTTTGGTGCTTGCCGGATTAGCATCTGTATGTTTTGTAAAATGGATAGTCCCCGTAGAATCAATTTTGAACACAACAAAGTAGTTAGCGTTTTGTGTTGCAGGATGTCTCATGCTAACAACTTCACCCTTTGCAAGAGACATAATGAATCTACCACTTTCGGTATCATTCCTATCAACTATTGTTTTTTTGTCAACTCTTGCTCGCTTGGCAGCATCAAAATTAGTAATAACGTCCCCATTCCATTGTCCTTTTATACTTTCTCTGATTTCTATGTGATGATTATTTTGTGTCTGATAAACTCGTAATGATTTCCTATCTTCGCATTTTACAAATTCGCCAGTTTCATAATCAAAACTTTTTCTCGGAATTTCCACAACTTCATTTAATTTCCAAAGCACTCGCACTTTTCGTATAGGTGTACCATTTATGACTAAACCATTTTCCTGAATATATTTTTTTGCTTCTTTCATTTCCGAAAAATTATTGTCTTTGAGCCAATCACAGATTTTATCTCTCAAGTCAATATCTCGTATAATACCAGATTTTGCAGGCGGAACTTCCTCCAAAGCCAGCATCTTTTTCTTTATTTCTTTTTTGTTGGCCATTGCAGACTTGTATTCTTCTTTTAAGCTATGCCAATCATTGGGCATTCTCAAATGACCTTGCTCTATTTTTATAACCGGAATGCTTTTTATATACATCCCATCTTTTAAAACTAAATTTCCATTTTCATCCCTTTTTAATTCGCCCTTTTTAATTCCTTTTTTCTCATTATCCTTTTGATACCTGTCATAAATAATTGCTGGCCCATAAATCGAATCTTTATGTAAATAGCCAGTAATTTTCCGATTATATGCCCTGTGTGAAACATTCAGTTTTTTATATTCATCTGCAACCTGCTGGCTAAATCCCTCCCATGGCTCTGCAATGGTTTTCCATTGTGGTTTTATGTTTTTATTTTCTTTTTGTTTTTCAAAATCAATGAAAGATTCTTTAATTTTCTGAAAGAATAAAGGAGCTAACGCAATCACAACGGCATCCACAGCATGATGTCTGTGGTCGCCTCGAAATTTCTTGCCTTTCTCACTGCGATTACCTTCTTCATCGAAAAACAATCCCCAATCCCGCCGAAGTATGCCTGTATAATCACCGTTTGAGGCAAAAACGTATCTTTTATTTCTATCTTGACTGCCGTACAAAACTTTATTTATCCAATCAGTTGTTTGCGTTGCGGCATAGGCACTTGAACTAAGTTGTTCTTCTGTAAAACCTTCTTTTGGTGTTCTGCGATGAAGGTTTGTCCACTTTGCTTTATCCGACATGTCAACATTATCTTTTGTTATATAATTATCCTGTTCATCTTTTAAATGTTTAAATCTTTGTTCTAATCTTCCAAATTCTTCTTCGGTCAACCAATCAATTGGTGTTCTATCTTTTTTACCTTGGTTAGTTGTGGAATAACACAAAACTAAATTGCTCATACCGTTATTCCCGCCTTTACTTCTTGGGATTATATGATCCATTTCTAATCCTTCGCCAGTTTTGGCTTGCTCTTCTGTTATAGATTTTCCAGAATATGCACAGGAATATGGTTTGTCTTCAATTACTCCTGAATAAGCGCAAACATATCGTTGTTGTCTGCATAACCTTATACGCTTAATAGCCGCCTCTTTTTGTGTACTTGTAATAGTCCCATCATTCAGATTATGCTTTTCAATTATTTCCTTAGTAAGTGCGTCTATTGCTTTGTTGATTTGCATTTTTTTGGCAATAACTTTTTCACTTTGTCTTGTCTTTCTGGATAGCTCGATTATGACGCGGTCTGGTTTATCAAATTGCTTGATATGCGCCATCAAATGTTTTCGAACTTCATGAATACTTTTTCTTACAACAGGATTGGAAATCCCGTCTGATACCGGCGGCAGCATATCAGGATGCTTCTTCAGGAAATGCCTTATTTTTTTATCAACTGCTATTTCTTTTGTGGAATATCGTTTTCTTTTTAAATTATTTGCATCATTTGTTGCATCTTCAGCATACATATTTCTTGCTTCAGTTACGCTCCACCCGTCCCGCAAGTAAGGCAGCAGGTTTTTAATCGCTTTGCGTGAAAGATTCACTCTGGTGTCTTTCTTGGGACGTTTCTTCCAGACATTTATAAATTTTCCTGTCTGTGCATCGTCTAAATTCCACCATTTTTTACAGCCTGCTACAAGTTTTTGTTCATCTTCCTCCTCGTTTGGTTCAAATTTTAAAATAGCGTTATTGACCGAATCTTTTACATTCTGGTTAAAGGATTTCCATACATTTTCACCAAAGCTATCATGCACTATTTGCGAATAAAACCAATCGCCGTTTACTGTGAATTTATCACCATCAGTATTGAGCGTATAAAGCGCTTTGTTTTCACCTTTATTTATTCCGAGAGCAGTTCTTACTGTACTTTCTGAAACTGTCTTCTGTTTTCTTGCAGCGGTTATAACTTTTTCTCTTTCTGGTGTATCTAATTTCCTTGTTTCTTGTCCTGGTGGAGTAATGCGAATATTATTAACACTGGTAAGAACAAGAAATTCCTGTGCATACATATCCGCCTTTGGGCATTTTTCGTCGGTCGGCTCTAATTCGCACCTGCCAAGTGTTCCCAAATTCCAATATGCTTTTCTCTGACTGAATAATACGCCTTGACATCTCCATATATCGGTCTTTTGCTTATTATAAATTTCTTTTTGAGCATCTGGCAGATTTAGCTGCCTTGCAAGTTCACCATTGAAACTTTTTTGTTTTGCCCATATTTTCAAAAACTCATCAAGTATCATATGTCTGTCGGCAACAAATTCCATTTCCTTGTCGCCTAAAGCATTATTTCTGTTTTTTACTCTGTTGTTCCTTTTTTTATTATTTGCTGTATCTGTTTTTCTTGCTTCGTATTCTATGGCAATAAGTTTACCGAAAGTTTCAGCATCTTTTTCTTTCATTTTTCGTTTGGTATATTCAACTGTCCCCGGCACTTCTGACAAATCCTTTTTCTTCTTCTTTGTGTCTCCAGTTTCCTCTGGTTCTTCATCAAACCACCATGCTCCTCGTTTTTGTGCGAAATGGAGTAATACCCTGCCAAATTCATACTCAGTTAATTCTTTTTCTATAGCATTTTTTCTCAAAATCCACGGATTGAGATTATACCACTCTTGTAGTTCAGTTTTTTCTGTCGGAATCCACTTTTTCTTGATTAAATATTGGCGAAGATTTCTTTTCAGCATAGACCGTCTACAAATAGACTTTCTTTGCTGTCGGTTTTTACGTCTATCCTGATTTTTTGGAGCGCCTCTTTTATCTTCTGATTCTTCAACTCCCGCCGGAAATACACCAACACCCATTTTTATTATTTTTTTATCGGTATCTATCCACGCTGAGCCGACTGAATTCGTCCCTAAGTCCAATCCTAATAATTTCATTAAATCCTCCTAATTCAAAAATTTCTCTTGCAATGTTTACATTAGTTGTTTTATAATGGCATCAGTGTAATTAATCTCGGCCTCGTTTTTTCACAACAAGAAAAATTCGCAGGCACCGCCGAAAGGCGACCGCTGCAGCTCGTGCAACCCACGGTTCTGCGGCTTTTTTTTTAATTAGTTCCACCCGAAATTTTACCTCCTGTAAAAAGATTATTAATCTGTATAACGAATATATAAATGCTACCATAAACTACCCATCTTGTCCATAAAATTAAAGTTTTTTCGGTATAACGGCAATTATTACATTGCACCCCCTTTATGTCAGCAATGGGCGTAATTTTTTTTCACGTTCGATTCAATATCAATACTTTAATTCGAAAATCAACAAGCTATCCAACTCTGACCACTGCCTCCATCGCTTTCTGCTGATCCATTTCCGCATATACCTCCGTAATAACCGCCGACCTGTGCCCCAATATTATCCTGGCAGTATCAATGCCAAACTCTTTACGCAAAAATGTCGCAGCATTATGCCGCAATTGATGAGGATGCCAATGGAACTGTTTGTGCCAAGCTTTTAATTCGGCTTTTTCCTTTTTCGTCAGCCGTTTACGCCATTGCTTTTTCGTTTCATCATCCCGCTGCCGTAAATGGTCTGGCGCGGGGAATGCCAGCTCAATAGCTCGCGTTACGGCCTTGCGATATGCTGCCACGTTGTAACAATCTCCGGTTTTCCATTTTGGCTCATCTTTTCTACGTGCCCCAGGCACGTTTCCGCACGATAATGGAGTTTTGCGGTTTTGATGGAGCTTGGTCAACCTTTCTGCATGTGCATCAGTAGGAGCGAAACAATAAGCCTGCGGATCTCGGAATAAAAACGGTACTAGGATTTCCTGAGCTTTAGGGCCAAAATATATTTTACGATTATGACCATGATGTGCGGTTTTATGGTCAGCAGGGGAGTAAACCCATATTCTTCCACTGCGTTCAATATCACATGGCCGCAACGTTAATATTTCAGTTGGCCGGGAAGCTGTAAGAAGTTGCAATTGTATGATTGCCCAGATATGACGACTTACATGTGGTTTAGTCGCATCAATATGTTCCTGTGGAACAGGTTTGGTCGGATCTGTTTCATGTGCTTCGCTGCGGCCTTTACGAAGTCCAGCAACTGTTATAAGTGCATGATATACCGAGCTTGGAACCAGCTCTTGCGAAACAGCCCATTTAAAAACCATCTTGACTCGACTTAGCGAGCGATTGACGTTATTTCGGCACCAGCCAATTTTAACCATATTCTGCTGAACCGCTCGCAAGCATCGTGGACCAAAATCACAAGCAGGGGTGTTTCCATATAACTGCATTAGGGGCCGAAGTGCATATCGCAAGCTATCCAATTCAGATGTAGGTTGACCATCCGGGCTGCGGTAATAACCTTCGGCGTATACCCAGAACCGAGCAATGACTTGATCGATGGTAATCTGGTTTGCAGCAGAAGATTGTCTTCCATTCGATAACCATTCAGCAATTACTCTATTGTAATTTTGTTCTGCCTCCGGGCTGCCGTTAGCACCAACAAAAAATGATGTGCCATTAAGAACAACATAAGCCCGACCTGATGCTTTGTGGAAACGTAACTTTGGAATGAAACTGTTTTTGTTTTTTTGTGAAATTTTCACGGTTTACTCCTTTTAAAAAAGTAATTGACTGCTTTTTCAACAAGAGTTACAACCGCGCTGCCGCATGGCAGGTATTCATAAGTACCGAATTCAGCGTAACTTAGCCCAATGGAGCCAACAGGAGTCGAACCTGCGGCCTCTTGCATGCCATGCAAGCGCTCTCCCAACTGAGCTATGGCCCCGTATCGAAACCATATTATCACAAAAAAAATCTTTTTGCAAGTTCAGAAATTGTGATTTTTTGGAATTTTAAGTGCTTAATGGGTGGATAATTACTGCGGCTTGTCCCGGGCGAGTTTTTAACTGCTTCACTCTGCTACTGTTTTTTAAGAAACTCTTCTACGTCTTTACGGTTAGGAATTGACTGCTGTGCACCTTTTGCGGTTACTGTAAGAGCACCTGCGGCGCAGGCAAACTGGACAGCTTGTTCAATGGAACCTGTTTCAATAAAACTCAAAGTCATAGCTGCCGTGAAACAATCACCCGCTGCGGTAGTATCAATTGGTTTAACTTTAAAAGCAGGGATGTGCTTAAGGTTTCCAGAAGCGCTTGCGATAAGAGCGCCTTCACTGCCAAGTTTCATCACTATCTGTTTTGCACCTTTTGAAAAAATAAAGTCACATGATTTTTTGATGTCGTTATCTGTTTTGACAGGAATTCCTGTAATCATCTCAGTTTCACTTTTATTGGGGCTGAAAATATCAACCCGGAAAAGGTCGTCTGGTATGCCGTCGGCCGGAACAGGAGTTGGGTCTAAAATAGTTAATTTATTATGTTTTTTCGCGAGCTGAATTGCTCGTTTTATAGTATCGATTGGGACCTCTAATTGCATCATAACCGCATCAGCAGAAGCGATATTATCTTCTATATCATCAACATCCTGCGGGCTAAGCCTGTCATTTGCACCGCCGGCAATCGTAATCGAGTTTTCACCATCAGCGGCAACGGTAATTACAGCGATTCCGCTGCAGCAGTCTTTTGTTGTTTTTACGCAGCTTGTATCAACACCGTATTTTTTAAGAGCAGAGGCTAATTCGCTGCCGTAGCCGTCGTCTCCTGTGCGTGCGAGAAATATCGATTTGCCTCCGAGTTTCGCAATTGCAACAGCCTGGTTCGCTCCTTTGCCTCCCGGGTTGGTATAAAAATTGTCCGCTTTGATTGTCTCGCCGGGTACAGGCATTCGCTTGGAGTGTAAGACCAAATCCATATTAACCGAACCGACAGTGATAATTTTTGCCATTTTGTTACTCGTAAAAAAGTTAAAATAAAAATAAATATTTTGAACATTATACGAGTTCTTATTTATTCTTCAATCTTTTAAGATTAACAGTTTTTTATGCTATTTCCCAAAAACAATTTGTGAAAAAGTGAGTATCAATGCCGCTATACACGCAGCAAACAAGCTCCACCAGAGAATTACGCTTTTATACCATTTATCGCCAAGCTCGCCGAAAATATTCATCTTTTTCCAGTTCAAAGTCAAATTATCGCTGACCTGCTCAGGTTTTGGCGGGGCGGTGACAAGAGAAACCGTTAAACATACGATTACGCTGAATAGCCAGCTCAGTAATGCCTGATTTCCAAAAGGAACTACTAAATCATAAATTGCTGCTCCCAGAAGGTTGGGACATAGAGCGAGATAAACTTTCAAAAGAATACCAAATGCAAATCCGCTGAAAACTGCCGCAGTCGCACCTTTGGAATTAATTCTATTATAAAGTATTCCGAGCAGAAAAATAGCGGCAAACGGCGGGGCAAAAAACGCGTAGAGTATCTGGATGTACATAAATAATCCGAGCTGCATTTTCGATATAATACCTGCCATAAGAATTGAAATAATAATAATCGAAATTGAAGAAATTATTCCAATTGTAACGAGTTTTTTCTCGGAGGCTTTTTTGTTTATCATTCTTTTGTAAATATCGAGGGTTACAATTGTGGCTGTGGAATTCAAAACTGCATTGACAGTGGATTGAATTGCGCCGAATAACGCGGCAAGGAATAATCCTCTTAAGCCTATGGGCACAACCATTTGAAGCATACGAACATAGCTCTGGTCTGCCGCAGGGCGAATCTCTTCCCATGGTTTGAGCATTATTTCAGGGGAAACCGCAAATAGTATCAAGCCCGGTACAACGACAATAACAGGCATAAGAATTTTCATATAACCTGCGAAAACGATTCCCATTCTCGCATGATACATATTTTTCGCACCGAATACTCGCTGAATCATAAATTGATTTAGAACGGTGTACCAGATGCCGATTGCAAGAAAGCCGTAAATCAAACTCGGCCACGGAACAACGATATGAGTTGCAGGCTGAATTACAGACAAACGGTTATAAGTATCCGAAGCGGCCATATTGCGGGCATTTTGCGAAACGGCTTGTGCCCATACTCCTGAATTTGCTTTGTTTGCTTCTATCATTGTCTGCCAGCCTTTGACTAAGGAATGTTCATCTCCGGAAAGCATATATAAGCCGAGGATGGCAACCATAATTCCGCCAAAAATCATAATAATCAGCGTAAACAAATCCATCCACGCGACTGATTTTAATCCGCCGTATATTGCCCATGTCCCGGTAACAGCGCCGAGAGCGATAATCGCGATTTCGATTCGCCAGCCGAAAAGAGTTTGCAGGGCAACGCCGCCGCCATACAGAACTGCCGCCAAAAACGCGAATACATTCGATACTACACTCAGGCAAGCGAAGAACTGACGCAAAATTATATTGAAACGTTTTTCAAGAAATTCGGGAATTGTAAATACTCGTGTTGCCAGAAGAAAAGGAATGAAAAGCCAGATTAGAACGGAAAAAGAATTAATGTTTCCCCACTCGTACATTGCAACCGATATTCCGAAAATATAAGTAGCACCAATCATACCAATGAAATGTTCCGTGCTGATATTAGCGGCAATGTACGAAGCGCCGATGACATACCACGGCAGAGACCTGCCGGCGAGAAAATAATCTTCGCTGTCTGATTTGGTTTTTCTGCCAGCCCAAAAACCTATTCCGCATACAATCAGCAGATATGTACCAAATGCGAGATAATCCAGAAAGTGTAACTGAAAATTATTCACTGCTGACAACATCTTATACCTTTCAAAAGTCCGTTTTTAATCCCAGATAAAAGGCTGCATTAACTGTAAAATTTCAACTTGAATCGCAGGTTCTGTATAGCTCATACAGTATCTAAAAAATTCGGGATTTTCGCTGTTTAGCTCCATCAAATCATAATGATGAGGAATCGCGAATTTTGGTTTTACTTTTGCCGCAAGTCGCGCTGCTTTTTCAGCGTTCATATTCCCCCATTTGCCGTTAATGCAGAACAGGCCAACTTCGGCATTAGGCGCTGCATCCAAAAGCAAGTCAGATAAATCAGTGTCCGAGGTGTGATAGAAAGAACGGCCGTTAGGAAATTTTACAAAATAGCCGCACGTATCGATAACTTTCGGCTCATTCGGAATTGTATAAACACCTTCGATGGAAATTGAATCTATGTTCCTGGATTGGCCTGAATCTATGGTTATAATATTATCTTTGTTTATTCCGAGCTGCATAAGTTTTTGACTTGCCAGTCGTGGAGCGATAAACTTCGTTGTTTGTTTATGCTTGTATTCGGAAATTGTTTCAGGGTCGAGATGGTCGAGGTGGTCGTGCGTTACTATAAAAAAATCAACCTTCAAATCCGATGGCTTTATCGGAGGAGGATACTTCCTTGTCAACTTGGGAGATTTCTTTGCGACTGAATCGCTCAAATATGGATCAATCGCGATAATCTTATCGCAGCACTTGCAGATAAAACCAGATTGCCCGATAAGCCATAAAGCGGCCTGTGATGTTTTTAATTGTAAATTGTTTATTGAGTGCATAAAAGCCCAAATCTTATGGAATCAGGATCGCTTTAAAAACGTTCTTTTTATTTTTCTTCAGTTCGCTTATGGCGTTATTTACTTTTGCAAGCGGAACTTTAATATCAGCAAGCAAAGCCATATCTAATTTTTTCTCAGCCATTAATTGCAGACATTTATCAAAACAATTAAGCGACCTGCACGAACCAAGTATATTTAATTCGTTCATATTCACAATTGCGACATCCAGTATTTCCGGTCTCCAGATATAGCTGAACAGTATGAGCGTTCCTCTCGGCTTCAATGCTTTGATACCGATATTTGGAGCCGCACCCGAACTCGTAGCTTCAATGACAAGGTCAACACCGATTTTGCCCGTAACTTTATCAATTATATCACTAAGATTTTCTTTATGTGTGTTGCAGGTTATCGCGTCGGTTTTCTCGGCAATTCTTTCGAGTCTTTCATCGTAATGGCCGGACACGATTATGTTTTTTGCGCCGAAAATTTTCGCAAACATCGCGTGAATAAAACCGAAAACCCCATCGCCGAGGATAAGCACATCCCAGCCCGGCTGGAATTTCGCTCTTTCGAAACTTTCCATACAAACGGCAGCCGGCTCGGTCAGCGCAGCTTCAATCATAGACACATTTTCAGGCACCTTATGAACATTCGCCGCGTCAACCGCTAAATACTCAGCCCACGCGCCCGGATTTTCGCTGTTGCCCAGATGCCGCGTATTCATACATAAATGCCCGATGCCCGAAACACACATTGCGCATTTCCCGCACCTCTGAACAGGGTCAACAGTAACTTTCCATCCTGCCTGAACGTTTTTGACTTTATTTCCAATTTCTGCAATTGTTCCCGCCGCTTCGTGTCCGGGGATAATCGGCGGTTTGCAGTCCCAGTCTTCGTAATGAAAATCGCTGGTACAAATTGAAGCTGCTTCGACTTTTATTAAAACCTGATTATCGCCAATCTTCGGTTTCAATACATCGCCCAATTCAAATTTTTTTCCTCCCTGCCAGAATACAGCTTTCATAATTATCTTGCATCCTCAAAAAAGCTCATCACTGTCCTTAACGCGACTTCGCAGCATTTTTTTATGTGAGCTATTTCTACAAATTCATAATCGCAGTGTCCGCTGTCAGTTCCAAAACCGCAGAGCACCGCGGGAATTTTACCCTGCCGCACGATCCTGCAAACATCCGTTACGCTGCTGTGTCCGCGAATAGGACAATCTTTGTTACAGACCGTTTTATATGCTTTAACAAGACTTTGGACGATTTTTTCATTTGCGTCGATTTGATAAGATTCCCCGACAAAAATCCAGTTTTGCTCTATCGTTACTGATTGTGGAATTTTCAAATTATCGATAATAGAATCAAAATCCTTTTTTATATCCCCGAAATTTTTATCAGGATGCCATCTTCGTGTTCCCTGCATATATGCGGAATTTGGAACGCGGTTATAAAAATCACCATAATGCAGTTGCCCGATGAAAAGCGATTCGCGTGCAAGCAGAGGGAAATTGTTTTTGGCTTTTTTTAAATCCTCATCTTTTTCCCTCAGTGCGTTTGTAATCGCAATAACCACACCGAGCAAGTCCGTTCGTCCCGGCTCAACTGAAAACTCATGACAGGCCGGTTCTTTAATTTTAATATTCAGGTTCCAGATGCTCATTCCGTTCGCCGCGATTGCGGCCGCATTGTCCGGCCCCTCAAAAACAATAGCCGCATCTCCCTTAACACCTCTTTCGATAAGGTTTCTCAATCCTGCTCCGTCACCCAGTGGTGCTTCGTGCAGTCCGTAAGCTGTAACAAGAATTTCACCCGAAAAATCGCACCCGTTTGCCTTCAATATTCTTACAATTTCAAGAATCCCCGTCAATCCGTTTTTCATATCAGCAGAGCCTCTGCCGCTGATTATTTTTCCATCGCGTGTTGGTTGAGGATGCGCAACATCAACATGGTCAAGATGCCCCGATAGTTGAAGAACAGGTCCTTTTCGATTGCCTTTTAATCTGCCGATTACATTAGGACTATTGGGAATGGTTGAATCGATTTCTACCGATGCGCCTGCCTCTTCGAGCATTTTAGCAAACTGCAAAGCGGCATTTTTTTCATTGCGGGTCGGACTGGAAATATTCACAAGTTGCCAGAGATTTTCCGACATAGTATCCGCGTTTATTTGTGAAATCAATTGTTCGACATTCATCCTAAAACCTATACTGATTTTTTCCTGCGTGAAATATATGCTTTTATTTCACGTTCAATATTTTCATCCAAAACAGGCGGCCGAAAATGTTTCAAAATTTCTTCAGCCTTCTCACCTGCCTGTAAGATTATATCAGAATTTCCGTTTTTCAGCCACTGGTCGTAATTATCCGGCTTTGCTAAAGCAGGGCAGTAAAGTTCCTCCCGCATATACTTGACTGTGTGTTCGTTTTCAAGCAGGCCGGACGTATTATTCTTTATAATTTCCTGCGCAATAGTATCGTCATTAATTACAACCGGCTTTGTAAAACGTTTTACATACGACCAGATTTCAGTATCGATAATAAATTGTTCATAGCTCATCGAATTTATGCAGTCGAGAATTCCTGCCGCCTGCAAACAAAAATGAGCGCCCGAATTAACTGCCGTCATTGCTGTCATCATTTTTTCATATCCGCTTCGGCAATCAGCTTTCCTTGCCCCCGTAACTGCCGCCGAACATCGAAATGGAATTTTCAGCTTTCGAGCGATTTCTGCGCCAAGCTGAGTTCCCAAAGCGTTTTCAGGTCTTCCAAACCCCGGCCCTCCATTTCTAAGGTCGCTTCCGAAACCTCCTGTGCCGATAATGACCGGCAAACCCGGCCGAAGAACCTGCGAAATTGTAACACAGCCGAGCAATTCAGCAAAGGCTTGTACCAATGCTCCCGCAATTGTTACAGGTGCCGTGATTCCCATCATAATCCCCGGAGTCAATAAAATCGGCTGGCCTTGCATAGCATATTCATACATCGCGTCAGCCATTCTCGAATCGAGATGCAGCGGGCTGTTGATGTTTATCAGCGAAAGAATATAAGGTTTGCTTTTAATATCCCCAAACACAATCTTTGCAATCTCAAGAGAATCCTTTGCGCCTTCTCTGCCCGCAACCGACCCCATAAAAGGCTTATCAGAATTTCTTATCAAAGCCGCCGTTATCTCCGCCGCCCGAAGCGCCGGCGCCACATCATTCGGCTCAACAAGCAAACCGCCTGTAACATCAATTTCGTCGCTGCGATAGGCAAGGTATGCGAATTTTTTAAAATCCTTCAATTCTGCATATCGTCGTTTGCCGTCTTTATCCGCAATAAATGCACTGCCGTAACCCGGCGCCGTAACCATTGACTTTCCGCCGATAGCAACATTTCGCTGCGGATTGCGTGCGTGAAGCACCCATTCTGACGGTACAGTCTTGAGGTGCTCTTCAACCATTTTTTTGGAAAACATTATTCTGTTTGCTGCATCATCGACTACGGCACCGGCTTTTTTCATTACGGCAAATATTTCTTTTGATTGTACTTGCAGCCCCGTATCGGATAGAACATTGAACGACGCCGATAAAATTCGTTCTATATCGTCGTCTGCCAACATCCTTGTATAAGCAAGAGGGTGATTAATCATTATTTCTGTCCTGACTGCAAATATTTTTCAAGCTGTATCAACGACAAATCCGCAAGTCCGAGATTTTCAAGATTCCTGCCGATTGAATAGTAATTTGTTTCATTAACAACAGACGCAAGATGAATCATACAATCGTAAGTGGGAGTACTGATTCCCGCTTTCCTCGCAATTGATACCGTCAGAGTCGCGCCCATCGGAATATCTTCCGTAACATATCTATCCTGCATACTGAATGGCCCTTTGCTCGATGTTTTCGCAAATTCTGCCACCGGCATATTAAAACTGTCCGCGAAAACCTCATCATAAGTATAAGGCTTATATCCCAAAGCGCGGAAAAGATTCGAACGCTCCTGATCCATGCTGTATATCACTTTTTTAACAGAAGGCGTTATACCTTCCTTATACATATAGAACTCGCCTTTGGAAAATTCTATTCTGCCCATATTCAGCAGCGCCCCAACCGGATGCACTATAATATTCACATTATAAAACGCCGGTTCAAGAATACTGCGAGCGGGTTTCACTACGTTGGCATAAGTACCTTCCAGAGCCTTAATCGCCGCCGCCGTATCACACGCAGGCAATGCAGCGAAAAGCATATTAGGCCCGTCAACACGATGTATGTTGACTGTTCCCGGCCCGTTCAAGGCTCGGCAGCAATATGGGAATGTTACAGCTTCCGCTAAAATAACACGTTTATCCATTCCCATCTCATCCCATATTTTTCGCATTACAAGAGTACCGCCGCTGCCCGGCCAAAGAATTACCACCTGCCCGTTTTCCAGAATTGGTGCAAGCTCTTTCGCGACTCTTTCGTGCGTTAGAGACTGCGTAGCAACCATAATGACTTCAGAACCTTTTACCGCTTCTGTCATATCCATCGTTGCCGCCGCAAGTTTCGCGAAACCAGTTCTCGCGATTCCGGTAGTGTGTATTCCGCCTTGTTCGCAAACAGCTTTGATATTGTCTGCATATTCTTTGAATTCAAATAATCTGCATTCATGACCCGCCAGCGCCATATCTGCTGCGATAGCTTTACCGCCGTTACCTGCGCCAACAATACATAATTTCTTCTTTTCCACTTGATGTCTTCTTTCGATTAATTGGGTTTTACTTTGATGTAATCTATTCCAACCATATATCTTTTAATTGCTTCGGGATTAGCTCCCACGATTTCAACGTTCAGTTCATTCATTCCAGCTGAAAGATGATGTTTTCCAAGATCAATTTCTTTAGTTGCGATTACGCCTTCTTTGTGATAGGTATCTATGGGTTCAGAAATTTTTTGACCGTTTAGATGCCATTGAATAATCGCATAATCTGCCGCTTTAGTGAGCCTCGTTAAAATCCTGTAATTTCCTTCTTTCTTTACGTCGATGCCGATTCGAAGTTTCGCACCCGGTTCACCTATCCACCAAAGCTGCTGATTGTCAGTCCATTTGTCAGCCTTAAAACTTACCATCCCCTGTGCTTCGACCACTCCTTGCGGTTTTTCGAGCATAAGTATGCCGTCCATTTCAAGCGGAAATTTCAATTCAGTGTACCAATTTAATCTGTCCTCAAGTGAGACAGCTTTATAAGGATCGTTTCCGTTTGGCGACAAATACCAGTATGCGACGCAACTGTACAAAGTCGGCCTGTCGTTTGCAAAATATTTTTCAATGTAACCATCAAACGATTTCTGAAAAGGAATATTATCAACGATATGCCATCTGTTATTTGAAGTATGACCTTTATGGTATTCCGAAATAGGCTGATTATGAAACGGATGGAAGAATAATTCGTCGCTGCACCATGCGTAACCAAAATAATCTTCAGAGCCTGTGCCGAAAGTTGATGGGAATTTTTCGCCATCGACAAAAAATTTCTCATCGCCTTCACCCCACCAGCCGCCGCGCGGATTCCATACTTCCAGCGAAACGCCTGTAAAGCGTCCTCTTCCCTGTGTTGTCAAAATCGTCCAGTCAATCCATCTTTCCGGTTCGCTCGGCAGGAAAATATCCCTGTGCCATTTCACATGAAACCTGCCGTATTTCTTAATTGATTTGACGGCAATATGTTTAATCTGAATTGGAAGAGTAATTTCTGTCTTGCCGTCATTGATAATTTCAAGTTTCGCCGATTTCGCAAATGGCATAAACCAGTTCGAATACAAATATTCATCTGTAACACCGTTTGTAATTGAAGAATGTTTATTCAATCCCGGCGCCGTTCCGAAGAAATCGCCCAGCGGAGTCCATACAGCCGGTTCTTTTTGTCCATCCCAGAAAATCTGCAATGCAAGTTCTCTGACTATTTTTCTCTGCTGCTCAACTTCTTTTGGAAATACATTTTTTATGGTAAACGATGTGATTGCTCTTGTGCCAGCAATCTCAGCAATTGTCTTTTTTTCCCCCGGCTTTATCGTAAGATTTATATCTTCTGTTTTCTCGTCTTTTCTTCCCGTGTTAAAATCAGGCCCTGTATTTCCAAGTCGTTCATTCACTTTATCCAGTGCCGCCGATTCTGCCTCGCTTAATTGGCGTTTGAATGTTTGAACTTTTGTTCCCTTTGGAAAAAGGGAATAGGTGAATTGATAATATTGCCCGTAATCTTTATCCGCGAGAATTTTGCACGATTTTTGGAAAGAAATAGGAGTGTAATTGTTTTTGCCTTGCCCGACAATGTGCACAAGCTGAGGTCTCGTAAAAGGTTCCTCTGTGCGATTGAAAAAATCTTCACAAGGCAAATCTACAGCAGGAACTTTTTGTCCATCGAGATAAATTGTAATATTGCCGCCGAAAGCAGTTGCTGTCCAGAATCGCCAGATGCAGCCCGGGCCTTCCATTTCAGCGACGACATAGCGTCCTCTTTCTTTGCGAATCCAATTTGTTTTTCCGTACCCGTCTCCATTGGCTTCCCAGTTTACATACTTTCCAGTCTTTTCGTTATATTTGCTGTCTCTGTCATAACTTGACCACTGTCGGCATAATTCTCCTTTTTCAGGCAGAGTCGCGACTCTTTCGAGGTCTGTGAGCATATTGACAATATCAATATATGTATATTCTTTTGCGCTGAATACATTGCTGCTGAATGAAAAAAGGATAATTACAAAAATTATCGACTTAACTAATTTCATTTTTTACTCCTTTAACTGCCGTTTTTTTACGAAAATTCCATTTAACTATTTCAGTGGGTATTTCTTTGCGATTTTCTTTTTGGAAAAGTCGCGGGCTTTTTCCGCTGTGCTTCTTGAAAGCGGCTGAAAAGCTGAATGCGTCTCCATATCCTACAAGTCTCGCTATTACTTTAATCATATAATTAGTATTAATTAATAATTCCTGTGCGTTTCTCATCCTGAGAAGCGTAACCATTTCCATCGGCTTATGCCCGCACAGATGCATACTGACTCTATAAAGATGCTGCGGCGAAATGCCTACTTCTTCCGCTAATGCCGCAACAGTCCAATTTTTTTCAAGGTTTGCGCCAACTACATCCCACAATTTATATAACTGCTGCCGCATTTCGCGGTTCCCGGAGCTTTCCTCCATATCAAGCTCTCGTTCGATGTTTAATACTATTATCTCAGCATAATGCCGTGCCGCAAGTCTCGCTCTCGTTTCGTTTCTTAACGACTCTGACCAGAAACCTTCCATTGCATTTACTAATTCGCCGCATGTGATGGATGTTCTTATATGCGGTTTTGAATCTCTTACCTGGTGCCAGGTGTCGCTATCGGCAAGATAAAACCAGATAGCTTTCCAATAGGTGCCGTCCATCGTATAATAATGAGGATAATGTGCCGGCAATATTATCACCTGGTTAGGCTCTATTGTGATGCCTTTTCTGTGTTCTTCAGTGAAAAGCCTGGCTTTACCCTCTAATGAGAATATAAGAATATGCACAGTCGGGTCCTGCCGTTCTGCCTCGAACTTCTTTCTTATATCACATGTTGAAGCCAATATAATATCACTTTCCCGCAAAGGGGTAGCTTCTGGTTGACTTAGGTTCAACAGCTTGCGGTCGCTATCCGGAGCAATAACAAGATTGTCTGCCAAAAACTTTAAACTTTGCTCGAATTCTTCGTGTTTGAGACTTTTTCCCATATATTTTTTAACCTATAAATAAAAACATTATTACTAATATGCCTGATTCAATAGTTAAAATCAAGAGGAAAAGGCTAATTCATTAATAAACATCGATGATAAAAATATTATCTTTTTGAGAGCTTGACGTATTTTTAACTAAAAAATAAGGCTGAATGAGATTTTTAAATATGTTTTTGAGAGTTTAAGCTATTCCAAAAATTTTTGATTATTTTAGAATAATGTTATGAAAAGAATGAAATTTTCAGCCATTTTAATGCAAGTTTATTCCAATGCGGAAACGCGATTGTCCTATAAAGATTTATTATTCATTTAAAGACTTAAGTATTATATGTTTTTTGCTCTTTTGAGAGTTTTAACTATTCCATTAAGAGGCAGCATTTTTATATAGTATCGTAAGAAGCGTAGCGATGAATTTATGCTGTTTAGGAAATGAAGCTGAAAATTCACGCGAAATAAAAATAAATAGGATTTGGAGGTAAATACGATGAGAAGAATGGAAAAAACATTTAGATTCAGTACCATCTTAACGATGGCTGTTCTTTGCGCGATGATGGCTTCACCAATATTGCAGACAGCCGAAGCTGAAATTGTTGGATTATGGCGTTTTGATGAGGGAACCGGAACAGATGCACTTGATTCATCAGGCAAAGGTAATGATGCAGGACTTTGGGCAGGCCCCGATGGTAAAGTAGCCGGTGCAGCAGCACCAAGTACAAATCCGAGATGGATTTCTCATAACGGCTACGGTACTGCTCTTGAATTTGGAACAATGTCTGATGGAACTTACCCCGATTTGAATAATCAGAATTGGAACTATGTTTACACTATGACTCCTCGGCCGGAAACCATCAACAGCATTGGAACCAAATGGACAATCGCTTTTTGGATTAATCAATATGTCAATGACCCGGCAATAAATATCGGTGGCGGAAGCGGTTATCAGAGAGTTATATCTTGTCCGAAATTTGAAATTGAACTTGGCGTTCCTACCGATATGTCTGATTACTTCTGGCCTTACGATGCTTCACCCGGTTGGCCCGATGACCAGTCATGGCAAAGAGCGATTGGTGCAACTCAGTCAACAGGCAGTTGGTATCATTATGCGATTGTATATGATGGCAGCACATTGACCAAATACATAAATGGTTCTCCGGTGTACACAAAGACTTTTACATCTCCGAATAAAATGCTGCCGACAAGTTGGGACACTTGGGAATATCTCCGTTTCGCAAGACAAACAGATTCCGAAAAGGATTATTTCATTGGTGCTCTTGATGATGTAGCGATTTTCAATGAGGCGTTAACACAGACTCAGGTTCAGACAATCAGCACAGGAGATTTCTCCGGCCCATGGCAGCAGTTAACTGCCGAAAGCGATACTCCTATCACTTACATTTGGGACCCGAGTTTTATTATCAGGTACAACAACGGTCAGATCGTTCTTGATTTTGGCGACAAAGCAGCAGGAGAGGATTCCTGGAACTGGGAAATGGAAGGTATCCTTGATAACGCGAATTATTATGGTCTTGTAAATGCAGGTCTTTGGGACGGCAATCCGACAACAATCGAATATGCCGAATATTGCACCGTTGGTGACCAGATTGCACAAGTAGCGCTCGGAAGAAGAGCTTATAAAGATATCGTCTATGATTTTACTGCACGCGTCGGCGGCGAAAACGCAATCGGAAATAAAGTCGGCGTTAAATTCTATAGAGTTGATGCTGATAACTATGAGGATATGACTCTCATCGCTGATATTAGTCAGACAATTACTGCAAATGAAACATGGTACGACTTGAGCACAACTTATACTTCTGTTCAGGCAGATGACGCCAACAGGTTCAAGGTTGTTTGTTATATCGAACAGCAAAGCGGAAATCCGAGAGGAACTGCATTCGCATATTTCGATAAAGTGCGCATTGATGTCAATGAGTTTCTTACCTGTGATGCGCTCGCGTCTTATAATGGCGGCACTATTGGCGGAGATATTAATAAAGACTGTGTCGTCAATTTTAGAGATTTTGCTGATTTTGCTAATGAGTGGTCGGCAGATATTGGTGTTGAACCTGCGATTAACGCTGGCGAATTACTTGCTAATTCTGATTTTTATGCAGACCTCAGCAGAGTACCTGCAAACACAGATACCGATGGCGGTGCTCCGACTAACTGGCAGTTTGTTCCTGCGACAACCGATGCCAATGCTGCCGGTGTCTGGAACGTAGATAGAAATGGTTTGGTAGGCGAGTTTTATTCTTATCAGCCCGCCGGCGGTTCAGTTGCAGCTTACATCGATGCAAATATTGTTATGCAGCAGACAATTACTTCAGAAACAATTGCCAACGGTCAGTCTTATTACTTTACAGCAACTGTTGCTGGTGCTGACAATGCGTATCTGGCTATGGTAAAAGCTACGCTCGAGTATGTCACAAATCCCGGCGACGCTTCCGGAACCGTCGTAGCCGAAGCCAATTTTATTCTGCCAAGTGAACTTGTTTGGCGAGTGATTAACGCTCAATATACTGCCGATGCTGCTTCAGCCGGTAAATATTTACGACTCAAATTCGATTACTCAGCAAATCCAATTTTAGGCGGAACAGTCACAGGCTCTGCTATTATAGGAAAAGCTTCTGTTGCAAAGCAAGCCCCTGATGTATGGCCTCGTCAGAACTTGCTTGTTAATGGAGATTTCGAAGATTACAGCTCGCTTCCGATGGGAACCAACAATAATGATGGTTGGCTCGATTTATTTAATTATGTAAGTCATTGGACAGAAGGCTCAATACCAGGGTGGGACGCAAGCAGCAATCCCGGCAGTGCTTGGTATGGATTGCAATCTATGCTTTGGGCGCCGGCGCCGCAGCCTGCCCGCGGAAGAGTTTCATGTTGGTTCACAAATGCGATAGAGCAGAAAATAACCAGCGAAACTATTCAGTTGGGTCAAACATATTACGTTGATTATATGGCCGCTTTGAATGCCGCCGATTATGCCGCCGGTTATGTCCAATGGCCGGAAATTGACCCCAATATGATTGTAAATGTTTATTGGCTCGCGTCTGGTCAGAACAAGCCAACGGGTATTGAAGGAACTGACTGGGGACTTATTCTTTCGCTTAAAGGTCAAATACAGGGACCTATAAGGGGAAGCTACAATTATAATGTTCCATTCGGAAATTGGGTAACGCCGCAAAATAGCTTCACTGCGGATGCTTCACTTGCAGGTAAAAGCCTTTATGTGAAAGCTTATTGTGAAAATCCTGAAACTCCTTATCCAACTTTTGAAGAAATATTCGTAAGCAAACAACCGAGATTTGATAATGGTGCATACACCTGCTACGAACTCAACGATAGATTTGGCGGCACTCCTGAAATGGACGTAAATAATGATTGTGCTATCGACTTTAAAGATGTCAGCCAAATGGTTGAAGCGTGGCTCGATTGTGTTGACCCCGCCGGATGTCCGTAATAATTTTCGCAAGAATTACGAAGTATAAAAATTAATATTATTTTGGAGGAAAGAAAATGAAGAAGTTACTGTTTGTTATGATGATTTTAATGATTACGATTGTTTCGGCCAAAGCCGATTTGACCACTGGTTTGAGAGCCTATTGGAGCTTTGATGAAGGCTCAGGAGATTATGCATTCGACAGCAGCGGCAATGGAAACACAGGTTTGCTTTATGCCGCAACCGAAGCTGGTAATCCCGCTGTACCGCTCACTGGAACAACTAAACCTTCCTGGATCGCAAGCAAAGGCGGCAATGGAACCGGCTCAGGAGCATTGTTGTTCGGCACTCCTAATGGCTCAAATTTCAACAGTGTCTTAGTTGCAAAAAGTGATTCCATAAAAAATCTCGGAGGCTTGTTCAGTTTTGGTATGTGGATTCGACAGGACGAAGATTCTGTCAGTATGAATGCAGGCGGCGGCAGCGGTTATCAGAGACTTATTTCCTGCCCGAACTATGAAATCGAATTAGGCGTTCCGGGCTGGAAGCACGATTATTTCTGGCCTTATGGTTCTCCAGCATTCCAGCAGGACATTGGTACAACCGGTCAAATGGATACCTGGTATCATTTTGCGCTTACCTATGATGGCACAGCTTTGAAAAAGTACATCAACGGCGAGCTTATTAGCACTGTAGGCGGTTTTACCCATCAGGGGTTGAATAATATATGGGATGACTCCGGCTGGGCAGAAGCTGTTTTGCAAATAGGCAATCAGACTTGGCCGAATAAAGATTTCTTTATGGGCGCTTTGGATGAAATAGCAATTTGGGGCGACAGAGCCTTAAGCCAAACTGAGATTCAGGACCTTTATGCCAACGGTATTCCGGAACCGACGACTATGCTGCTGATTGGAATCGGCGCTCTTTTACTTCGCAAAAAGAAATAACTTATTTAGCGGTATGACTTTCGGGGACTGCTTTCATCACAGGAAGCAGTCCTTTGAAAGAAAATAAAAACAGGTTAGCAGAAAGGAATGGGTATGAAAAATAAAAAAGGCTTTACGTTAGTGGAGTTGCTGGTAGTAATTTCTATCATTGCTCTTCTGCTTGCTGTTTTAATGCCTGCCTTGTCAAAGGCTCGTGAATTGGGAAGAAGAACAGTTTGTTCTTCTCTTGAAAAATCTTATGCACTGGCGAATATGACTTATGCCGCTGCTTTCGATGGCAAATTCGTCCCATTTTCTCAGCCCCACTCCGGTATCAATCCGGCAACTGGTTCGCCCTATACTTGGGATGAAAGATGGTGTGAGAACAAAGCTTTCAGGAAATATATTTCCGTAAGCGCAAGAGTCGAGATAGCAGATGGCGGCTGGGACGATGCCTTTATGTTCCCGCAGGAACTTCGATGTGCTTCCCAGCTAATAAGAGACCCGATGAAATATTCACAAAAAATATTTGACGCTGAAGGCTGGAGAGTCGTTATAAGCTACGGCTATAATTGCGAACAATGGAGAGGAAACGGAAGATTAACAGATGATTCGACATGGTGGCCGTCGGATAAGAAATACTATGGTAATTCCCAGGCCGGCGTAAAAACACCTGCTCAAATAATGATGTTCATAGATAACAATTATTATCAGGCTCGTTATGAAAGAGCGAATCCCGACCTTTGGGATAAATACGGCGAGGTGCTCGAAGGTAAAATAAATATGGGGCAGACTTGTTATCGCCACAGCGGCGGGGCGGTAGTGGCATTTTTCGATGGCCATACCGGTTATTTGAAGAGTAATGAGGTTTTTGATAAAGCGAATATTCCGCCAAGATCTAATATTCGCTCAAGAAAACCGCATCCTTTATGGGATATTGTTACAAGCGACCTAAGATATTAATATAAAAAGAGGGGATAAGATTCTTCGCATTAACAGAGATAATCTATTTATTGATTTTCAATCTCATCTGGATTAAAATTATAAAAGTTTTAGGGAAGAAAAATGAACTCTATCCAAAAAAAGCTAAGTTCGCTCGCATTTATTTGTTTTCTCACAATCCCGGCATTCGCAGCTATGACACTTGATAGTTATTATGCAAACAAAGCGGTACACGACCAATATGGCGTTATAGCTCCATGGAATCCCGGCCAGAACGGCCCCCTCGATATGCGTCTCCGCATCGCCGTCGAAGTTATGAAGCGATACCCTTGGGTAGATAAAAATAAAGCCGTCATGGCCGCCCCCGATTTCGTTTACAACTCCCACTGGAGTATCAAAGACGACGGCACGATTTTAATTCCCCCAACAAATGACTGGATGTGCGGCGACCTCTCACAAAGAGCGTGGAGCATCATAAAAGGCCTCACAGCGTATTATATGTACAGCTCTGACCCAATCGCATTTATTTATATTCCTCTTACCGCAGATTACATTCTCGATTACGGACAGACAGATGAAAACGACTCTTGGCCGAATTTTCCAATTGCCACTCCCACTAACGGCAAGGCTTACGGCAAATGCGACCAGAAGGCCAGAAACCAGCTTGACCTGTGCGCAGTTGTCGGAACTGAAATAATTAGAGCGTACAAACTTACTGGTAATGAAAGATATTTCCATGCCGCCAAACATTGGGGCGATGTATTCGCCGAAAAATGCAATCTCGACCCGACTATGCCGCCGTGGAATCGTTACACAGACCCATCAGTTGTCGGCTGGTCAGATGAACTCACAGGCAGCGTAACGCAAATTTTATTTTTCCTCGATGATTTAATTGAACTTGGCTGCACAGGCAAAAACAACGCAATAGTAAACGCTCGTCAGGCCGGCATAAGATATTTAAATAACGTCATCTGGCCTGAATGGCTCGAAAACGACCACTGGGGCAGAAGCTATTGGGATTGGGACAACCCGATTATCTGCGGCACGATTTCAATGATTGGCGATTACATTATGAAAAATCCGCAGGATTTCCCGAATTGGAAAAACGACCTGCGAAATGTTTTAACTTTGATTTTCCACCGCAACGGCGCAGACCCCGGCTCCCACGGCAATATGTACAGCGGCGCATGGGCTTTCCCCGAATCCGCAACCTGCTGCGGAACTTCGCTCTCATACAATCAATATACAGCCGCACCAACCCTCATTCGTTTCGGCGTCTTAGCTGAAGATGACCGTATGTTCGAGATTGGCCGAAGAATGATGATAATGGCAACCTACGACAGCGACGTCAACGGTGTTGTTAAAGATGGTTTGTTTGGTCAGGCCGTCGCAACCGGCGAATGGTCGAACCTTGCGCATCCATGGCCTCTCTGTCAGGTTATGGAGGCCCTCGCGTGGTCTCCCGAAACCCTCGCACCCAAACGTGAAAACCATATTATGCGAAGCACCTCCGTCGTTAATTCCGTTACCTATGAAAAAAATAAAATCACATACTCCACTTTCAATGCTCCCGCCGATACAATCGATGTTTTGCGTTTATCATTTGAGCCTGACTTCATAACCGCAAATGGCAAGAAACTTTCCAAACTTTCAAAACTCCGCCAAAATGGTTTCCAGATAAATCCTTTGCCCGATGGCGATTTTATTGTGAATATCCGCCACGATGGTAAAACTAATATTGTTGTAACAGGCAACAACGATTTGCAAAACGAACTCCTCGCAAACAATGATATGATTTTTAAATTCAAAGGCAATCAGGCAAGATTAATCGGCACAGTCGCTCCCGATGGTGGCCTCGCTGACGTCTGGCTCGACGGCAAAAAACAATTAACTTTAATCGATTGCTGGAATCCTGCCAAACGTGAAAAGCAATTGCTTTACTATATAAATGGTTTACCCAACGAAGAACACCAGTTGAAAATCGTCCCGCAAAAAAAAGGCAATCTTATTTCAAAAGGGAGCAAAATTTATATTAATGCCATTCAATACAGCAACGCCGAAGCCGACAGAGATTTCGGACAGGGCGGCGGACCAACCGCAACCCAGCGAATGATTTTCGGTTATCCCCTAAGAACTGATTATATCGATTCCAAAGGCAACGCATGGCGTCCCGCGACAGAATGGGTCATACGCAGCGGTTACGGCAAAGATACTGTTGCAGATTCATGGTGGACAAAACGCCGCAGTATGTACATCGGAAATACAAAGGACGAAGAATTGTATCGTTATGGCGTTCACGGCAAAGAGTTCTGGGTTAATCTCACCGTCGGCGATGGCTTGTATTATGTAAAGCTCAAATTCGCTGATACTCCGTTGCATCCATTCCTCGAACGTACCGCCGATTGGAAGAAAATTTCTCGTACCGTAACCGTCAAAGTAAATGAAAAAGAAGTAATTTCAAAAATGAATATTACCAAAGAAGCCGGCGGAGATTTCACCGCTCTCGACCGAGTAATAAAAAATGTCAAACCCGAAAACGGCTCGATAGAAGTTTGGTTCATCGGCGAAGATGAATTCGGCGCTTCCGTCCAGGCTCTCGAAGTCGGCCTGATGAGCGAACTTGAGGAATAATGAACCAGCTCGAAAGATTCAAAGCAGTTTGTAAAGGACAGCCCGTCGATTACGTCCCGATTATCGGTTTCCCCGGTGCTTCGGGTTTGGCCTTTGGCGGCGCATGGGGAGAAGTTTATCAGCGTTTGCTCGATACTGGTATGCCCGCCCGCATAAAAGGCTGGAACGAAAAAACATTATGGTCGCCCGATGCCGCAAAAAGCTGGTCAGATTTTTGGGGAACTATTACTCCGTTGACGCTCGATTTTTTTCCCGCCGAACCCGCAGCAGGCGCAAAGTATAATAAAAAAGTTGATGGCAAATTTGAAATCCTCGAATACGAAACCGGCGCTTTAACAAAACAGTTAATCGGCAACGACGATATTTATTCAATGCCGGAATTTATAAAATATCATGTCCGCGATTGGGATAGCTGGAATATTTATAAAAAATTATACATGCCCGGCAAATTATGGTCGCCGGATAAGATTGAGCAGCATTGCAAAAAATTCGACAATCGAACTTTCCCGCTTTTTATGTCCTTAGGCTCAACCTGGGGCGAAGTTCGCAATCTCGCCGGAACCGAACTCGCCGGCACGCTGCTTTACGACGACTCCGCATTAGTGCAGGATATCATCGACTGGCAGAACGATATAAGAAAAAAAAATCTCTATCCGCTCATCGAAAGATTAAAACCCGAAATTTTGCAGTTATCAGAAGACTGCTGCTTCAAGCAGGGGATGTTAATCAGTCCTTCTCATTTTGAAAAATTCTGTTCACCCGTTTATCGCCAGGTTGTTGACCTTGCAAAATCAAATGCCGCAGAAATCGTTATCATCGATACCGATGGCAATATTAATGAATTAGTTCCGCTTCTCGATAAGACAGGCGTAAACGCGACATACCCCGTCGAAGTAAAGGCCGGAAATGATTTAATTACCTTACGCAAAAAGTTTCCTAACTTTATTTTTATGGGCTGGCTCGAAAAAGAAGTTATCAACGAAGGAAATGAGAACCTTATCGAAAATGAAATTATGAGTAAAGTCCCTGCGATGATTAAGACCGGCAGATATTTCCCGAATATCGATCATTCTCTCCAGCCGATGTGTACATTCAAAAATCTTTGTTGTTTTATGAAATTATTATATAACGTTCTCGAAAATCCGGAAGGTCAATTTTATGAATTTGCGTAATCTTTTCTTCATTGTATTTATCTTCTCGAATTTGTGTTTTGCTGCTGAACAAAAAATTTTAAAACCTGTTATTGCAAGTCCGTGGACTCAAATCGCCGGCAATCCAGACTTGGGAAAATACACCGGCCAAAAACAGGAACCCGTCGATTTCTGCATTTGGCAGGCCGCCGACGGCACATGGCAATTATGGTCGTGCATCAGAGGCACGAACACTCCCGGCCACAACAGACTATTCCATCGATGGGAAGGAAAAAATATAACAGACGCAAACTGGACTCCGATGGGCATTGCGATGATGTCCGAATCAAAATGCGGCGAACCGCCGAACGGTTTGCAGGCTCCTTATGTTGTGAAGTTCAAAAATAAATATTGGATGCTTTATGGCGACTGGAACAATATCTGTCTTGCAGTCAGCAAAGACGGCAAAAATTTTGAACGCGTTATAAAAAATAATTCAGCCGCCGTTTTCACCGAAGGCGGCCCCGAAGTAAACACTCGCGACCCGATGTTGATTTGGACAAAAGGAAAATGGCATTGTTATTATACTGCCTGTCCTTCGAAAAAAGGTTACGTCTTCTGCCGCACAAGCAAGGATTTAAAATCGTGGTCTGATTCCGCGGTTGTCGCCTATGGCGGTATCGGCGGAACTGGCTGGGCATCATCCGAATGTCCGCAGGTAATCGAACCTGCGCCCGGCGAGTATTATTTATTTAGAAATCAATTCTACGGCCCCGGTGGTCAGTTCATTGTCTATCATTCCAGCAATCCATTAAACTTCGGCATTGATGATGATTCGTATATGGTTTGCAAATTCAATCTTTCCGCACCGGAAGTGATAAAGGATGGGAACAAATATTATATCGCCGCCCTCAATCCAAATTTAGACGGAGTAAGAATCGCCGAACTCAAATGGCAATAATCAACGTTAATAAACTCGCTCTGCTGTCATTGCGAGGAAGTTTTTGTGGCATTAGCCACACAAAACGACCGCGGCAATCTCAACCGTTTTCTTTCACTGTGTGCCCACTCTTGCGTTCCACTGTCATTGCGAGGAGCGAAGCGACGTGGCAATCTCAACCCCTATCTTTCATTGTGCGTTCATCCCTGCAAACAAACCTTGCCAATATGTTGGGAGGAATTCCAAACACATTGGCTATTCAAAAACGATCAAGTTTACCGCCTACGGCGGCGGTTTACCCGCTATGGCGGGCAATCTCAATAGTTCAAATTATTAGTTACCTTCAATTTTAATTTTTTACGCTCCAATTCAATTTATCTTACTTTTTGCAGGTACACTAAATATCATTTTCTTTGTATGTTTTTTGGTAAGTCGCGTGAATTGCACCATCCGTCCATATAGACAATTACGCTTTCAGATGCATTTAATTCAACGCAAATAATGTGCAGAGTGCTTTCTGGCAAAACCTCATAGGTTCTGCCTTTCTCTATAGGTTTTTTATACCATTCCGGAGTATGTGTTGTAAAAAATCTTGAATCTGCCCATTTGCCTTTTTCAATTTCTTCAGTTATATCTTCCCAATCGCCGGATTGTTTAATTTCATAAAGGCCATTTTGGTCAGTAACAAATTGAACTATGAAAACGTATGGGCGATCTATTCCGCCGGCAATTGTATCTCCCGTTCGTAGCAATTCTATCTTTTCAGGAAACTTGAAATTAAAGTTGTTTTCAATATTGCTTATGATTGATGAGGTATGCGATTCATTATAAGGTTCTTCGTGAAAAATAGCATAATAAACACCAATGAAAAAACCTGCTATAATAAAACATGGGCTGAAAGTTAAAATAAAGGTAATAAAAACTTTTTTAAAATATTTGGAGAAAAGTTCTTTGTTAAAAAAACTTAAAATCAATACAGCAAAACTGAGCACGCAGGCCGTTAGTATAAATAAAAATGGTATAACAAGAATTCCGCTCGAGTTATTATTACCGGTATATATGGAAATACCAAATATTGCTCCTAAAACGATACCGCAAATCGTTAGCCCATATACCAGAACAGCAAGCTTACTGCCTATATAGTAAATCATAGTTCAATCTGCATTATTAATTGTGTATATTCGTGTTCATTCGCGGTTTAAAAATTTCGCTTCGCAGATGCCGGATTCTAATCCAGTCATAAGGCAGAAAGCTGCAAAAAGAAATAGTTGTAATAATTTTAACCGCATTTTATGCTTCGTTGTTTAATATGTTGTTTGATTGCTCTGACAGCTTCAGGACTAAATGAATAATTTTTCAATTTCTTTTTAAACGCTTTTAAATCCATAGGTTCTTTAACAACTCTTTTTATTGTTTGGCTGAATGATTCATTGTTGTCCTTTTTAACTGCTTTAAGTCTTTTATATGCTTCCATATCGATCGTTATAGTTTTTGTTGTCATGTCTTTTCCTTTACAGTGCATGTGTATGTACGTGGATTATACGGATCCAAAACATTCGTACGATGCTCCGCGGGTAAAGCGAAGCGGGCAAAGAATTTAACAAACCTCACAATGCGCGAGTAAATATACCAATTGGTATTATATAAATCAGGCTTCTATATGCGAAAATATTTTATGATTGAATTCAGCGGTAAGGGCCAAAAGCAGAACTCAAAAAATATCTGGGTATCTAAATTTTCGAGTTATTAGAAAGAGAAACTCTTAAAAAACTCAAAATTATTTGCTGTCTTTGTGGTTAGATAGTAGGGCATTGGGGACCTGTTATATCTATATAAAATGCTTCATTTCGATATACTTTTCATACCATTTTTTTCAATTTTTCTTCAAATTTCTAATGATTTATTTCATTTTTTGCAATTTTCCACAAATTCGTTCTAAGTGATTATTATTTCAACTCTTGCATTTTGTCGCAGCGCATAACTCTTTTATTTACGTTGTTTTGAATATCCTTTATTTTTCCGTTTTTTTTAAACGTAAATAAAGGACTTATGAAAAAAACAGAGTATTTGACAAGCCTCGTTTTTAGCTCAAAAACAACGCCCAAAACTTGCGTTATTTTGCCAAACCTGCGCGATATTACAAAATTTTATTGATTCAAAAATGCTGTAAGTGATTTAGTTACGTATACTGGATATTTGTCCCAATTAAATTTTGGATTTCTGAAATTTAAATTACAGGGAACTTATCTGAATCTCCGATGTCAAATTAAGTAGATTTATTCTCGAAATTTTTGGAATGGTGTTCGTAAGATGATGAAAACAATAAAGATAGCGGGATTTTCAAAGGCCTTGATCGTCTTTGCGCTCCTTATATTGGTTTCTTCATCTTATGCTGATGTTAAACTGGAAGGATTACTGAAAACTCCCGGAATAGCGGAGCAGTTGCAGGCAAGTAACGGCGGCAAAAGGACTTCTGACACAGAGCAGGATACGCCTTTAGTCAGACAGGCAAGGGAATTTGCCTTGCGTATTAATCCTCCGCCTCCGCCCCAGCCGGTTGCACCGGTTGTCTCCCCGGGCGACCGAAGACCCGTCAGGCCGCAAGTTGAGGTCAGCGCTAAGTTTAAGTTACTTGGCACCAGCTACCATTTTGATGATAACGCCCAGTCATGGGCCTTAGTTGATGAGGTTGGCAAAGGTCTGCATTGGGTTAAGCAGGGCAGTAAAGTCGGCCATTTGGAAGTTGAAAAAGTAGGCGATGGCGGTATCCTAATTAATGATAACGGCAGGAGATACGAACTTTTAGCCGAACGCCAAGACAAACCTGATTTTGTAAAATCTTATACCGGAACGATATTTGAAAACGAGCCGATAGTTCTTTTAAATGAAGAAGAAAAGGCATCTCTGCAGGTAGAACAGATTCCGGCTGGATACGAAACGCAACCTGCTGAAAATTCAGGTCTTACGCAAGAAGAACATTTAAAACAAACTCAGGCGAATATTGAATGGTTGAAGAGCCTTCAAAATGACCCTAATGCGGTCGGAATGTCAGATGGTGAAGCCAGTGAACTTAGCGGTTTAGGTGAAATGTTGAAAGCACTTGAAGCCGAAGCTCAGAATATGCAAGAAGTTACGGCAGAAACGAATGTCCCTCAGCCGCAATCTCAGCCGCCTGTTGAACCGGTAAATCAGGAAGAAGTAAGCAATGAAACACCAGGAGAGGTTCCGCCTCAGCCGCAGCAGGGTCGAGATTCTCGGTTGAGAAGAATTAGGGAAAGAAGATAAGTCTGCTGATGGAGGCAGGATAAATCTATATATACTGATCGCGATTGAATTTTCCCGCTAATCCGTGGGGAATGCTTTAAAAACAAATACTTAAGGCAATCTCTAAAAATTGCCTTTTTGACAATAAATTTTTTTATTAACTTTTTATTTGTACTTTTTTGAACAAAATTTTAAAAAATCACGTTCATTTTAGCTCGTTTGCAGACAATTTTCTCTGCCATTCGGCTCTATTGTCAGGCAGTTCATCTGCCTTGACCCTATGCCTGCACCAACAGG